>FTKL01000020.1_pt1 | contig 19491 bp, 17 predicted proteins | sample 2434061 | NCBI WGS metagenome assembly FTKL01 (sample SAMEA3914816, study PRJEB12502) | metagenome | biome: forest; material: soil | place: USA | collected 2011-09-16 | depth 0.3 m
AGCCCAAGTACCGTCTCTCACAACCGACTTCACAGTCGGGACGACAGGATTTGAACCTGCGACCCCTTGACCCCCAGTCAAGTGCGGCCTCTATGCTTCCCTTGCGAGCGAGGCTGCACGGAAACCTCAAGCTCTCAACTCATCGTAACACGCGCAAAGTTGGCTCGCTCGTCGCAGACTCGGTCGAAGTCGAGCTGACGGTAACCCAGTTGTTACTATGTGCAGAAATGTCCATATCCGCGCACCGCCGACCATGGGCGCTCAGTGGGTGTGGTCCCAAAGTGGTCCCAAGGTCTCCGTTACTCCCTGCAGTCACCTTCGACGCAGGCGCGCCCGCGCGGCATCAGTTACCTGCTGACACGGACCCAGCCTTGGGCGAGCAGGGGCGCGATTGTCACTCACCGTGACATTCAAGGGTTGGTTGCCCTGACTTCAACCGTACGCCGACGCCTGGTCTGCCAGAATGCGGCTCGCGCCCAGTTTCACTCTCGGAGGCCCCAACCCATGCGCTCAGCCGCCAGTGCCCCACTGACCGCCGAGTTGTCCCGTGACCATTCGATGCTGCTGGCCACGATGTCGCACCAGTACCTGGGCACGGGCGAGTGGCCGACCTGGCAGTGGGTGGATACGATGCTCGACCGTCGGGGCCTTGACGCTCGTGGCCTGCTCTGCTCGCTTCCCCGGATCGGCGCCGACCGACCGGGCCCGTGGTACGGGCTAGTCAACCACGACGGAGTCAACGTCTCCCGGAGCGACCGGGTCGCGGTGACCCTGGTCGGCGCCCTCCACGTGTCTGAGCTCCAGCCCTACTTCGCCACCCCCTTCCTCGAGACCCTCGCCGTACTTGTCGCTGCGAGGCGGAGTCGCCCGATCTCGCCGGACGAGGTGGAGGAGTTCCAGATCACTGCGGCAGAAATCCGAGCCGAGCTGGCTCCGCGACGGGATCCCGACCCGTTGGATCGGTGGATGGCCAGGCTGCCCGAACTGATGAGCAACGAGCCGGTCACCCGCAACTCCACCGGCGAGCTGCCGGACAGCGGTCGGTGGTGGGCCCTGAGCCGCGACCTTGGGCGATACAGCGGGGTCACCACGTTGGAGGGCTACGTCGAGGTGACGGCCCAGTTCATCAGCGAACACGCCGTTCCGTGGACTCGGGCTCACGAGGTGCCCGCCGAACTCGCCGTATCGGCGGCGCCGAGTTCAACCGGCTGGCGACAGCTGCGGATCACGGCACCAATTCCGGAGGAGCTGGCTGAGGTCGCCACCGACCTGATGCTTCTTGAGCTGCTGGACCGTTCTGGTGGGCAAGTCGGCCAGGCGCTGTCGCCGGACGCCTTCGTTCCTCAGGCGCACGCACGCGATGGATCCGGCTGGTCGGTTCTTCGGATGCTTGTGGACCGGGGCGAGGTCGATGCTGTACAGGTCCGGGCGAACGGCCGCCCAAGCATCGTCAAGCTGACCACCATCGGTTGTACGAAGGCGATGGACCTGCGGCGCCGGTCTCGGGATCGGGCGGAGCGCGAGCAGCACCTTCACGACGCACTGGTGCGCTGGGCATACAACCAGCGCCGGCCTGGTGCTGGGGCCTCGCTCCAGAGCCTGCCGACGTCACCGGATTGGTGGTTCTGCGGGACGGAGGTTACGTGGGACGAGGTGGTCGACGCCGTGCGATACCTTGAAGGACGCGGTCTCCTGGTCAGCCCGGTGCAGTTCTCCGGGCCTCCGGACGGGATCCGCCTGCACCTGACCCCTGACGGCGAGGACTGCGCGCGGTCCCGCCAGACAGTGAGGACCTACTTGGACGGCCAGCGCCCGCACGCTCCCCGCATCCAGATCACCGGCGACGGAAACAACCTCGCGTTCGGCAACAACAACCACCAGTCCAGCAACTCCTCCTTCCAGGGCATCAGCAGCGAAGACCTTGCCACCCTCGTCGGCATGATCCGCTTCAGCATTCCGGTGCTCGGACTGCCCGAGGAGCAACAGGCGGCGGTCGAGGGCGACGTCGCGGCGCTGGAGGCCGAGGCCGCGACGGGGAATCCCGACCAGGGCCGCGTCAGCACGTTCCTGCAGCGCGTGGGCTCAGTGGTCCAGAGCATGGCGACGAACCCGGTGGCTCAGAACATGGTCCTCGCTGGGATCGGGGCAGCCACCGGGATGCCGGTGCCGCAACTGTTCCAGTAGAGCCAGCCCGCCGAGAACAGTGGTCGGCCGACCGGCGTACCCCTCTATTCCCCACTGGCGCAAAGTGCGATAAACGCAACAAGCACTAGATTGTCCGACTTCCGGCATGTATGTTGTCCGGTCCATCGCCGGGTGGTCCGGTGGATGGTGCGCTGGGGGGTACGTGGCGGGTCTGCAGGTGTTCCGCGTTTCTGATGGGGATGTTCGTCGTGTCGAGGGCGACACCGTGGCGCTGGAGCGTCACCTCCAGGCTCTGGTCGAGGCGAACATGGAGGAGATGCTGGGCGGCGTTCGCTTCCTTGCGAGCGAGTTCACCACGGGGCCGGTGCACCGGGGCCGGATTGACAGTCTCGGTCTGGACGAGGACGGCAGCCCGGTGGTGGTCGAGTACAAGCGCACGAGCAGCGAGTCGGTGCTAGCCCAGGGGCTGTTCTACCTGGCGTGGCTGGTGGAGAACCGCGCCGAGTTCGAGGCGCTCGTCGAGCAGCGGCTCGGCGCCGAGGTCGCCGAGCAGGTCGATTGGAGCAACCCGCGGGTGGTGTGCATCGCGGCGGATTTCACCCGCTACGACCTGTCAGCGGCTGGGATGTCCCACCACCGGATCGACATGGTGGTCTACCGGCGGTACGGCGACGACCTGGTGACGCTGGAGTTGGCGGCGTCGGTCGCCGGCTGCGGCGCAGTGCCGGGACGGGGGTCGGGGCTTGCACGGCCGGTTTCGGTCAGCCGCCGGACGGTCACCGACGTGCTCGCGCAGGCGAGCGTCGAGGTCCGCGGCCTGTACGAAGAGCTTGACGCGCGTCTGCTGGACCTGGGCGAGGGGCACACCGTGCCGCTGCAGCACTACGTCGCCTACCGCCGCCGACGGAACTTCGCCTGCGTCAGAGTGCTGGGGCAGGCGCAGGCTCTGGTCGTCTTCCTGCGCGTCGACCCTACGACGGTCCAGTTGGTCCCGGGCTGGACCCGGGACGTCCGGAAGATCGGGCACCTCGGGACGGGCGAGCTGGAGGTCCGGATCGGATCGGTCGAGGACCTCGATCGGTCGATGCCGCTGCTGCGTACGAGCTACGGCGCTGCCGCGTAGTCGATCAAGGCGATGGGCCGCACCCCCTCTTGGAGGGGGTGCGGCCCATCGCCGTTGTTCGGTCAAGACCCGCTTCCCGCAAGGCTGGCCCCGGCGTTCTGGGTCGCGCCGCCGAGGTTCGGGCCGTGGTCAGCGCCGGCGGAAGCGGGGTGCTGACGGGGGTGCGGCGGCGGGTGCCTCGCTCGTCCGCCGACCTGCTGGCGGGTTAAGGGCTTCCTGGACCGTGGCACGGCGGGCAGCCCAGCGGCTCAGCTCGCGCTGGTACGTGCGGACTTCCTCGCCTCCGGCAAGGCGCGGGTCCGGGACGGTGGGCTGACGGTCCTGGGGGTTCGGTTATTCGATGGGGGTCCTCTTCGTCAGGTAGGGACTCCGGGTGTAAGCCCGGGGTCGGGCGGGGTCAGTGGCCGCGGTCGTGCTGCGGTTCCCGGGGCAGCGCGGTGATCAACGTGCGCTCGCGGACGAGGTCGGCGTGGACGTCGGGCTGGTTCGGGGGCAGGGCTTCGAGGGCGCTGTCGATCGCCGCGAGGGCTTCGGCTCGACGGCCCAGGGTCCGCCAGGCGGTAGCGGTGCGGAAGAGCATGACCGAGTCGTCGTCGTGGAAGCTGGGCCAGGCGGCCAGCTCCAGGATCCGTTCGGCCTGGTCGGGCAGTTCGTCTCCGAGCCAGAGGCCGTGGAGTAGAGCGTGGCAGACCTGGGGGTTGTCGCCGGCTTCGACAAGGCTGCGGTTCATGGCGTCGAGGGCGCCGGGGGCGGAGCTTCCTAGGAGGGCGAACGTCGCGAGGGCGCGGGTGTACGGATCCCAGCGGGCTCGCTCGCTCACCGGGACCTGCTCGATCAGCTGCTGGATGCTGCGGCAGCTGAAGTCGAAGCGCAGGCTGGCGAGGTGGATGTGCCGGAGCGCTTGGGCGTGGGTGCGGTCGGTGCCGGGCTGGGTGAGGTGGTCGGTACCGGTGAGGTGGGCGAGGGCGCTGTTGCGCCGGCTGCGGGCGTACCAGGCAAGGTGGTTGGCCAGCGCCGCGCTGGTCTGCCAGTCCGCGTTGGCACGGCTGAGCCAGCGAGCGGCTTCGGAAGGCCATGGACGGCCCGCGTCGATGTCCTGTTCGATGAGGGAGCGGATGGCGGCCAGTGCGGCCGGGCGGAGGTCCTCTCGGTGGACAGCGGCGGCGAGGACGGAGTACGAGCCGGGGGTGTCGAGCAGTCCGCGGATCATGATCCGTTGGGCGTGCGGGTAGGCGGCAGCGCGGGCGATCCGTTCGATGGTGCCGAGAGCGGTGGTGTCGGTGATGGGCACTCCTGTCGGGCGGCGGGTGGCCGGGGGCCTGGATCGTTGGGGTCGCGGGCGAGCCGTGCCGGTCGTGGGCTCGGGCGCGGGTGCAGCTCGCGGTGGTCAGCGGGCCGGCTGCCGGGGCTGGTCGAGTGGGTTGGAGGCGGCAGTGGAGCCGGAGGCGGTCGGTGCCGGCGGTGAGAGGACGACCCGGGTGCGGGCAGCCAGCGCCCGTGGGGACGGGCCGGGCGGGGCCTTAGGAAGGAGCGGGCGGACTTCGAGGTACGCCAGGTGCTCGGAGGTGAGGTCGCGGCCGAGCCGGGCCACCGGTGTCGGATCGGTCATGGCGGCCGTGACGGCTTCCAGCAGCGGGGCCGGGATGTTCTCCGACATCTCGATGATCCAGCCCTCGACTTCGCCCGGTCCGAGCTTTCCGCCGCTGATCTGCCAGGCGCGGCTCTCCCCGGGGAACCTCTGCCCGGTGGGGGCGGTGCAGCGGTAGCCCCTGGCCATCCCGCTCTCCGGTGCGTCCCAGATCAGGTGCTCGCTGGTGCTGCTGTCGTCCCAGCCTGCGGCGATGACCGGCGTGAGGCCGTCTTCGGTGTTCTTGGAAGGCCAGACCAGTGCGCCCGGGCCGGCGGCGAGCGCGGCGTGCAGGGCGGTGACGATCTCCGGTGGGGTGCGGTGGTCCGCGGTGGCCCGCCAGTCCTCCGCATCGCTCCCCAGGTAGTGGAAGGAAGCGGTCCACGTCGTCCCGTAGCCGTCGGTGGTCGACTGGGCGCGCAGCTGCTGGCATGGGCTGGTGTACACCGTGGTGGCACCCTGCTCCTCGGTGGTCCAACCCCGGTCGGTCAGGGGCTTGGCTGCGGAGGTGCGGTCGTGGCCGGGGCCGGCGAGGTAGACCGGGGCGACGAGGGCCAGCGGCGCCGGCCTGAAGTCCGGGGCGAAGAGCTCCGGGATGCGCTCGACGGCCCCGGCCAGCAGGCGGTCGATCCTCTGGAGCGCCTGCTTGTGCTGGGCTTCCGGCAGTGATCCCCAGGTCCACGTGGTGCCGTCGCCGACCGGCAGGTCGTGCAGCACTTCGGCGATCCAGCTGCGATCCACCATCGCGTTGATCTGAGACGCAGCGACGCATGCCGCCGCGTCCTTCAAGTCATCCATGGTGAAGGAGAGTTCCCTCAGATCCGTGGTGAGGGGAGGTGTCGGCTTTCGGCTTGCGGTGCGCGGGTCGAGGTTGGCGCCCAGCTCCAGGTCGAGGAGTGCCGGCGCACTCGCCGCCGCCGCGACGACCATGTCCTCCACCAGCAGACTCGCCAGGGCCCTCTGCTCAGGGGGTAGTCGGCCCCACATCGTCGGGGTGCGGCTCTGGCTGCTGGGGATGACCCGGGTCACGATGTACCAGTCGACGACGGGGCCGGAGCCTTCGACCTCCTCCAGGACCTGCTCGCATAGCTCGGCCGCCGCTTCCCGCAGGTCCGTCTCGGTGTACGGGCTGGTGTTGGCGGGGCCGGCGTCCGTCCGGTGGCCGAGGTGGGCCAGCAGCTCCTCGTCCATCCAGTCCCTGTCGCGCTGCAGGGGGGCGGTGTCGGTGAGAGCCCGGGCGAGGGCGTCGACGACGACCGTGGGGGTGTTGGTGGTGGCCATGGCCTGCCAGTAGGGCGGGTGTCCTCCGGAGCCGCGCGGGCCGATCTCCACGTACAGGTGGGGGCGGGCCATGAGGTCCTGCGGATTGCCGGGCGGATCGAGCCGGATCTGGACGCGGGCCAGTTCGTCGCGGGCTTCGAGGTCGAGCACTCCTGCGCGGTAGGTGCTGCGCCAGCCCGCGTCGACGAGAGTGCGGATCAGGGTCCGCCGGTCGCTCGGCGGCTGGAGCGCGGGGTGCGTCTCGCCGGTCCAGTCGATCCTGCTTCCGGTGCGGGCCAGCTCCTCGGTGACGGCCATGATGATCTCGGGCGGGGTCTCGGTCGAGAAGCCGGCCATCCAGGCGGGCGTACCGAGAGGCTCCGGGGCCGCCGTGATTCGCCAGGTGGCTCCGGGGTCGAGCTGCCCGTCGGCGACGCGGAAGCGATGATTTGGGCTCCAGGCAAACTCTTGGCTGAGCTCGTAGTCGGTGCTGCGGCCCCAGGACTGCTCGGCGAGCCGGTCGAAGACGCGGTTGGTGTGCTCGCGGCCGGCGAGGTAGGCCGGTGTGACGTCGATCGTGGTGTCGATGGGGGTTCCTCTGGGCGGTCAGCGACGGCGAGGGCCGGCGGGTTCTGCGGTGCTGTTGGAACGGGGAGCGCTGCCGGGGGTGGTGGCCGGCCGCGCGGAAGGCATCCCCTCCTTGGGGGGCCGGGTGCCTCGGTGCCGGGCGACCTGGACGCGGCGGAGGTCGAACGGAGTCGGGCCGATGGGGATCTCTGTCAGTTCGGCGGCGCCGGTGAGGGCCGCGCCGACGGCCAGGTCGTCGAGGTCTGCGACGTGGCGGACGGCGGGGGCGAGCATCGCGCTGACCATGGCGTGCAGGATCTGGTCGGGCGTGGACCTGCTGGCTGCTGCCGCCCAGCCGCCGTGGTCGCTGCCGATGTCGACGCTCCAGAAGGGCTCCTGTCCCACCTCGCCCCACTCGTCCCACTCCTCCGGGTCCAGGGCGGCCTGCGGGTTGAGCACGATCGTGTCCTGCGGGCTGCTCTCGGAACACGCCGTCTCGGTGGCTGTCGCGGCATCCCAGGCGACGGTCCACCCGTGGGCGCGAACAGCAGTGTGCCACTCGTCGTCGGCGGCGCCTCCGGTGAGCCGGGCCCCGGTGCGCAGCCGGTGGGCGAGGTCGGCGGTGATGGCCTCGACGACCTCGACCGGGGTGCTCTCGGTGAGGCTGACGCTCCAGAGCGCCGGGAGGTTCGGGCTTTCGTGGACTGCGATCTTCCACATGATGTCGCTGGCGGGTTCGCAGCCGAGCCGGACCCGGCTGTCGCTGGAGACGACCAGTTGGTTGCCGTGGCGGTCGTTGACGCGGACGGCTCCGGCGTCGAGGAGCGGCCGGATCGCGCGTTCGGTGTCCAGGCTGGGGCCGGCGTAGAGGGCCGGGGTGATGCGGACCTGCAGGTGCGGCTGGTCGTTGGCCCTCTTCGTCCAGTAGGCGTCGGTGGTGGTCAAGTACTGTTCCCTCGGTGGTCTCAGGTGGTTCGTCGTCGCTGTGCCGCCCGGGTCTGGGGCATTGCGGTGGGCGTGCTCGGGTCAGCGGCGGGTGTGCTGGTGACCTGGCCTTGGCGCGTCGTTGTCGCACGGGCGGCGCTCGCGCGCGCCACCTGCGCGTCGGCTGCGGACGGTGCGGGTTGGGTTCGCAGCGCGGCGGCGGTCTCGGTGAAGCGGCGCCAGGCGTAGTCGGTCCGGTCGGCGGCCCAACCGGGAGCCTGGGCGGTCAGGGCAGGGGCCAGCGCGGCGACCTGGTCGGCGGGGGCCGCGCCCCAGGCCAGCAGCGACCCGCCGCTCGACCACAGGTCGAGGTACCACTCGCCGCCGAGCGGGTACGCCTTGACGTGGGCCTGGTCGGGCTCCTGCTGGTAGTGCCACAGGGTGCGGTGGAGCGGCTGCCAGCCGGGGCCGACGAACTCGGGGGCCGGGTTGTCCTCGCCGGGGCGCTTACCGCGGTCGGCGACGGTGAACAGGTCGCGGAGCGATCCGTCGCTGAGCGCGGCCTTGACCAGGCCGAGCACCTCGGCGGCGTCGAGTCCTTCGCGGCCGTCGAGGACGCCGACGACGTGGCCGAGGGTGCGCAGGGTGTGCCTGGCGTCGCCGGGGTCGATCCACTCCTCGGGTGGTTCCTGGTCGGCCAGGCCGGCCTGCACCCTGACGGCCACCGACCGCAGGTCCTCCAGCTGACGCGGCCCGGGGCGGTCGGACAACTGCGATACCCGGCAGGCGAGTTCGTCGTAGGGGCGCATGTGCTGGCGGACGAGGTGCAGGGCGTAGCGGTCCGCGCCCTCCCGGAAGGTTGAGATGGCGGCGGTGCGGACGGCAGCGTCGTGGCTGCGGAGTGAGGTGAGCAGCGTCATGTACCGGTCGTGGGTGTCGATCTGTTCGCGCAGGGTGCGCTCGTACACGTCGTTCAGCAGGTCCAGGTCGCTCATCTCGGCGCTCTGGTGGTCGCCGTAGCGCTCGGCGCCGGCCCGCAGGTCTGCGACGCGGTCGGCTGCGGGCCGCCCCCAGGTGCCGGTCACCGCTTGCTCCGGCGGGGCGTCGGCGTCCGTGTGCGGGATGCTCCGGCGGGCAGGGGTGCCTCGTGGGGGTGGGGCGCGGCGGTTGGTGTGTCTTCGGCGTGGGGTGGCGGGGAGTTGGTGGTGCGCGGGGTGACGGCGGGGGTCCGCTTGGAGCCGGAGGCGCGGTGGGCGGCTTCCGCTTGGTGCCGGGTTCGGTCGTCGTAGGTCAGGAGCGCCCGGTCCAGCTGGTTGCGGGCCTGCGCCAGCACGCTGCGGGCGTACTGGTTGTCGTCTTCGAGGGTGAACAGCACGTCCCGGGCGTGGTCGGTGTCCGGTCCTGCGGCCAGCAGTCCGTGGGCGCGCGTCACGGTGCCGAGCGCGGCGATCACGGCCGTTTGGGCGTCGGCCATCGCGGTGGCGTGCGGGTGGCCGTCCCGCTCCAGTTCGTGATGCCATCCGTGCAGTTGGTGGGCGAGTAGGCCGAGTTCGGCGACGTGGTGTGCGGGGATGTGCAGGTTGGCAGGGTCGAGCCAGTCGTCCAGGTTGGTGACGAGGTCGTCGTGTCGGCTGCCGATCTCTGATTCGGCGAGCCACAGGGCGATGGCCGGCGGCTCCGCGGGGATCAGGTCGCCGAACGTTGCTCGCAGATCGGCAAGTTCGTCGGGGTGAAGAGCAGGTCGGAGTCCTTCCGGGCTAGGGCGACTGCGCCACGGGCCGTGCCTCGGCGCGGTAGTTGTAGTGGGTGGTTGTGGTGCTGCCACGACCTTGGTGTTCACCGGGTTCGCGCTCCCGGCCGGACCGGCTGGGGGGCGGAGACGGGAGTCGAGAGAGCGATCCGGGAAGTTCCGGCGGCGGCGCGTGCCGGGGAGGTGCGGCGGGCGGCCAGGACGCGGTCACCTGGTGCTTCGACCGTGGCCACCGCCATGTTGGGCAGCAAGCGCGGGTCCAGGTCCTGCCGGTACCGCTCCACCGGGGCCGTGGTGACCATCGGCCGGGTCGCGGCGGCGATCACGTGCGGTGGGGTGTTGCTGGTGAAGTGGGCCTCCCATCGGGCAGTGGAGCCCTTCGGGCCGGCCCAGAGGATGGAGGTCTCGTCGTAGGGGTCGAACTCCTCGTTCTCCCATGCCTCCGGTACCCGGCGGATTGTGAGCCCGGCGAGCCCGTCAGGGGCGGCGACGACCTCCTCCTTGAAGGCGAACTTCCTCTCCCATCCGGCTTGTTCGAGGATTCGCGTCGAGTCCTTGAGGAGGTAGCTTCGGCGGTCGAGAACCGTCTCCGGAAGCTGGTTGAGGTTGTCGGCGATCGTCTCCAGGAAGGCGCCGACGATCTCCGGCGGGGTCCTCCCGCTGTATCGGGCCATCCATGTCGGCGCGGCCATCGGCTCGCAGCTGACGGAGATCTGCCACGGGTCGAGGTAGTCGCCCATGAAGGCGACCCGGACCCGGCCGCACGGGCTGGAGATGAACAGGTTGCTGGTCTCGGGGTCGGTGTGGTGGGGCCAGGCCCGCTTCGTCATGAGCAGGTGCAGGGCCGCGTCACTGTCGCCGTTCGGGCCGGCGAGGTACCGGGGGGAGACGGCGACCTGGGCGTCGTCGGTCATGGGCAGGGCCTCGTCGGGGTCGGTGCTGGGGATGGTCAGCGGAGCTTCGCCTGCGGTCCGCCGCGGCCAGGGGCTTCGGTGGGGGCGGGCCGGTCGGTGGCCGGCGGAAGAGCGACCGGGGCGGCCGGCGTGGTGCGGGTGCGGGCTGCTGCGGATCGTGGTGAGCGATCGGCGCCGAGGCGGCCGACTGCGTGGTCGGCGGCCTCCCGGCCGGAGGCGACGATCAGGGCCGTCAGCCGGAGCGCCTCACCGGCGTCTCCACCGACGCGGTGGTGGATGGCCCAGCCGCCGGCCGCACGCAGGGCCCGGGCGCTGCGGTCCAGTACGCCGCCCTCCCCGGTGATGACGCCGGCCACCCTGCGGGCCTCGGCCGGGTCGGTGTTGCGCAGCAGGTGGGTGGTGACGTCGTCGATGCGGTCGGCCAGTTGTTCCGCGGTGTTGCTGGGCAGCCGGTTGCCGGTGACGGCGACGAAGGGTGGTGGCGACGGGCGGACGCCGAGGACGGGGTCGAGGGTGACGTCATACCCGGCGGTGGCGAGGAGGATGGCCGCGTCGGTGGCGATCTCGTTCTCCTCGTACTGCTGGTGGCCGGCAGGAAGGGCGTAGCGGTTCCGGCTGCCGGGGGTGGGCGCGAAGCCCGTCGTGCCGAGGAGGAAGGCGGCGTGCTCGTCTCCGCCGCTCGCCACGATCGCGCCCTCGTCGGTCCGTCGGATGGTGGCCGCGTTCGGGTCGGGCCTGCCGAGGCGGGCGTCCTCGGGGTCAGCGGGCGTCCCGCCCGGGCCTTCGCGGGCGGACTGCTGCCCCCTTGCGGGTGGCAGGTTGCGGCGCGGGCGCGGTTCGAGGTGGACCTGGGCGCGGTGGGCGGCGGGGATCTGGAGGCGTCGGCGCAGTGCCGGCAGGGGGTTGACGATTTCATCCAGTGCGGCGCTGATCAGGGCGCTGGGGGTGTGGCCGGTGAAGACGGCGTGCCAGCGCTCGCTGGGGTAGCCGCAGGGGCCACCCCAGACGGTGACGGTCGGACCGGGGCCGCGGATGTCGCCGATGTTGTGGTTGACCGCGATGCCGGCGGTGTCGTCGGGGCGGGTATAGCTGTAGACGCCGTGGACGGGGCTGGTCTCCCGCGACCACGGATCGTCGGCCGCCTCCAGGTCGGCCGCGATGGTGTTGTCCAGCGACCGGCGGCCCCACAGCAGTTCGTCGCGCACCGCTTCGGAGGTCGCGGTCAGGGCGTGGGAGAAGCGCTCGGCCACCGCGGTCACGACCTCGACGGGTGTGCGGGTGCAAAAGATCGCGTGCCAAGTCCGCTTGCCGACGGGCGAGGCGTACGCGGCGATGCTCCAGCGGGCCCGGTGCTGGTGTCGTGGTCGAGTTCGATCGCGGCGAGGAGCGACTCGTGCAGGGCGACGGTGGTTTCCTGCCCCGGGCTGTGGCGGCCCCAGGCGGGGGACGTTTCGAGGAAGTGGCCGAGGGCGCCCTCGGCGTCGCCCGGCCCGGCCAAGTGGCCTGGTTTTACCACCACTTCGAGGTCGGAGGCGGGGGTGCTCACGAGGTCTCCTTCGGGCTGGGGTTGGGCCGGGCCGCCTCGGTCGGGGCGGCCCGGCTGTCGTTGATCAGGCTTCGGCCTGTTCCCCGTCCCCGGGGTCGGTCGCGCCCTCGGCGATCTGCTGCTCGGTCTCCGCGAGGCGCAGTTCGGCGATGCCGGCGTAGTGCGGGGTGGCCTCCACGCCAACGAAGTTCCGGCCCTCCAGCAGGGCGGCGACTCCGGTGCTGCCGCTGCCCGCACAGAAGTCGAGGATGGTCCCCTCCGGGCGGCAGATCTTGACCAGCTCACGCATCACCGAGACGGGCTTCTGGGTGATGTGGACGCGGCCTGCCCGCGGCTGGGAGGCGGTGTAGAGGCCGGGGAGGTAGACGGGGTGGGCCTTGCCGTCGATCGGGCCCTTGCTGCCCCACAGCACGAATTCACAATGCTGCGTAAACCTTCCCATTTGCGGACGGGCGGCCGGCTTGTACCAGGCGAGTGCGCCGCGCCAGATCCATCCGCCGGCCTGCAGCGCGTCGCTCGTGGCAGCCAACTGGCGCCAATCGGTGAAAACGAGGGCGACGCCACCGTTCTTGGTCGCGCGGTAGGACTCAGCCAGGAGCTGGGACAACCAGTAGGTATAAGACCTCTGGTCCTTGTTCTCTCCGGGGAAATCAGCGAGGGAGTGGGCGGCATCGGTCGAGGTGTACTTCGCCCGGGCCGTTCGCCCGGTCCGCTCCTGAGCGGTGCGTCCGCCCGAATTGTAGGGCGGGTCGGTGATGACGGCGTCGATGGAGTTCGAAGGGATCGAGGCGAGCCGGGTGAGGGCATCGCCCTGGTGGATTTCGTAGGGCAAGGGGCGGACTGACCTCCTGGTCGGGGAAGGGGGAGGCAGCCACAACCGGCGGTCTGACCTAGCCTTTCGGCTGGTGACGGGAGGCCGACGAGGCGGCTCCGGTGTACCCGGATTGCGGCTGCGGCAGGAACCTAGCCCATATGCGGCTCGCAACCTAAAACGCTCTCCCGACCGTGCTCGCGAAGATCGTTTTAGGTTGCGAGCCGCACTGCGCCTATCGTCTGCCACACCCCCGGAGAGCGGCCGGCCCGGATATCCCGTTTTAGGTTCCGAGTCGGTCCGGTTCTACGGTGGGGCATCCCGGTAGAACATCGCCTCCTGCCTGCCCGGCGACCATCAACCCGTTTTTGGTCGCGAGCCGAGAAGGCATTAGCGTCCCCCGGGCATGCCGACGGGATACCCCGGACTGCACGGCCCGCTCCGTTTTAGGTTGCGAGCCCTCGATTCGATACCTTCGGCCACCGAAAGCGAATTCCACCCCACCCATTCCAGGGAATACCCATGCCTTTTTCGAGATTACGAGCGCGGCTTGCTGCCGCCCCCGCTGGCCCGCCCGCCTACCGGCTGGGCGGGCCCACCCCGCACCCCGCCGCACGATCCGACAGGAGCCCCCGCCTTGCTCGCCCTCACCGCACGGATGCGGATGCCCAAGCCCCGCCCGCCGGACCCCCGCACCGCACCGGCCGGAGGTGACGTTCGGGGGACGCGATGAGTTGGCAGAAGTGGATCGGCGGCGGTCTCGCCGGCCTTCTCCTCGCGCCGTTCGCCATCGCCCTCCCCGCCCTGGCGGTCACCGCCAACGACTCCACCAAGTCCGGCACTTGCACACCCGGTCCAGGTCCACAGCCTGTGGACAGCGCGGCCGTCGCCGCCCAGGTCAAGAAGATCCTGGACGGCGCGACCGGGCAGGTCGGCCCCATCGCCGGGCTGGACGCCCCGGCCGTGCAGATCCCCTTCGCGAAGACGATCGTGGCGACCGGCATGTCGATGAACGTGTCTCCCCGCGGGCAGATCGTCGCCCTCGCCACCGCGCTGCAGGAATCGACCCTGCGCAACTTGTCGTATGGCGACAGGGATTCGCTCGGCCTCTTCCAGCAACGCCCCTCGCAGGGCTGGGGCACGGCCGAGCAGATCCAGGACCCGGTGTACGCCTCGACCCGCTTCTACAAGGCGCTACTGGAGGTTCCCGGTTGGGAGCAGCTGCCGGTCACCGTGGCGGCGCAGAAGGTCCAGCGGTCCGGCTATCCGGACGCCTACGCCAAATGGGAGCCGTTGGCGACCGCCCTGCAGCAGGCCATCTCCCAGGTGCTGTCCGGGAGTTCGACTCCCGCGCCCACCCCTTCGCCGGGCGCGACCCCATCGCCGAGCCCGTCCGCACCGGCCACGCCGAGCGGCTGCGGCACGGGAGGCGACGACGGGACGAACTGGGGCGTCATCCCGCCCGGTGTTCTGCCGGACGGCTACCAGATCCCGACCGACGTCCCGCCTGCGGTGCAGAGCGCCATCAAGTTCGCCCTCGGTCAGCTGGGCACGCCCTACCAGTGGGGCGGAACCTGCACCGACGCGCACGGTCAGGACCCCATGGGCCGGTGCGACTGCTCCTCGTTGACGCAGCAGGCGTACAAGGCCGGCGGCGTGAGCCTCACGCGCACGACCTATACCCAGGTCGGCGAGGGCACCGCGGTGCCGGTCGACGCGGTGCGCCCCGGTGACCTGCTGTTCACCCGGCGCAACGACGAGGGGCTGCCCGAACACGTGGGCATGGCCATCGGTCAGGGCCTCGTGGTGCACGCACCCAAGACGGGTGACGTGGTCAAGATCTCCACGCTCGCGTCGTGGAAGGCGGACATCATCGCCGCCCGGCGCGTCGCCCCCTGACGGCTGTAGGTTCCGGTTAGATCTGTCAGATTCCGGTCGATCTGTCATCAACTTGTCGTTTACGACAGATCGTTCGGAAAGTCGCAGGTCCTCCGCTCGGCGGCCTCCCGCCCAGGTTACGCGGCACCGCCTTCCGCGACAGGTCGTCCGGACAAGTCCGACGACAAGTCGATCGGACAGCCGCTGGAACCGCAGGTCAGCGGCACGTGCGCTGACAAGTAGGGCCGGAACCTACAACGGCAACTGCCGTCCCTCTCAGCGCACTTCGCGCATCTTACCCCCTTCCCGCGCGGCCCGTCCGCGCATCCTCCTGCCCCTCTAGCCGTGGAGTGTGTTTGCTCACCTACTACCTCGCCGACGCCGCCACCCAGCTGGCGTACGACCCCGGCATCTCGCCGTCCGAGGGCGGCCTGCCCGGCCTGTCCGTCCTCAAGTCCACCGTGGGCAGCATCAACCTCTTCGCGATCATCGCGGTGGTCGGCGCGCTGTGCGTATCGGGCATCGTCTGGGCCTGGGGCCACCACACCGGCTCGCACGGAAGCGAGCAGAAGGGGAAGCAAGGCGCCCTGGTCGCCGCAGGCTGCGCCCTTCTGCTGGGCGCCGCGAACGGGATCGTCAGCTTCTTCTCGACGGTGGGGACCAGCGTCCACTGATGCCGAAGTCCTCGCCGTTCACCGGCCAGTCCACCATGCTGCGCCGGCTGCTGATCGGCCTGGGCGTGCTCGTGGTCGTCGCCCTGCTGGTCGGGCTCACCGCCCGGCTGGCGGGCGGCGGCCACCGCACCCCGAGCGCCGCCAACTCACCCTTCACCGCTCCCACTTCGCCGCCCCCCAAGACCGCTGCACCGGGCACCGACCCCGCCCCCTCGACCGGGACGGCACAGGGCCCGTCCGTCGTCGCCGCTTCGCCGCACACCAGCGACCCGATCGCGTACGCGAAGGCGTTCGCCACCGCACTGTGGAGCTACGACACCCGCACCGCCACCCAGCCCCAGCAGCTGGCCGGGCTTCGCGGCTGGCTGACCGACGAGAGCAAGTACGCCGACCCGGACGCTCTCGCCGCCCAGCTGCCGGATCCGACCCTGTGGAGCCGGATGCGCGACAACGGCCAGCACGCCACTGGCGAAGCCGCCGAGGCGCACCTGCCCGCCGCCTGGCAGCAGGCCATCGGCAAGGACCCGACGCAGCTCACCGTCGCCTACATCTACGCGGTGACCGTCACCGGCAAGCAGACCGTGACCTGGGCCGAGGGCGGCCGGGGTGCCGAGGACCGTGCCGTCACCCTGGCCGTCCAGTGCCGGCCGGGCAGCGACTGCGCGCTGGCCTCCATCGCCACCACCGTCTACCCCTGACCTCCACCAACGGTCCTTACCAGAGGAGTTGATCGCCCATCGGTTTCTGCGACTTGCCCGGATCCGGCCTGCTCTGCGACGTCGTCGTCGGCGGCGTCAGCGACTCCGTCACCGACTCCATCGGCAACTGGGTCGCCAAGTCGGCCGGCGACCTGGCCAAGAGCGCGGTCGACCTCGCCTCCCGCGCCGTCGACAAGACCACCAGCGTCGACCTGAGCGCGGACTGGTTCCGCACCAACTACGCGACGATCCTGCCGATCGCGCTGGTCATGCTGGTGATGACCTTCATCCTCCAGCTGATCCGCGCCGCCTGGAGGCGGGACGGGCAGGCGCTCGGCCAGGCCGTCACCGGAACCATCTCGGCGACCCTGTTCGCGATGACCGCGATCACCTTCACCGGCGTCTCCCTGGTCATCGTCGACGCCCTCAGCCGAGGGCTGTTCCAGATCGCCAACTCCAGCATGGACGACGCGGTCAGGCGGCTGGTCAAGATCTCGATGATCAGCGTCACGACACCACTGGGCTGGGCGATCCCCGCGCTGGTCGCGCTCGGCTGCGCGGCCGGGGCGATCCTCTACTGGGGCGCGATGGTCCTGCGCAAGGTGACCATCCTCGTGCTCGTCGTGCTCGCCCCCTTCGCGGCGGCCGGCGGCGCCTGGGAGCCCACCCGCGACTGGCGCAGGAAGTGGATCGAAGCCACCGCCACGGTCGTCTTCAGCAAGTTGATCATGACGATCATCATGCTCGTCGGTGTCTCCGCGCTCGGCCAGACCGAGACGAAGGACGGCGTTCAGGCGCTGTCGGACATCATCTCCGGCCTCGTGGTCATGGCGCTGGTGCTGCTGTCCCCGATGGCGATCTACAAGTTCGTCCACTGGGCGGGCGACGGCGGGCAGGCCCATGACCTGCACCGCAGCACCGCCACCGGTCTGCAGGTCGGCGCCGCCACTGCCCAGAAGGGCGCCCGGATGGCCGCGACCGCGGGTGCCGGCGGAGCAGGCGGAGCCGCGATGGGCGGAGCCGCCCCGCAGGGCCCGGCGCAGGTTCCCGGCCAGGACACACCGGTCGGCGGCGGCGCGGCCAACTCCGGCTCCGGCGACGGCTCGTCCTCGTCGCAGAGCACCTTCCGCTACCCCGGCACCTCCTCCACCGGCGGTGGCGACGCGGTCGGGCAGCCTCTGATCACCCGCCGCGCCAAGTCCGGCGGTGACCAGGGCCAGCCGCTGATCTCCCGGGCCCCCGCTTCCGGCCAGTCCATCAGCGGCGGCGCGAGCGGAGGAGCGGGCGGAGGTTCAACCGCCAAGCCCGCCAGTGCGGTTGCCGCTGCCGCCTCGGGCGGTTCCGCCGCAGCGCCGCAGGTCGTCTTCAGCGCCGCGCGCGCCGCGCGCAACACCGCGGCCAAGGCTCCCGCCGGACCCCCGGCGTCCGCCGCCGGCCCCTCCGCGGCGCCGAGCACTCCGGTCGGTTCCTCCACTCCGCCGACCTCCTGACCAGCACCGGCCGGGGCACTGCCTTCCGCCCCTCGCCCCGGCCGGTGCCCCGCCCCCCACCGAAGGAGTCGCCCCTGTCGGCCTCCGACCCTCTGCCGACCGTCCGTTTCCCCAGCCGATCCCGTCGGGGAGTCCTGCTCGGGCTGACCGCCGCCCAGCTCACCGTCGTCGGCACCGCCGGCGCGATGCTCCTGGTGACCATGGTCGCCACCGGCCTCGCGGGCGCCGCCCTCGCCACCCCGCTCTGGGCCTTGGCCGCCGCCCTCGTCCTGATCCGATTCCACAGCCGCTCCGTGGCAGATTGGGCCCCCATCGTCATCCGGTACTACCTCCGCCGCGCCAAGGGCCAGCTCGTCTGGCTCGCCCGGCCCGCCACCCGGCCCCGCCGCGACGGCCTGCTCCACCTGCCCGGCACCGCCGCCAGCCTGCGAGCCGTCACCGCCCCCGGCGGCACGCTCGGCGCGGTCCACGACCCGCAGAAGAACACCCTCACCGCCGTCATCCGCGTCACCAGCCGCGCCTTCGCCCTGCTGGACCCCGCCACCCAGGCCGGCAACGTGAGCGCCTGGGGCCGGTGCCTGGCCTCGCTCGCCCGCACCGGCTACATCACCACCGTCCAGGTGATCGAGCGCACCGTCCCCGACAGCGGCGACGCCCTCGCCCGGTACTGGGCCGAGAACGGCCGCCCCGACGCCCGCCTCGCGGGCCCCGTGTACGAGGAACTCCTGTCCGCCGCTGGTCCGACCGCGGCCCCGCACGAGGCGTACATCGCCATCAGCCTCGACCTCAAGGGCGCCCGCCGCCTGATCGGCGAGGCCGGCGGCGGCTTGTCCGGCGCGTTCAGCGTCCTCGCCCAGCTCGTCCCGGGCTTCGAGCAGTCCCTGCGCAACGCCGGCCTCAACCCCCGCGGCTGGCTCAGCACCGGCGAGATCGCCGCCGTGATCCGCTCGGCCTACGACCCCAAGGCGCTCGCCAACCTGGTGCAGTGGTCGGAGTCGGGCGAGGCTGTCGCCGACCCGGCCGCCGCCGGCCCCGTCGTGGTCGTGGAGGAACCCGGCCGCCTGACCACCGACACCGCCTGCCACGCGGTCTACTGGATCGAGCAGTGGCCCCGCTCCGAGGTGGGCCACGGATTCCTCCACCCGCTCGTCTTCGCCGGCGGCGCCCGACGGACCCTCTCCCTCACCTACGGCCCCCAGGCGCTCGACGCCGCGCTCAAGGCGGTGCAGCGCACGAAGGCGTCGATCGTCGCCGATGCTGCCGAGCGGGTCCGCAAGGGCCAGGTCGACTCCGAGGCGGACAGCATGGAGTACGCCGACGCCAAGGCCCACGAGCGCGAGCTGATCTCCGGCCACGCCGACGTCGACCTCACCGGCCTGGTGGTCGTCAGCGCCGACAACCCGGAGGAACTGCGTCGCGCCTGCGCCTCGATCGAGACCGCCGCCGCCGGCACCGGCCTGGACCCGCGACTCCTGCGCTGGCAGCAGGCCGAGGCGTTCGCGCAGGCCGCCCTGCCGCTCGCCCGGACCTGACGGGAGGCCGCCCGTGCAGCACCCACCGACCGACCACCGCCTCCTGCGCTTCGCGACCGCGGGCGTCGACGTCCACCACCACACCGCTATCCCGGAACAAGAACCTGTCTCACGTGGCGAGTTGGACGCCCTCCACGCCCACTGCGTCTCACTGTTCGCCCTGCTCGACACCCACACCGGCACCACCCGGCCGCTCGCCCCGGCCGAGGCCGGCCACCTCCACGCCGCCCGCATCCGGCTCTGGCAGACGTGCGAGGCCCTCCACGACGCCTACCACCGCGCCCCGCGCGCCGACGGGCGCCGCCCCACCCGCGAGGCGTGCGCGCTGCGGCTGCCGGAGGGCGCCCCGGACATGGTGATCTGCCAGCGCCACAGCACCACCTCGGGCCGCGTCCGGGTGATCGCCACCCCCTCCGAGCTGCGCGGCACCCCCACCACAGCCCCTCGCATCTGACAGGAGAAACGTTCCTCTGCGCTCCGCCAGTGCCACCCCCCTGTTTACCCCGACCCGCTCGGACCGCGCCGCCCGCCGCCAGGCCAAGCGCGACCTCG
>FTKL01001052.1_pt1 | contig 19455 bp, 10 predicted proteins | sample 2434061 | NCBI WGS metagenome assembly FTKL01 (sample SAMEA3914816, study PRJEB12502) | metagenome | biome: forest; material: soil | place: USA | collected 2011-09-16 | depth 0.3 m
GGCGGCGACCAGCAGCACCGCCACGAACGGGTGACGCACCCCTCGGCGTCGACGCGGATCGGGCAGCAGTCGCAACCGCTCCACCAGCGACAATCCCGCCACACCGTCCAGAGCGGGCGACTTGATCAGGCAGACGGTGGCAGACTGACGGCACATCGAAGCTCCGGTGGTGCGAGGCGACTTGGGAAGGTCACCCCGTTCAACCGGAGCTTCGATGCATACGTGACGGGTCGACTCCCGCCTCTCACCCCGCTATGACCTGCGGACTCATGCGCTTGCTGGGACTTTGCAACAGCCCTGGTCGTCGAGGTGACGTACGGCTCCAGGGGCTCCAGTCCGGCCGCGCGCATGTCGGCGGCCGCGACCTCGGGGTCCGTCTTCCTGGCCTCGGTCGCTTTCACATCAGCACAGTGTCGGCACCCGCCCTGACCGGCCAGGATGCCGCCGAGGGACGGTGAGGTCTGGCGGCCGCATCCGGTGCAGCGACAGCGCCAGGCCTGCTGGCGGCGGCCGGAGTACGGCTCCAGCGGTTCCAGGCCGGCGTCGCGCATCAGGGCATGGGCCTCGTCCACCGGCCAGCGACGGCGTCCGCCCGGTGCAGGCGCACAGTACGGGCATGCCCGCAGGCCGCGGCGCAGGTTGTGCAACCGGATCTCGACGTCGCGGCCGCACGTGTCGTGACGGCAGGACCACAGCCCGGCCGGGCCCGGATAGGGCTCCAGCGGTGTCAGACCGAACGCCTGGAGTTCCTCGGCGGCCTGCTCGCCGTCGGTGCGGGGCAGTTCCCGGCGGCGGGCCCATGCCTGGCTGATACCCACCCCGGCTTGCTTGCGGGAGCACGGCCAGCACCCGCCCTGGCCCTGCTTGATGGACCCGTGGGTCGGCGTCACGGTGGCGCCGCAGGCCGTACAACGACACGGCCAAGCAGTATCGGTGCCCGGGTAAGGCCCCAGGGGCTCCAACCCTGCCGTGCGCATCAGAACAGCGGCGTCCGCGGGGTCGACCGGGGCGTTCGGCGCGCACCACCGGCAGATCCCGACGCCGCGCTTCACGTTGGAGTACCGGGGCTTCACCTCCCTCCCGCATACCTCGTGCCGACACCGCCAGTGGCTCATCGCCCCTGGGTACGGTTCCAGCGGCTCCAGGCCGGCTGCGCGCATCAGAGCCTGCGCCTCTTCCGGCGGGATCGGCGACTTGCCCGCGCAGTACCGGCAACCGCCCTGCCGACCTGAGGAGATGTTTCCCAGCCGCGGCGTCACCTCCCTTCCGCACGCCTCGTGCCGACAGCACCACGGGGTGTCCGAACCCGGGTAGGGCTCCAGCGGTTCGAGTCCCGCCGCCCGCATGATCACGACTGGATCGCGTGAGTCCTTCCGCGGACGTCCCATCGTCATCCTGATCTCCCGTCAGCATATTGGCGCCCAGCGGGAGGGTCTCATCGGCCACTGACATCGTGGCCACCATTGGATTCAGGATTCGTGAGCTCGGCGCTCGGTGGCGCACAGCACCTCGCCGCGTATAGCAGTGGGGGTCGTCCGATGTCCGGCGAACCGCCTGCTGCTTCCCAGGTGTGTGAAGTGGCGGTCAGCGGGGACCGGAGGCCAGTAGCATCCAGCCGACGGCGGGTGCCGCAGCATCAACCGGGGCGGCGCGGAGTCGAAGGCTCTCTCGAAGATGGGAACGGACGCATGGGCAACGCCTGGACGAGGCTTACTCAGGAAGCAGGAGAACGCGGCGGTCCTGATGCTCTGAGGGCGTTCTACCGGGCGCAGGGGCAGAAGTCGGCGGTCACGTACATGGCCTTCGTCGCTGCGGCCTCGGGGGTGGCGTACGGCGTGAACAAGTGCCGCAAGTACGCCGAGGACAAGAAGATGAATCGCAGGATCTCCGAGTTGGAGACCGAGGGAACTCCGGCCGAGATCGGCGCCAGCTAGCCAGGCCCCAGAGCCCGTTATTCCCCAGAGATACGGAGAAGAACCCCAGGTCACCCGATGTGATGCATCGTCACACCACACTCGTGGACGCCCGGGAGAACTACGAGGAGGACGACTTCGTGCCGCCACCCCCAGACTCAATGCGTCAAACGCGATGGCGGTGGCTCCGGCTGTTGCCCCGCAGGCACGAGCTGCGTTTGCTCCGCTGGCCGCCGACCGACCTCACCGGTCTGCGGGTGATCCGCGCTTACCACGATGAGGGGTATGACATTGGCATGCTGGTCTGGCAGGTCTGTGCACAGTGTCGGCGAGGCAGTATCAACAAGGTCTCCCTGGCGATCGAGTGGCAACGCCAAGGTATCGGCCGCCGTCTCATCAACCGGGCCCTGTCCGACGGCCGGCGATTACGTCTGGGTGACGACCGGTCAGTCTTCGGGCTCCAAGATGTTCTTCCCCGCGTTGACGGTGGAAGCCGGTGCTGCATTCACCGAATACGGCGAGAGCTGCCCTCACATGCGCCAGCGTCTCCATGGCCACTCCAGACCTGTGCTCGACTGGAGCGTCTGACCAGTTGAGTTCGTGCTGGTGATGGCCCCGCAGGATCAGGGAGGTTGGCCACCGTAACGTGGACGATCTCGGCCAGATCCCCTGCGGCGGATGATCTTGTCGTTCTCGTCGCGCAAGACGAACGGTCACGTCGGCCGAGCACATTCTGGCGAAGGCGCTCCCCGTGAGGTTGCCGCTGGCAGCCGGGCCAGCTCATCAGCGACCTGGACCTCGATCTACCGCCCACGCCTGCCCGGGAAATCACGACTGTAGTAGCGCTGATACCTCAGGGACCAGCTGTGAGTTCGCCAGTCTCGAGGAGAGAGTCAAGGTGGAGAGCGATGGCACGGGCATGGTCCACGTCGTGTAGGAGGATTCCGCACTCGAGATTCTTCTCGAACGCGTGGCCTGTCAGATTGGCGCTCCCGACGAGAGCCACACGTCGGTCCACCACGATGATCTTGGCGTGTAGCGCAGCTCCGCTCTCCCGATAGTGGACCGGCCAGGTCAACCGGGTAGCAGGGATGTTGGAGAAGCCGGTGCTCCCCTGGAATTTGGGGTTGTCCGCCTGATTCTCCAAGAGGAGAGTCACCTCGACGCCGCGGCCGGCGGCCGAGTTCAGCGCCGAAGTAAGAGACGCTGGGGGGTAGCTCGCGTAACTCACGAGCAGGATCTCGGTCCTCGCGGAGTCGATGAGCTCGCCGACCACCGCGGAGGTCAACCGGGAGGTGTGGACAGCGGAGGCCGGGCCAGTCCAGACAACGTCGACACGGTGGTCGAAGTGGTGGCTGCGCCGGGCTTGCGCGGCGCCGGTCAGCAGGCCAGCGGCGTACCCGCCGTCGGCGTCGCTGGACAGCTGTGAGCGCAGGCGGCGGCATGCAGTGCGGAAGGCTATGCCGGCAACCTGAGCCTCGAGTGCCCGCAGGCCCGGTCGCCCCTTCCGGCAGGCATGCGCGAGCTGCTTGATGTCGGCGTACGGCAGCTGCTCGGCGAGTTCGGCGGTGAGCTCTTCCAACGAGTTCGGTGGCGTCATGACAGGAACGCCAGACCGTCGCCGGTGAGGTCGACAAGGGCCGCTCGGTCCAGCCAGCGGTTGTTGGTCTCACAGCTGGTTTCCGACGCAAATAGGCAGGCGTGGCAGGCTGCGGCGTGAAGGGTGTCCGAGGGGTATTCAGGGACGTGCTCCGCGCACAGCGGATCGCTGGAGCAGCGGCCGGCGTCCTCGAGCGCCTGATCCAGCAGCCGCTTGAGGTAGCGGGCGTTGCCCAAGGCGACCAAGCCACCGAGGGTGCCCTCGCTGTCGCTGGCGGCGGTCGACAGCAGCACACCTGCAGCCGGGCGGGCCGAGCTTCCGATGTAGAGGCGCTCGCGGATACTGGAGGAGGAGTAGCCGCACTCCAGCGCTACCTGACGCATCAGCAGGTGACTGAAGGTGTGCAGGAGGACGAACCGGGCTACGGGGAATCCCGGCTGATACGTCTGGGCTCGGTTATGGCACCACCGCTGGTGAGCCTGCTGCAGGGCGACGAGCCTGGAGTGACCGGTGACCTTGGCGGTCCACTGAGCGACGGCATCCTCTCGTAGTTGCAGGAAGATCCCTTCGCCGCGCTGCTCGACAGCGGGTACCCACTGGGTTGTGCCACGGGAGAGAGAGACCATGTTGTGCGGGGCGAGATCGCGGCGGTCGGGCGCGTTGATTCGGGTGAAGGCGACGAGGGCCTGGACCTCGCGGAGCCGGGTGACCTGGACGACCTGTTCGAGTAGCTGGTCGTACCCGTGTGGTGTCGGGGTGGGGATAGCGCGGAAGTCAGCGTCTTGCCGCTCCGTGGTCGGTTTGGCGAGCAGTCGCCATTCGTCCTCGAGGAGGTCGCTGGACGCCTGGACAGCTGGGGGACCGCCAGCCGCTCGGACCTTCTCGATCACCGCCCACAACTCGTCGGCCGGGACGGAGCGCAGGCTGCGAAGCTCGCTCATGCCGTCGACCATCTTCTGCAGCAGCTTCTGAGAGAAGACCTCCTCGAAGGTCTCCCAATGGGCCCGGACCTGGTCCGCGACGGACTCAGACTGTGGCAGGTGCAGGGCACTCGCGGTGACGCTGAACCACAGGTTGGATGCGCCGAGAACCATGAGGCGCAGGTTGGCACCGCACGCCTCGAACCGCTGCTGGTGAGGGTGCCGGCCGCGGCAGAGGGGGAGCTTCTGCCAGCCGTTCTGGCCAGCGGCCTCTTGGATGCTGCGGGAGGCTCCGCACTCCGCGCACCTGACGGTGACCTGCGGGCCGAGGGTACTAGCGCTGTCGATCATGGTGAGCTTGGCGCCACCACAGGGCTGGGTGGCGTTGGCGTGGACGAACTCCACATACGGGAAGTCGTCCAGGTGCCCAGAGCGCTCGCAGGTGACGATAAATCGGGCCGGCACGCAGGCACGCTTGTTGACGTCCCGTGTGCTGGTCTGCTTCTGGCACTGTGAGTGCACCCACTTGGCGAGGTCGGGGCGGCGCCCATACCTGTGTACCAGCTCGAACTGGCCGGGTGGGTCGAGCGGTCCGAGCCGGTGGCAGCGCGGGCAGCGCACCCAGCCCGGGAACGGGGTGACGGGCACCCCGACCCGGGTGTAGGCGTCGTCGCTCTCGGCCGGATCCCACGGCGCTTTGCGCAGCGCCCTGACCTGCTGGCCCAGGACTCGCTGAACCTCTGTGAGCAGCCTTGGCTCCTCGATGGTCTCCTGACGCTCGGGGCTCCAGGCGTCCAGGCTGCGGACGATAACGCTCATCGTGGGAAGGTCAACGACCGACCCGACGCCGGCGGTGGTCACCAGATGGCTCGGTCGCACCTGGCCGATCCGGCTGGGGTCGCGCCACCTGGTCGGGGCGGCATCGGCATTCAGCTTCACGAGGTCCCTCCGGCGGACGGGCGGTCATACTGCCAGGCGGGCGGCGACTCCAGGCTGCGGTCACTCCGGTCGAGCTGCAGGACGATCTCGGGCTCGACCTCTCGCAGGCTCATCGGCGCGGACCACAAGTCCCAGCCCTCCTCGTCCGGGCCCCGAAGCAGGCCCGAGACATCCGCTGCTTCCTCGTAGCCGAGCCGACCGGACTTCAGAACCTTGCGTTTGTGGACCCATGAGTCGAGGCGGTGCTGTGCGGCTTGGCGAACAGCGGCCGCCTGGGGCGCGTCGTGCAGGACCCTGGCGGCTCGCTGCTCAAGGGCGTCCAGCAGGGCGGTCACCGCGGGGCCGGTGAGGGGAACGTCGTTGGCCGCCGTGTTCGGCAGGGAACTGTGGGCGGAGTGGCGGACGGCGGCGGCCAGTATGCCGCTGAGTCCGCGGTCGAGTGCCCGGTCGCTGAACGGGGTGGTGGTCAGGCCCTCTACCCGCATCCCGAAGGTGGCGTGGTCGTAGCCGAAGGACTCGTAGTGCGCGAGGTCTCGGGGGCGGCTCCACTGGTAGAGCGTGACGACCAGGCCCGGTCGTCGCGGATCGCGGCCGACTCGGGATGTCGCCTGGATGTACTCGGCGCTGTTCTTAGGCTGTCCGGTCACGACCATCAGGCCGAGCCGGGGTACGTCCACGCCGACCTGCAACATGCTGGTAGCGAGCAGTACGTCGAGCGGCTGGGCGCGGCCGACCATCCGACTTCGGGACTCTGGGTTCTGGCGGAACTCGTCCAGCGCCTCAGAGGAGTCGAATCTCGGGTCGAAGGTCCGATCGAGCTCTGCAAGGGTGCCGGCGATGCGGCTGCTGGGCATGCGGCTCGTCAGTTCGCTGACGTAGGGGCGCCGGCGCCGCGTGCGGACTTGCCTGCTCGCCAGACGGTCGGCCACATCGTCGTCCACCAGCCGCTTCATGCCAGCGAGTTCGCGGGTGGACGTGAAGTAGTCCACTACGGTGAGGTAGGGATCGGCGGCGGCACCGTACCGGTCGAACAGCGCCTGGCCGTGCTCCAGCAGGGCTGTGACCAGGCGGATCTCGATCGACTTCAGTCGCTCACCGGTTGCGCACACCCCGCGGTAGCGGCGGCTGGGAGTGTCGGGGGTGGGGGTCACTGAGCGGGAGAAGAACGTGTCCCCGGCATCCAGTAGCTGAGGCGGGAAGATCGTCAGACCGCGGGCGAAGACCTGCTCGACCTGGTCCCGAGCCCGCCGCACTGTGGCGGTCGAGGCGACCAGTACGGGCCGCACCGGCACGCCGCCAATCAGGCGGCTGCACAGTCGGTCCACCACTGTCTCGTAAAGGCCGACCAAGCTGCCCAGCGCGTCACTGATCAGGTGCAGCTCATCCTGGATGACCAGGTCCGGTGGCCTCAGTCGCATGGCGGGCTGCGGCGAGGCCGGTCCCAGCCCACCTGCGGCTGGGTGCCTGCTCTTGCAGAATTCCTCGAAGGTCGGAGTGCGCCACCCGTGACGCTCGCAGTGGCTGTCGACGAGGCCGAAGAGCGGGGCTACCGCGTCCTTCCAAGGCAGCTGCGCGAGTTTGTCGACCGTGCTGATCACCAAGGAGGGGGTGAGTCGGTAGATCTCCTCGTCAACGGTCAGCACCGGCAGGCCCTCGCCGTCCGAGCGCCGTTCGGTGTAAAGGCAGTCACCCTCCGGGTCGCTGCAGAACACCATGACGCGGCGCTTCAGCTTGTGGGTCTTCAGCGATGCACCGGTCAGCCTGGACCCGCACCAGGGGCACGCGACAAGCTGCAGTGGACCACCCAGGGCGTTCTCCCGGTCCTGGGCGTCGTCGACCTGCCGCTTCGCTTCCTCGAAGCTGTTCGGCGTGACGCTGCTGCCTACCCACAGGCCTACGCGGAACGGTGTCTTGCCCCAGCGGCCGTCACCCGCTGCTAGTCGTTCCTGGCGCAACCACTCGCACGCACACACCAGTGACGCCGCGCGCTGGAACTGTTGGGCCGTCAGCAGTCGCAATGTGTAACGCATCAGGACCGCGACGCCATCCGTCCCGTCGCGGGCCTCATCGCCGCTGCCGACAACGCCCTGCAGCCGGCGGATGGCGAAGGTGTACGCAGTCAGCCCGAGGTACGCCTCCGTCTTGCCACCACCAGTGGGGAAGAACAAGAGCTGCACCTCGCCGTCGTCCATCGACCGATACGCGTCCCGGTGTCCCGGGTCGGTGAGCCCCGGCAGACACAGCAAGACAAAGGCCAGCTGGAACGGACGCCAACTGCGGTTCCTCGGCACGTCCTTCTCGCGAAGCAGCCGACCCAACGGCAGATCGGGCGCGTTCAGCCGGGCCCGCACCACCTCGCCACGGACACGCTGCAACGCCATCGCCTGGTTGGCGAAGCGGAACGCCTCCCGCGCGATCCCGTCGTCCCGGAGCAGGTCGATGGCGCGGTCCAGCCGGTCCGCTATCTGCTGTGCGCGGTCGAAGGCCGGCCTGGCGGCTGCGGCGTACGCACCGATCTCGGGGTCGTTGTCGATCCGGTGCGCCTGCTCCGTCAGCCAGGACCGGTAGCCGGTGGCCAATGGGCGCAGCGCGCGGACCAGGTCATCGCGGGCCAGCTCCGCGCTGCCCAGGCGGGCCATGTCCAGAACCAGGCCAGGCATGCCGGAGGTGTCACCTGGCACCGTCAGGTGGACGTCTGCAGCCGGGAAGCAGGTGGTGCGTAGCTGCCAGGCGCGGACCTCGTCCGGATGCACCTCGGCGTCCACCGCGCACTGTCGGCCGTTGGCGTACCTGCGCTGCGTGCGGTGCAGGAGCGCGAGATGCAGGCGCTCCGAGTCGCTGCTGGACGGACGGTCGCCGAGTTCCGGGTCGTTGTGTCCCAGGAAAATGGAGGCGTTGCCGTCCAGGGCGGTGATTGTTAGGTGCACCTGGTAGAGCCGGGCGGTGTCCGACATGGTGGCAGGTGATGCCTGTGAGTTGACCAGGGAGATGTCGACGATTCGGCGCGCGCCGCGATGGCGCACCACCGTTCGGAGCGTTACCTGAGGCTGATCAGGGTCCGGGGGGACGGGGTCGAGCACGGCGTCAGCGTCCAGGCGTACCTCGACAGTTCCGCCCGCTTGGTGGCGCCGCCAGACCGTTCGAGGCTTGCCCTGCTCGGTCAGATGGACCTCGGATGGGGCCCGCTCGTAGCGGCCCCACTCGGCCGTCACCTCGACGGCCGCGATGTCGGCGGGCACGGCGAAGGACAGGCCGAGGGCCGAGGCCGCCATCGAACCGGAACGGACCGCGGCGGGTGCCTCGGGGGCGTCGTCATCGTCAACGGACTCGACGACCTCGAGGTCCACCAGGCTCGGATCGTCCGGATCCCAGGTATCCACCGGTGGCTGGGAGGAAGCATCCCGGGTGACGAGCCGGCCCAGCACGTACCGCTCTGCCGGACTGGTACCGGGTGGCAGCTCTTCCTCCGGACCGTCCCACGGCCCGTGCAGGTCACGCTCGAGAAGGCTCTCCAGCTCCTCTCGGATCTCATACGAGGTCCTGCCGGCACCCGTGCCCGCCGTACCTGAGGTCACCGCGACACTCCTCCACCGTCGATCGAGATGACGCTAGCCTCCCGTACTGACAGCCCCGATCGGATCACGCCCCGCCCTCCAAGGCAGCACGCCGGTGGTTCTCCTCCAGCAGCCGGTCCAGTAGCTCGAACCGGGCCTCCTTGCTGACAGTCCAGCGAGTGCCGATCTTCGTCTCGTGGTGCCCGATCCCGAGGACCAGATCCGACCAGCCGTACGCAGCGAGCACCGCTGCGTCGATCTCGGCGTGCAGCTCCCGTAGGACCTGGACCTTTGGGTCGCGGTCGGTGGGGTCGTGGACGTGGTTGTACGTCGTCGTCAGGCCCCAGCCCCGGTCGGTCATCAGCTCACTCCGCTCGGTGTCGAGCCATCGGCCGAGGCGCTCCATCTCTGGGGTGGAGGTAGGGCGGGGGAGGGTAAGGAAAACGTCGGAGGGCGAGTATCGGACATCGCGTCGCATGGTTCCGGCATAGCGGACCGCCCAAACGGTGTGGAAGCTCGACGACAGGAACGTCAGGCTCGCGAAATCGTCCAGCGCGAAGACCCCGCAGGCGTGCGCGAAGACGGGGCCGCTGGGTACACGGACCGGCATCACGGCGTTGCTCACCAGGCTGATCGCCAGCACGTGATCAAGTTCCCGGATCGCCTGGTAGAGCTTGATGGCTCGCTCAGCGAATTGCCACCAGCTGTCACGGTATGCAGCTCGATTGCTCCGGGCACGGATTGGCTTGACCAGTCGCCTAACAATGTCGATCAGGTCCGGATACTCCTCAGCCTTCTCCAGCGGCCATCCCTGGAAGTCGATGATCCAGCGGCTGGCTGAGCAGTCAGGCCGCTGGTTGAGGTCCTTGCCGATGACGTAGGGGGCGAGCACCTCCGCGTTCTGGGGGGCGCGGCGCTTCAGCTCGGCGGCCTGCTCAACTTCGAGGGTGAAGCCCACACCCACGACATTGCTCCCCATGAACGCGAGTCCGTCGTTCTCGGCGAGCCGTCGGGGGCGTCCGCTCACGCGGCCGACGGGTTCCAGGTCGGGCCCGATCGCCGGGACCTCCTCGCCGTCCAGCCAACGCAAGCTCGTGGGGGACAGCTTGGCCTGGCTGCCCCAGACGTTGACGATCTCCAGGTTGGCGCTGCTGCTCGGCCAGGGGTGGCTGCGCTGTCCACGCCTCAGGGTCATCCCCCGGGTGGCGGCTTGGGCGAGCCCGACCTCCAGGGTGTCGCCCTGCACGAGCGTGTTGGTGGTGATGTAACCGAGCTGCCCCCGAGTGGAGAGCAGACGCTGGGCCCGCAGTACGAACCGGGCTGCGAGGTCCGCGCTACCCTTCACCTCTCCACCATCCCAGCGCTGAAGCCAGGCAAGATATTCCTTGCCCGCCACCCCGGAGATCTTCTTTCCGCCCAGGAACGGCGGGTTACCGATCACCGCGTCGAATCCTGGCGTCGGCGTGTCGGCGAACACCTCGGGGAAGGCAAGTGGCCAGTGAAACGGCTCACGGGGGCTGGTGATCTCGGGTCGGCCGGTCTGGAGGTCCGCGACAACGTTCTCCGCCAAGGCCTTCTGATCACTGTCCTGACTCAAAGCCCACGACAGCTGGAGGAACCGCTTCTCAACGTCCTTCGGCCGCGCCGACGCCGAAAGCAGGCCAGCGGCTGTGACGGCATCGGCCATCAACCGCAACTCGCCGACGTTCTCCTCTGCCTCGACGAGCAGGCGGGCCTTGTGCTCGACATCCCGGACGGTGACCACCGACGTGCCCGTGATCTGGCGCCTCAGGTCTGCGGAGCGCTCCAGCAACGGCCGAACACCAGCTGTGAGGTCCAGCATCGCGCCCTGGTGCAGTTTCCGACCCGCAATCGGATCAACATGCAGTGTCTCGAGTTGGTCAATTCCGGACAGCCCCAGCAGACTGTCGCCTGCCTTGAACCGGTCGTCGAGAAAGCCGAAGGGGCGTTCCCTGTCCATGGTGACGAGCCAGAGCGAGAGCTTGGCCATCTCAACGGCGAGCGGGTTGATATCGACGCCGTAAAGGCAGTGCTCGGCAATCTGCCGACGTGCCTCGACCAGTACCTGCTCGATTTCGGCGTCTGAGGACAGTTGGTGACCTGCCCGTCGTCGCACGGCGTCCAGGGCGTCGCGTCGGCCCTCGGCCTCCCATGCCTCGACGAGCCGGTCGGCGAGATAGCGGCAGGCGGCGGTGAGGAATGCGCCCGAGCCCATGGCGATATCGGCGACCTTGATTTCCCGAATCGCCGATGAGGGCCTAAGGCGCCATTGGCTGCGATCCGCCGTCTCCAGCGGACCGGGGCGGTAAACCAGGGCCTCAAGAGCCCTGCCGGCCACTTCCTCGGCGAGCGACCGGGGCGTGTAGTGGGTGCCGCTGGCCGCCCGCCTTGTGCTCGGTGCCACGAAGCGCCTGCCGGGCAGGGTGACAGCCGGGAGCCCGCGCTCGTCGTAGCGCAGCACGGAGGCGAACGGGGAGACGGCATCGGCGAGTTCGAGGTTGCCGCCGACCGCGCGCTGGACTGCCTGTCGGCGATCCTGCTCCAGCGGTGTGGCGAAGGCGGCTTCCAGGCGCGCTTTGGCCCATCCAGTGAGAGGGGCCGCCCATTCGGCGAGGGTCGGGCTGCGGTCCATCCCGGCCAGGATGGCGGTCGCGTCGGATAGGGCGACCTCGCACTCGCCCTTGATGGCCCGGGGCCACTTCGGAGGCCGGATCATGCCGAGCACGACCTCCTCCGCGGTGCGGACCTCGAGTTCGAGCAGGCCCTCGTACACGTAGCCGATCTGCTCGACGTCCAGGGCGCGGAAGCTCAGGCGGCGGCGTTCGCCAGCGGTTTCGACGTACTGGACGGCGCGGAGCATCCGAAGCACAGTGCGGTCGTCGACGCCGGGAACCCGGCTGCTTGGGTCCGCCCCGTCTCCGCGGCGGCCTTCCAGCCAGGGGAAGCGATCCGGGTCGAACATGCTGCCGCCGTAGGCCGGCATCCGCAGATCCTCATGGGCCACGCCCTGGTGGACGGCACGGGTGACGGCGAGCAGCCGGTGCCAGGCTCCGGTGCGGTGCTCGAGTGCCTGTTCGCCCAGCAGGCTCGCCTGGGACTCGAGCTGGTCGACGAGCCGGCTCACGCTGTATGCGGAGACGTAGAGCCCGTCGTCGCTGGGCAGCAGACGGCGCTCCTCGGCAAACAGGAGGAACACCACCCGCATCATCACTGTGACAACCCCGGCGTAGAACTCGTCGTCGTCGACTCCGTCGAGCAGGGCCCGGCCGCTGTCGGCGTCCAGGCGGTCGACCGTGCCCACGAGCATCTCGACGGCATCGCGCACCTGCCGACCGAGGGTCTCGGTGACCTCCTCCTGCCGCTCCAAGCTCTCCAGCAGCAGCTCGGGCAGGGTGTCAGCGTGTGTGACGGCGAGGAATCGCGAGCGCTGGAGCAGGGCGACGAAGGCCCGCAGCATGTCGGGCTCGGTGCTCCACAGGCTGGCGTCCCACACCGCGCAACCGGTCGTTCCGCCTCGCGGCGCCCACACCAGAGCCCACCAGCGGCCGTCGGTCACCAGTCCGATGGGAACGTCCCGGGCGCGCAGCAGCACCGCGAGGCGCTCCACCGGGCTCGCGCTCCAGCCGCCCTGCGTAATGCGGGCGAGAGGGTGATGGCCCCAGGCCGACAGCATGCCGAGCAGCCGCCACGGCCCCTGGGCGGCAGGAGCCTCGGTTGCGTCCTCGTCCTCCGCCTCGTCGTCATCTGCCGAGTCCGAGTCTTCGGCCCCACCATCGGACTCTTCCTGGTCCTCGACGAGGAAGCCGAAGTCCGCACGTACGACGACTCCGTGTTCCTGGATCGGTTCGGCGAGCGATTCCGGGATGGCGTCGGCTTCGATGAGGCGATGCTGCCAGTCCAGGACGTTGTACAGAACGGTCGTCAGAAGCTGCCGTCGACCTGTCCCTTTGTTTTCCAGGACCTGCTCGACGGCGAGCCGCAGTTGTGCCCGGTCATTCGCGGGAACAACTGGGATGCCATCGGGGAAGACCCGATGCACCACTGGCAACGTAAGGAACGGGCCAGAGGTCTGGAGCAGTTCGAGCCATGCGTGGCGCCGACGGATCTCCTCGTTGAGGCCGCCCGGGCGGCGGCTGGTGCGCCGGGGGCCAGGGCGTCGGGCGGCACTCATCGGGCTTCCTCCGCGGCAGGGACGATTAGGGCGACGGCGAACGGGAAGACGAGCTCACGAACGTTGGAGTAGCGCGCGTCAGCGGCGGCCAGTTCCCGTTCCCGTTCCTCATCGAGTGAGGCCAAGCGGTCCTCCCAGGCCTTGCGGTCGCGATCGAGCTGCTTGCGCTCCTCGACTTCCAGGTTCTCCAGGTCGTCCAGGGTCAGCTGGGTCGGTCCGGGCCCCTCAAGGGCGTTGGAGAGTGTCACCCGGAGCTGGTCGAATACCGCACGGATCCTCCGGGTCTCGTCCGCAGCCCGGTTCTGCAGAGTCCGGCTCATGGTGGCAAGGCGCTCCGCAGCGCGGACACGGACGTCCTTCGCCAGCAACGGGCTCAGTTCCTCCCACTGCTCGGCCAGGGCCAGCCTTGCGTCCTCAGATGCCAGTCGGCAGGCATCGGGCTCCAACGCCCGTTCAACTGCCTCCCTGAGATCGGCGTATCGGGGCTGTTCCAACTCCAGGCGCCGCGACCGTCCCGCAGCCGGGATCTCGCGACCGGTCAGCACTACCTCCTCGTGCAGACGGGCGCCGTCCTTGCCGACGACCACCAGCCGGGAGAACACCGCGACCAGCAAGCCGTCGATTCCTGCTTCTGCAGGCAGCGTGGCACGTACGGCGGCTACCCGGTTGAGCGACGTTCGTCCGCCCCAGACTGCGCTGCGGAGCAGGCGCACGCCCTGGGCGACCAAAGGGTGCTCCAGGTGAGCCAGCACGACGTCGTCACGGTCGCCTACGACGGACTGGTCGAAGGAGAGTGGGCGCATCACGCCGTTGAGCGGATCGGCGAGGCCGAGCACCGTCCGTTCCCAGCCCGCGTGCAACACGGGTGGCTCGACCTCGCCGCCGGGGCGGTCGGCAAGTGGCGGCTGACCTGCCAGCTCCAGCGCAGTGTCCACGACCCGCCGGACGTTGTCCGGCCTGACGTGGAGCCGTTCCTTGCTCTGCTCAAGTTGCAGCCGCAGCCGCCGGACCTGTTCCCGCAGATCCTGCTCGCCCCTGAGAGCCACGACGGACTGCTTTGGGGCCACTGTCAGCGGGTCTACCAGAACAGGGCGCCCGAGCATCTGGGATTCGATCGCGTGTGCCAGCACCGGGTTGACGCTGCCGAGGTCCTTGCGTTCGGTCGCGACCTTCACCGCGACACGGCTGAGGAACTCCAGATCCGCCTCGTAGGAGTTCGGCTCGGCCTGCTCCCAGTCGGCACCCACGAAGTGCGCCACCTCCACCTCGTGGCGCTGGCCGCGCCGGTCGACGCGGCCGATGCGCTGCTCGAGGCGGTTGGGGTTGAACGGGATGTCGTAATGGATCACGCGGTAGCAATGCCGCTGCAGGTCAATGCCCTCGCTGGCAGTGTCCGTAGCCAGCAGGATCCGGATCTTGTCGCGCTCGGGGTTGGCCTGAAAGGCTGCCTTGAGCCGCTCGCGCCGGACCGTATCCATACCGCCGTACAGCAGGCCGGTGCGCTCCCCGCCCAGCCCGCGGGAGGCCAGCAGCTCGGACAGCCAGCGCTGAGTGTCGCGGTACTCGGTGAAGACGATGACCCGCTCGTTGTTCCAGTCCCCGTCACGGCGGCAGATCGACTCGAGTGCAGCCACGAGCGCGTTCGCCTTGCTGTCGGACCGGTCGCCATGGCGGTCAGCCCATGCGAGCATCTCCTCCAGCAGGTCCGCGTCCTGGGCGTCGGCGCCGGCCCCGACCTCGGCAGCCCGCCCGACGAGGTCGTACAGGTGCTCATCCAACGAGCCCTGTACATCGACCGAGTCGAGGGTGTCCTGTTGGACAGGAGCCTCCTCCTCGGGCACATCCTCGACCTCGTCGTCCCAACCGAGGGCTTCGTCCAGCCAGGCGGGAAGCTTGGCACCATGCCCACCATCTGGCTTGTTAGCGCTCGCCGCATGTGCCGCTAGCGTTCGCGCGAACGCAGCCGGCGAGGAGAAGAGGCGCTTCTTGAGGAGCAGTGTGACCAGGTCATTGGCGCGCACGGCGGTCGCACCGGGGGTGCGACGGCGCCGGTCAGCGTAGGCCTCGAGCAGGCCGTGGATCTTCCGCTCGTCATCGGTGTACGCCACCTCGATGGCGCGTTGGGTCCGCGCCGGGAAGACGGGATTCCCCTCGGCGTCGAAGACGTTGCTCTTCAGCCGACGGACCATCACCTGTTCGAGTACCTTGTCGTCAGGTGGGACACCCGGAGTGAAACGCTGCGGGTCCAGCATCGCCAGCAAGGCCTGCCACGAGTTGCTGTACCCATTGTGCGGTGTCGCACTCAAGAACAGCCGGTGCTGGCTGTGCTCACCGAGGCGCCGCACAGCCTTCGTCTGCAGGCTGTCCACGGCGTAGCCACGACCACGCGCAGGAGCGGACGGGGCACAGTGGTGAGCCTCGTCCACGATCAGCAGGTCGACGAACCCCGGGTGACGCGTTTCGGGTGTGAGCACCTCGTCGAGCAGCCGCTGCACCCGCGGGGTGCGAAGCCACGGCAAGCTGATGATCGCCCGCGGGTGGACGGTGAACGGGTTGGCCCCCAACCCGTGCGTGCGATGCAGTTCGCGCAGCGCCGCCGCGTCCAGGACCACGAAGTCCAAGCCGAACTTCTCCGCCATCTCCTCGCGCCACTTCAAGGTCAGTGGTGCTGGGCACACCACCAACACCCTGCGGGCCCGGTGACGTAGCAGCAGTTCCTGTACGACCAGACCGGCCTCGATCGTCTTACCGAGGCCTACATCATCGGCGATCAGAAGATTCACGCGCGGCATGGCCAGGGCCCTAGCGACGGGCTCGAGCTGGTAGTCCTCGATGGCGATACCGGCGCGGAACGGAGACTGAAGTGTGCGGGTATCTGCGCTCGCGACCGTGCCCCAGCGAACGGCGTCCAAGAAGGCGCCTAGCCGCTGCGGATCGTCCCAGCCCTTCTGGGTCACCGCCGGCAGCTGAGTGGCCGGAAGAACCTCGCGGCCGGGCTCAACCTCCCACACCAGCGTGAGTTCCTCACCCAGGTCGTCGTCACTGACGCTGTTCAGCGTCACCAGCGTGCGCCCAGGCGGCGTCGCAGCCGCGAGCTGGTCCTCCGGCTGACTGCTCCGGTCGAGGCGGGAGACCACCCACTGCTGCCCGCGGACGCGGACCAGTTGACCAACTTCGAGCGCGTCCGGCGCTGACATCACCACAGGCATGTCCCCTCTATGCAGAGCATGATCCTATGGGCTCTGACGGCCCCAAAGTGGCCGTTTCGTCGGCTACCGGCCGACGACTAACATAGCTCTGCGCGCCGACCGCGCGTGCTGTCTGGGGCGGGTCCGGGATGGAGAACGACCAATACCGTCAGAGTTCGAAGGTCTAAGGACGGGCATGGACGAGGGTGTTGGTCGGGATGGTGTCGCTCGGGCTGCGGTGACCATGGGCTTATCGCTGGATTCACAGCGTGAAGACGACCTGCCTGCACTGGGTGAGCTGGATCCGTTGCACGAGGCTCCTGGGCACGCCGCGTCAGTGTTCGAGGCGCTACGTGGGTTTGGTTACACCGAGAGATGGCAACCTGGTGAGGTCGCAGATCCTGGTGAGCAGATCCGCAAGTCTGTGACCTGCGGTGACACTGGGGTTCTCGTGGTGCACGTTGTCGCACACGGCGAGCTGGCCGGGAGCGGCGAGCGCGAGCTGCACGTGGTGGGCAGCGATGGGAAGAATCTCGACGATCCGGTTTCCGCGTGGATCAGCTTGATCGAATCACATCTAGACAAGCCGCGGCCCTTGACGCTGTTCATCCTCGACCTGTGCCACTCCGGGGCAGCCGCGACGCTGTCATGGCACCAGCAGATGTCGGTCGAGCGTCGCCGCGCATGGGTGATTGCTGCTTCTGGACGCGAGGACAAGGCGTTCGGCTTCCGGCTGAGTCGGGCCACGACCGCAGTGCTCCGCAAGTATCTGGACGGCACTTTGCGTGTGGACCCGTCCTACCGGCATCTTCCGCTTCCGACCATCGCGCACGAGATCGGCCGCGAGGTCGCGGAACTAAGCGCGACTGAGGGCTACTCCCAGCAGATCGAGGTGAGCCGGGTCCCGTTCACAGCACGCCTAGATGACCTGCCGTTCTTCCCCAACCCTCGTCATCACCACCGAGACAGCGTGCTGTCGAACGTTGACGCCGGCATTGCGTCGATGTTGGACGAGGCCTTCGATCCTTGGCACTTCATGCTGCGTGGCGCCGGCACGGAGCCCTTGGAGCGCGGGCTAGGGCCAGGGTACTTCCGCGGCCGGGAACAAGAAGTCCAATCGTTGACCACATGGCTGAACGGCCACGGGTCCGGCTTTCGCCTCGTCACGGGGAAGCCCGGAGTGGGCAAGTCCGCGTTGCTCGGCGTCCTGGTCTGCGCGGCACACCCGAAACTGCGGGACTCCACACAAAGTCTCTGGTTGTCGCTGCCCACCAAGCCGGGCCGCAACGACCGGCTCGCCGTGGTACACGCACGCCGTCGCGACTTTGAGCAGATCACCGATTCCATCGCTCGCCAGATGGGAGCGGTCGAGTCGGACCGCCCGGAAGGCGGCTGGGGTGTGGAGCGTTTGGTCGAGCTTGCGCAGGCCGCCTCGGGCGCTCCTTACACGCTGGTGATCGATGCCCTCGACGAGGCTGAACGGCCAGAAGACCTCACGCAGACCCTGCTGCTGCCGTTGGCCCGCGCCGTCGTTGCCGACAGCTCACGCCTGCGGCTGTTGGTGGGCACCCGCCCAGAGGAGCACTTCTCCGTGTTGAAAGACTTGGCCGAGGGTGCGAAGGGGCTGCTCAATCTCGACGAAGCCGAGTCACACGACATCCACCGCGCCTTGCGCCAGTATGTCGGCGATCTGCTTGCGGTTGACACCCCCTACGCCGCGCGGGAAGCGGCAGACGCCGCAACCGCTCTTGCGGAAGGGATCGCGGCACGCCTGACCGGTGGCGGTGACCCAACCTCACACGAGAACGTTATGAGGCCCCTGGAGTGGGGCGAGTTCCTGGTCGCTGGACTCTACCTCCGTCATGTCCTCACGCTGCCCACCCAGCACGATCCCGACCTCGCCCGCGATATCGGACTCGCCGCCCCCCGGGAGCTACCCGACCTCCTGGAACTCGACCTCGCCCGCCACAACGACCAGCCGTACCTGCGCCCAGTCCTGGCGGCTCTGGCCCACGCCGAAGGCCGGGGCATGCCGGAACGAGTCCTCGCCCACGCCGCCTCCGTTTTCACAGACCCAGCGTCCAGCGATAGCCCTTTGCCGACCGACCACCTCCGAACGGCCCTGGCGCAGGCCCGGTTCTACCTGCGTCGCGACGTAGACATCGATGGCACCACCCTCTACCGGCTCTTCCATGAAGGACTTGCCGAACGCCTCCGGACCACCCCGCACGGCCGCAAGGGAGAGCCGCACACCCGATGAGCACACCTGCGCCGTCGCTCCTCGCGATCACCCTCTACGAGCGGCTCCTCCAATCCATCCCGCCGACCGACGACGGTAGGCCCGCCTGGCAGCTGGCTGACCCATACCTGCTGCGCCACACCGCCCAGCACGCCGCTAAGGCCAACCGGGCGGGGGAGCTCCTCCTGGACCCCGAGTTCCTCATCCATGCGCAGCCCGATACGGTCAGCGCCATCCTCCGCAAGGCGACCACGCAGAGCGGACTACTGAACGCCGCCGTTTACCGGCACTCCTATGACGTCCATCGCGGGCTGGACTCCCTTGAGCGTCGGCAGATCCTTGCCCTGGACGCTGTTCGATTCCATGCCGTGGAGCTCGCCGCCGAACTCGCCCGCAATTGCGACTGGCAGCCCTTGTGGGCCACCGGCACCCAAGTCTCATCGGCGAACACTGCCGTCCTTAGCGGTCACACCGAAACAGTGAATGCGGTAGCGACAGCGGTGGTTGGCGGTCGGCCGGTCGCCGTCACGGCTTGTGATGATCACACAGTGCGGGTGTGGGACCTCGCCACCGGCCGTGCCACCGTCGTCCTCCGTGGCCACACCGAAACAGTGAACGCGGCGGCGACAGCTGTGGTGGCCGGCCGGCCGGCCGGTCGCCGTCACCGGTAGTGACGATTGCACGGTTCGAGTCTGGGATCTCGCTACCGGCCAACCGATCGGCGAACCCCTCACCGGCCACACCGACTGGGTGTACGCGGTGGCGACAGCTGTGGTGGACGGTCGGCCGGTTGCTATCACCGGTAGCGACGATCGCACAGTGCAGGTGTGGGACCTCGCTACCGGTCATGCCACCGCCGTCCTCCGTGGCCACACCGACTGGGTGCGCGCGGTGGCGACCGCGGTGGTGG
>FTKL01541096.1_pt1 | contig 19388 bp, 24 predicted proteins | sample 2434061 | NCBI WGS metagenome assembly FTKL01 (sample SAMEA3914816, study PRJEB12502) | metagenome | biome: forest; material: soil | place: USA | collected 2011-09-16 | depth 0.3 m
GTATGCAAAGAACTGCGAGCCGAAGGCAATCACACACCGGTCCTGATGCTAACTGCGAAGGGCGCCGTACGCGACCGCGTAGTTGGCTTGGACGCAGGCGCCGACGATTACCTTGTGAAGCCATTTGCTTTCGAGGAATTGCTTGCCCGCGTCCGTGCATTGCTGCGCCGCCCGCAAGATTCCCTTGGCATGAAGCTTGAGGTCGGAGAGCTGTCTCTCGACACCACCAGTTACGAAGTCCGCCGTGGCGATACGACGATCGATCTGTCGCAGCGCGAGTTCGCACTTCTGGAATACCTGATGCGCAACAAGGGCCGCACACTGAGCAAAGAGATGATTATCCAGCACGTCTGGAGCTACGACGCCGACGTATTGTTCAATACGGTCGAGGTATACATCGGCTACTTGCGCAATAAGATTGACCGCCCATTCCGTGGCAGCGCACAACTGCTCAAGACAGTACGAGGTTTTGGTTATAAACTAGATGGGTGAGAATGTTTCAATCAGCAACAATTAAATTAACGGCTTGGTATCTGGCTCTGGTGATGGGTCTCAGCTTGGCTTTTAGCCTGGTACTGTACAACTCGTCGTCAGAGACGCTGAACGCTGCGTATGACCATCAGCGCACGGCGATTCGTCAGCAGCTCTATGGAGCCTTTGGCTTTACGCCATCGCCGGTTGATCTAGACCGGTTGCGCGACCGCGAGATTAGCTCCGGTCAGCAGCAGCTTATCGCGAACTTGACGCTCGCGAATCTTGGCGTGCTCGTCGTTGGCGGCCTCGCGAGCTTTTATATGGCGCGTCGTACATTGCGACCGCTTGAGCAAACGATGGAAGCCCAAGCTCGCTTTACGGCGGATGCTTCGCACGAACTTCGCACGCCGCTGACGGCAATGCAGACAGAGATAGAGGTGTCGCTTAGGGACAAGAATTTATCAGTTGACGAAGCTCGAGAACTACTCGAGAGCAACCTCGAGGAAGTAAATAAGTTGCAGGAGCTCAGCAATGGACTACTTACCTTGGCTAATCAAGACAAGGACGGCTTTGAAGCACATCGCGTCGGCTCCAAAGCTATCCTGAAGGGTGCGATCGAGCGCACCGCCAAGGTTGCGGCTCAGCACAAGATCACCATCGACGACAAGACCAAGGCACTGACTGTGCTCGGGAGCAAAGATGGCCTGGTTCAGCTCTTCGCAATTTTGCTTGATAACGCCATCAAGTATAGCCCCGAAGAGTCACAGATTTCTCTGAGCTCAAGCGTAAAGGGCAGTAACGCCTACATCGCGGTTGCCGATCAAGGCTGCGGCATCAAGTCCGAAGATCTGTCGCACATCTTTGACCGCTTGTATCGTGCAGACAGCTCACGCACTAAGGGCGGCAAGGTTCAGGGTTATGGCCTGGGCCTCTCTATCGCCAAGAAGATTGTAGAGATCCACAAAGGCGCAATCGAAGTCACGAGCAAAGTCGACGAAGGCTCGACATTCACCGTGCGCATTCCACTCGCGCCAAAGCTTGAGGAAGAGAAGAAAGACGAAGCTTAGTCTTCGAGCAGTTTGGCGAGCGAGAGCGCAGACTGCGCGCCTTCCTCTTCGAACTGCTGCTGAGTGACCAGTCCGGTCGTGACTCCGTAGAAGTCCAGCCCGGCGTCACGTGCGGCGTAGTAGTCCATCAGGGCGTCGCCGACGTAGAGGGTCTCTGCGGCCGTTATCTTCTTCTCGGCTAGTATCTGAAGCGCTTTGTCGAAGACTCGTGGATCTGGTTTGTGCGCCGTGGTTTCATCAGCACCCTGGATCATGAAGAACTTTTCGACAGGAAATCCTAGCCGCTCCATGTCTTTGCGAGCCAAGTGGCCATTGATCGAGGTGATGACGCCCACCTGAGCACCCGAGTCGATGAGCGCGTTGACAGTCGCGATGGCATCGTCTTGGAGCGTCTTGGGGAACTCATCCTCGAGCGAGAGATTTGCCTTCAGCATATTCTCTGGGGTGTCGGCATTTTGGTAGAAGATCGCCATCATTGGTTCGAAGGGCATGCCCCAGTGTTTGGCCAGCACTTCGTCGGTAAGATCAATATTGTAGAACCGTTTGGCGACGGCTTTGTGGTGCGCCCATTTGACGGTCGATGTTTGCACGAGTGTGTCGTCGAGATCAAAGAGAATTGCTTTGTACTTCACGCCTAGAAGCCTTCGCGCTTGTCCCGCATAAATCGCACCCACTCTTGCAAGATGCGGAGGGTGGTCTTCAGCGGCATCTCGATCAGTAGGTCGAGGATAGTCGTGAGGACGTTAATCTTGCGGTAGCGTGCGCTCAGCCATTCACCGAGCTTGATGAATGGTGTATAGAAGAAGTCACCGATGATGTCGAAGATGCTTTCGCGTCGGTCGTTGACGTCGAGCTCGCGTGATTGCTGGATCAGGCGGAAGCGGAAGAAGCTGACCGCGCTAAAGAACAGGAAGAAGACGCCGATGTGTACAAATGAGAAGTCGAGTTGCAAGAGAATCCACACAGCCAGGCCGAACGAAGCGGCATAGGCGAGTGTGTAGATCAAGCGGAAGGCGAAACGCAGACCGCCCGAGATGTCGCGCTTAGGGATGCGGTAGTGGACTTCGCTCTCGCCGGCGTAGAGGATTCGCTCGATTTGTTTGCGGATAGCGTCGGTGTTGACTTGGTCGGGTTTCTTGACCGCCCAGATTGCCGTGGCCATGTAGAGTGGCGGGAATACCATGTTGACCAGTAGCGGCGTGACCAGTACCATGCCGTGCTTCCAGATGTCGTATGGAATTTCGACGAGCAGGCCGATCATAGCCTTAGTAATGAATACAAAGATCAGCGTGCGGACAATGCTTTTGACCAAGCGACTGTGTGTCTTCTGGTATTGCTCGTCGGCAACCGCACCGATGTAGCTGGTGAGTTTGACTTGTTGCTGGATTAGCTGGCCGCTGCCTTGCGATTGGGCTGTGACTTCGCGAATGATGCGCAGTGGTGCGCCATTTCGGCTGATGAGTCGACTCAGGCGAGTGGCTAGCGGAGCGTCGAACAGCTTGTCGATCAAGCGATTCACGCGGATAAATTCATCGATCGTGCGTGAGCTCTCTGGGTTTGCGTTGATGTAATAGGCACGGGTGGTCGCAACGTCTGACTTTATGAGTGCGCGGTGTGCGGCGCAGTAGGTCGCGACTGCGAATTCTTCTTCGCTGACGTTTTCAAATTCTGTGTGGTCGATTGCCTTCAGGCAGTGCGCATAGGCGAAGTTGATGAATGCTTCGGTTTTGTGTGCTGGCGCGAGCTGCTGCTCAACAGCGACGGACGCAGCTTGGATAGTCCAGCGTGTAGTCTCTTCCTTCGAGACCTTGTGGATGCCATTGTGTAGCGTCAGGTGCAGCTTGATGTAGTAGTCGATATAGGCATCGATGCGGTCGATAGTGTATTGCGTGATCGAATCGTTGCTGATGTAGCGTTCTTGGGTCAGCTCTTCTACGAGCTCGAAGCCGAGCTTCTTCGGCTGGTCAGTAAATTGCATGTGGCGTTTCAGGAAACGCTCGATTGTCGCGCGCAAAATAAGGTGCTGTTCGGTATATTCAGCAATGTTGCGTAGCTGTTCGTACGCAAAGTAGATAGTGCCAGCCACGCCGCTGACGTGGACTTTGTCGCCCTCAGTAGGTTGGTGTTGGGCTTCGGCAGTGTCAAGATTACGAACCAGTAGTTCGCCTTCAGAAGTAAGCTGAGGTTGCATGGAGTCCATTATAGCAGAGAAGCGGGTGAAGATAACATTGCGTGTTTGCAATTATAATGATATAAATAGTTGTTCGCGAAATCGACCGATTGTGAGGGAAACAATGGTACTCGGAATGCTGCCGCGACCTGGCAACTATGCCGGCACGGCGCTCCTGATCATCGACGGCTCGTGGGTCGTGTCCGTCGGACAGTACCTGGGCCGCACCAAGGAGCAGGGCTACCAGTGGAAGAGCGTCCCGATCAAGAGCTTCTTCCGTCTGGACGTCCTCAGGCGTCAGCTCCAGGCCGCTGGCCTCCAGGTCGACGTCGACATCAACGACGATCGCTGCACGTTCCGCTTCAGGAACGCGAAAGGTCGGGTCGGCCCGGATGGCGCGCGCATCAAGCGTTTCCTGAGTCGGAACTACGGATCCTTCAACAACCGCCCTGTGGGCTGGAAGTGGGAGATCCGCCAGTACGACTGATCGAAAGTGGGGGCATGGGCCGGGATTTTCCGGCCCACCCCTGCAAACTAGTGGCATTATTCAATTCATCGTATACTGCAAAAGATGATTACCTACTACACCGACGGTAGCTGCGAACCGAACCCAGGCGCGGGTGGTTTTGCGGTGATCCGAGAAATGAAGCCGCGCGTTCTGGGCGGCGAACCTGAATCGACCAATATTCGTATGGAAGGCAAAGCGATTATCGCTGCGCTGAACGACGCTAATGGCGAGGAATGCAAGATCCACACCGACAGCGAATTCTGGATCAACGTGATCACCAAATGGTCACTGGCGTGGGAACAGAATGGCTGGAAGAAAAAGGGTGGCGAGATCAAGAATCTCGACATCGTGAAGGAAGTTTGCCCGCTGTTCCGAAGTTCAAAAGCGACACTTATCTGGGTGCGCGGGCACAACAACGATCCTGGCAATGAGATGGCTGACCACTGGGCAAATGAAGCTCGCAAGGGCGTTCGGGTTTGAGTAAGTTCTAAATCTAAATAGTGAAACGTTCAGCGCGTCCCCGCCCACCTACCTTGGTCGGCGGGGACGCGCTTTCTTGTACCAGCTAGGGCTGGTTCACTCGGATGTTGCTGACGTTCGGCAGGCGGCGCAGGCGTGCCACCACGGTGTCGAAGTCGTGGTTCCGATCGCCGATCATCCGTGCGGAGGTCGTGCCGTCCGAGCGGTTGATCACTTGTCCCGACAGGGGTGTCGCCCTGACCGGTTCGCGGCCGGGCGCGACGATCTCGAAGACCTGACCTTCGGTGATGTGCACGTTCGGCGCACAGGCCAGCGTGAATCTGACTTGGTCGAGGCCACCTCGCCTGGTAAGGACGATGGTGACCTCTACGATTCGAGCACTCATGCTACCACTCCAGGTGTCGCGACAACAGTGATACGTTACTTATAGCCGTTTTTTCTTATGTACGCAACTATTGCACCATTACGTCACCGCCACCGGTGCTCGTGCTTGGGCCAGAGTCGGTTCCGCGGAACATGGTGGTTGGATTGAGGGTGACTTCCGTAGCCTTGGTGTTGTCGGATGAGTCGAGCGTCAGCATGACGGTGTCGCCGACTTTGACGTCACTCGCCTGGGCGGTAGCGGTGCCGTTCTTGTAGGTCGTGCTAGTGCTGAGCGTGTAGGTCTTGTCGGTGTTGTCGCGGCGTTCGGTCACAGTGATGCTGGTGCCGCTGATGGACTTCACGGTGCCGATGGCGCGGTTACTTAGCGTGCGCGGACCATTGGCGCCGAATTGGCCGGTCTTGGCGGTACTGTCGGTGCCGGTTTGCTTCTGATACTGCATACCGGCAAAGAAGCCGGCGATGGGGAGGATGATGAGCGCCACAATGACGCCCACCTTCTTGTACATTTGTTTCTGATATTCATGCATTGCCATTATTGTTCTCCTTTATTCGTAGCGTAATGCGTCTATTGGGTTGAGCCGAGCGGCCTTGGCGGCAGGGTAGATGCCGAAGACGAGGCCGACAAGCGTGGATACACCGACTGCCAGAAGGACAGAGTCCATGCTGACGACTGGTGTGATTCCGGTCAGAACTTTGCTGAGGTTGGCGGCAGTTAGCGCGCCGATTGCGATGCCCACAAGGCCACCGGCCAGGCAGAGAAGAACTGATTCAAAAACGAACTGTTCTAGAATGTCGCGGGTGCGCGCACCGAGTGCCTTGCGCAGGCCAATCTCGCGGGTTCGTTCCGAGACGGCGACAAGCATGATGTTCATGATGCCGATACCGCCTACGACGAGGCTGATGCTCGCGATGCCGGCGAGCAGTGTCGTGAAGACGCTGGTCGATTGCTTGATAGTGTTGAGCAGGTCTTGTGGTGTGCTGATGCTGAAGTCTGCTGTCTTGTCGGTCTTACTGTGGGTGCTCAGGAGCTTGGCGTTGATAGCTTTCTTGGCTGATTCAACGGCGCCATCGCTGGTGGCCTTGGCGTAGATCGCGCTGTAGTTGGTTAGGCTGTAGGTTGCCTGCGCACTACTGACAGGGATGTAGATTTGGCGGTTTGCGTTGTTGAAACCGCTTTCTTCTTTGCTAGCCAGGACGCCGACGACGGTGTAGGTGTCGTCTTCGAGTTTGACGGTTTTGCCCATTGGATCGTCTGTGCCGAAGATGTCGGTGGCGGCCTCGCTGCCAAGTACGACAACTTTGCCTGAGCCACTGACGTCGCTATCGGTAAATGTCTTACCCTTTGCGAATTTCAGTGACTGAATGTCGAAGTAGCTTGGCTCGGTGCCGCTGACAGCCATGCGGACGGTCTGGGATGCGCCCGAACTGTCTTTGCTGCCGAGCGTGATCTCGCTGTTGCTGCTAGTGTAGGCTGCGATCGAGGCGATGTTCCAGGCGCTCTTATTATCCTTGATAGCTTTTAGGTCGTCGGTCGTCAGGGTTGCCTCGACGCCCTTGGCGTTCGGGCCGCTGCCGTTATCCATGCGGACAACGCGCTGACCGCCACCACCGAGTCCGGCAGATAGCACGCCACCAGAATTGCCGCCTGATGGGGCTGCACCTGAGCGCACGGTAATGACATTTGTGCCGAGTGAACTGATACGTCCGGTCACACTGTTGCTGGCGCCGTTACCGACTGCCACGAGGGCGATGACCGACGCGATACCGATGATGATGCCGAGCATCGTCAGGAAACTGCGCCCCTTGTTGCGCCCGATGGCGCGGAACGACTGGGTGAGGATTCGAAGTGATCGTTTCATATTATGCGTTCCTCTTGTCTGTGACGATCGAGCCGTCCTTAAGGGTGATGACGCGATTGGCAAATGCGGCAATCTCAGGCTCGTGCGTGATCAGCACGATGGTCGCGCCTTTCTTGTTGATAGCGCGGAAGAGTTTCATGATCTCCTCAGAACGCTTTGTGTCGAGGTTGCCGGTTGGCTCGTCGGCCAAGATGAGCGATGGGCTCATCATGAGCGCGCGGGCAACTGCAACGCGTTGGATCTGACCGCCTGATAGCTCGGCGCCAGTGTGCGTGGCGCGGTCGGCCAAGTCGACGTCCTTGAGGAGCTTTTCAGCTCGTTCGTAACGGTCCGGGAGGTCGCCGTACACCGTGGGCAGCATCAAGTTTTCAAGCACGGTTGTACGTGGCATGAGATTGAACTGCTGGAACACAAAGCCGATCTTGCTGTTACGCAGGTCGGCCTGGGTGTTCTTCTTTTGCTTGCTGACGTCCTGGCCGTCCAGCATGTACGTGCCACCACTTGGCGTGTCCAATAGACCAAGGATGTGCATCATGGTTGATTTACCCGAGCCGCTCGGACCCATGATCGCGACGAAGTCGCCGTTTTCGATCGTGAGGTTAATGTCGTGTAGCGCGATTGTCTTTTCCTCGCCAGACTTGTACGTCTTAGCGATGCCCGTAAGGGAGATAACCGGCGCGCTGTTGCCTTTGCTCATAGAGGCGTGTGCTCCTTGTTAGCTTGGCCTCTGTTATATCAGCGACAACTGATGTGAAGCTGAGGAATTAGTGGAAAAAATAATAGAATTATGGTATAAAATGCATATCGACCAACGCAAGTGAGGAAGGTGTTATGACCAGGGGGGAGTCCCAGTTACAACCCTATCGTGGCAGCGTCCTGTGTCTGAGCGGTTCATTCATATCCCCGTTCAGATGGATGCTGTCGGTGACGACCTGGGAGGGTGGTCCACGCCGCGCCCGACCGGCGATCACGGAAGTGTTCGTCGCGAAGACGCTGCATAGACAGCTCATCGCCGCTCAATTTCCGCTTCGGCGGATCGTGATTGAGCGTGGCGAACAGGAACTCACGCTTCATGCAGTTCGAGGCCCAGTCCCCGCAAGTACGACAGCTCAGCTACTTGTCGTCCTGCGCGAGCACTACGGTGTGCTCAAGGGCCGTCCGATCGCCTGGACGCTCACCCGACCGGGAGCATAGGCGAAGTCGATGCGGGTGCCCGACCGAGAGTTTTTCGGTTGGGCGCCCCACGCAACATGGTTTTATAAAGTGTGATTTAATAGAGTCAATGCACAGGCTTGTTGTGACGAACGTGGAGGACGCAACTAGGGCAATTGCTCGAGGTTTGGATCGTGCGCTCCAAAGCAAGCTCAAGGTTCTGTGGCTTATCTCTGGTGGCAGCAATATTCCTATCGAGATGGAAGTGCTTGCGCGGCTCAAACACGCGACGCACCATAATCTCACCATAAGTCTGATCGACGAACGATTCGTACCGCTCGATAGCCCGAATAGCAATTGGCATGCGTTGCTTGACGCTGGACTGACAGGCGAGAAGGCTCGACTGGAGCCGCCGATCATCAACTGGGACCTGAGCCTGCACGACGCGGCTGCCGATTGGGCGAAGCGTCTGAGCGGCGTGATGAGCGAGGCTGATGTGGTCCTGGGCCAGTTCGGTATCGGTGCAGATGGGCACACGGCTGGCATCTTGCCGCATACCAAGGGTGTGCACGAGGACGAACGACTGGTGGTGGGCTACAAAGGCAAGGACTTCGAGCGCCTGACAACCACGGCGGTGCTATTCGCGAAGCTTGATCTCGCGACGGTGGTCGCAATGGGCGAGTCCAAGAAGCCAGTGCTCGAGAGCATGCCGAGTGACATTTCCGTCGAGGACCAACCGGCACAGCTCCTTCTGCAAACTGACGAACTTATTGTATATACAGATCAGGAAGTGAGGTGGTCATGAGGGTAGGATTTGTAGGGTTGGGAAAGATGGGCTCGCAGATGGTTGCGCGTCTGCTGAACAATAGCCACGAAGTTGTGGCGCACGATGTCGATCCCGCGGCGGTCAGTAGGGTAAAACGCCTTGGCGCTATTCCAGCCGTCGAACGAAGTGATATGGTCGCTGCGCTCGGCGCAAAGCCTGTTGTGTGGCTGATGATTCCATCAAAGTTTGTCGACAACGAGATTAGCGAACTCCTAAAGCTCTTGCCGAAGGGCAGCATCATCGTGGACGGCGGCAATTCTGATTATCGCAAGACTTTGCAACGCTATAGCCGCTGCCAAGAAAAAGACGTCGAGCTTGTCGACGTGGGCACATCCGGCGGGGTTTTAGGCCTGAACAACGGCTTCTCGATGATGGTCGGCGGTACGGCCGCAGCGGTACGTCATGTGGAGCCACTTATCAAGTCATTGGCTCAGACGCAGGGTTACAGGCACTTTGGTCCGACTGGCACGGGACACTACGTCAAGATGGTCCACAATGCGATCGAGTACGGCGTGATGGAATCGTACGCTGAAGGCTATCGATTGCTTCACGAGGGTCCGATTAAGGATATCGATCTCGCGGCTGTTTCGGCCGTATGGCAGCGGGGAAGTATTATCGCTTCTAGCCTGAACGGCATGGCTGGCGACGTGCTGCGAGGCCGTCCACAGCTCGATCATACCGACGGCGTCGTGTTTGAGACCGGCGAGACGGGTTGGGCGCTCGAGGTCGCGAAAGAGACAGGCATAGAGCTGCCTGCTATCGAAGCGGCCGTGAAGGTCCGCAAAGAGTCCGAGAAGGGCTCGATCAACTTTGCCACCAGACTTTTGGCAGGGCTCCGCAATGCCTTTGGCGGACATCCGCTCAACCGACCAGACGCGTAGTATGCTACTATAAAATGTATAGTAAGGAATCTTCATCATGACCCATTCTCTTGCCCCTGCGGCGCTCGTTATCTTTGGCATTACTGGCGACCTGGCACACCGTAAGCTACTGCCTGCGCTGTATCATCTCGCTGAGGACGACTTGCTTCCGGAAGGTTTCGAAATCATCGGCGTCACCCGCAGCGGCACGACTGTTGACGTGCTTCTGACGGACATTCGCAATCGCGTGAACGCTACGGACGAAAAGTGTGACGACGAAGTGCTGGAGCGTTTCGGCAAATCCATCAGCATCGTGACTATGGACCTGTCGCAGAAAGAAGAATACACCAAGCTGAAGCAAGCATTGGACGACCACGAAAAGCGAGTCGGCGCTTGCACGAACCGCCTCTTTTATCTGGCAGTGCCTTCACAGACATTTGGTTCTATCTCGGAAATGCTCGGCGAGGCTGAGCTGACCGAGGGCTGTATGCACAAAAAAGGCGAGAGCCGACTACTCATCGAGAAGCCATTTGGGTACGATCTTGAGTCAGCGCGTGAGCTGATCGACACACTCGGCAAACAGTTCGACGAGCAACAGATCTACCGAGTTGACCACTACTTGGCCAAGGAAACTGCGCAGAATATCCTGACATTTCGTTTCAACAACCCGCTCTTCAAGGCCGTATGGGACAGCGACACGATTAGCTCGGTGATGGTGACGGCTGCGGAAAGCATCGGTATCGAAGGGCGCGTGGCATTCTACGAGCAGACGGGCGCGCTTCGCGATATTATCCAAAGCCACCTGCTGCAGTTGCTATCACTCGTGACTATGGAGCGTCCGGACGAGATGAACGCCGAATCTATCCACCAGAGGAAGCTTGAGCTGCTGCGTGCCATCCAGCCGATCACGCCCGATAAGATCGCCGAGCAGACTATTCGCGGTCAGTACGAAGGCTATCTGGGCGAAGTGAACAATCATTCATCGGTCACCGAAACGTACGCGGCGCTTCGCCTTGAAATCGACACACCGCGCTGGCGTAACGTGCCAATCCTGATTCGCACGGGCAAAGCCATGGCCGAAAAAGTGACTGAAATTACGCTGACGTTCAAGGATAAAGAAACCGAGCATCAGAATACTTTAACGCTCCGGATTCAGCCAAACGAAGGCATCTCTATCGAGCTTCAGGCAAAGAAGCCGGGGTTTGATTCTGAGTCTGAGACTGTCCAGATGGATTTTTGCTATGTACAGAGCGGCGACGGGGTACACCCTGATGCTTACGAGCGTGTGCTTGTCGATGCGCTTCGTGGCGACAAGACGCTCTTCGCGACAAGCGACGAAGTAATTGCCGCCTGGGAAGTCGTCGATCATGTCGTACGCGCCTGGGCGATGAGTGGTACGGATTTGCATACCTACGCACAGGGCTCGTGGGGCCCCGATGCGGCCGAACAGCTCGCTCGGGATGCGGGAGCTGCATGGGTTTCGCAGCGACTGCGCATCTGCCCGGTCCACGGTTTGGATCACGACTCAAAGAAGGTACAATAAGGACATTCATTCCACAAACAAAAGGACGACAAACGTGACCAAAGCAACCTGGAACGGCCAAGTTCTGGCCGAAAGTGACCAGACTATCCGCATAGAAGGCAACCATTATTTTCCGCCTGAAAGCGTCAACAGAGAATTCTTTACCCCGAGCGAAACGCACACGATCTGCCCATGGAAGGGCGTGGCCAGCTACTACAATGTAGTCATTGGTGATGATGTAAACGACGACGCTGCATGGTACTATCCCGTACCAAAGGATGGTTCGATTAAGCGTGTGGGCAAAGACTTCAGTAACTACGTCGCCTTTTGGCACGGCGTGGAGGTGCAGTAGCTGTGGGCCGCGAGAATAAATCTATCGTAAGTATTTACGCCTTTTCGTTCTTGGTGACAGCTTTAGTCTTTCTGGGCGTCGGGTTTTACAGTGGTCCGGCAGCGCTTCTGACGGTGCTGGTGCTGAGCGCGCTGGAAATTACCTTTAGCTTCGACAATGCCGTCGTGAATGCCAAGGTCCTCCAGAAGATGCCAGAGTTCTGGCAGAAGATGTTCCTGACGGTCGGTATTGTGATCGCTGTGTTTGGTATGCGTTTGGTGCTGCCGATTCTGTTAGTATCGCTGACGGCTGGACTGTCGATGGGCGATGTGGTGCGTTTGGCATTGGAGCACCCAAGCGAATATGCGCGTTACCTGACCGATGCGCATCCAATTATCGCGTCGTTTGGCGGTATCTTCCTGCTGATGATCTTCATGGAATTTATCCTCGACTATGGCCGCAAGATCCACTGGTTCCGTGCCCTGGAGCGTCCGCTGATGAAGATCGGCCGTCTGCGACAGGTCGCGCCACTTTTGAGCTTGACCATATTGGTGGCGGTAACCGAATTCCTTGGTGGGGAGCATAAGTTTACAGTACTGATCGCCGGTGTGCTTGGTATTATTACCTATCTAGCAATCCGTAGTTTGGCTGAAGTCTTTGAGCTCAAGCAAGAGAAGGAGCTGAAGCACACTATTATCGACCGTCGCATGTTGATGCGCGCCGGGTTTGTGAACTTTCTATACCTCGAGCTTCTGGACGCAAGCTTTAGCTTCGACGGCGTGATTGGCGCCTTTGCGATCACGAATATGGTGCTCCTGATCGCCGCGGGCTTGGGCGTCGGCGCTATGTGGGTTCGCTCTATGACGATTCATATCGTGCGGCACAATACGCTCCTACGCTATCGCTACCTTGATCACGGCGCACATTACGCTATTGGTGCGCTGGCGGTCATGTTGCTGCTGGGCATTCGCTACGAAATTCACGAAGCCATTACGGGTTCGATCGGTATCTTGATTATCGGGTTTGCCTTCTTTAGCTCATGGCGATATAACGTGACGCACAAGCCTGAGAAAGTCGAAGGCTTTAAGCACCACGCCGACCACGCCTGATCGGATCGGTTCGTTCGACGGCGCCTTTTGTCGGAGGAATGATTTGATTCTTGAGCTCACAGAGCTTTACAAAGCCATCGCTAATGACGGTGACGCCCAGCGTCTGCCCGCGGCCGCGATATGGTTCGTCGGCCTTGATATCGCCGAGCGAGCGCAGCACGCCGGCGCGTTCCATAGACTCGATGATGAAGTCACGCTCGAAGTTGGCATCGGGATGGATCTGGTGCGTGATCTGGCCATTGCGCCAGCGGATGGCGACAGGACCTGAGTCGTAGATAGCGGCGCCAACCCACAGAGAATATTTACGCCTGAGGAAGCGCTTGAAGAGCGTACGCCAGAACCCTTGGTGCTCGTTCCATTTGGTAGGTTCTTCGGGGTTGTTGCGGGCGTCGACGCGCCAAAAGCGGACGTGGTGGCGGTGCCGTGGACTATTGCCGACGGGGATTTGAAAGCCCAAGTCCTGGCTACGGCCAAAGAGATACAGACGGCTGAACGGCGCGGTGGGGTACGAACGGTCCATTAGGAGCGCCCAACCCTCGCGGAGACTATTCTTCCAGGTGTTCTTGTCCGCAATGTGCCAGCCGGCTTTTTCCATTGCCCACACGAAATCTTTCTCGGAGTGTGCGAGCACCGCAATATTCACGGGGTCAGATGCCCAGCCATCGCCGGTCGTGGTGAAGAGCGGCACATGATTTGGCTTGTAGACGAACCTTAAAATGCGAACCGCGGCAGGGATGCCGATGTACGCCATGATGCTGTAGGTGATCAAAGCCGCCCAGAGCGCGGGAATTCGTCGGTCAAGGAAGGGAAACAGTTCAAACGCAGTAAAGTGGGCGAGCGCAACCACAGCGACCAGAATGCCAAGACGGCGGAGCACCAGCACGAAAAACGGAACCATATTACTTTATTATACCTGAGAGATTCGACTTTAACGTATTGCAATCGTATCCCTGCGAGCTATGCTAGATATGATGCAACACATCGGCGACATTATTATTCGGATCATGGCAGATGGATTGGTTGTGCCGATCGTATTGATTGCCGCATGGATCGGGCTGCGACTGCCAAAGTCAGTATGGTGGGACCGCCTGAGCAAAGGCCTTCTGACTGGTTTGATCGCTCTGTGGCTGGCTAAGATAATGAGCATCTTCTACCAGGAGGGTGAGCGGCCGTTTATGATTCTCGGCGTCCATCCGAAAGCGGCGTATCTGAATAATCCCGGGTTTCCGTCCGACCATGTGTTGTTTGTCTTCTGTATCGCGTTTGTGATTTGGGCGAGTACCAAGAACAAGCCGTGGAGCCTGACGCTTCTCATTCTCGGCACCCTTGTGGCCGTTGGCCGCGTGGTCGCATTGGTACATACGCCACTCGATGTAGTGGGTGGTTTGTTCGCGGCGCTTGTCGCGGCAACTATCGTGTACGGTCGCGACTTTTATAGTACCCGTTTGCCACGCTAGGACTATTTCTAGTACAATAAGCAAAAATATGGTAAATGAGGTAGGCCCGATGGTAGTTGAAACCGTTCCAGAAATTCCGACCGTAGAAGATGATTCAAATGTGCTGATCGCGCCAGAGTGGATTGACCTTATTCGCGTGGGGCTCCTTGGCCTGGCGATCGGGCTGTTTGTACCGACGCTATCCTGGCTACTCCAGAAGTTCCTTATTGCGCCAGTCTTTTGCCGCGAAGCGACGACACTGGCGGTTTGCGGTGGTGGCGACCTGACGACATACTACATCTCGACTGTCATTCTGTCCGTGGTGGCTGTGGCGCTGATGGCGAACTGGCAAGTCTTCCGTCCGCTCCTTGTGGCGGTTGCGACGGCGTCTGCTTTGTGGGGGCTGCAGCGCTATCTTGGTAGCACCGTGGCGCACTCTGGCGTGGAATACTATATTAGCTCCGGTGTCATCTTTGCGCTGACGTTCTTGCTCTTTTATTGGATTCTGCGACTCAAGAGTTTTGCGTTAAGCGTGATTTTGACTGTGCTCTTGGTGGTACTTATCCGCTGGGCACTACTGACGTAAGCATTTAACAGGTATAATGGTGGGATATGATAACGACTATTTTGATTGTGATATTGGTGCTGGTTGTGGTGGGTTTTGGTTTTGTGGTGTATATCCTCGATCAACGGATGAAGGAACTGAAAGATAACGCCGGCGCGGCCATGCTCAAGCAAGACATGATGAGCCTGACCGATGGAATCTCGCAGCTGCAGGATGGACTGAAGACACACCTCACCGATCGTCTGGACAAGAACCAGACCATGATGCGTGACTCGATCATGAAGCAGTTTAGCGAGAGCTCGAAGCTTATTACTGAAGTCACCCAGCGATTGACCAAGCTTGATGAAACCAACAAGCGCGTCGTCGATGTGGCTGACGAGCTGAAGCTTCTCCAGAATGTTCTGCAGAATCCAAAGCAACGTGGTGTGCTTGGCGAATATTATCTTCAGACCGTGCTGCAGAATGTCCTGCCGCCGGATCGTTTCCAGGCGCAGTATAAGTTTAGCGATGGCGAGATTGTGGACGCGGTAATTTTCCTGGAAAAGGGAAAGATGTTGCCGATCGATTCGAAGTTTAGCCTCGAGAACTACAACCGCTTTGTGGAAGAGCCTGACAAACTCAAGCGCGAGGGGCTGGCCAAGCTAATTCGTAACGACCTCAAGAATCGCATCGATGAAACGAGCAAATACATTCGTCCGCACGAAGACACGATGGACTTTGCCTTTATGTTCATTCCGAGTGAGGCGATTTATTACGATTTGCTGACTGGCAAAGTCGGCGGTATTGTCGGCAACACACGCGACCTTATCGAGTATGCCTTCCGTGATAAGCACGTGATCATCGTGTCGCCGACGTCATTTATGGCATATCTTCAGACCGTGCTGCAAGGCTTGCGCAGCCTGCAGATCGAGGAGCAAGCTAAGGATATACAGGTTCGTGTCGGCCAGCTTGGTCGCCATCTGGAAACGTACAGCACATTCATGTCAAAGCTCGGCGTTAGCCTCGGCACAACCGTTGGTCACTTCAATAATGCGAGCAGAGAACTGAAAAAAGTCGACAAGGACGTCGTGAAGATCGCCAAGTCGCAGCCGGTTATCGAAGACGCGTTGCCGCTTGAGCGACCGCTCGTTGACGAGTAGACTTCAGGCGCCGAATCGGCACACATACGTCCAGAAAACACTTCGCTCGCAAACAGCTCGCTCCGTTCGCCCCGGAAAGGGGATGTTTCTGGTCTGTATGTGTTGCCGCTTGGCTGAGGAACTTTGTCGCCAGCCGACACTCGTCCGACCGTCACCTTTCCGACGGTATCGGAGCCTGGCGGCGCAGGAGCGTTAGCTCCGTAGACCCAAGCCGGAGGAAGGGTGACGGGAGGGCGAGGGTACGGTCTACGCTAAATCTCACCGCGAAGCCGTGCGAGATAATCTTGGTTATACGATTCAGCCGTGAAGAACTTGGTCGCTGGCAGCACTTCTGTCGCGACGGGGTTGTCGTAATTCTGTTGCAACGTATCCTTACTCTCCTCGGCCATGTCATGCTGTTGTCCGTCGAGGTAGAAGATGATCGATCGAAAGCGATTCTCATATTCGGCCGTTGGGTCGTGCAGATGCCAAAACTTTTCCAGCAGCTGCTCGTAGCTGATGACATGCGGGTCAAATTCAATCTGCACCGCTTCAGAGTGGTCGCCGATGTCGTGATACGTTGGGTTGGCGGTCGTGCCACCAGTGTAGCCGGTCTCGGCGTGGACAACGCCATGGAGCTTGCCAAACTCATATTCTGGCTCCCAGAAGTTGCCAAGAGCAAAAAGGGCGGTTTCGGTCGATTGGTTCATGCATTTTATTGTAGCAAATAGCTCATCGGTGCGAACTCTCAGAAACCCGTGTTATACTCTGGAGTATCATATATAACCATTTCATGGAGGGAATTTCCACATTATGGCTAAGGCTACAATAAAAAAATCAGCTGCTGCCGCTTCGACTGGCCGCGCGTCGCTCCGTAAGGAGTTAGTGCTTGGTTCACTTGTCGCTGAGTTGCTCGCTAGTGCTGCATTGACCGTTACCGCGCTGATGCTAAGCAATAACCCAATCGTGGGCGCCGTCGCTGTGGTTGTGCTCGTGCTCGTATTTTCTGAGCTTTCAGGTGCATACATCAACCCTGTTGTTGTCGCTGCCGCACTGGCAATGCGTCAGATCAGCTGGGTTAAGGCTGTCGGCTTTGTCGTCGTACAGGTACTTGGCGCAATGCTGGCCTACGTGATTATCACTAAGTTCATGCAAGACAACAGCGTCTTTACGCTCTTTACTCCTGCAAACCAAGCTGCAGCGTTGCAGCAGTACGGCCAGGAAGTACACACACCAGGCCAATGGAAGCCTATCTGGGGTGAGCTCATCGGTGCGATTGTCTTTAGCTTTGGTATTGCCAGTGCGATGCTGAACAAGAAAGTCGGCTTTGACCGGGCCTTTACTATCGGTGGCGCCTTGATGCTTGGTCTGTTCGCAGCCCTGGCTGGCAGCTACGCTGTACTGAACCCAGCTGTTGCGACTGCGCTCAGCGCTTTTGCACAGGGCGGTTGGTGGTCATTCGGTGCTTACGCCATTGCTCCACTTGTTGGCGGTGCGCTCGGTGGTTGGGTCTTCAAGCTTCTCAAGCAAGACGTCGACGCCTCTGCCAAGAAGGCCTAGCAACTCTTTGTCTCAAACAAATAGCCTCCGCATCCGCGGGGGCTATTTTTGTGCTACGCTAGTAGATACTATGGGGTTATTTCTGAAGCAAAACGAACCAAGGTCACAACTGCAAAGTAAAGTAGCAGCTGATTTGGCTGAGCGCATGAACAAGCGTGCGATAGAGACGAACGACACCAAGCCGCAGCCAGCGTTCCTGGACAACCAGCGCCAGACGAGTCCATTGGCATGGCTATGGATGCTGCTTGGCGTTGTTGTGGTCGTCGGCGTGATAATTATATTAACTCGGTAAGTGTACGACGTCTTACGCGGGAGCCTTCGGGGCCGGGTAGCGATTCGTTCGCTCCCGGCCCCGTTCGGCGTCCGGCTACTGCCAGAAGTGCAGGCCGCACTCGCTGGGGTCGCCACCCCGGAAGCCCACGATCCAGGCCGTGATGGCTTGCTGGTCGCTTGCGCTCGGTGAGGTCACCGTGCCGTTGACTTCGCTGGGGATGGAGAGGGACTGGTAGAGCGCGGTTGACAGGTCCTTGTCGGTGAACGCGTTCTGGGCGTAGACCGCGTGAGACCACACACCGGCCATGCAGAGGGCGGCGTACTGTCGTCCGATGTCGCCGGGCTTCGGCAGGTTGAGCTGCGCCTGGAGCGAGTCCAGGATGAGCAGCGATGCCTGCCGGCTGGTGCTGATCGCAACAGCCAGGTCGGCCAGCGGTCGGCTGGTCTTCTTCCAGACCGGCGTGATCACCCCGGTCGGCAGCGCGATCGCGCCGTAGGGCTTGTTGTCGGCCGAGCAGTAGAACAGCTTGCCGTAGGTCGGTGTGACCACGATGGGCTCACCGTTCCGCGTGCAGGCGCTGGTGTAGCGGTCGCTGCGGCTGGTGATGTCGTAGGTCAGCGTCGGCATCGACACGCTAGTGCCCTGGAAGACCTCGCCCCAGATGGCACGGTTGCTCTGCAGTACCGTCTGGAGGTACCCGTCGACATTGACGGAACCACTGAGGTCTGTGCTGGCCGGCGCGGCGTCCTTGCGGTACTTCGCGACGGTCTTGATGGCACTGAAGTCAGCGGCCGTGAACGTAGGCGTGACCGCCGGTGCGGTGCCCACTCCCGTGGGGACAGACGTTGCCGGCGAGAAGGTCTGCGCCGGAGTTGCCTCTGCCTGGACGGTGGCCGTGGGACTCTTCGTGGTCTGGGCGTTCTGTGAACCGCCCGAACTGCACGAAGCTAAGAGCCCACAGACCGCGACGATGACGGCCGAGGCTGCCAAGCCGCGGGGTGTAAATCTGGGAACATGCATGCGCTGTCCTGCCTTATCTCTCGATGTGCGTAAAACGCCGTACGAAATATACGATACAATGATTTTAGATTAAAATCAACGATAATTCGTAAAGCTGAGAGGGAAATCGAAGTCTTGTTGCTCGAGGAGTCGCATGGCTGCCTGGAGCTCGTCTTTCTTGGAGCCGGTGACGCGGACCATGTCGCCTTGGATTTGAGTTTTTACCTTCGGGAGGTCTTGGCGAATAAGCGCAGTGAGCTTTTTGGCCTTGTCTTGGTCGAGACCTTTGCGAAAGGCGACGTCTTGCGTGACCTTCATGTTACTTGTAACTGGTTTGGTCGAGGTGTTCAGAATCTTCTGACTAACCCCGCGCGTGGCGAGTTTCTTGCGAAGAATATCCAGGATAGAGTCGATGTGGAAATCGTTGTCGCCTGTAATGGTCAGGCCGGTCTTGTCGCCGTCGCGGAATTCGACGTTCGCACTCGTGCCCTTCATGTCGTAGCGAGTTTGGATTTCGCGCTTGGTCTGATCGACAGCGTTAATAACCTCAGCGAGGTTGTAGTCGGAAACAATATCGAATGAAAAATTTGAAGCCATACTACTAAGTATACCCTAGGAGGGAAGGGCTCGGCGCCCGCAGTCCAGCACCAGCCGGACTGCGGGCACATGGCGCAGGGCGTCAGGCGAGTCGGAA
>FTKL01482862.1_pt1 | contig 19377 bp, 24 predicted proteins | sample 2434061 | NCBI WGS metagenome assembly FTKL01 (sample SAMEA3914816, study PRJEB12502) | metagenome | biome: forest; material: soil | place: USA | collected 2011-09-16 | depth 0.3 m
GACTCGGGGTTGCTGTCCTGGACGCCGATGGTGGGCTTGATCCGCAGGACGAGGGCGAACCGGGTCTGTGCGGCGTCGGCCCACACCGTGTCGACGGTGAACTCCGGGGCCCCCGCCATGTTGCTGATCTCCTGGAGGCCGGACAGGACCGTCCGGTCGTCGCCGTCGGCCATGCTGTAGTCGATGGCGGTGCCGGAGAGCGTGGTGTCGAGGCTGATCGGCGGGCCGCCGGTCAGGACGGCGGTTGCCAGGCCGGCCATGACGGTGGTCTGGTCGGTGGCCGTCGCGCTGTAGGTGCCGGGGTAGCGCCGGTCCATGTAGGCCTCTGGGGTGGCGGCCGCGAGGCGAACGGTGGCGCCGGAGCCGCCCTCACGCACGAGGGTGATGCCCGACCAGATCGGCTGACCGGTGGCCGCGTCGCATCCGACGAGGAGCGTGCGGCCCTCGTCGGTTGCCGCCTCCCACTCCCGGGGCGCGCCGGCGAGCGCGAGCGAGAGCGAACTGGAGGTCTGGGCGCCGAGCTTGCGCGCGAGAGGCTGGTCCTCGCGTAGGGACCGGAGCTCCTCGGCGATGGCGCCGGTGCGCAGGTCGCAGCCGAACCAGGCGAGTTCAAGTGCGGTCATGCGATCTCGTAGCTCATCGTCGCGGAGAGGCTGTTGCCGGTGGTCCAGGTGCCGGGGCTGCCCGGCCCGAGCAGGACGCCGGGCGAGTTCGCGACGAGGATGACCATCTTGTTGGCGAACCCGGCGTTGGACTGGCAGAACGGCAGGCCGGCGTACCCGGATCCGGTGGACAGGTAGGCGCCGCCGGCGAAACCCTCAGCGTTGTCGACGGCCGAGCCCTGGTTGAACGGCAGGTTCCATGACCAGGTGCCCGAGCCCTGCGTCGTTGTGGAGCCGATCTTGAGGAAGACCTGGACGACGCAGAGTTTCCCGACGAGCGAGTAGCGCCCCTTGAGGAGGCCGTTGCCCAGTGCGGGTGTGCTGCTGCTGCCGTTCCACGTGGGCGTGTACGTCGCCCAGTCGCCCTGTGCGACCCACGCGGCGGCATTCCACGTCTCCAGTTGCCCTCGGGCGGTGTTGTAGCGGACCTGGCCGGCGTAGGCGCCGACCGCGGCGATGTCAGCGGCGAGGCTGACGGGCAGGACGCCGCCCGGGGCGACCGTGATCTGTCGGTTGGCGCTGGAGACGGTGGCCGCTCCGGTACCGCCGCCGCCGGTGGACGGCACGGTGATCGTCGCCAGCGGGATGTAGATCTCGGTGCCGCCCGGGGTCGGCGCCACCGGCGTTCCCGACGCGGTACCGGGGAGGAAAACTGTGTCGGCTTTGCGGAGGCCGGTGGCGTCGACGGCGGTATCCCACACGCGCAGGTAGACAAGGTGAATGGTCGTGAAGCTGGCGTTCGCGGCGGGCAGGGTGCCGGGGCTGGTCGCGGCCATCTGGGCGCGGTAGACGCCCTGTCCTGAGCGGTACAGCGTCGCGGTGCCCGCGCTGACGTTGACGGTGGTGCCGGCCAAGGAGACAGCGAGGCCCGGGTCGCCGGGACGGATCCCGGGGCGGGAGCCCAGCGCGGTGCCGTCGGTCATGATGAGCGCCGAGTCCATCTTGCGGAACTCGGTCTCGTCGTAGGGCAGCGTCGGGAGCCAGAGCGGGTCAGTGCTGGCCATGATGTGGCTCCTCTACATCCAGGCCGAGCGGCAGGAGCCGGTCAGCAGCGCTGCGGGGTCGGCGGAGGCGGCGTTCCACTGCACGGTGACGGTGGCGCCGGGGGGGATCTCCGGCCACGAGCCGGAGAGGTAGCGGCGCCTGGAGGCCTGGCCGTTGAGGACGGCACTGTGCGCGTCCGTGTCGATGACCAGGACGTCGCCGGCGCCGAGGGTGTCGGAGTAGAGCAGCTGCTTGACGGTGCTGTCTGGGTACTGCACGACGATCGCGGGAGTGGTGACCGGCCCGGCGACCGTGAAGAGTGGCCGGGTGGCGATCGTGCCCGAGTTGGTCAGGGTGATCTGGCCGCTGGAGGCGCTGGCCGTGATCGTCAGCGGCAGTGTGATCGGCAGCGTCACCCCACCGGACGCGGATGGCAGGCCCGTCGAGGCCGACTGCAGGGTGGTGCTGTACCGCCGCGGGTCGGCGGCAGTCAGCAGCAGCGAGTAGCGCGCCACGCGGTCCGTGATCTGCTCGACCAGGACCTCGCCCGAGCGGCGGACGACGGCCCGCTTGGGAATGGACTCGCCAACCGTCAGCACCGTGTCCGTCAGGCCTGCGGCCGCGATCAGCTGCTCGACCGCTGCGTCCAGGCCCGCCATGTCGGGCGCGGTGATCGTCCCGGCGATGCTGATGACGCGTGCCGCCGCGTAGGTCGGCCCGGCGTAGGAGCCGTGGTCGGCCTGCCGCTCGGAATACTGGGTCCGGACCCCGGTCCCGGCCCAGCCCCTCAGGCCGTCCGGGGCGACGGTCCAGGCGACGCCAGAGGAGTCCACCGCGCCGAGCAGCAGACTCCCCAAGGCGACGGTCTTGCCGCCGAGCACCTGGCCCGGCGTGTATCCGGCCACGCACGCCTCCTCTCAGCCTACGAACGCCAGCCGGCGCGTCAGGTCGGCGAGTTGTTCCTCGCCGCTCTGACGGGCGCCGTTCAGCGTGATGTTGGTCGTCCGGTCTCCGCCGCTCCCGGCGCCGGCCGGAACCGGGGCCGAGACCAGCTGCCGGGCGGGGATCAGATCCCGTGCGACCGGCACCAGCTGGTAGCCGAAGTCGCCGGCAACCTGGCCGAGCAGGGCGGTGGAGCGGGCGCGCTTCGCCGGGTCGAGGGGGATGTACGCCTCGGGGCCGGCCTCCGCCCAGAGGATCGCCCGGTTGGACACTCCGGCCTGGCGCGTGTTGAACCCGGAAGCGGCGGCCGTGACGGCGCCGTCCGCGAGGCCGACGATCCCGCCGTCGGCCTGCGCCGACATCCTCCAGCCCATCGAGCCGGGGATGTTGACGCTCCCGTCGATGTTGACGTGCACGGTCCTGCCGGTGATCGAGTTGATGTACGACTGGATTCGGGTTGTCCCGTCGAACGCATCGCTGGCCGGGACGGTGACCTTGACCTGGCCGTCCTTGAGGTGCTCGACGGTGTAGCCGATGATCTCCAGGTCGCGGAGCGCGTCGGCCGACGGGGCCTTCACCGTGATGCTCTTGCCCGGCGGGACGTCCTCGACCTTCTTCCGGATGTCCTGGAGGTCGGCGATGGTCTGCAACGCGCCGGGGTCGGTGACCTGGGTGGTCGCCGTCTTGGGCACGTTCGCGTAGGCGGAGGTCAGGGTCTCGATCTGCTGCTGGGTGAACCCGGCCTGCGTCATCGTGTCCTTGAGGGCTTGGATGTCCTCCCCCAGCACGATGTTGGCCTGCTCCGTGGAGCCGGTTTGTTTCTGGACGGCTTCGGCGTGAGCGGTGGCGGCCTTCGCCGCGTCGAGGAAGGCGCCCTTGACGGCGCGGCCCTTCTCGGTGGTGATGTCCAGGCCGGTCCCCGAGTCGTGAACCTCCTTGAGCAGGCCGGCAAGGGAGGACTGCATGCCCATCGCGGCCTCAGCCGCGCTGATGTTCGCGCCGTTCAGCTTGCCCAGGGTGTCGGTCAGCTTTTCAGCCTCGGAGCGGGTGTCCCCCAGCTCATCGGCTGTCTTGACGGAGGCGTCGCCGAGGGCCTTCGTGCTGCCGGCGGCGGCCCCGGCGGCCTCGGCCTCGCGCTTCGCGGCGTCCACCGACTTGCCGATCTCGGGGCTCAGGCCCTGGAGGACGTCGTCGACCTTGACGAGGCTCTTCGCCAGGTCGTCCTGTGCGCCGCCCGCCTCGGATCCGGCGGACGCCACTTCGGCGGCCTGGTCGCGGTACGCCTGGAGGGCTGCGCTGGTCCGCGTCGCCGCGTCGGCGTTGCCGAGGATCGCATCCGTCAGATCCGAGGTGCTCAGGCCGAGCTCGGTGGCTGCCTTTAGCACGCCACGGGTCTCCAGCTCGTGCGCCAGCCACGCCTTGGTGTTGGCGCCGATGGCCGCACCGTCCGCCTTGACCGCGTCGGTCAGGCCCTGGACCTGCTGCTTCGCATCGGAGTGGACGAGGCCGAAGACGGCGATGGCCGCAGAGGCGATGCCGAGGATCGCGCCGAAAGGGCCGCCCAGGAGCGACATCGTGCCGCGCGCGGCTCCCGCGAGGCGCGGCATCGTCTCGGCGAGCACGGTCATGGACGTCTGGAACGTCGCGATCCTCGGCAGGACCAGCAGCAGCGACGCGGCGGTGAAAGCAAGCGCACCGCCGACGCCGAGGATCGCAACGGCCGACGTCTGAGCCCAACTCGGTAGATCTGTGTAGGCGTTGACGAGTCTCGTCACCCACTCGACCATGGTCCGCAAGACCTTGTTGGCCTCGGTGCCGCTCTGGATCAGAGCGACCTCCAGCGATCCGCCGAGGGCCTCCACGTCGCCAGAGAGGTTGTCGAGCTGGACGGCGGCCATGCGGGAGGCGGCGCCGGAGTCGTCGACCTCGGTCCGGTAGTGACTGATGCCCGTGGCGCCCTGCTCGTACAGGATGGTTGCCGCGCGCACTGCGTCACTGCCGAAGATGACGCCCATCGCGGCGTTGCGGGCCTCGGGGGTCAGGTCCGAGAAGGATCGCTTCATGTTCCCGGCGAGCCTGTCGAGGCCGACGAATTCGCCCTGCGCGTCGTACGCCGAGAACCCGAGCTTGTCCATCATGCCGCGGGCCTCATCGCTCTGCGGAGTCAGGCGCTGAAGCATCGTCTTGAGCGAGGTACCGGCGTCGGAGCCGATCAGTGCGTGGTCGGCGAACGCCGACAGGGTACCGACGGTGTCCTCCAGACTGAGCCCGGTCTGGTGGGCCAGTAGGCCGCCCATGCGCAGGGACTCGCCCAGGCCGTGGACGTCGGCGGCGGACTTGTTGGCGCCGGCGGCGAGGACGTCCGCGATGTGCGCCACGTCCTTCCCGCGCAGCCCGAAGGTGTTCATGCTCTGGGCGCTGATCGTGGCGGCCTCGGAGAGGTCGAGTTGCCCGGCGGCGGCGAGCGACAGTGCGCCGCGCAGGGCCCCGCCGAGGATGTCCGCGACGCTGACGCCCGCGCGCGCGAGCTCGCCCTCCGCGTCGGCTGCCTGCGATGCGGTGAACGACGTCGCGCGGCCGGCCTCCAGAGCCGCGTCGCGAAGTTGGGCCAGTGACGCGGCGTCCGTGTCGGCGACCGCCGCGACGCCGCTCATGGCCTTCTCGAACTTCGCGGCCGTGACCGAGGCTGCGGCGAACATGGCGAGCATCGCCAGCCCGGACGTGCGGAGCGCGCTGAACGCGGTGTCCGTCCGGTCGACGGTCGCGGCCGCGCGGGTGAGCGCACTTGTCTGGGTCGCGCTCGCTGCGGAGGTCTCTGCGGCCATGGCGCCCTGTTGGGCCATCACCGCCTCGCCGGCGGCCAGACGCATGGCGAGCGAGTGCTGGATCCCCGTCGCAGAGGCGAGAGTTGCCTCCGACATTCGGGCCTCGGACGCGACGACGGACGACGCTGCGGCCGCCGTGGACGTCGCGAGCTCGCCCATCGCCCGGGACGACACCGTCGCCGCCGAGGCGAACGTCGCCGGGACCTCCTCAGCGCTCACCGCGAGACGGCCCAGGCTGGTCGACGTCGCCAGTACCGACTCCTGGGTCGCCCGGCCGGAGGCCTGCGCGACCGCCGCTGTGCGCTCGAACGCGGACTGGGAGACGGTGGCGGCCCGGGTGAAGGCGGACTGCTGCTCGGCGCCGGCCGCCGTCGCGGCGACGCCCAGGCGTCGGAAGTCGGCCTCGGACTGCGTGACGCCGCGACGGGCCGATGAGTTGTCGACGCCCAGGCGGACGTTCACCGCGCGGTCAGCCACGACGGCCCTCCTTCCGGTAGACGCGGACGTGGGCGCCGTGGTGGTCGCCGCCGTCCTGCTGGAACTGCTCGGCGTGGTGAGCGGCAGTGGTGCACGCGTGGCAGCGCACGACCTCGGCGGCCCAGCGGCCCTCGGACTCGGGGTCGGTGGAGTCCGCGAGCAGTTGCCCGCAGCCCGTGCAGACCTCGGCCTCGACCTGGAGCAGGGCGAGCGCCCACGCCCGGTCGTCGTCGGTCCACAGGGGTTCACCCGGGCCCGGCAGCGGGCGGCCGAGAAAGACGCTGCGGGGGACGCCCCAGGCGCGGGCTGCCTCTAGCTCTCGCCGGTGTGGCCCGAGGCGGTCGCGGAGGCGAGCAGCGAGAAAGGGACGGTCGCCTGCACCACCGTGTTGAGGTTCCACACGGCGTCGAACAGGGCCTCGCGCTGACCGTGCGACAAGCGGTCCTCCAGGCGGAGGTACTGCTCGGGGGTCATCTCGGGTCCGATGGCGCAGGCCGAGATGGACGCCGGGACGAACGTCGCCACGTCGAAGGCGCGGCCGGCGGCCGGGTGGGCCGCGAGCAGGTCGGACCACCCCGTGCCCGACAGCGCCCGGAAGCGGAACTGGACGAGGTGCTCGGCCATCTCGGCGCGGAGTTCCTCGATCCTCGCGGCGATCGGCACGCGGGGGCTGCCGGCGAGGGACTGGCCGACGAGCGTGGCGGCGTCGGTGAGCTGTCGCTCCAGCTCCTCGTACTCGCCGACCAGGTGCCCGGCGAGGCACAGCGGGACGGTGGTCTCCCGCAGGGTGGCGGCCGCGATGATGCCCTCGATGCCCGTGGCGGGCGCCTTCTTGGCGGTCATCAGGCGATCACGGCGGCGGTGGCCGGCGGGCTGTAGACCCGCATCGGCGCGGTGGCCTTCATGACCTCGTTCGGGGCGGTCGCCTTGTTCATGCGCTCGCCACACACCGTCGGGTAGACCTCGACCTGCTGGCCGGACGCCCACGCGGTCGTGTACGGAAGTGCTCGGCGCACGACGAGGTAGCCGCGGGCGCCCTTGACGAGGGTGCCGTACAGCAGATCCTCGGGCGTCGTGGTGCCCCTCTTGAAAGTGACCTCGTTGGCGAACTTCGTGCGACCGTTCTCCTCCGTGTCGTACGTGGAGGCCAGCGAGCCGGTGTCGACGGCGGCCGTGGTCGGGTCGGTCTTCAGGCCGTCGGGGGTGATGCGGGTCGTCGCGTCGATGCCGGCATTCAGCTCGGCGGTGGTCGGCGCGTTGATGTTGGCGATGGCGGTGCACCAGGCCACCCGGACCTGGCCGTCGCCGATGACGTCAGACATGTGCCCTCCTGGGCATGTCGAAGCCCCCGGCCGGCGGCGCGGGGGCGGGGATGGGCAGGGTCAGATCCGCAGGGCGGCGACGGTGACGGAGGTCGTGGAGGAGTAGGTGACAGCGCAGGTACCGTCCACGCTGCCGGCGAAGAGCGCCGCCGGGATGGGGCCGATCATCTTGTCGCCGGTGGTGGCGGGCACGGTGACGACGAGGTCGGTCGCCAGTTGCCCCTCGACCGATCCGGTAGCGGTGAGGGTCACCGTCATGCTGGACCCGTTGGTGTTCTTGACGTGCAGGAAAGTCCGGTCACCGCATGCCACGGTGGTGGACGCGGCGGCTGCACTGTAGGTGGGGGTAAGGCCGGCGCGGCTCACCACCTGCGCTGTCAGCAGGGCCATGATGTTCTCCGATCAGGCGGGGATGGATCGCAGCCGGTACTGCACCGGCACGTAGTAGACGGGCGGGGTGACGTCGTCGTCGCGGGCGAGTGGCGGCCCGCCGAGCTCCTCCGGCCGCCAGGTCGCGCGGCCGGCCACGGTGAGCGGTCCGGCGAGCGCGGCGCGGACCCGGTCGGCGGTGCCGAGCGCCCCGTCGGGCAGGGAGGAGACGCAGGTGATCTGGACGAGGGCGTCCAGCGTCGTTCGGTCGTCCGCGAGGGAGGCGGGCGAGACGGCGCCACCGGCCGGGTAGAGGACGACGTACGACGCGGGCAGCGGGGCCGCGGCCGGAGCTCCGCCGAGGTAGACCGGCAGGGGCGCCGCCTCGATGGCGGCCTGGAGGGCAACGATGTGCGGCAGGACGGTCGGCGCGGTCACAGAAGCTCGCCCCCGAGGGCCTCGACGGCGGCGAGGAACCGCGGCTCCTCGGCGGCCAGGGCACGGCCGCCGTCGTTGTGCGGCGCGTTCTTCGAACTGCCGTACTCCAGCAGGTTGCCGAGCGCGCCCTGAGGGCGGTCCTTGTCCGGGCCGATCACCGCGCCGGTGCCGCCCGGGCCCGAGGTGAGGTCGTAACCGATGCTCGCCGGGTACAGCCGCGCGTGGCGCCCGGCTGTGGCCCGGGCGTTCGCCTGCCAGTCCCGTTTGATGTTCAGCGCGCCCCGGGAGACAACCTGCTGGGTTCGGCGCTCCAACTCCAGGCCGGCCCGGGCCAGGTCGGCGACGACCGCCTCCAGGCCGCTGATGTCCGCGCTCATGACCGGTCCTCCGCGCTGAGGCGCCACGCGGTGGCGGTCGCCGACTCCCCGACGGACGTGACCCACAGCAGCATGCCGACGAGCCGCGGGTCGGGCGAGGCGATCACCTCGACCTGGTCGCCGGGCAGCACCCGGTCAACCGCGATCGGCATTGCTGCCCAAGGGAGAGCGACCTCGTAGCGGCTCTTCACGACGAGCCGCTGCCCGACGTCGGCGCCCTCGGAGACCGCGACGGCGGGTTTCACCCGGGCCGGGCCCCCATGCAGGACCCGGGGGTCGGGCTGGACGGTCGCGCCGGTCGCCGGATCGTAGGTGGCGGCGCCGGGCCGCAGCAGGCGCACGGTGTCGACCATGAGCCCCTCATGGGCGGCGCGAGCGCGCGCGAGCAGGGGCGCGAGATTGATCACGAGGTCCCCACCACCCATGCCGCCGGCGGCCCCCCGAGCTCGCGCTTCAGCGCGGTCTCCTCACCGGGGAGCAGGTCGCCGGCGACGTCCATCTGCTCGACGGCGAAGGTCTCGCTGTAGTCGTCGATGGTGCGGGAGCGCACGCCGATGTCCATGCCGGCCGGGGTGAGCGAGAGCCGGTTGGCGACCTGGCAGGTCAGTTCGACGACGCCGTCAGGGACGACCTGCCAGCCTCGCTGGTAGGTGACCTGAACGCGGGTGGCCGAGCAGGCCGGGATCCGGAGCCGATCGGTGTCCCACACCCAGGCCGTGATGGTGGCGAGGATGCCGTCCAGGGCGACGGCCTGGACCAGTTGCACGGTGATGACCGGTGGGGCCGGCAGCACGACTGCGTCGTCCTCAACGGCGAGCTGGACCGTGACGACACTCGGTGTGATGGGCTGCCCGGCCGCCCGGCGGATGCGGACCGACGCGCGGTTGAGGAGCGCGTCGGCGTCCGCCGGGGGCAGGGTGTAGCCGTACGCGGTCGCGTCGGCGGTGGTGGCCAGAGGGGGCAGGCTCATCGGGGCCTCCTACTCTGCTGCGGCGCCGTACTTCTCGATCAGGTCGTTCTTGCTGAGCGCCTCGGCGGCCTCCGGGTCGGCGCCGCTGGCGACGGCCCAGCCGACCCACTCCGCCTTCGGCGCGGCCTTGGCCGGCGCCCGGTCGGGCGGCGCCGGGACCTCGGGGTCGGCCTTGCCGACGTACGGGGTGCCGTCCCGGTTGACGCGCTGGATCTGCCCCTTGACGAGCCGCTGCTCGATCGGCTCCGGGAGCGGGAGATCCATGGCGATGACCATGCCGCCCTCGCCCCGCACGTGGATGGTCTCGGGCATCAGGTGTTCCTCGGGACTCGAAGAGCGGTAAGGGTGACCGTCTGGGTGGTCTCGACGATCAGGGATCCGTCGGACTGCAGGAAGCGGCCGGACTCGAACGGGCCGAGGAAGACGACGCCGGAGGTGCCGACCGCCACGGTGACGTCGCCCTGGCCGGCGGCGAGCGCGGGCGGGTAGGCGCCGGCCTTGATGACCACGTTCCCGGCGGTGGTGAACACCGCGCGCAGGACGGTCAGTTCGGGCACGGCCTTGGCGATCTGGGCGCCGTTTCCGGCTCCGGAGGCGATGGACGTGCCGGCCGGGTCCGCGAGGGAGCCGTTCGGCAGGAGGGAGGAGTAAGCGACTGCGGTGCGTGCCATGGGTCAGGTCTCCGATCAGGCCGGGTCGATGTAGGCGACGGCCAGACCGTCGGGGCGGATCAGCTTCGCGCCGTACAGCGCCAGGCCCTTGATGGCGTCGGAGAAGCCCGCCTCCGGCCGGTAGGCCTCGGTCTGGCTGATCTGCTCGACGAAGGTGATCGCCGCGCTGGTGCCAGCGGTGATGACCTGGGTGTCGCCGGACGGGTTGGGGGTGTTGTTCGACTCGAAGATGTCGAAGCCGGCTGCCCGGCCGACGTATCCGTTGCGCAGGGCCTGGTCGGTGCCCGCCTCGTTCGCCTTGATGAAGCGGGGGTCGAGCAGGAGGCTGGCCATCAGCTCGGGCGAGGCGACCACCCAGCGGCCCTCACTCGGCACGTTCGCCTTGGCCAGCTTGGTGCGCAGCGGCACCAGGACCTTGTCGTAGGCGTCGGTGACGGTGGTGTGGGTGTCGATCGGGGAGCCGGTGGAGCCCAAAACGTTCGCGCTCTGGACGCCGGTGTAGAGGCCGGCCACGTACTGGTCGGACTGGTCGGCCAGCTTGTAGGCGGCGCGGGACATGGCCTCGGTCATGACGTCGCCCTTGGCCTGGCGCTTGTCGACATCATCGACCTTGAAGGCGAAGTACTTCGACTGGTCGACGACCAGGGTCCGCTGGGCGTCGGTCAGCTCCTCCGGGGTGATAACCGTGCTGTTCGGCACGTAGGTGCCGATCGTCGGGTCGGAGATCGAGGTGATCCGGACGGTGTCGCCCGCGTCCTTGATGTCGCCCTCGTAGTCGCGGTTGAGCATGCCGGGCCCGGCGTAGACGAGCTTCTTGCGCCAGGCGACCAGGAGCTTGGCGCTCCAGATCTCGGGCTTGAATCGGGTGATGGCCACTGGGGGTCCTCTCGGGGTCAGGAGCCCATGTAGTCGCGCAGCTGACCCTTGCGGTGAGCCTCGTCGATCTGCTCGGGCGTCATCTTCTTGACGTCGGATTCGGTGTACTGCTTCGGTCCGGAGTTGCCCTTGCGGGCGCCGCCGTCGCCGGTGCCCTCGAACCTGGGCTTCGCCGACGTGGCGGCTAGATAGGGCTTCTTCTTGATCAGGTCGTCGATCGCCTCGGCGACCTCTTCCTCGTCGACCTGGCCGTCCTCGTCGACCTCGAAGCGGCCCAGGTCGATGAACTGGAGGGCGTCTCGCGGGTCGCTGAGCTTTCCGGCCGCGGCGGCGCGGACCTCTGAGCGGATGATCCGCTCGTTGGCCTTCGCCGTTGCGGCGCTGGTCGCCTCGCGTCGGATCTGTTCCGGGTCGGAGCCGTCGTTGCCCTGGGCGCCCGCGACGAGCTGTTGCTCCAGTTCCGCAACCCGGGCCTCGGCGGTGCGGCGGCGCTCGGCCTCGGCCTTGCGCCGGGTCTTCTCCGCCTCCAGGGCCTTGGTCCCGGCGGGCCGGAGCTGGTCGTCGCCCTCGTCGCCCGAGTCGTTCTCGTCCAGGGAGTCGGCCCCGGTGTCGTCGGTGTCGTCCTGGTCGTCGGTCTCCTCGTCCTCCGGGGCACCGCCAGCGATGGGCCAGATCGGCTGCGGGCTGCTCTCGCCGTAGTGCGGGCGGGCCTTGCGCCAGCCGACAGCGACGAGGCCGGTGATGGGATGTACGGGCAGGGTGTCGGGCTGCATGTCGCTCCTGTTGCAGGAGTTGGGGCCGGCCGTTGCGGTCGGCGGCGTTAGTAGAGGTAGCCGTACCGGTAGAGGAGACGGATCGCGTCGTCCCGATCGGAGGCGAGTTGGTAGATCGCTTCCGGCATGAGCCGGACCGTGCCCGGCGCGCGGCCGGCGGCCTCGAGATTCTTCAGCCTCTGGCGGGCAAGGCCGCGCTTGGTCATGCCCTCGCGGGTGGCGAGCAGGGGGCGCCGATGGGGGCTGCCGGCGCTGTACATCGACCGCCGGGCGTTGACGACCTGGCCGATGTCGGCGCCGTCCCGGATCGCCCGGGCTCCCGCGACTGTGAAGGTGCGGTCCTGCTCGGCGCGGGACAGGCCGTGGAAGTAGTCCTTCGGGTTCATCGTCCGGTCGCCCCGCTGGTAGCGGGTAGTCGGCAGGTGGACGCAGTCGCAGTGCGGGTGTCGGGCGAAGCCCGCGTTCCAGCCGTACACGGTCCCGGCCAGGACCACGCACCGCGCGCAGGACGGAGGGCTCAGCACGCGGACGTAGCCGGTGCAGCGGCGGTCCGCCGTGATGGCCGTGCTGACAGCGGCCCGGCCGGCGTCCGGGACCTCTGAGGAGACGATCGTCAGAAGCTCGGTGAGCCCCTGATGCATCGCCCGGTCGGTGGTGGCGCCTCCGGCGAGCGCCGCCTTGGTGCGGATCACCGGCTGGTAGAGGAGGCTGCCCAGGCTCCGGCCGTCGGCGGCGATCCCGCTGAAGGCCTCCGCGTTCACCCTCAGGGCCGGTGGCTGCCGGGCGGCGCCCTGCGCGGTGGCCGCGAGGTCGACGTACTGGGTGGCGCCCTCCGCCGAGGCGAGTTGGCCTGCGGCCACGATCGCGAACAACCGCGGCCCCGTGCTCGTTGCCCAAGCTGTAGACAGGTCGGCGATGGGCATCTGCTGCCACTCGCGGGCGGCGGCCCGTGAGGTAGCCAGTGCGATCCGGGCGTGGCGGCGGTAGTGCTCGGCCGCGAGGGCGTCCGCGTCCACCGCTCAGCCTGCCGGGACCGGAGCAGGCGGCGGTGCGAGGCCGGGCTTGCCGGCCAGCAGGGCGGAGACCGGGTCGGCCGCCGCCTCGCGCTCGCGCATCGCCATGAGGTCGGACACCTCGGTCGGGGTGAGGCCGAAGCGCCGGGCGAGGAACTCGAAGGGGAACCCGACCTGCTTGAGCTTCAGCAGGGAGTCGGTGAGGGCAGCGATGCTCCGGGTCTCCGCGTCGGCCCACAGCACCATGCCGCCGGCTACCGCGTCGGCCTTGGCACGCTCGCCCTTGGCGAGGGCGATCAGCTGGAAGACTTCGCGCAGGGCCTGGCCGAACCAGAGCTGTTTCTCCTTGGCCTTCATGACGAGGCCGGTCTCGGCGGCGAGCAGGGCGTCACCGGACAGGTTGGCCATCTTGCCGATGAGGTAGTGCTGCGGGGTGCGGGTCTGTGCGGCGATGTGGCCGACGGCGACGGTGATGACCTCGGTGTAGGCGGTGAGGTTCGCCGCCGGCCAGGAGTCGACCTTGGCGTTGGGGTTCTCCAGCCACAGCACGCGGTCCTTGGCGAACTTCTTCAGGTCGATGGGCTTCTCGCCGACCTTCTGGCCGTTCGCGTCGAGGATCGGCATCTTGGGCACCTCGGCGCCGATCACGATGCGCTGGGCCAGGGAGGCGAAGTCGGCGGCGGTGAACAGCTGGGCCCACAGCAGGTTGATCGCGTCCTGCATGGCGATCACGCCGGAGACGTCCGAGATCGGGTCCTCCGCCAGGAGCGGGCGGTTCGGCAGCTCCACCATCGGCACCACGCCGAGCGGGTTCGGCTGAGGATTCGGTTCGTTCTCCACCTCCCGCGGTTCCCAGGCCTCCAGCGCCTCGTCGGCCTCAGCCATCTGCGGGGACTTCTTCGGCCCGGGCCCGAGCGGGCGCTCGAACTTCCAGACCTCGTGCGGCAGGTAGAGGGTGGCGTACTCGCACATCCCGTCCTGCCACATCTTCAGCGCGGCGCGGCGACGGCGGCGCGAACCGGGCTCGTAGGCCACGATCGACGACGAGGCGTCCTCGAAGGTGACGACCGGCAGGTCCGGATTCTTCGGATCGCCCCACACCAGGACGTGGCAGCGCGCGGAGGTGACCGCCCCGAGGAACCCGAGCTGGCTGTCGGCATCCAGGCCGTTGCGCTGCCAGACCTGCCACAGCTCCGAGTCGGCCGTGATCTCGCCGGCCGCCTGGATGCCGACGACGGTGAGCCGCTCGACGGGGGAGTCGCTCACCGGCTGGACCCAGTTGTCCGAGAAGCCGGCGTACTGCTCGGCGAAGTACTCCCGGAACTCCCTGCTCGCGAACCGCAACGGGTGCTTGCCCCGGTAGTAGTTCGAGTTCCGGGTCACGAGCCCTGCGCGCGTGCCCAGCTCGGACGCGAGGATGTCCACGAGCCTGCGGGCGTCCGCTTCCGTCGCCATGGGCCACCCCCTATCCGGTGTAGACGTAGAACTGTCGGCCGTTGGCCTCGCCGGCCGCGATGGCGTCGCCGGCGGCCTCGTGGGCGAGGATGCTGGTGACGGCAAGGTCGATCTTCTGAGCGACGGAGGCCTTGCGGAGCACGTACCGGTTGCCCGGCCGGGCTGCCTTGCGGGCGTTGGCGACATGCGCCGCGGTGAGCGGGCAGCCATCGTGCCGGAACGTCGAGTCCTTCTTGCAGACGTCGGTGACGAGGCGTTCGGCGGCAGCGTGCATCTGCGTCGCCCGGTAGGTCGCCCACCGGATGACCCGCTTGTCGCCGTACTTGTCGACCCAGCTGTCCAACTCGGTCTCCCAGTACGGCGGGTCTGCGTACATCCGCACGACGTCGTAGACGCGCATCAGCTCGTCGAGCGCCGCGTCGACCTCCAGGCGCGGCACCTGGCCGCCCCACTCCGCCGGATTCCACACCGTCGGCCGGGCATCTGGCCCGTACGTCGGCGTGAACTGGAAGCCGTCCAGGGTCTCGGCCCTGATCGCAGTCCAGTCGTCCAGGTCGGAGCCGTCGAAGCCGAGGACGATCCTCGGCCGCGCGGGGAGCACGCGGGTCGTGTCGGCGCGCTGGTCCCAGCGGTCCCGGTCCAGCCACGCGCCGGTGCCGGCCACGATGCGGTTCAGATAGAAGCGTTCCGCCTGTGCCGGGTCGGTCTCGGCAATCTCCTGTAGCTCGCCGTCGATGCGGTCCAGGTCGACCCAGCCGCCCGGACGCTTCGCCGAGTCGCCGTACGCGATCCGCAGGGACCGGCGCCGCTCGGCCTTGTTCTTCAACGAGGCCGGCGGCGGCATCCGGTGGTCGCGGTGGACGTCCTTGACCGGGCTCTCCTGGGTGCGCTGAGCAACGGACTGCTCCGACGGGTCCCAAGCGTTGGTGGTCTCCACCGCCCGGCCGCCGGTGCCCGACAGATTGCGGCGCTGGGTCGCGGCGATCGACCAGCCGCCGTTCGACTCCGTCCAGCAGTGCGTCTCGTCCTGGACGGCGAAGGTGATGCGCTGGCCGAGGCGGGCGTTCTTCGAGCTGGTGACGGGCTCGATGAGGCCGCCGCCCGGGACGTTGATCCGGGTCTCCCCGGTGTCCGGGATCCAGTCGGCCAGCGGCCCTTCGTCGATCATCGGGCGGAGCGCGCGGTAGACGTTGTCCGTCTGGTCCTCGCTGGTCGCGGTGACCTGGATCCAGGGCGTCGCCCACTCCCGGCCGAGCGGCTCCCCGGCAGCGTCCCAGCCGGCGAACCGCACCGGGCCGACCGCCTCGGCGCAGATCATCGCGGCCGTCAGCGGGCCCTTACCCCACTTCTGCGGGCGCACCAGCTGACTGCGCCGGTACTCCCAGGCGGACGCCCAACCGTCCTCCGTGGCATCCGGCTTGAGCCGGTAGTGCCAGGCCAGGAACGTCCACATCTCGTCTGTGAGGAGGTAGGGATGCCCCAGGCGGTCTCCGTCCGGGATGACGCAGTGTCCCTCGATCCACTCACCGACCTGCCAGCCGAGCGTGGGGAACTCGCCGGCGTACTCAGGCCCCCGCCACACCAGCGTCGACCACTCTCAGCCGCTGCCGGGCGTTTCTCGGCGCCCGGGCGGTCCGGTCCTGGCGGAGCTCGGCGACCTCGTCGGGAGCGATCTCCCAGCGCAGGCGGAGCATGGCCTGGGGATTGAGCCCGAGGCGGTCCTCCAGCTGACGGGCCTCGGTGGCGCTCTTCACGTCACCGTTCTCGGCGAGGACGGAGAAGCGAACGAAGCGGGCCACAGCCAGGGTCGCCCGAGTGCGCTCCCACATCACGGCCTGCGGAGTCGACCACAGGTCGTCCCACAGGTCGAGTTCGCGTTCACGCGCCATCTCCAGGCCGGGGTCATCGCCCTGAACGACGATCGGGGGCAACGGGAAGCGGGGTGTGTCGCCCTGGCGGCCCTCGGCGGGCAGCTGGGTCATCGCGATCGAGGCGTTGCGGCGGCGGCGCTGGTCGTTCGGCTTGGGAGCGGGTCCGATCCCTGCCATCGTGATCACTCTCCTCGTGCCGTTGCGGCACGTCGAGCCCGGCCGTTGCGGCCGAGCAGGTCACACAGGGTCATGTCGGAGCGGCCTGTGAGGTAGCCAGACCCGTACAAACAGCGAGCTCCCTCCCCGGCGGTCCTGGTGGCTGCCGGCCAGGGGGTCACCCCCCAGGGGTCTGGTCACCCTCCGTAGCAGTGGACCAGGTCCAGGCACCCTCTCGGGGCTGCTCGGCCCAGCCGGCGGCCAGGGCCTCCAGGCCGGCAGCCGTCAGCGTGTGCTCCTCTGCGACCATCAGGCCGCCCTCGGGCAGCCTGTAGGCCTGGCTCGTGTGGATGGTCATGTGTTCCACCCTCCGGGCTGGTGCTGTGCGGTCTCGCTGCTGTGGCAGGGGCCGCACAGGCCGCGGCCGTGGCGCGGGTCGTCGGGGTCGAGGCGCTGCTCGACGAGCTCGCGCCGGCTGAGCGGGTGGTGGTCGGCGTGCCTGCTGGGCCTGGCCTTGCAGAGCACGCAGACGGGGTCGCGGGCGAGGACGGCGGGTCGGAAGCGGCGTTCGTGCTGGCCGCCGTAGCCGCGCTGTCGGGCGGTGCCGCGTCGGGCGTCGGCCTCGGCCCGGTGCTCGGCGCATCGGCCGGCCTCGGTGTACTCGGGGCAGCCGGGCGTACTGCAGACGGTGAGTGCTCTGCGTCGGGCCATCGGACCTCCTGCCTACGGTGCGGCCTGGTAGCCGGGGATCCAGCCACCGACGGCCACGAGCAGGGCCTCGGCGGTCTTGAGGCAGGCGGGGTCGACGGGGTGCATGCCGTCGATGGTCCAGCGCCCGGGCGGGGTGGTGGGTAGCGCCGGGTTGGAGTTCCAGGCGGCCATGTGGGCGGCCCTGAGGTCGGCGGTGACGACCCGCGCGCTGGCCATCCCGGCGACGACGCCGCCGATGATCGTGTTGGCCTGTGCGGCGCCGGCCCGGTAGGAGGCGGGGCCGCCCTGGGCGATGGGGATGAGCGAGCACGCCACCTTGACGGTCGGCGAGGACGCGAGGATCTGGTTGATCAGCGCGGTGTACGCGGACCCGAAGTTCGAGAGGTTGCCGCCGGCGTCGTTGGTGCCGATGTGGATGGTGACGATGTCCGGGGTGTTGGCGGCGAGCGCGGCAGCCATGCCGGCCGAAACGTTGCCGATGCTCCACCCGGACTGGGCGTGCCGGCCGACGGTGGCCTTGATGTTCTGGCGGTCGAGGAGCTCCCCGATCCACCCGGGGTAGCCGACGCCGTCGGAGGAACCAACGCCCATGGTGAGGGAGTCACCGCAGACGAGGATCCGCGGCGTGGACTTCGGGGTGATGCCCATCGCGGTACGGAACTCCGCCCGAAACTGGGCCTCACGCCGTCGCTGATCCATCAGCAGATATTGCGTCTGCTCGGCGATGACCTTGTTGTTGTACAGGGCCAGCGACAGGTCGTAGGTAACGTAGCTGCCGTTCTCGACGTAGCCCATCGTGGTGGCGCCGATGGCGAGGGCCGTGGCGGTCTCGGGCGAGTAGGGCGTCGTCACGGGTTCCTCCGAGGTCTGGTGAGTGCCTGATCTCTGGCCACGGGGTCACCGCGCCCCTACGCTGGCGGCCTCAACTGGAGAGGGGCGGGCGGGGCATGGTTGAACAGGCGCGCGTGTGGACGCGGGGGTGGATAGCCACCCTGGTGGTTGTGGCCGCCGTCCTGGTGGCGTTGGGAGCGCTGTTGGCCAGCAACTCGGGTAACGGCTCCGGTGCAGTTGCAGCAGCAACGGGGACGGCCGGCCCGGTGGTTTCGCGTCCCCCGACGTCGCGAGAGGTGACGTACGAGGTGACTGGCAGTGCGCCGGGCGCGGACATCACGCTGGTCGACGGAACAGGGCAGATCACCCAGGCGCGAGGCAAGGCCGTCCCGCTCTCGGGGAAGGACGGACTGACCGGGATCCACTTCACTGCCCGCGCCGGGCAGCGGCTGTACGTCTCGGCGCAGAACACCGGCTCGGCGGGGACGTTGACATGCCGCATCCTGGAAAGCGGGCGTGTGGTGGCCACGAACACGAGCCAAGGCGGCTACAGCATCGTGACCTGCGAAGGCTGACGTGTACGCCGAGGGCCCCGCGGCTACTGCTCGGCCGCGGGGCCCTCGGGGTGTCTGTGCTCACCCGGTTTTGGACATACGGGTGGTGGCAAGATCGTGGCATGGTCCTGACCTGCGGTCAAGCGACATGCCGCGCACGGGCCTCGATCAGCGGGCCAACGTCCTCGGCGCGGTATGTCGGGTAGCGCACGCTGCCGCCGGCCCGGGTGAGCCGGCCCCGGCGGACCCAGTCCCGCAGAGTGGCGGCCGGTACCCCAAGGGCTTCGACATCCGCACGGGTGAGCAGGCCGGGCCGGGGCAGCCGGTCGCGGGCGCCGGTCATGGCCGCCTGAGCCGGACGGCCCAGCCGACAAGGCGGCGCGCCAGCCGTCCGCGCCAGGTCCCGGCGAGCGCGGCGTCCAGCTCGGCCTGGAGCCGCGCGAGGTGGAGCTCCACTCCCGCGCACCGCAGTTCGTCGTCCCTCGGGAAGGTCATGCGTCCATCCTCTCGCGCGCGCCCGGTCGGCAGAGCTGGGTGATCCGGGTCGGGTCGAGGCGGGCGGTCTCGGCGACCACGCCTCGGGGGACGCCTCCAGCCCGCAGGCGGCGGACGAGGTCGTCGCGGCGGCGTTCGGCCTCGCGTGCGTCGGCGACGGCCTGGGCAAGGTGGGTGAGCGCGCTCACCCCGAGGGGGCCTCCGTCCTCGCCGACCGCGCTGCAGTCGGCGAGCTGGATCGCGGCCTGCTCGGCGTGGTGGCCGGCGGCGGCGGGATGGCGGCGGTGTTGGACGGTCCAGCCGAGGGTGATCGCGGTGGGGCCGGGCTGCGGGGTGAGCGGGCTCACCATCTGTCGGCGGCCGTCGGTGAGCACGCTCACCTGGCCGTGGGCGTAGACGGTGCGGGCCGTGCGGTGCGGGCTGGGACTGTCGCTGATCTGGAGTGTCACGTGGTCCTGGCCGTCGTTGTGGCGGACGGCCCAGACGGTGGCGGTGCCGTGGAGGTCCCAGTCTCCGGCGAGGCCGTGCAGGGTGGCGGAGTAGACGGCGCCGATGTCGAGCTTCTGCATGGTGGTGCTCTCTCGGGTGGGGTGAGTCCGCTCACC
>FTKL01000105.1_pt3 | contig 19253 bp, 15 predicted proteins | sample 2434061 | NCBI WGS metagenome assembly FTKL01 (sample SAMEA3914816, study PRJEB12502) | metagenome | biome: forest; material: soil | place: USA | collected 2011-09-16 | depth 0.3 m
GGCGGGCGGCGGCGCGATGTCGGTGACGTAGCCGGTGCCGCCGGTGGCCGTGGCGCCGGCCGGGCTGAACGCGGTGAGCGCGGTCGTGCCGGTCAGGCCCTGCAGGGGCTGCGGGCAGACCAGCGCGGTGCGCTCCACCTGGGCCGAGGTGGCCGCGCCGGCCGCGCCGGTGGCGGCCTTCGCGGGCGGCCGCAGTTCGGCGACGCCGAAGACCACGGCGAGCACGACGGCCGCCGCGAGCAGCGACTGGGTGGTCCTGGTCAGGCCGCCGGGGCCGCCCCGGGCCACGCCGTCGCCGGGCGCGGCCGCGGGCGTGACGTCGCCGGCCGCGTGGTCGTCCGCCCGGGACGCCTGCGAGGGGATCTTGAACGTGGGCTTCTTCATCGCGGGTCAGCTCCCCGATCCGTTGTGGTGCGGGTACGGCCGGCCCGGATTGTTCGGGTCGTGCGGGTCGTTCGGGTCGTAGTACTGCTCGGCCTCGCCCTGCGCCTGGCCCGGCACCCACGGCTGCTGGTCCTGCTGGTACGGGTCGTAGCCGTACTGCTGCTCCGGCTGCTGCTGGTACTGGTCGTAGCCGCCCTGCTGGTACGGCTGCTGCTGGTAGCCGTCCTGGCCGCCGTACGGCACCGCGGCGGGCTGCTCCTGCGGCGCGCCCTGGTAGCCCCGGCCGGCGGCCTGGGAGGCGTCCCAGGTGTACGGGTCGGCGCTGTACGGGTCGGCCTGCTGGTAGCCCTGCTGCTGGTACGGGTCCGCGCTGTACGGGTCCGCGTACGGGTCGCCGCCGTGCACCGCGCCCTCGGCCGCGCGCAGCGGCTCGGGCTCGCCGGCGGGCTGCGGCGGGATCGCGCCGGCCAGGCCCTCGTACACGCCGGTGTCCTCCGCCGTGCCGTCGCCCTCGCCGCGCTCCGCCATCCGCCGGGCCCGGCGGCTGCCGGGGGCGGGGGCCTGCGCCTGGGCGGCGGCGGCCAGTGCCGCGGCCGCCACCACCTCCTCGGGGAGGTCGTCGTCGTTGTGGTTGCGCCGGCCGGGCAGGGCGAGCACCAGGACGGTCAGGCCGATCAGCAGCTGGGCCCAGACCCAGCCGGTGTGCGCCAGGCTGCCTTCGCGGGTGACGGAGAGTTTGCCGCCGGCCGCCGGGAGCTTGAAGCCCTGCGCCCAGCCGTCGACGGTGGTGGCGGTCAGCGCGGTGCCGTCCAGGGTGGCCGTCCAGCCGGGGTCGGCCTGTTCGGCGAGCCGCAGCACCCGGCCCTCGGGGCCGGCCGGGACGGTGGTGTCCAGGTCGCGCTCACCGGAGGGCACCGCGATCGGCACGGTGCCGGGGGCGGTGATCACCGCGCGGGTCGCGGGGACGCCGCTGACCTGCCACAGTGCGGTGCCGGCGTCCTGGCTGACCTTGGTCAGGCCGGGGGTGGCGTCCAGCACGCCCGCGCTCTTGGCGATCATCGGGTCCTGCACCAGCACGTACGCGATGCCGTACCCGGCCAGCGCGCTCGCCTGGTCCGCGCCGGAGCCGGCCAGCAGGTCGCCGACCAGCGCGGTCAGGCCGCTGCCGGTGCCGCCGGTGGCGACCGTCCCCTCGGCCTGGCCGAGGGTCAGGCCGGCGCCGCGGACGAGTGCGAACCGCACCGAGGCGGCGTCGGCGTCCCCGGTCAGGACGAGCGTGCGGGAGCGGTCGGTGGTACCGGCCTCCTCCGCGATGAAGGCGGGCACCTGGGCGGGCGAGGCGACCCGGCGCATCGGGCCGTCGGCGCCGGTGACGGCCCACCAGACGGCGGTGCCGAGCGGCGCGAGCACCGCGGTGGCCACCACCAGGGCGGCGACCGGCTGGCGCCAGCCGAAGGCGATGCCGGCCACCCGGGCGTTGGCGCCGTCGGCGCCGATCGCGGCGGCGGCCACCAGCGCGATGCCGGTGAGCAGGGTGGCGGGGCCGGCCCAGGCGGGCACGGCGCCGCCGCCGGAGGCGGGGGTCACGCTGGTGCCGGCCACGACGACGGCGAAGACCATGCCGGCGCCGGCCGCGCCCCAGGCGGCGAGCACCGCGCGGCGGCGGTCCGCGCGCAGCAGGGCGGCGAGCGCGGCGAGCACCACGCCGGCCGACAGCCACACCGGCGGGACGCCGGAGCCGCCGGGGTTGACCAGGACGAGGCCGAGGGCGGTCGCCGGGTGGCCGCTCGGGCCGGGCAGGCCGGCCTCCAGCAGCAGCCGGGACGGGTGCGCGAGCACCTCCAGCGACCACGGCGCGAGCACCAGCACGGGCATCCCGAGGATCACCAGGACGCGCAGGCCGAGCAGCCGCAGCGCCTGGGCGCCGGAGCCGAACGCGCCGCCGCGAACGACGGCGGTCACCAGCACGGCGAGGCCGAGCGGGAGGGCCAGTGCCCAGGCCAGCGGCACGAAGGCGGTGACGAGGGTGAGCAGCAGGACGGTCATCCAGGTGCTGCGCCAGCCGGGCCGGGCGCCCTTGGCGGCGGTCTCGGCACGGATGCCGAGGCCGACGGTGATGGCGGCGGCGCGGGCCAGCGGCGGCAGCAGGACGGCGAGGACGGCGGTGCCGATCCGGCCCTGCGCGAGGGCGCCGGTGGCGGCGGGCAGCAGGGCGTAGGTGGCACTGGCCCAGCCGCGGACGACCTTGGAGTCCAGCAGCGGCCGGGAGACCAGGTAGGCGCTGACGGCGGCGAGCGGGACGGCGAGCACGACCAGCAGCGTCACCGCGAGGTCGGCGTGGTCGAACAGCAGCCAGGAGAACACCGACAGCACCGCGAGGTAGGGCGGCGCGGTGGCGGTCGAGCCGGTGCCGACGGGGTGCCAGGCGGCGGCGTACATGTCCCACAGGCCGGACGCGCCGTCGGCGGCCGGCAGCAGGGCCCCGCCGAGCAGGTAACCGCTGCCGAGCAGCGGCCGGCAGGCGGCCAGCGCGAAGACCAGCAGGGTGGCGAACAGCACGGGTGCCGGGCGCCGGGCGAGCTTCTTGAGCAGCGCGAACTGCTCGACGACCAGGTCCTCGGAGTCCTCGTCGCCGGGCCCGGCCTCGACCGAGCCGTGCCGGCCGGCGCCCGAGTCGTCGGCGCCGCCGATGCCGAGCGAGCCGATCACACCCTCGACGGCGAGCCGGGCGGTGGCGCCGGGGGCGGGGAAGAGCGTGCGGTCGTCGAGCGGGTCGGCGGCCCTGGTCCGGGCGCGGCGCTTGCGCGCCAGCAGCAGCCGGGGCAGCCGGATCAGCTCGTGGCCGAGGCCGGCCAGCTCGTCGAAGGCCTGCTTCGGGTCCTTGCCGACCAGGTTGGCGGCGACCCGCAGCAGGGTGCCGAGGACGAGCCGCAGCAGGACGTACGGGAGCAGCAGGCCCTTGGAGTTGGCGAGCAGGGTGTAGACGGCGCCGGCCTTGTCGACCCGGTGCGGGTGGGCGGAGGCGCAGTCGATGGCGCGGCGTTCGCGGCTGGCGGCCTCGGCGTGCCGCAGCACGGCGTCGGGGGCGACCACGACGCGGTGGCCGGCCGCGTTGACGCGCCAGCAGAAGTCGGTGTCGTCGCGCATCAGCGGCAGCGCCCGGTCGAAGCCGCCGAGCTCCTCGAAGACGTCGCGGCGCACCAGCATGCCGGCGGTGGAGACGGCGAGGACGGGGCGCACCTGGTCGTGCTGGCCCTGGTCCTGCTCGCGGCGGTCCAGACCGGTCCAGCGGCGGCCGGAGCGGGCGATGCTGACGCCGACCTCCAGCAGCTGGCGGCGGTCGTACCAGCTGCGCAGCTTGGGGCCGACGACGGCGGCGGACGGCGTGGAGTCGGCGACCTGGAGCAGCCGGCGCAGCGCGTCGGTCTGCGGCTCGCAGTCGTCGTGCAGCAGCCAGAGCCACTCGACGGGCTGGGTCTCCCGGGGGCCGCCGCGGCCGAGTTCGTCCTCGGCGCCGAGCGGGTCGCCGAAGTCGTCCCAGCCGCCGGTCACCGGGTCGTAGCCGGAGGGGTCGAGGCTGTAGGGCAGGTCCTCGGGGCGCAGCGGCGGGCTGTTGAAGACGGCGTCGGCGACGGCGGTGCCGAAGCCGGCCCGGCGGCTGAGGAGGGTCGGCCCGCTCTCGGGGAGCCAGTCGCCGAGGGTGTCGGCGAGCAGCTGCGGGGAGGCGTCGGTGGAGCCGGTGTCGACGGCGAGGATTCGCTGCACCTGGCGGTCCTGGCCGAGCAGTCCGGCGAGGGCCTGCGGCAGCCAGCGGGCGCCGTCGTGGGAGACGATCACGGCGGTGACCAGGTGGCGCGGGTACGCGGGCGGCCTGGCAGCAGAGAAGCCGCTCTGGTGGCTGTAGACAGTCATCGAGTGCGCTGGCCCCAGTTATTCAGTGGATGCAGCCGTCAGTGGTTGCAGCCGGTGGATGCAGCCGGTTTCCGGCAGATGGTGCGCGCTGCCGTCCGGACGGTTCGTCGGTACGGGGGCGGCGGTGCGCCGGCCGGATACGTAGGCACCCGGATGGCGCACCACACTAACGGCTCTTTCCGGTGTCGGTGTCAGCGGTGTCCGCGCAGGGGTTGTCCGGGAATGCGAAAGCGCCCCACCGTCGGGTGAGGCGCCGGCACATCTGATGTGGTTGTCGGCCGGGGCCGGGCCGCTCGGTGGCTGTCGGCTCCGGTGCCGTCCGCGGGCCGCCGGGCCCGCTGCGGACGCCGCCCGGTCAGGGGCGCGCCCCGGTCAGACCGCGCTCTTCTTGAGCCGCCGGCGCTCGCGCTCGGAGAGTCCTCCCCAGATCCCGAACCGCTCGTCGTTGGCGAGGGCGTACTCCAGGCACTCGGAGCGGACCTCACAGGCGAGGCAGACCTTCTTGGCCTCGCGGGTGGAGCCACCCTTCTCGGGGAAGAAGGACTCGGGGTCGGTCTGCGCACACAGTGCGCGCTCCTGCCAACCGAACTCCTCCTCTTCCTCCTCGATGCCCTCACCGATCAACAGCTCAAAGAGCTCGCTCATGTGGCGCGCCTCCTCTGCCCCTCTTGGCGTCCCCGTGTTGCCGCTACTGGGTGCGGCTGAACGACACGAGTGAAATTACAGTTGCGTCACTCTGGCTCAGTCAAGCCGAGCTCTGGTATTGGGTCGAGGATTCACTCCCCGGCACCAAGCCGTTACGAATAGTGTACATATCCGGACATACGTTACCGACCGCCCGGATGTCGCCGAACCATCCGCTATCGCCCGCCTGCTGACCAGCAGTCAACACGGGCCGCGTCGATCTTGACCACCCCCCGAAAGAGGGGACGTCCGCCGGGCCGACAAGGTTTCCGGGAGACCGGCCCTCCTGCGAGTACCCACAGGAACCGGTCATCGGGCTGCCTTCCCGGCGATCTTCACATCGAAACATAGAGGGTGATTTATCACCCCATCAGGTGCTTCATCTGCTCTGCCACCCAGTTGTCCCCCGGGCACAGGTTGACAGCGACGCCCCTCTTGCGGTCTCCTTGCTCGCATGTCAGAGTCCGCCACCCCCCGGAGCCGCCAGGCCGAGCTCCGCCGTGCCGCGAACTCTTCTCCTTGTTGTCGCCTCTGCACCTGCTGTTCCTGCTGTATCTAGGCGCCCGACGTCCCACCGCGCGCCGCCCAGGAAGCACAGAGGCCGCCCGCACTCCCGCCCCAGGAAATCCGCGGATCCGGCTGATCCCCTCCCGAACCAGCCGTCTTCCGAGGACGATCCCCATGCGAATGAACCGCATCCGCAAGCGGAACCGCGACCGCAGCAAGCACACCCGCGACCACGCCGCCCTCCCGGTGCCCGTCGCCGCCCCGGCCCGCGCCTGGGCCGACGGCCTCAGCGACGTCTCCATCGCCGGCGACCCGCTGGCCTTCCCGCACCTCGCCCGCACCGACCTGCCCGCACACCCGACCACCGTCGCCGGGTACGCGCAGCTCGTCCGCGAGATCGCCGCCGACCGCGACCGCTGGGAGCCGAAGGTCCGCTACGACGCGCTGACCCGCTGGTACGCCCGCCTGGAGACCGGGCCCGGCTACGAGGTCTGGCTGCTCAGCTGGCTGCCCGGCCAGAGCAGCGGTTTCCACGACCACGGCGACTCGTCCGGCGTGATGACCGTCGTCCAGGGCGAACTCGTCGAGCGCTCGCTCACGCACGCGGGCGAGGGCGCCCGCACACTGCGCCCCGGTGGGCAGAGGGTGTTCTCCTCCGGCTACCTGCACGAGGTCGTCAACGCGACGCTCGAACCCGCCGTCAGCATCCACCTCTACTCGCCGGGCCTGACCGAGATGCACCAGTACGGCGCGCCCGTCGTCCCCGAGATGCAGCGCACCGCACCGAGCCCCGACCCGGCCGAGGCCCTCTGACACTCCGTCCGGCCACCGCCTGGCAGGATGGGCGCATGCGCATCGTGGCACTGGCAGGCGGGATCGGCGGAGCGCGCTTCCTGCGCGGCCTCAAGGAAGTCATCGCCCCTGGGGACGAGATCACCGTCATCGGCAACACCGGCGACGACATCCACCTCTTCGGGCTGAAGGTCTGTCCGGACCTCGACACCGTGATGTACACCCTCGGCGGTGGCATCCACGAGGAACAGGGCTGGGGCCGGGCCGACGAGACCTGGTCCGTCAAGGACGAGATGAAGGCGTACGGCGTCGGGCCCGAGTGGTTCGGGCTCGGCGACCGTGACTTCGCCACCCACATCGTCCGCACCCAGATGCTCGCCGCCGGCTACCCGCTCAGCGCCGTCACCGAGGCGCTCTGCGACCGCTGGCAGCCCGGCGTGCGGCTGCTGCCGATGAGCGACGACCGGGTCGAGACCCACGTCCGGATCACCGACGCGCAGGGCCCCCGGGTGGTGCACTTCCAGGAGTACTGGGTCCGGCTGCACGCCGCCGTCGACGCCGAGGCGATCATCTCCGTCGGCGCCGACACCGCGAAGCCCGCGCCCGGCGTGCTGGAGGCAATCGCCGCCGCCGACGTGATCCTGCTGCCGCCGTCCAACCCGGTCGTCAGCATCGGCACCATCCTCGGCGTGCCCGGCATCCGCCAGGCCGTCGAGGCGGCTCCCGCACCGGTCGTCGGGCTCTCCCCGATCATCGGCGGCGCCCCCGTCCGCGGCATGGCCGACAAGGTCCTCGCGGCGGTCGGCGTCGAGGCCACCGCCGACGCGGTGGCGCTGCACTACGGCGCCGCACTGCTGGACGGCTGGCTCGTCGACACCGCCGACCAGGCCTCGGTGGCCGCCGTCGAGGCGGCCGGCATCGCCTGCCGGGCCGTCCCGCTGCTGATGACCGACACCGGCGCGACGGCCGCGATGGCGCGCGAGGCGCTGGAGCTCGCCGAGCAGGTGCGCGGGTGAGCCTGCACGTCCTGCCGGTGACCGGCCTGCCGGAGATCGACGCGGACAGCGACCTCGCCGGGCTCATCGCCAAGGCCGGGACGTTCGAGGACGGCGACATCCTGCTCGTCACCTCCAAGATCGTCAGCAAGGCCGAGGGCCGGCTGCTGCACGCCGCAGACCGCGAGGCCGCCATCGACGCCGAGACCGTCCGGCTGGTCGCCCGGCGCGGGCCCGCCCGGATCGTCGAGAACCGCAACGGCCTGGTGATGGCCGCCGCCGGGGTGGACGCCTCCAACACCGGCCCCGGCACCGTCCTGCTGCTGCCCGAGGACCCGGACGCCTCCGCCAGCGCCCTGCGTGCCCGCCTCCAGCAGCTCACCGGCCGCCGGCTCGCGGTCATCGTCACCGACACCTTCGGCCGGCCCTGGCGCAACGGCCTCACCGACGTCGCGATCGGCGCCGCCGGCCTCGCCGTCCTGGAGGACCACCGGGGCCGCACCGACACCCACGGCAACGAACTGGCCCTGACCGTCACCGCCACCGCCGACGAACTCGCCGCCGCCGGCGACCTGGTCAAGGGCAAGGCCACCGGCACGCCCGTCGCCGTCGTCCGCGGCCTGGCCGGCCTGGTCACCGCCGAGGACGGCGACGGCATCCGCCCGCTGATCCGCCCGGCGGCAGACGACATGTTCCGGCTCGGCACCTCCGAGGCGCTGCGGCAGGCCGTCACGCTGCGCCGCACCGTCCGCTCGTTCACCGCCGAGCCGGTCGACCCGGCCGCCGTCCGCCGGGCCGTGGCCGCCGCCGTCACCGCGCCCGCCCCGCACCACACCACGCCCTGGCGCTTCGTCCTGCTGGAGACCCCCGAGGTCCGCACCCGGCTGCTGGACGCGATGCTCGCCGCCTGGCAGCGCGACCTGGCCGGGCTCGACGGGTGGGACGAAGCGAAGATCGCCCGCCGCACCGCCCGCGGCGACGTCCTGCGGGACGCCCCCTACCTGGTCGTCCCCTGCCTGGTGATGGACGGCTCGCACGCCTACCCCGACGCCCGCCGGGCCGCCGCCGAACGGGAGATGTTCACCGTCGCCGTCGGCGCCGCCGTGGAGAACCTGCTGGTCACCCTCACCGGCGAGGGCTACGGCTCGGCCTGGGTGTCCTCCACCATGTTCTGCCGCGACACCGTCCGCGGCGTCCTCGACCTCCCGGACTCCTGGGACCCGATGGGCACCGTCGCGGTCGGCCGCCCCGCCGAACCCCCGCGCGAACGCCCGGCCCGGACGGCGGACGCGTTCATCGCGGTGCGCTGAGGCTCCGCGAGCAGGCCGGCGTCAGCGCCCCCGGTGGTCGTTCGGGGTCAGGCGGGGGCCGTAGCGCGGGGCGTGGCCGGCGGTGGCCAGGAGCAGGCGGCAGACGCGGTGGCGCTGGGGGCGGTAGGGCTCCAGCAGGGCGAGCATCTGGGCGTCGTCGCTGCGGGGGCGGCCGGCCAGGGCCCAGCCGACCAGGTTGGGCAGGTGGTAGTCGCCGACCGAGACGGCGTCCGGGTCGCCGTTGCTGCGCTGGAGGGTCTCGGCGGCCGTCCAGACGCCGATGCCGGGCACCGAGGTGAGACGGGCGAAGGCCGCCTCGGGGGCGAGCCGCGAGGCCTCCTCCAGCCGGGGGGCCAGCCGGACCGCCCGGACCACGGTGGCCGAGCGCTTCGGGTCGACGCCCGCGCGGTGCCACTCCCAGCTGGGGAGCATCGCCCACTCCCGCGCCGACAGCGCCACCCGCATGCCCTCGGCCGGCCCCGGCGCCGGGGTGCCGAAGTCGCGCAGCAGGGTGCGCCAGGAGCGGTACGCCTCGTCGGTGGTGACCTTCTGCTCCAGGATCGCGGGGACGAGCGACTCCAGCACCAGCCCGGTCCGGCCCAGCCGGGCGCCCGCGAGCCGGCGCTGGGTCTCGCGCAGCGGGCCGGGCGGCAGCACCAGGGCCGCCGGGTCGTCCTCGGCCCCGAGCAGGGCGGGCAGCGCGTCCAGCAGCCAGTCGGCGCCCGGCCCCCAGGCGTGCGCCTCGACCTCGCCCTCGGCCGGGCGGCCCAGCACCCGCAGCGTGCCGATGCCCGCCGGGGTGCGCGAGGCCCGCCAGACGGCGCCGTCGCCGGTGGTCCGGTGGGCCGGGTCGCCGGGGCCGCGGCGCAGCGGCAGCAGGGCGCGGCCCGGGTCGAGCGGGTAGCCGGGCCGCCAGCGCCGTACCGTTTCGCCCGTCACCGCCGTCCGCCTCCGCCGCCTCGTGGTGCTGTCGTTCCGTGGTGCCGCCGGTGCCGTGTTCGCGGACCATTGGCCTATGAACGATACGCGGCCGCCCGGACTGTCCTCCGCCGACGAGCACGCCGTGCGTGCGCTGTACCACCGGGCCGTGGACGGCTGGAACCTGCGCGACGGCGCCTCCTTCGCCGGGCCGTTCGCGGTGGACGGCGAGGTGATCGGCTTCGACGGCAGCCGGTACGCCGGCCGTTCCGCGATCGCCGCCGAGGTGGGCCGGATCCTGGCCGAGCACGAGACGCCGGAGTACGTGGCGAAAGTCCGGCAGGTGCGGCCGCTGGCGCCGGGGGCGGCGCTGCTGGACGCCGTCGCCGGGCTGGTCCCGCCGGGAGCGGACGACCTCGACCCGTCGCTCAACGCGCTGCACACCATGATCGCCGTCAACCGGGGCGCCGGCTGGCGGATCGCGCTGTTCCAGAACACCCCGGCGCAGTACCACGGCCGCCCCGACCGGGCCGAGGCGCTGACCCGGGAGCTGCGGGAGGTGCTCGGCCGCACCCCGGGGCCGGCCGCCTGAAGGTCCGGCCCGCCACGGGCGACGGTGCCGAAGATCACACCCGGCCGGACCGCCCGCAGCGCCGGGATTCCGGGGCCGGCCGGCGGGCTCGACGGCCCGTCACCCCTCCCGGTGGAGACCCCTGGGCCGTAGGCTGGGGTGCACCATGACTGCGCCTTTCGCTGCCGATGCCCGCACCCCTGTCGAGCTGCTGCACGCATATCTGCGAGGTGGCACTCCCGCTGCGGATCCCTCACTCCCGCTGGTCACCTTCTACGACGACGCGACCGGTGAGAGAGTCGAACTCTCCGCCCGGACCTTCGACAACTGGGTGGCCAAGACCTCCAACCTCCTCCAGGACGAGCTGAACGCCGGGCCGGACGACCGCGCCGCCCTCCTGCTGCCCGCCCACTGGCAGAGCGCCGTCTGGCTGCTCGCCTGCTGGTCGGTCGGCGTGACGGCCGCCCCCGGCGGCGACCCGGCCGACACCGACCTGGTGGTCAGCGGCCCCGACGGCCTGGAGGCCGCGCAGGCCTGCACCGGGGAGCGGGTCGCGCTCGCGCTGCGCCCGCTCGGCGGCCGCTTCCCGCAGCGCCCGGACGGCTTCCTGGACTACGCCGCCGAGGTGCCCGGCCAGGGCGACCGCTTCGCGCCGTACTCCCCCGTCCCGCCGGACGCGCCCTCGCTGGAGACGACCGTCGACGGCCTGCCGCTGAAACTGACCGGCGAGCAGACCGTCCAGCTGGCCCGCGAGGGCGCCGCCCGGCTCGGCATCGGGCCCGGCGACCGGGTGCTGTCCACCCTCGGCTACGACGACTGGACCGGCCTGGAGGCCGGGCTGCTGGCCCCGATGGCGGCCGGCGCCTCGGTGGTGCTGTGCCGCAACTCCGGCTCCCTGACGGCCGATCAGTGGGAGAAGCGGATCGACTCCGAACGGGTGACTCTGCGTCTGGGGTGACCGGCGCCCCGCGGCCCGGCGGGTAGGCATCCCTGCCATGGCCGAGGACGAGAACGAGGACGAGAGCACCCAGGACTCCCCGATGTCACCGACATCGGCATGGCGAAGGCACCGGCGGTGGCTACTGGTCACCGCCGTTGCCCTTGCCCTGGTGCTGCTGTCCGGCGGCATGCTGGCCTGGATCGCGTACCGCAGGCTCGACGGCAACCTGCGGACCGACGCGGCCACCCAGCGGCTGCTGGCCGGGCTGGAGGCCGAGCGCCCGACCCGGACGGCCGGGGCGAAGGACGCCGAGAACATCCTGCTGATCGGCAGCGACGACCGGACGGGCGCCAACGCCGCGTACGGCTCGGCCGGCGGGCAGCGCTCCGACACCACGATCCTGCTGCACCTCGCGGCGGACCGGCGGCACGCGACGGCGGTCAGCATCCCGCGCGACGCGATGGTGAGCGTGCCGCCGTGCGAACTGCCGGACGGCACCCGCACCGGGACGCGGCTGGTCCAGTTCAACCTGGCGTACGAGACCGGCGGCGCGGCCTGTGCGATCCGGGCGGTGGAGCAGCTCAGCGGCATCCGGATCGACCACCACCTGATCCTGGACTTCACCGGTTTCAAGACGATGGTCGACGCGGTCGGCGGGGTCGAGGTCTGCGTGCCGAAGGCCGTCCACGACCGGGACGCCCGGCTCGACCTGCCGGCCGGGCGCCAGACCCTGGGCGGCGAGCAGGCGCTCGGGTACGTCCGGGTGCGGGAGAGCCTCGGCGACGGCAGCGACACCCAGCGGATGGGGCGTCAGCAGCAGTTCCTGTCCTCGCTGATGCGCAAGGTGCAGTCGCAGGGGGTGCTGCTGAACCCGGCCAGGCTCTGGCCGCTGCTGGACGCGGCCACCTCCTCGCTCACGGCGGACGCGGGCCTGTCCTCGGTCGGCGCGCTGTACGACCTGACCTGGGACCTGCACTCGATGCCGCCCTCCGACGTGGTGTTCCTGACGGCGCCCCGCCGCCCGTACCGGCTGGACCAGGACCGGGACGAGTTCGTCCAGCCGCAGACCTCGCTGCTGTTCGCCGCCCTGCGCGAGGACCGGCCGGTCACCGTCCGGGAGCCCGCGGCGGCGCCGGCGCTCCCCACCCCCGCCCCTTCGTCGGCCTCCCCCGCATCGCCCTCCCCCGCATCGACGGCGAGCCCCGTCTTCGAGGGGCGGCGGGGGGACGCGGACAGCTGCGCCGCGCACTGACCCGTCAGCCGGCCGCCCGGACCTCCCCGAACGAGTGCGGACCGGGGCCCCGGGGTGATCGCCTGACGAAATGTCGGAGCTTTGTACTGATATGCCCGGAATACCAGTTATGGCAGAGATCACAGTCTGTTCAATCCCCCCACCAGGCTCGTCTAGGGTGTCCGGGTCGGCCACGAACTACGTGCCGTACGCCGGGTCGGTGGGAGGGAGACAGCCGTGCAGGACGCCCCGCAGGAGGTCGACCCCGCCGACCGGTGGGTGCTCGACCCGGACACCGGGCAGTACCGGCTCGACCTCACGCCCCGGGTGCCCCGGCCCCGCGACGGCGCCCCGGCGGTGCCCGCTGCCGCGCCCCCGGCGACCACCGGCGGGCGGGCCGAGCGCAGGCGCGCGGGCGGACGGGAGCGGCGGCCCGGGCGGCGGCTGCTCAAGTGGACGGCCGGCATCGGCGCGCTCGTGCTGGCCGTCGGCTGCGGCGGGGCGCTCTACGCGTACGAGCACTTCAACGGCAACATCACCGCCGTCAAGGTGCAGCTCGGCAGCGAGGCGGAGCGGCCGCAGGCGGCCGGCGACGCGCTGAACATCCTGGTGCTCGGCACCGACAGCCGCGAGGGCCTGGGGAGTTCGTACGGCGACGAGGGCAGCACCGGGCACGCCGACACCACCTTCGTGTTCCACCTGTCGAAGGACCGCAGCAACGCGACGGTGATGAGCATCCCGCGCGACCTGATGGTGCCGATCCCCGAGTGCCAGACCGCCGGGAAGACCATCCCCGGCGAGGACCGGGCGATGTTCAACACCAGCCTCGGCCAGGACGGCCGTGACCCGGGCTGCACCTGGAAGACGGTCGAGAAGGCGACAGGCATCCGGATCGACCACTTCGTGATGGTCAACTTCGAGGCCGTGAAGACCCTCTCCACGGCCGTCGGCGGTGTGGAGGTCTGCGCGGCCAAGGACATCGACGACCCGGACTCGCACCTGAAGATGGCCAAGGGCCGGCACGTGGTGCAGGGCGACGAGGCGCTGGCCTTCGTCCGCACCCGGCACGCCGTCGGCCTCGGCGGCGACCTGACCCGCATCCCGCTCCAGCAGCAGTTCATCAGCTCGATGATCCGCAAGATCAAGAGCGGTGACACCCTGACCAGCCCGACCAAGCTGTGGAACCTCGCGGACGCCGCCACCAAGGCCCTCACCGTCGACTCCGGGCTGAACAGCGTGGACCGGCTGAAGGACCTCGCGACGGACGTGAGCAAGGTCGACACCCAGCACATCACCTTCGCCACCGTCCCGGTGCTGGACGACCCCAGGGACCCGAACCGGCTGGTCCTCAAGCAGCCCGACGCCGGCCAGCTGTTCTCGATGATCGCCGCCGACCGCTCGCTCACCGACGCGCCCGCCGCCGCACCCTCGGCGTCCGCCGCGCCCTCGACGCCCGCCGGGTCGCCGAGCGCCGCCGCGTCCACCCCGCCGGCCGTCGACGCCACCGCCGCGCCGGTCACGGTGCGCAACGGCACCGGGACGCCCGGCCAGGCCCAGAAGACCGTCGACCGGCTGGGGGCGCTGGGCTTCACCCGGGCCGCCACCGGCGCCAACGTGCCGGCCACTCCCACCAGCACGATCGGCTACCCCGCCGCCCGGGCCGCGCAGGCCACCGCGCTCGCCGCCGCCCTCGGCCTGCCCGCCGGCGCGCTCACCGAGACCCCCCGGGCGGGGGCGAAGGACCCGCTGGTCCTGGTGCTCGGCAAGGACGCGCTCGCCGCCGCCGAGACCCCGTCCTCGCCCGCCGCCGTGCCGACGGAGGCGCCCAAGGACCTCCAGCGGGTCGAGGCCGACGACACCGCGCTCTGCGCGAAGTGACCGACCCCTCAATTGTTCTGATTATGTAACACGTATGAGGGTTTGCTCGTGATCTCCGGTAGGTTCCCGGCCAGGGCCCGCCACGGGCCGGGGACACGAGGGGCGGCGGATCGACGATGGCAGTGCACACGGAGGTCCGCAGCGGCCACCGCCGCAGGGCCGGGACGAAGCCCGCCGGCCCGCGCCGCTGGATCAGGCCCGTCGCCCTGACCGCCGGACTCACCCTGGTCGCCGGCTGCACCGGCGCGTACCTCTACATCCGGCACCTGGACGCCAACATCCAGCACGCCCCGCTCGGGGCCGGCAACGTGCCGCCGCCGGGCGGAGCGGCCGACGAGCAGGGCCGGACGGCGATGAACATCCTGATCATCGGCACTGACAGCCGCAAGGACCTCGGCGGCGGGTACGGCGACCGGGACAACGTCGGGGCGGGCAACAACGACGTCAACATCGTGCTGCACGTCTACCCCGACCGGCGCTCGGCCGTCGCGCTCGACCTGCCCAGGGACACCCTGATCGACCTGCCCGAGTGCAGGGACCCGAAGACCGGCACGGTCTACCGGGCCGCCCGGCACCGGCCGCTGAACGAGGCGATGGGACGCGGCGGACCGGGCTGCGTCCAGGACACCGTGCAGTCCGTCACCAAGCTGCGGATCGACCACTTCGCGGTGGTCAACTTCCAGGGCGTCAAGGACCTCACCGACGCGGTCGGCGGGGTGGACGTCAACCTCTGCCGGCCCATCAAGGACCCCAAGTCGCACCTCGACCTGCCGGCCGGCCCGCACCGGCTGACCGGTGAGCAGGGGCTGCAGTTCGTCCGCACCCGGTACGGCGTCCAGGACGGCACGGCCGTCGGCCGGTTCTCCATGCAGCGGGACTTCCTCTCCGCGCTGCTGCGCCAGCTGACGGACAAGGGCACCCTGCTCGACCCCACCAAGGCGTTCCCCGTGATCGAGGCCGCCACGAAGTCGATCACCGTGGACGACCCGATAGCCGGGACGACCAGACTCGTCGGGCTGGCCACCCAGCTGAAGAACATCAAGCCGGCCGAGGTCGCCTTCGTCCAGCCGGACGTCGAGTACACCCACGACGACCCGGACCCGCTGCTGCGCGAGAAGGACCGCTTCGTGCAGCCGAGCGCGAACCAGCTGTTCGCGCTGGTCCTCGCCGACAAGTCGCTCACCGGCGGACCCGACCAGGCACCGGCACCCACCGACACCCCCACCGACACCCCGGCCGCCGCTCCCGCCACAGCCTCCGCACCCGCCGCCCCGACCACGGCCGCCGCGCCGCCGGTGGACCCGGCCGAGGTCGGCGTGAGCGTGGTCAAGGGCGTCGGCACGCCCGGCCTGGCCACGGCGGCGCAGAAGACCCTGACCGGCCTCGGCTACCAGGCCACCGTCGGGCACGACACCGCCAAGCCGGTCGCCGCCAGCACCGTGCAGTACGGCCAGGCCGACCGGAAGGGCGCCGCCGAGGCGATAGCCCGGGCGCTCGGCCTGCCGGACACCGCCGTCACCGTCGGCGGCGGCGGGCGGAGCGTCCTGGTCACCCTCGGGCCGGACTACCGGGCCGCCTCCCCCGGCACACCGGCGGCGCAGGCCGCACCGGCCCCGGTGCCGACCGCCGTCCCCACCGACGCCTCGATCCACACCGGGGACGAGACCACCTGCTCGGGTGGTGCCAAGTTCGGCGCCTTCACCCGCTGACCGGGGCTCAGGAGCCGGGCATCGTCAGCACGCCGTCGCGCTCCAGGTACTCCTCGCCGGTGCGCGGGCAGCGCCAGCGGCCCTCCCCCGCCTCGGCCAGCGGCTCACCGGCCCGGCCGACCCACTTGATCCGGCGGGCGGGCACCCCGGCGACCAGTGCGAAGTCGGGTACGTCGCGGTGCACCACGGCGCCCGCCGCCACCAGCGCCCAGCGGCCGACCGTCACCCCGGCCACCAGCACCGCGCGGCCGCCGACCGAACAGCCCCGGCGGAGCGTGACGCCGAGGGCCTGCCAGTCCTCGCCGCGCTTGAGCCGCCCGTCGACATCGACCGAGCGCGGGTACAGGTCGTTGGTCAGTACGGCGGCCGGCCCGATGAACACGCCGTCCTCGACCACCGCCGGCTCGTACACCAGCGCGTGGTTCTGCACCTTCACGCGGTCGCCGATCCGCACGCCCGGGCCGACGTACGCGCCGCGCCCGATGATGCACTCCGTGCCGATCACCGCGTGCTCGCGGACCTGCGCGAGGTGCCAGACCGTGCTGCCGGCGCCGATGCTGGCACGCCCGTCCACGTCGGCGCTCGGTTCGATCCGTGCCCCGGCTGCCGCCGTCCCGCCCTCGGTCGTCCCCATGGGCGTGAAGATAGCGGCCGCCGGGATGCTCCGGGGGCGGTTCGGGTCAGCCGGTCTCGGCTGCCACGTTCGGGGCGCCGAGCGAGGCCGGGGTCCGGCTGGCGATGACCCTGCGGGCCAGCGAGCGCGGCGAGGTGAGGAACCCGAAGCCCCAGCTGAGGTGCATGGTGGCGAAGGCCAGCGGGAGCCGCAGGCGGGCCTTCGGCGGCAGGCCTCGGCCCTCCGTCACGGCGCCGCCGATGATGCCGAGCAGGTAGCAGACCGGCAGCGCCAGGAAGGCGGGGTGGACGGCGCTGAGCAGCAGGCCGCCGACGACACCGGCGAAGGCGGCCGGCGGGGCCAGGTAGCGCAGGTTGACCGAGCCGCGGTGGTAGCGGGTGACGACCCGGCGCCAGCGGCCGTAGTCCTTGTACTGCTTGGCCAGCGCCCGCACGCTCGGGCGGGGGCGGTAGGTGACCCGCAGCTGGGGGGTGAACCAGATCAGGCCGCCGTCCTGGCGGATCCGGTAGTTCAGCTCCCAGTCCTGGGCGCGGACGAACTCCTCGTTGTAGCCGCCGAGCTTCTCCAGCACCTCGCGGCGGAAGACGCCGAGGTAGACCGTGTCGGCCGGGCCGGCCAGGCCGCCGGTGTGGAAGGCCGCGTTGCCGACACCGAGCTTGGACGTCATGGCGGCGGCGACCGCCTTCTCCCAGTCCGTCTCGCCCTCGGCGTACATGATGCCGCCGACGTTGGCGGCCTCCATCTCGCCGAGCAGCCGCACGGCGGTCGCGATGTAACCCGGAGTGAGGAGTCCGTGACCGTCGACCCGTACCACTATCGGGTGACCGGAGCCCTGGATCGCGGCGTTCAGCCCGGCGGGCGTGCGGCCCGTGGGGTTGCGCACCGTACGGACCCGCGGGTCCTCGGCGACGATCTCGGCGGCGATCGCGTCCGTCCGGTCGGTCGACGGCCCTAGGGCGATCACGACCTCCATCGGCCCGGCGTAGTCCTGTTCCAGGATGTGCCGGACGGCGGTGCGAAGGTGTCGTTCCTCGTTGAGCACCGGCATGATCACGGAGACCGCCGGCAGCTCCTCAGCAGCCTTGGTGTTCATCGAGCCCAACCGTACCGGTGCAGGTGGGTCGCCGTCGCGTCCCGGTCCTGGCACTCCTCGAACCCTCCACGGGATGACCGTACAACCGTTCACCGCGCCCGCCGCACGCGGCCCCGGCGTGCCCTCGCACGCCCCGGCCGGACGCACGCCTACCATCCGAGAGATGCCCTCGTCCCCTTACTCCGCCGCCCGCCCGCCCCGCCGCCGCTGGGCGCGCCGGCTGGCGGGCGGCGCCGCTTTCGCCGTCCTGGCCACCTCGTGCGGCGGGTGGGCGGTGCTGAACGGCGTCGGCTCCGCGATAGACCGGGTGGACGTGTTCAGCGGCGACCGGGCCCGCCCGGCCGACGACGGCGCGACCACCTTCCTGGTGGTCGGCACCGACGACCGCGAGGGCATTCCCGAGGCCACCCTCAAGAACGTCCTGCACGCGGGCGGCGAGTCCTGTCACTGCACCGACACGATAATGATCGTCCAGCTCGCCAGGGACGGCGGCCGCGCCACCGTGATCAGCATTCCGCGCGACTCCTACGTCGACATCCCCGCCCACCAGGACCTGGCGACCCGCAAGCAGGTGCCGGCCGGCAAGGGCAAGATCAACGCCGCGTACGGGATGGGCGGCGCGCCGCTGACCGTACGGACCGTGGAGCAGAACACCGGGCTGCGGATCGACCACTACCTCCAGCTCAACTTCGTCAGCTTCGTCTCCACCGTGGACGCCCTCGGCGGTGTCGAGGTCTGCACGTCCAAGCCGCTCAAGGACGAGTACTCCGGCCTGGACCTGCCGGCCGGCACCAGCACCCTGGACGGCGCCGGGGCACTCAAGTACGTCCGGGCCCGGTACGTGGACGGCAGCGCGGACCTCGGGCGGATGCACCGGCAGCAGAAGTTCATCGCCCAGCTGCTGCACCGGGCCACCAGCACGGGCACGCTGCTGAACCCCGTCCGGCTCAGCCGGCTGACGGACGCCGTGCTCGGCTCCGTCCGGGCCGACAAGGACCTCACCACCGACGACCTGGTCACCCTCGCGACCAGGATGAAGGACCTCTCCGCCGGGAAGACCGACTTCGCGACCGTGCCGCTCGGCAGCCTCGACCACCCCGTCAACGGCTGGGGCTCGACCGTGCTGTGGGACGAGGCCGGCGCGAAGGCCCTGTTCGACGCCGTCCGGGCGGGCCGCCCGCTCACCCAGCCGCCGCCGGCCGCCGCCGCGGAAGCTCCCCCGGCCGCGCCCGCCGCCCCGGCAGCGGCCACCCCGGAGGCCGTCGCGGTGGCGCCCCCGGTGGCCCCCGAGCAGGTCCACGTCCAGGTGTTCAACGCCGCCGGGGTCCCCGGGCTCGGCGCGCGGGTCGACGGCGACCTGCGCCGGGCCGGCTTCGCCACCACCGGCGCACCCGGCAACGCACCGGGCGGCGAGGCGGTCGCCCGGACGACGGTGCGCTACGACCCCCGCTGGGACGAGTCGCTCCGGACGCTGGCCGCCGCGTTGCCGGGCGCCGCCCTCGTCCCCGTCACGGGCCTCGGCGCGACCCTCCAGGTGCTGGCCGGCGGCGACTACCAGGGCGTGACCGGCCCTGCCCCGGCCGCCACCCCGGTACCCGTACCCGTCCCGGCGCCGGCGCCGGCCCCCGCCGTCAGCGCCGCCACGGGCGACCGGATCGCCTGCCCCTGAGCCCTCGTCCACCGGCCCTCGGACGT
>FTKL01000191.1_pt6 | contig 19085 bp, 18 predicted proteins | sample 2434061 | NCBI WGS metagenome assembly FTKL01 (sample SAMEA3914816, study PRJEB12502) | metagenome | biome: forest; material: soil | place: USA | collected 2011-09-16 | depth 0.3 m
GCGCCCCGGCCGGGCACGGCACCGAGGGCGCAGGTGTCCCTGCGCCCTCGGTTCGCGTCCCCGGGCCCGGTGGGAGCGCGGTCGGTCGCGGACTGCCGGTGCTCCGGCCGCCGCCCGCGGTCAGGTGCCTCCTCCGCTCGCACGGCCGCCGGTGGTGGCGGCGGCGCCTCGCCGCATCGCCGTGCTGTTGGCCTTCATGGTCGCCGTCGAGATGGCTGCCAGTCCGAGCAGCAGCATGATGCCGCCGGTGATCAGGTTGGTCGTGATGGTCCGCCGGATGTCCACGTTGCCGGAGACCACCCAGGGGGCGATCATGCACCAGGCACCGATCAGCGTGGCCGCCCAGGCACGGGCGTGGGTCCGCTCGTACGCGGTGCCGTAGCCGCCCATCAGCGCGGCGAAGGCCAGCCCGAGGACCAGGTTGTTGACGGTCAGTGTGCTGAAGTTGGTGAAGCCCACGACCCATGGCGAGATCGCCAGGAAGAGCCCGGCCAGCACGGCCAGTGCCTCGACGCCCTGAGCCGTCGGGGTCGCGGTGATGCGCTCGTAGTGCTCCCGGAGTTCGACGATGTCCGGGTGATGCTCCATGCCCATCGGAATCTGGGTAGACACCGATACCACCTCCTCGGTTGCGGAACATGGAAGGCGCATGCCCACTACCCAGTTTGTCCCTTTTCTAACACTCTGCCCTGTTTTCGGGAACGATTGGCCTCCGCCAAACGTCACGGCCGGGTGATCCGCAGCGCCAGATCCTCGCCCAGGAAGCGGCCGACGGCCCCGGCCTCGGCCCGCAGGCCCTCCCGGACGGGCCGGGAGAGCGGGCCGAAGGGCTCCACCGCCACCACCCCCGCACCCTTCGCCCGCTCGATGCTCCAGCGGCCGAGCACCCGCCCGTCCACGACCAGCGCCGGGTGGATCACCCCGCCACCGGCGTTGATCCGCTTCGCGAACGCCGGGTCCAGCATCAGCGCACGGTCACGGTAGCCGAGCAGGTAGTTGTCGTACGCCCCGAGCAGCCGGACCAGCACGGGGCCCGGCGGGGGCTCGGAGCCAGGGTCGGCGAACAGGCCGGGCGCCACCTCCGGCAGGCCCGCCCCCGCGACGGCCCGGCGGCAGAGCGCCTGCGGCAGTCCGGACCACGCGGCGAGGTCCGCCGGGCCCGCCGGGCCGAAGGCCGCGAGGTAGCGCGCGGCCAGGGCGGCGTGCTCCGGGTCACCCGCGGGCTCCGGCGGCGGGCCGTCGAGCAGGACGTAGCCGGGCTCGCGCGGGGCCACGTCCGCACCCCGGCAGACCAGGCCCAGGGCCGCCGCGTACGCCACCAGGTGCGCGGGCGCCTGGCCCTTCGGATCGACCTCGACGCCGTGGGCGATCAGGGCCGCGATCAGCCCGGCCCGGCTCAGCGGGGACCGCAGCACCTCGGGGATCACCGCCGTCGCCCTCGCGCACACCTCGTCCGTCAGTCCGAGCTGTCGACGCCGCCCGGCCCCGCCGGCCACGTTCCGCGCCCCGAAGATCCCGAGCAGCCACGGCAGGTCGCCCGCCGGCACGAGGTGCAGGGTGCCGCGCATCAGCCAGCTGGAGAGCACCTTCCCGGTGGCGGCGGCCGCGTCGACCCGTGCCACCGAGTCCACACCCCGGGCGCGCAGCCCGAGCCGGGCCGCCGCCGCGTCCTGGGCCTGGATACCGGCCGCCCGACCGGCGATCCGCGCCGCGCCGCCGGTGCCCGCCGGCCGGCCGCCGGGCACCGCCAGCTGGGAGTGCATCCGCCAGCGCGACAGGCGCGCGTCCTCGATCGTCACGGGCTCCATTCTGCCCACGGCCGAGACGGCCGGAGCCGCAGCGCCGGAGCCGGATCGCTGCCCTACGAGTCCTGGAGCACGGCCAGGATGTTCCCCGCCGGGTCCTTGAACCAGGCGATCGCCGGGCCCCAGCCCCGGAAGACGCCCTTCTCGTCGGCCTCCATGCCCGGGTAGCGCTCGAACACCACCCCCGCGCCGGCCAGCCCGTCGACGGCCGCGTCGATGTCGTCCACGGGGAAGTTGAGGATCGTGAACGTGGCCGGCACGTGGTCCTCCTTCGGGTAGACGAGCACCCGCGCACCCCCGGCCAGGTGCAGGGTCAGCATCCCGTGCTCCTCGGAGACCTCCAGGCCGAGCAGGCCCCCGTAGAACTCCTTGGCCTTCTTGACGTCGTCCACCGCGAATCCGCTGTACGCCTTGGCAGTGCCGAACATGACCGACTCCCTCCGTCGCCTTTCCATCGCCCTCTCCAGTGTCACGCGCGTGAGCTGTGTCTCAACCGGGCGGGGCGGCATTGCCTATGCAACTCGTTGCATAGCAGGATGCGGGCATGGCACTGGAGCACGCGATCCTCGTCTCGCTGTTGGAGAAGCCCGGGTCCGGCTACGAACTGGCCCGGCGGTTCGACCGCTCGATCGGACGGTTCTGGACGGCCACCCACCAGCAGATCTACCGCGTCCTGCGGCGGATGGAGACCGACGGCTGGATCGCCGCCGAGGAGGTCGCCCAGGACGGGCGGCCGGACAAGAAGGTCTACTCGGCGGCCGGCCCCGGTCGCGCCGTCCTGGCCGGCTGGCTGCGCGAACCCGTCGAACCGGAGACCGTCCGGCACGAACTCGCCGTCAAGATCCGCGCGGCCGCCTTCGACGACCCGTCCGCCCTGGTCGCCGAGGTCGAGCGGCACCGCGAGAGCCATGCCGCACTGCTGGCCCGCTATCTCACCGGCGAGCAGCGCGACTTCCCCGACCCGGACGCCCTCGACGCCCAGCAGCAGTTGCAGCACGTGGTGCTGCGCGGCGGCATCGAGTACGAACGGATGACCCTCGCCTGGCTGGACGACGTGCTCGCCACCCTGCACCGCCTCGGCACCTGAACACCACCCTCAACCCTCGACCCCAGGGACGACCTCATGCTGTTCAACCCGCGTACCTACGACCCCGTGCAGTTCGACGAGCCGACCCGCCGGCTGCTGCGCGCCACCGTCGACTGGTTCGAGTCGCGCGGCAAGAAGGCTCTGATCGACTCGTACATCGACCGCTCCTGGTACGGCGACTTCCTCGAATTCGCAGCGAAGGAAGGCCTGTTCGCGGCCTTCCTGACTCCGGCGGGCGAGGCCGGCGGCGACGGCGCGAAGCGCTGGGACACCGCCCGGATCGCCGAACTCAACGAGATCCTCGGCTTCTACGGGCTCGGCTACTGGTACACCTGGCAGGTCACCATCCTGGGCCTCGGGCCGGTCTGGCAGAGCGAGAACGAGGCCGTCCGGGCCCGCGCCGCCAAGCTCCTGACAGAGGGTCACGTGATGGCCTTCGGGCTGTCCGAGCGCACCCACGGCGCCGACATCTACTCCACCGACATGATCCTCACCCCGGACGGCGAGGGCGGCTTCACCGCGAGCGGCTCCAAGTACTACATCGGCAACGGCAACGTGGCCGGGCTGGTCTCGGTCTTCGGCCGCCGCTCCGACGTCGACGGCCCGGAGGGCTACGTCTTCTTCGCCGCCGACAGCCGGCACGAGGCGTACCACCTGGTGAAGAACGTCGTGAACGCGCAGATGTACGTCAGCGAGTTCCGCCTGGACGGGTACCCGGTGCGCGCCGAGGACGTCCTGCACACCGGCAAGGCCGCCTTCGACGCCGCTCTGAACACCGTCAACATCGGCAAGTTCAACCTCTGCACGGCCTCCATCGGCATCTGCGAGCACGCGATGTACGAGGCCGTCACGCACGCCCACAACCGGGTGCTGTACGGCAAGAAGGTCACCGACTTCCCGCACGTGCGCCGGGAGTTGGCCGACGCGTACGCCCGGCTGACCGCGATGAAGCTGTTCAGCGCCCGCGCCGCCGACTACTTCCGCTCGGCCTCGCCCGAGGACCGCCGCTACCTGCTCTTCAACCCGATGACCAAGATGAAGGTCACCACCGAGGGCGAGAAGGTCATCGACCTGATGTGGGACGTCATCGCGGCCAAGGGCTTCGAGGCGGACACCTACTTCGACAAGGCCGCGAAGGACATCCGCGGCCTGCCGAAGCTGGAGGGCACGGTCCACGTCAACCTGGCCCTGATCCTCAAGTTCATGGGCAACTACCTGTTCAACCCGGCCGAGTACCCGCCGGTGCCGACCCGCCTGGACGGGGCCGACGACGCGTTCCTGTTCCGGCAGGGCCCGGCGCGCGGCCTCGGGGCGATCCGCTTCCACGACTGGCGGACGGCCTACGACGCGCACGCGCACGTCCCGAACGTGGCCCGCTTCCGCGAGCAGGCCGACGGCCTCTGCGCGCTGCTCGCCGCCCATGCCCCGGATGCGGAGCAGCAGCAGGACCTGGACTTCCTGCTCTCGCTGGGCCAGTTGTTCGCGCTCGTCGTCTACGGCCACCTGGTGCTGGAGCAGGCCGAGTCGACCGCCCTGGACGGCGATCTGCTGGACGAGGTCTTCGACGTGCTGGTGCGGGACTTCTCCACCCACGCGACCGAGATGCACGGCAAGTCCGGCGCGAGCGAGGCGCAGGCCGCCTGGGCACTCGCGCACGTCCGCCGGCCGGTGGCGGACGCCGCCCGCTCGGCCCGGGTCTGGGCCCGGGTCGAGGGCCTGGCCGGGGCGTACGAGATGCGGGGCTGACGGCTCCCGGCGATTTGGCCGGGTGGTGGTGCCGCACTGCTCTGCGGCACCACCACCCGGAGCCCGGGGGCGGATCAGAAGGTGAGCTTCCAGCTGTCGATGCGGCCGACGTCCTGCGGGCCGACGTCCTGGACCTTCAACTTCCAGGTGCCGTTGGCGAGTTCGGTGGAGGCGTTCACCGTGTAGGTGGCCAGCACGTCCGGCGCGGAGTCGTTCCCGCTGGAGTTCTTCAACCGGTACGTGCTGCCGTCCGGCGCGACCAGGTCGATCACCAGGTCGCCGCGCCAGGTGTGCTTGATGTCGACCGAGACCTTCAGCGCGGCCGGTGCGTTGCCGCTCACGCCGGTGACGGTGACCGGGGAGTAGACGGCCGCGCCGTTGTCCGGGATCGGGACGTCCGCCGTGTTCTCGAAGACGGTGCCGGTCGGCGGGGTGGTCGTGCCGGTGCCGAGCGTCCAGAGCGCGTACCCGATCGCGTCCGTCATCCGGTCCAGCGCGGTGTCGTTGATGTTGGCCGAGGTGTCGCAGGCGGCGTGGTAGCAGCGGTCGAAGGCCTGGCCGGAGGTGCCGCCCCACTTCGCGGCCTGGGCGGCCGTCTTGATGTAGTCGGCGCCGCTGAACAGGCCGCCGACGCGGATGCCCGCGTTCTTGAACGGCGAGTGGTCGGAGCGGCCGTCGCCCTCGGTCTCGGGCTCGGTGGCGACGCCGAGGCCGGAGAAGTAGTCCTGGAACAGCTGGTCCAGCGCGGCGTCGTCGTCGTAGACGAAGTAACCAGGGTTCGGCGAGCCGATCATGTCGAAGTTGAGGTAGGCCTCGATCTTCGAACGGTCCGCACTGGAGAGGCTGTTGACGTAGTTCTTGGAGCCGACCATGCCGGCCTCCTCCGTCCCCCACCAGCCGAAGCGCAGGTGCTTCGCGGGTTGCAGGCCGGCCCGGGAGACGGCCAGCGCGGCCTCCAGGATGCCGGCCGAGCCGGAGCCGTCGTCGTTGATGCCGGGCCCGGCCGGCACCGAGTCGAGGTGCGCGCCGACCATGACGACGTGTGAGGCGTCCCCGCCGGGCCAGTCGGCTATCAGGTTCCAGCTGGTGGCGCCGCCGTAGGTGTAGGACTGCAGGGCGGTGGTGAACCCGGCCGCGTCCAGGGTGGCCTTGACGTAGTCGATCGAGGCCTTGTAACCGGCTTTGCCGTGCGCCCGGTTGCCGCCGTTCGCGGTGGCTATCGACTGGAGCTTGGCCAGGTGCGCCTTGACGTTGGCGACCGGGATGTCGGGCGCGGCCGCAGTCGCGGCGACCACCGGCGGTGCGGCGGGGGCGGGCAGGGCCTGGGCGGCGGGGGCGAGCAGGGTGGCGGCGAGTGCGACGACCGACGCGCCCGCGAGGGTGGATCGGCGCAGGCGGGATCGCCGCGTGATGCGCTGGCTCAATGGAGGCTCCAGATTCTGGTGGGGCAGAACGGAACACGCGTCGCGCCCGGCGGGGCGAAGTCTGTTGACCCTCCGCAAAGTTGACGCGACCATGATGATTGGGCCGCGCAAAGCATTCGTCAAGAGGCAGTGTCAGCAACGCCGCAGGCGTCTGCCGGGTCTCCGCACCGCGCGGGACCCGTCCCCGCCCGACCCCCGCCCCACCCACGAAGATCCACCGCACCGGCCGGGCGCCCGCCGGGACCATGACCGGGCCGGACCGCCCCTGCCCGCAGCCGGCCCGGCCGGATCACCGACCGGATCACCGACCGGAACCCCGTTCCCCCTGCTCACGGACGTACCGTGGACGGTGGAGGCAGTGGTCATGCAATTCACCGCCAGAGACTTCATGGGTGCACCCTCGGCCGGTACGCACTTCACCGACCGCACCGACGCCGGGCGCCGGCTCGCCGCCCGCCTGGCCCACCTGCGCGGCGCGGACCCCGTGGTCGTCGCCCTCCCCCGGGGCGGCGTGCCGGTGGCCGCCGAGGTCGCGGACGCGCTCGGCGCGCAGCTGGACATCTGCGTGATCCGCAAGCTGGGCGTCCCCTCGCAGCCCGAGCTGGGCATGGGCGCGATCGGCGAGGACGGCGCCCGGGTGATCAACGAGCAGGTGGTCCGGCTCGCGGCGGTCACCCCCGCCCGGCTCGCCGAGGTCGAGCGGGCGGAGCGCACCGAGCTGGCGCGCCGGGCCACCCGCTACCGGGGCGGCCGGGCCCCCGTCGACGTACGCGGCCGGACGGTCGTGGTGGTCGACGACGGCATCGCCACCGGGTCGACCGCACGGGCCGCCTGCGGGATCGTCCGGGCCCGGGGCGCGGCCCGGGTGGTGCTCGCGGTGCCGGTGGCGCCGCCGGACTGGACGCACCGGCTGGCCGGCGTGGCGGACGAGCTGGTCTGTGTCGGCACCCCGTCGCCTTTCTACGCGATCGGCGAGTTCTACGACGACTTCAGCCAGACCGAGGACGCGGAGGTGCTGCGCTGCCTGGCCCGCTTCGCCGGCCCGCGCGAGCCACCGGACAGCGAGCCGCTGAGCCGCGAGCCCGTGGACCGCGACGTCACCCTGCCGGCCGGCGGCCGGCGGCTCGGCGGGCGGCTCACCGTACCGGGCGGCGCGACCGGCCTGGTGGTGTTCGCCCACGGCAGCGGCAGCAGCCGCCACAGCCCGCGCAACCGCTTCGTGGCGGAGTTCCTCAACCGCGCGGGCCTGGCCACCCTGCTGTTCGACCTGCTCACCGAGGACGAGGCACCCGACCGGAGCAAGGTGTTCGACGTCGGACTGCTCGGCACCCGGCTCGCGGCCGTCACCGACGCGCTGGCCGACGGGCCCGAGGTGCTCGGCCTGCCGCTGGGCCTGTTCGGCGCCAGCACCGGCGCCGCCGCCGCGCTCTGGGCCGCCGGACAGCCCGGGACGCGCGCGGCCGCGGTGGTGTCGCGCGGCGGACGGCCGGACCTCGCGGGATCCTGGCTGGGCCGGGTGAGTGCGCCGACCCTGCTGATCGTCGGCGGCCGGGACGAGGTGGTGATCGACCTCAACCGGCGGGCCCGGGAGCGGCTGCCCGGTGTGAGTGAGCTGGTCCTCGTCCCGCACGCGACGCACCTGTTCGACGAGCCCGGCACGCTGGAGGCCGCCGCGGGACTGGCCCGGGACTGGTTCCTGCGGTACCTGGGCCCGGCCGCGCCCCCGGAGGCGGACCGCCCATGAGCCTGCCTCCGGCGCCGTGCAATCTGCGCAGCGGCGCGCGCGATTTCCTGCTCAGCTTGTACACATTGAGCAGTGGAATCCCGACCTGTTGCCCAACCGGCCCGGCAGGAGCAAGCTCGGCGATCAACCGCTCCGCCCACCCCTGCGGCGCGGAGGCCTCACCGTGGAGGAAGACCGATGACCACGCAGTCGCACGCCCTTGAGCTGACCCCCGAGGAGCGCGAGGCCGGCCTCGACGCCGAGCAGCTGCGCCGCCTGGTGGGCCTCGTCGAACACGACCCCGCCACGGATCCGTTCCCCGTCATCGCCCAGGACGCCATCGTCTTCGTGGCCGGCAACGCCACCCAGACGGCCCACTTCTACCAGGCCGTCTTCGGCATGGAGCTGGTCGCCTACTCCGGCCCCGAGACCGGCCGCCGCGACCGCAAGGCGTTCGTCCTGCGCTCCGGCTCCTGCCGCTTCGTGATCAAGGGCGGGGTCACCCCGGACAGCACCCTGCTGGACCACCACCGCCGGCACGGCGACGGCGTCGTCGACCTGGCGCTGGAGGTGCCGGACGTCGACAAGTGCATCGCGCACGCCCGCGCCCAGGGCGCCACCGTGCTGGAGGAGCCGAACGACGTCTCGGACGAGCACGGCACCGTCCGCCGCGCCGCCCTCGCCACGTACGGCGAGACCCGGCACACCCTGATCGACCGCTCCCGCTACCACGGCCCCTACCTGCCCGGGTACGTCGTCGCCGAGGGCCGGGTGCAGCGGCCCGAGGGCGCGCCGAAGCGGCTCTTCCAGGCGCTGGACCACGCGGTCGGCAACGTGGAGCTCGGCCGGATGGACGAGTGGGTGCACTTCTACAACCGGGTCATGGGCTTCGTGAACATGGCCGAGTTCGTCGGGGACGACATCGCCACCGAGTACTCCGCGCTGATGTCCAAGGTCGTGGCGAGCGGCAACCACCGGGTCAAGTTCCCGCTGAACGAGCCGGCCATCGCGAAGAAGAAGTCGCAGATCGACGAGTACCTGGAGTTCTACGGCGGCCCCGGCTGCCAGCACCTGGCGCTCGCCACCAACGACATCCTCTCCACCGTGGACACCCTGCGGGCGCGCGGCGTCGAGTTCCTCGCCACCCCCGACTCGTACTACGACGACCCGGAGCTGCGCGCCCGGATCGGGCACGTCCGGGTGCCGGTCGAGGAGCTCAAGAAGCGCGGCGTTCTGGTCGATCGTGATGAGGACGGCTACCTGCTCCAGATCTTCACCAAGCCGCAGGGCGACCGGCCGACGGTGTTCTTCGAGTTCATCGAGCGGCATGGCTCGCTCGGCTTCGGGAAGGGCAACTTCAAGGCACTCTTCGAGTCCCTGGAGCGCGAGCAGGACCTTCGCGGCAACCTCTGAGCACCCCGCCTCTGAGCACCGCACCTCTGAGCACGGCCCGGGAGGAACAGGACGATGGCGCACTACCGGCAGCTGGGCAGCATCCCGCCCAAGCGGCACACCCAGCACCGCACCCCCGAAGGCGGCCTCTACTACGAGGAGTTGATGGGCGAGGAGGGCTTCTCCTCGGACTCCTCACTGCTCTACCACCGGGGCATCCCGTCGGCCATCGTCGATGCCGTGCCGTGGGAGCTGCCGGACCAGGCCACCGTGCCCAACCACCCCCTGCTGCCGCGCCACCTCAAGCTGCACGAGCTGTCCGCCGGCCAGGAGTGGAAGTCCGCCGACGCCGTCACCGGCCGCCGGCTGGTGCTCGGCAACGCCGACGTCAGGATCAGCTACGTCGCCGCCGGCGCCCCTAGCGAGCTGTACCGCAACGGGCTCGGCGACGAGTGCGTGTACGTGGAGTCCGGCTCGGCCGTGGTGGAGACGGTCTTCGGCGCGCTGGAGGCCGGCCAGGGCGACTATGTGATCATCCCCCGTGCCACCACCCACCGTTGGGTGCCCACCGGGGACGAACCGCTGCGCGCGTACTGCATCGAGGCGAACAGCCACATCACCCCGGTCAAGCGCTACCTCTCCAAGTACGGGCAGCTGCTGGAGCACGCGCCGTACTGCGAGCGCGACCTGCGCGGGCCGGCCGAGCCGCTGCTGGCGACCGGCGCGGACGTCGATGTGCTGGTCAAGCACCGGGGGCCGGGCGGGGTTTCGGGCACCCGGTACACCGTGCCGGAGCACCCCTTCGACGTGGTCGGCTGGGACGGCTGCCTGTACCCGTACGTCTTCAACATCCGGGACTTCGAGCCGATCACCGGGCGGATCCACCAACCGCCGCCCGCACACCAGGTGTTCGAGGGCAACGGGTTCGTGATCTGCAACTTCGTGCCCCGCAAGGTCGACTACCACCCGCTGTCGATCCCGGTGCCGTACTACCACTCCAACGTGGACAGCGACGAGGTGATGTTCTACTGCGGCGGTGACTACGCGGCCCGCAAGGGCTCCGGCATCGCCCAGGGCTCCATCTCGCTGCACCCCGGCGGCCACACCCACGGGCCGCAGCCGGGCGCGTACGAGCGCAGCATCGGCGCCGAGTTCTTCGACGAACTCGCCGTCATGGTGGACACCTTCCGCCCGTTGGAGCTCGGCGAGGGCGGCCGGGCGAGCGAGGACCCGGGCTACGCCTGGACCTGGTCGGGGCGGGGGCCGGGCCGGTGAGCACACCCCACCTTCCGCCGGTTCCCCCGGTTCCCCCGGCCTCCCCGGCCTCCCCGGTTCCGCCGCTGTTCCGTGCGCTGTTCGACGACGCGGCGGTGTTCCCGCCCGGCGACCTGCCGCTGGTCGAGGCGGTGCCCGCGCACCTCGCCCACCGCTCCGCCTGGTACGCCGAGTCGGTCGGCCCGTTCCTCTGCGGAGCGGGCCGGCTGGGCGCGCTGGCCGGCCTCCTGGACGGGCCGCTGGCCGGACCGGCTGCCGGGCCGGCGGAGGCGGCGGGGCCGCTGCGGGTCGGGCTCGTGCTGCCGGGGGGCAGCCCGAACCTGGCCGAAGCGCTGAAGGCCGCCGCGCCGTTCCGCCTCGCGGCAGTCGAACTGGTCGCGGCCGACGTCCGGGAATGCGTCACCGTGCTGGACGACCTGCTGCCCGCAGGCACCACCGCCTACCTCGAACTCCCGCGCGACAGCCGCGTCGAGGACGCACTGGACATCCTCGCCGGGACGCCGTACCGCGCCAAGTTCCGCACCGGCGGGCTCACCGCCGAGGCCTTCCCCGGCGTCTACGAGCTGGCCGGCGCCCTGATGGCGTGCGCCGAGCGCGCCGTCCCGTACAAGTGCACGGCCGGCCTGCACCACGCCGTCCGCCACACGGACCGGCTCACCGGCTTCGAGCACCACGGCTTCCTGAACGTCCTGCTGGCCGCGCTCGCCGCCCGGGACGGCGACCGTACGGGTACGGCGGACGCCCTGCGGGAGCGCTCGGGCGATATCCTCGCGGACGCAGCCGGCCGCCTGACCGAGGATCAGGTCTCTTTCGCCAGAGCGTCCTTCACCTCCTTCGGCACCTGCAGCATCGCCGAGCCCCTGGACGACCTGGCCGCCCTCGGCCTGCTGACGACCAGCCCGCCACCCCCGCACCTGGAGGACCGTTGACCGCCGCCGCCCCCTGGCCCACCACCGCACAGGACTCGCCGTTCGGCGTGCACAACCTCCCGTACGGGGTCTTCAGCACCGCCGACCGGCCCGGCCGGCGGCGGATCGGCGTCCGGATCGGGGACTTCGTACTGGACGCGGGCGCCGCCGCCCGCGCCGCCGGGGCGCCCTCGGTGCTGCTCGACGCCGACTCGCTCAACCCCCTGCTGGCCGCCGGGCGCCCGGTCTGGGCCGAGGTGCGCGCCGGGCTGACGGCCTGGCTCACCGACGAGTCCTACCGGGCCGCCCTCTCCCCGCTGCTGGTGCCGCTGGCCGAGGCCACCCTGCACCTGCCGTTCGAGGTCGCCGACTACGTCGACTTCTACTCCTCCGAGCACCACGCCGTGAACGTCGGCCGGATCTTCCGCCCCGGCGCCGAGCCGCTCACCCCCAACTGGAAGCACCTGCCGATCGGTTACCACGGCCGCGCCGGCACCGTCGTGGTCTCCGGCACGCCGGTCGTCCGCCCGCACGGGCAGCGCAAGGCGCCCACCGACGCGCTCCCGGGCTTCGGCCCGACCCGGCGACTCGACATCGAGGCGGAGGTCGGCTTCGTCGTCGGCACGCCGTCCGCCCTCGGCACGCCGGTGCCGCTCGGCGACTTCCGCGAGCACGTCTTCGGCGTCTGCCTGGTCAACGACTGGTCCGCGCGCGACATCCAGGCCTGGGAGTACGTGCCGCTCGGGCCGTTCCTCGGCAAGTCCTTCGCCACCTCGGTGTCCCCGTGGATCGTCCCGCTGGAGGCGCTGGAGCACGCCCGGGTCGCCCCGCCCGCGCGCGACACCGAGCCGCTGCCGTACCTCGACGACCGGGCCGGCGACCCCTGGGGCCTGGACATCTCCCTGGAGATCCGGCTCAACGGCCACCGCGTCTCGCACCCGCCGTTCGCCACCATGTACTGGACGGCCGCGCAGCAGCTCGCCCAGATGACCGCCAACGGCGCCTCACTGCGCACCGGCGACCTCTACGCCTCCGGCACCGTCAGCGGCCCCGACCCGCAGACCCGGGGCTCGCTGATCGAGCTCACCTGGAACGGCGAGGAGCCCCTCAAGCTCCCCGACGGCACCACCCGCTCCTACCTGGAGAACGACGACGAGGTCACCATCACCGCCACCGCCCCCGGGCCCGACGGCACGGTCGTCGGCTTCGGCGAGGTGACGGGCCGCGTACTGCCCTGACCTGCCGGCCCGGGCCCTCCGGCGGCCCGGGTACCGTGTCGGGAAGATCCGGCAGACCGCGATCGGCACCGAGCGGACGGGAAGGCGCGATGACCACAGAGGTACAGCTGCACAGGGACGGCCGGGCCGGCCGCATCGTCCTGGACCGGCCGCGGGCGCTCAACTCGCTGACCCACGGCATGCTCACCGCCGTCCGCGCGGCGCTCGACGCGTGGGCGGCGGACGACACCGTGGCGACGGTCGTGCTGACCGGCGCCGGCGAACGCGGCCTCTGCGCGGGCGCCGACATCCGGGCGATCCACGACGACGCCAGGGCGGGCGGCGCCGGCGCCCGCGCGTTCTTCCGGCACGAGTACGAGCTGAACGCGCTGATCGCGCGCTACCCGAAGCCGTACGTCGCCGTGATGGACGGCATCACCATGGGCGGCGGGGTCGGCCTCTCCGCGCACGGCGGCGTCCGGATCGTCACCGAGCGCTCCACCGTCGCGATGCCCGAGACCAGGATCGGGCTCGTCCCGGACGTCGGCGGCAGCCGCCTGCTGGCCCGCGCGCCGGGCGAGCTGGGCACCCACCTGGGCCTGACCGCCGCCGCGATGGACGCCGGGGACGCGCTGGCCTGCGGCTTCGCCGACCACTTCGTACCGGGTGAACGGCTGAAGGGCTTCACGGACGCGCTGGCGACGCTGGACGCAGCCGAGGCCGTCCGGGAGTTCGCCGTCGCCGCGCCGGTGGGCGCACTCGCCCCGCAGCGCGAGTGGATCGACGCCTGCTACGCCGCCGACACCGTCGAGGAGATCCTCGACCGGCTGCTGTCCAGCGGCGTCCCGGAGGCCAAGGAGGCCGCCGAACAGATCCTCGCCAAGTCGCCGACCGCCCTGAAGGTCACCCTCGCGGCGCTCCGGCGGGCCGCCCGGCTCGACTCCCTGGAGGCCGTCCTCGACCAGGAGTACCGCGTCTCCTGCGCCGCCCTGGACTCCCATGACCTGGTCGAGGGCATCCGGGCCCAGGTCGTCGACAAGGACCGCAACCCGCGCTGGTCCCCCGCCACCCTGGCAGGCGTCTCCGAGGCCGACGTGGCCCGCTTCTTCGCCTCCCGGGGAGCCGACGAACTCGGACTCGCCTGAGGGAGGTCGCGCTACCGCGTCACTCCCACTGCACCGCGTCACCCAGCCGGGCCCGGCCGGGCCGCATCACCTGGGCGTAGACACCCGCGCACGGCTGGGGGCCGAGGGCTTCGAGCGGGACGACCCGGTTGTGCTCGGCGAGCACCCGCAGGGCCGCGCCGTCCGCCGGCAGGCTGCCGTGGGCGAGGGTCGGCACCGCGCAGCGGGGGGTCGGGAGTAGCACCCGGAGCGCCAGGGAGTCGCCGATCCGCAGGATCCGCCCCGCCCAGTCGTTCTCCACGAAGCCGTCGGCCGAGGTGCTGATCACGATGTTCGGGCGGTAGCGCGCCGGGTCGGCCCTGCCGGTGCGGTTCAGGTACCCGATCCGGTCGAGCGTCGACGTGGTCATCAGATGCACCGGCGCGTAGTCGAGGAACGTGTCCGCCGGGGATCCCATACCGATCCGGCTCACGTCGAGCCGTACCTCGGCGTCCGCTCCCCCGTGCAGCACCTCCTCGGGCGCGGCCCGGTCGAGCGTGGCGTCGGGCGGTGGCGTCGCACGCAACGTGACCGGCCGGCCGAGCAGTTCGGACAGCACGTCGTCCACATCGCCGTCCGTGCTCCGGAGCACCCGGCCGTCCGGCAGCGTGATCCGCACCTCCGAGCCCTCGGCCGACGCCGACAGTGCGAGCAGGCCGCGCCACCGGCGCGGGTACTTCGCACTGGCCACCTTGCCGGTCGTACGGTCCAGCAGGGCCAGACCGCGGTCGTGCTCAAGTCCGGTGAAGGTCACGTCGGCGGCCGGGACCTCCTCCCCGAGCATCGACTTGACCGGATGGCGCCGCAACAGCTCCACCGCTCCCAACTGACCGCCCGCCGGCACGCTCTCAACCCCCATGGGGTGCGCCGCCCCCGTCCACCTGTGCGGGCAACAGGGGGAACAGCCGGCTGACGAGGGCGACCGGCCGGGCCCGGGCGGGCCGCGCGGCGGGCTCCCGCTCCCTGTCCTGGAAGCCGGCGAGCGTCCGCCGCACCGCCTCGGCCACCGCGCGCAGCTCCTCGGGGGTCAGGTGGACCACGGCACTGAACGCCTCGTCCACGCGCCACTCCGCCGGCGCCTCCTCCCGGCATGCGGGACGGCCTCGATCCGCCCGTAGCGGGCGAGTTGGCGCAGGTGGAAGGAGCACAGCCCGGAGCTGTGACCGAGCCGCGCGGCCGCCTCCGTCGAGGTCACCGTGCCCGCCTCCGCCAACAGGCCGAGAAGCGCGCTGCGCACCGGGTGGTCAGGCAGCTCGTCGTCCGGAATTCGGCCGCCGGCCGACACCGCTCCGACTTCGTCTTCGGTCACTTTGCAAACTCTGCTGCTTTGCAAAGCAATCGGTCAAGCCTTCGCCGCACGCGCCACCAGGACGGCCGCCCTTGCCGGCTCCGCGTCGTGATCCCGGGAAACGAAGCTCAGCACATGACAATCAGGGCAGTGGTGTTCGATGTCGGCGAGTGCCTGGTGGACGAGACCCGGGAGTACGGCACCTGGGCCGACTGGCTCGGTGTGCCGAGGCATACGTTCGTCGCCCAGTTCGGTGCGGTCATCGCGCAAGGCCGGGACTACCGCGAGACGTTCCAGCTCTTCCGCCCCGGCTTCGACCTCCAGGGGGAGCGTGAGAGGCGCGCACAGGCCGGCGCAGCCGAGTGGTTCGGCGAGGACGACCTCTACCCGGACGTCCGGCCGGCCTTCGCCCAACTCCGCGCGGACGGCCTCTGGCTGGCCATCGCCGGCAACCAGACCGTACGGGCCGGCGGCCTGCTCCGCGACCTGTTCACCGGTGACGTCGACCTGATCGGCACGTCCGACGACTGGGGTGCCGGTAAGCCGGACGTGGCGTTCTTCGAGCGGGTCTCCGAGGTGACCCCTGCGGCCCCGGGCGAGATCCTGTATGTCGGGGACCGTCTCGACAACGACGTCCGGCCTGCCGTCGAAGCGGGGATGCTGACCGCCCTGATCCGGCGCGGACCCTGGGGCTGGATCCAGCAGCACGACCCGGACGCCGACAGGCTGGCGACCTTCCGCATCGACTCCCTGGCGGAGCTCCCCATGCTGATCGAGAAGTTCAACGCTGCAGAGAGCTGAGCGTCGCCGACCAGCTGTACAGCCTGTCGTCCACCCGCTGCACCGCCACCGTGTCCTGCCATCCGGCCAGCGCTCTGCGCGCCTCACGGACACGGTCCATGCCGGTGGCGTACCAGGTCACCGCGAGCTGATCGAGGGCCTGCTCCAGGAGTGCGCACGCGGTGTCGGGGCGCCCGCCGGCTGCTTCGACCGCTGCCAGATCACCGAGGACGACGGTCCTTTGCTTGCCATCGGTGGCGTCGAGCCTGCCGAGGACTCCCTCCAGGGTGGCGCGGGCCTGCGACAGGTGTCCGGCCAGCAGTTCCGTATTGCCCCTGAACGCGGCGAGACGGACCGGGGAGAACCAGGTCAGCCAGTCCGGCGAGGTGTGCGGCGTTCCGGCAGCGAGGGTGTCCTCGGCCCGGCGGAGCAGGATCAAGGCCGGTTCGTCGAGGTGATCAACAGCCACGCCGACGCCGTCGCCCGGCACCGGGGCAGCCCGGCGGAGGGGGCGGGTGAGGCCGTCGGGTGACCTCCGTCTCGCATGGCAAGACTGGCGCGGGGCGGCGCCGGTCGGAGATCGTTGGGTCGTCAGGGCGCGCAGCTCGTGCCGCAGTGCAGGGAATGGGAGTCAACGGCGATGACCGAGAACACGTCGACGGGGTACGACACGCTCTACGAGACGATCCTCATCGAGCGCAAGGGCCGGGTCGGCCTGATCACCCTCAACCGTCCCAAGGCGCTCAACGCGCTGAACACGCAGCTGATGAACGAGGTGGTGGCGGCCGCCACCGCGTTCGACCGGGATCCGGAGATCGGGTGTCTGGTCATCACCGGCTCGGAGAAGGCGTTCGCGGCGGGCGCGGACATCAAGGAGATGCAGACCAACCGGTTCCCCGATGTCTACCTCGACGACTGGCTGGGTCCGTGGGACCGCCTCGGGCAGCTGCGCAAGCCGGTCGTGGCGGCGGTCGCCGGGTTCGCGCTGGGCGGCGGGTGCGAGCTGGCGATGCTGTGCGACATCCTGCTGGCGGCGGACACCGCGAAGTTCGGGCAGCCGGAGATCAAGCTCGGCGTCATCCCCGGCATCGGCGGCTCGCAGCGCCTCACCCGGGCGATCGGCAAGGCCAAGGCGATGGACCTGTGCCTGACCGGGCGGATGATGGGCGCCGAGGAGGCCGAGCGGGCCGGGCTGGTCGCGCGGATCGTCCCGGCGGCGGAGCTGCTCGCGGAGGCCCTGGCCACGGCGGAGGCCGTCGCGGCGATGTCCCTGCCGGCCGCGATCATGATGAAGGAGAGCGTCAACCGGGCGTTCGAGACCACCCTCGCCGAGGGCGTGCGGTTCGAGCGCCGGCTGTTCCACGCCGTGTTCGCGACCGGCGACCAGAAGGAGGGCATGGCGGCCTTCGCCGAGAAGCGGGCGCCGGAGTTCAAGCACGGCTGAGTCCAGCACGGCTGGGTCGAGAGCGGCTGAGTCGAGCACGGCGGGCCGGGCCGGGCCGTCCGGGAGCCGCTGCGGTTCCCCGGACGGCCCGGGTCAGCCCTCGTTGTCCACCGGGGTGTTGAGGCGGGCCAGGCCGCTGCGGGTGGCGGCGACCACGACCCGGTCGCCGGGCAGCAGGCGGCGGGTGCGGTCCGCGAAGTTCCACAGGTGGTCCTCGGGTCGCCGCGCCAGCCGTACGGCGATCACCCGGACACCGCCCGGGTCCTCGATGTCGTGCTGGTTCATGCCGACCAGGCCGGTGACCTCGTCGGCCCGCAGTTCGGCGATCAGCAGCACGTGCCGGAAGACCGAGAGGGTGCCGAGCACCTCGCGGCCCATCAGCGCGGCGGCGAAGGCGGGCGCAGACAGGTAGGACACCGAGCGCGAGGCCGCGTTGTCCAGGGTGGCGTACACGTGGTGGGCGAAGTTGTCGTCGAACAGCCGCACCACGACCCGGACCTCGGGACTGACCGCGCGGGCCTCCAGGGCCGCCTCCAGGTTGGCCGCGTCGTTGGTGGTGACGGCGACGACGGCCCGGCTGCGGTGCACGCGGGCCCGGCGCAGCTGGGCCTCCAGCGGCGCGTCGCCGACCACCACCGGGATGCCCAGCGCGCGGACGGCGGCGATGCCCCGGGCCTGCGGGTCGTTCTCGATGCAGACCACGGGCACGCCCAGTTCGTGCACCAGGGCCGCCACCCGGGTGCCGACGTTGCCGAGGCCGACCACGATGACGTGGTCGCGGGTGCCCGCGCCCGGGCTGCGGGCCTGGCCGCGACGGCCGGAGGCGAGCACCTCCACCATGATCGCGGTGGCCACCGGCGCGAACGTGATGCCGCAGAAGGTGATGACGACCTGGGCCACCCGCTGCCAGGTCCCACCGGTGCTGCCACCGCCCGCGCCCGGCTGGTCGGGCTGGGCGGCGCCGGCCAGGTCGAGCAGGGCGAGGTAGAGCGTCCAGCCGAAGTCCCGGTCGAGGTACCAGAGCAGGCCGAAGGAGAGCAGTACGGCGGCGAGCGCCGTGAGGAGCACGACGCGCAGCCGGGCGCTGGTGACGTACCGCAGGGTGTCGAGCAGCCGCCAGCGCAGCCGCCGCGCCCAGGGGATCCGGACGGGCGGGCGGCTCGGCAGGACCTGGAGGGCGGCGATCCCGTCCGCCTGCACCTCGGCTTCGGGCTCGGGGGCAGGGTCGGGCTCGGCCTCGGGGTCGCCGTCGGCAGCGGCAGCGGCAGCGGCAGCGGGGGCCGGGGCGGGCACGGATTCGGCGGCGGGCCGGAGGCCGGGGCGGACCGGGCCGTCGTCGCCGAAGCGGCGGGCCAGCTCGATGAAGCCGGCGGCGGGCGTGGCGAGGTCCGGCAGCAGGCGCAGCCGGCCGAGGTCCTGCCGGTCGATCTGGTCGGCGACGACGCAGACCTGTCCGGAGTCGATGTCGTCGTCGTAGGCGACGTGCAGGAAGCGGTTGCCGACCCGGACGGAGTTGGGCCGGGCGAGTGCGGCGTTGGCGAACGCGGGTGCGGCGGTGGCGGAGCCGGAGAGCGCGGTGCCGTTGCGGAGCAGGCCCTCGATGTTCTCGCCGAGGCGCTGGTTGAACATCCGCAGCACGATCCGGATGCCCGGGTTGTGGCCCTGGGCGCTCAGCGCGGCGTGGATGTTCTCCTGGTCGCTGCCCTCGACGAGCGCGATCCCGCGTGCGGCCTCGACCCGGACGGCGCGCAGCGCCTCCTCGGTGATGCTGCTGTACTCCACGACGGCCGCGACGCCGGGTATCTGTTCGATCCGCGGGGCGTGGTCCCTGGC
>FTKL01000619.1_pt4 | contig 18913 bp, 16 predicted proteins | sample 2434061 | NCBI WGS metagenome assembly FTKL01 (sample SAMEA3914816, study PRJEB12502) | metagenome | biome: forest; material: soil | place: USA | collected 2011-09-16 | depth 0.3 m
CCGCCGGCCACGGCTGCGGCCCGGCCGCCGACGCCTGTGGCTCGGGCGGCGGCTGCGGCCCGTGCGGCGGGCACGGCGCCGAGGAGGTACCGGCCGCGGTCGGTACGGCGGCGGCGAGCGGCGAGGGCGCGGGCGCCGACGAGGTGCGCAGCGACCTGGTGCGGGTGCGGCGTCGCGGCGCCGGCACCGAGCTGGCACCGAACGCCTGACGATCCCCGAGGAAAGACACACCGTGGCACAGCTGTCCCCGAACGCCCTGCTCGCTCTCGACCGGGCGCACGTCTGGCACCCGTACGGGCCGATGCCCGGCACCGCGACCCCGTACGTGGTGGAGTCCGCGTCCGGGGTCCGGCTGCGGCTCGCCGAGCCGGTGGCCGGGCACCGCGAGCTGGTGGACGGGATGTCCTCCTGGTGGGCGGCGATCCACGGGTACGGGCACCCGGTGCTGGACGAGGCGGTCCGCGACCAGCTCGGCCGGATGAGCCATGTGATGTTCGGCGGGCTCACCCACGAGCCCGCCGTCCGGCTGGCGGCGAAGCTGGTGGAGATCACGCCGGAGCCGCTGCAGCACGTCTTCCTGGCCGACTCCGGGTCGGTGGCCGTCGAGGTCGCGATGAAGATGTGCCTGCAGTACTGGCAGTCGGTGGGGCGGCCGGGCAAGCAGCGCCTGCTGACCTGGCGCGGCGGCTACCACGGTGACACCTTCCACCCGATGTCGGTCTGCGACCCGGACGGCGGGATGCACCAGCTGTGGGGCGGCGTCCTGCCGCGCCAGCTGTTCGCGGGCGAGCCGCCGGCCGGGTTCGACGCCCCGGTGGACGAGGCGTACGCGGCGGAGCTGGCCGGCCTGATCGAGCGTCACGCCGACGAGCTGGCGGCGGTCATCGTGGAGCCGGTGGTGCAGGGCGCGGGCGGCATGCGGTTCCACTCCCCCGGGTACCTGCGGCTGCTGCGGGAACTGTGCGACGAGCACGGCGTGCTGCTGGTGTTCGACGAGATCGCCACGGGCTTCGGCCGCACCGGCGAGCTGTTCGCCGCCGGCCACGCCGGTGTCTCGCCGGACGTGATGTGCCTCGGCAAGGCGCTCACCGGCGGCTACCTGACGATGGCCGCCACCCTCTGCACGAGCGGGATCGCGGACGGCATCAGCCGGGGCGAGGTACCGGTGCTGGCACACGGGCCCACGTTCATGGGCAACCCGCTCGCGGCCGCCGTCGCCAACGCCTCGATCGAGCTGCTGCTCGGCCAGGACTGGCAGGTCGGGGTGAAGCGCGTCGGGGCCGGGCTGGCCGCCGCACTCGCACCGGCCGCCGAGCTGCCCGGCGTCGCGGACGTCCGGGTGCTCGGCGCGATCGGCGTCGTCCAGCTCGACCACCCGGTGGACATGCGGGCGGCCACCGAGGCCGCCGCCCGGGAGGGCGTCTGGCTGCGGCCGTTCCGGGACCTGATCTACACCATGCCGCCGTACGTGACGGGCGACGAGGACCTCGCCCGGATCGGCGCGGCGGTCACCGCGGCGGCGGTGGCGGGATGAGCGCGCGCATCGTCTTCGTGACCGGCACCGGGACGGACGTCGGCAAGACCGTGGCGACCGCGGCGGTCGCCGCCGCCGCGCTGGCCGCCGGGCAGCGGGTCGCCGTGCTCAAGCCCGGCCAGACCGGCGTGCTGCCCGGCGAACCCGGCGACGCCGAGGAGGTGGCCCGGCTGACCGGCCCGCTGACCACCCGCGAGCTGGCCCGCTACCCCGAGCCGCTGGCCCCCGACACGGCGGCCCGCCGCAGCGGCCTGCCGACGATCGGCCCGCAGCAGGTCGCCGACGAGGTGGCCGAGCTGACGCGGACCCACGACCTGGTACTGGTCGAGGGCGCGGGCGGCCTGCTGGTGCGCTACGACGAAGCGGGCCGCACCCTCGCCGACATGGCCCTCGCCACCGCCGGCCTCGGCCTGCCGGTGGAGATCGTGCTGGTCGCGGCGGCGGGCCTGGGCACGCTCAACACCACCGCCCTCACGGCCGAGGCGCTCGCGGCCCGGGGCCTGGCCCCGCTCGGTGTGCTGGTCGGCTCCTGGCCGCAGGACGCCGGCCTGGCGGCCCGCTGCAACCTCGCCGACCTGCCGGTCGCCGCCGGGGCGCCGCTGCTGGGCGCGCTGCCCGAGGGCGCGGCCCGTCCGGACGGCTTCGCCGCCCTCGCTCTCGCCTCGCTGGCGCCGGCGCTGGGCGGGCACTGGGACGCCGCCGCGTTCACCGCCGCCCAGCAGGCCCCGCTGCCCTGACCGGCCGTCGGAGTACGGCCTCGGCCGCGCTGCCCTGCGTGGCCGTCAGAGTGGAGTCTCAGCCGCCGAGCGGCTTGGCCCAGCGGCTCCACTGCGACTGGGGCGCGTAGCCGGCGTTCGTCCAGGTGCGCTGCCCCAGCTCGTTGCGGTCCAGCACCATCGCGTCGGCGCGGCGCCCGCCGAACTCCTCGAAGCGCCGCTCGGCGGCCGCCAGCAGGGCGGCGCCGATCCCCTGCCGACGGTGGGCGGGGTCGACGGCGAGGCGGTAGAGGTGGCAGCGCCAGCCGTCCCAGCCGGCGATCACGGTGCCGACGACGGCGCCCTCGTACTCGGCGACGATCAGCGCCTGCGGGTCCCTGCCGATCAGCCGGGCCAGGCCGTCCGGGTCGTCCGTGATACTGGTGCCCTCGGCCGCGCGGGCCCAGAACTCCAGCAGGGCGGGCACCTCGTCGACGGCGGCGGTACGGAAGCGCGGTTCGATCATGCGCACTGTCTACCAGCCCGGTCCGTGGTGCGCGAAGGGTTTCAGCCCTCGGAGGGCGCCGCCGGGAGCCCCGGGGCGAGCTGCCACACGGTGGTGGCCTTGAGCGCGGTGTCCTCCAGGTCGGCCACGACCGGCACCTCGTAGACGGTCAGCGCGGTGAACCGCTCGCGCGGGAGGTACGCGCGGCCCGGGTCGCCGACGATCACGACCGCTCCCCTGGCCCGCGCCCGCTCCAGGAACGGCAGGAAGCGGGCGGCCATCCCCCGCTCGTAGAACACGTCCCCGGCGAGCACCACCTCGGCCGGGCCGCCGTCGCCGTCGAGCAGGTCCTCGACCGCCGCGTCGACCCGGACGCCGTTCGCCTCCGCGTTGACGCCGATCGCCGCCACCGCGTAGGCGTCGATCTCGGCGGCCCGCACCGACACCGCACCGCACCTGGCGGCCGCGATGCCGACCAGCCCGGATCCGGCCGCCACGTCGAGCACCGTCCGCCCCCGCACCAGCTCGGGGTGGTCGAGCACGTACCGGGCGACGGCCACCCCACCGGCCCACGCGAACGCCCAGAACGGCGGCGGCAGGCCGATCTCGCCGCGCGCCGACTCCGTCGTCTCCCAGAGGGCGATGGCGTCGTCGGCCATGTACAGGGAGACCTCGGGAACGAACGGAACGAGGGTCAGGCGGGTCTCTCCCCGCACAAAGGCGGTGTCCGACGTGGTGGCTGTGCCCGGCTGGAGAGTACGAAGCTCGTTCGGCATCTCCGCAGCATAGGGCCCCCGCCGAGCCGCCGAGGCCGACGGACGGGCCGGGCTGCATCCAGGCGAGGGGCCCCGCCGTGTCCACCGGACGCCGCAACCTCGGCAGGGCCGCGTGCGTGGTGTGTTGACCTGACCTGTCGGACATCGCAAGACTCGACGTCGTCGGTGGCCTCCGGCCTCCGCATCGGGCGACCACCTCACCACCAGGGGGCGTTGTGACAGGCCAGGTTATTCCGCACGACGTGCACGGCACCGGACCCGAACGAGCCCTCCTGCTCCACAACTGGTTCGGCGACCGGTCGAGCTTCGACCCGATCCGCGAACACCTGAACGGGGACAGGTTCAGCTACGCGTTCCTGGACTGCCGCGGGTACGGCGAGGCGAAGGACATCGAAGGTGCCTTCACCATGGAGGAGGTCGCCGACGACGCCCTCGCCGTGGCCGACCACCTGGGCTGGCAGACCTTCTCGGTCATCGGGCACTCCATGGGCGCCAAAGCCGCCCAACTGATGATGCTGGACGCCCCGTCGCGCGTCCGCTCGATCATCGGTGTCTCACCGGTGCCCGCGTCCGGCTTCCCGCTCGACGAGGAGGCCTGGGAGCTGTTCGCCGGTGCCGCGGACAATCCCGACAACCGCAGGGCGATCATCGACAGCACCACCGGCGGGCAGCACGACGACGCCTGGCTGGACGCCATGGTGAGCCGCTCGGTTGCGCACTCCTCGGCACCGGCCTTCCGCGCCTACCTGAATTCCTGGGCTCGCGACGACTTCCACCAGCGGGTGAACGGCAACCCGACCCCGGTACTCCTCGTCACCGGCGCCAACGACCCGGCGCTGGGAGCCGAGGCCATGCGCGGCACCTGGCTCCAGTGGTATCCGAACGCCCAGCTCGAAGTACTCCACGACGCGGGCCACTACGCACCGGAGGAGGCCCCCCAGGCCCTCGCGGCGGCCGTCGAGCGGTACCTCGGTCGTTGAGGCCCGAGAGCTGACACGGACTCATTCGTCCGCCCGGCCGGACAGGCAGAGTGCGGGGCGTCGGCCGCTCGGCGACCGTAGAGACGGTGCCCGGCCCCGGCGCCCGCACCCGGTCCCCACACGTCCGTACCATTTCGATACCGAAGCCGTTATGAGCTGCGGAAATGCTCGCCCGGCGAGACGCTCACGGGTAGCATCCGGCACACGTCCTCCGGTGTTCGACGTGTTCGACGTGTTCGCACGTACGCCGGACGGGCGGCCCGCGGGGCATCACCGGCCACCGCGCACTCGGACTCGGCACCGCGCGCCAGAGCTGTCGCGCGATTGCGGAAGGGCAGCGTCTTGTCGGATCGGCTCACCGGAGGAGACTCCTCGCTGCTGCGGCGGATCAACGCCGCGGTCACGTTGCGCGCACTGCGATCCGGCCAGTCGGTGACCCTCACTCAGCTGGTCGGTGACACCGGGCTCTCCCGGCCCACCGTGGAAGGCGTGATCGAGGGTCTGGTCGAGTCCGGGCTCGTCTCCGAGGTCGAGCCCGCGCTGAGCACCGGGCAGGCCGGCGGCGGCCGTCAGCGCGGCCGCCCGGCCCGCTGGTTCCGCTTCCGGGCCGAGGCAGGGCACATCCTCGGCATCGAGATCGGCGTGCACGACATCCGGGTGATCCTCGCCGACCTGACGGGAGAGGTGCTCGGCAGTCACTTCAAGCCCGTGGACGAGGCGCTGGACGCCGAGGAGCGGCTCACCGCCGTCCGGTCCACCGTGGCCGAGGTGCTGCGCAAGGCCGGGATCTCGCGGGACAACCTGTGGGCGGTCGGCGTCGGCAGCCCCGGCATCGTCGACCGCGAGGGCACCGTACAGCTCGGCACCGCGATGCCCGGCTGGACGGGCCTCGACCTCGGGGCCCGGCTGCGACGCTCGTTCCGCTGCCCGGTACTGATCGAGAACGACGCCAACCTGGCGGCCATCGCCGAACACTGGCAGGGCTCGGCCGTCGGAATGGGCGACGTGGTGTTCGTGATGGCCGGACTGAGCCCCGGTGCCGGCTCGCTCATCAACGGCAAGCTGCACCGCGGCTTCGGCGGCGCGGCCGGCGAGATCGGCGCCCTGCACCTGCTCGGCCAGGAGGCCACCCCCGAACGCCTGCTCTCCACCACCGGCAAGCCGCTCGACCCGTTGGACGAGGCGGCGGTGGCCCGGGTGCTGCGGCTGGCCCGCGAGGGCGACGAGGTCGCCCAGGTCGCGATGGACCGCTTCCTCGGCCGGCTGGTGCACGACGTGGCCGCACTGGTCCTGGCGATAGACCCCCAGCTGGTGGTCGTCGGCGGCTGGGCGGCCGGCCTGGACGGCGTACTGGAGCCGCTGCGCGAGCAGCTCGCGCTCTACACCCTGCGGGCACCGGGGGTCGCGCTCGCCGCGCTGGGCTCCGAGGTGGTCGCGATGGGGGCCCTGCGGGTGGCGCTCGACCACGTCGAGGAGCAGCTGTTCGCCGTCGACCCGCCGCCCGCCCGGAGCTAGGTACCGCTCCCCCGCCGCTCCCGGCGACCTGCCCCGGTCGGCGACCGGGGAGCGGCGCCCCGCTCGTCAAAGTGGTCGTCCCGTGCGAAAGGGCTCGTGCACCCGCTTCCGGGTGCACGAGCCCTTCTCGTACGACTGTGCCGCTGCTGCGCCGCCGGTCAGGAGGCGGTGGCCACCGCGGCGCCCGCGCTGACCGGGGTGACCTCGACCAGGCCGGTCTCGCCGAAGGTGAGCTTGCAGGTGTCCGCGCGGTAGGTGGACACCGCGAGGGCGACCAGGCGGCCGCCGGCCGCGTACTGGCTGGTCACGATGAGGACGGGGGTGCCCGGCGGACGCTCCAGCAGCGAGGCCTGCTCGGCCTCGGCCACACCGAGCTCGACCGCGCGGGACTCGCCGTCGACGTCCAGCCGCTCCAGGTGGCGCAGGACGGAACGGGCGCGGTCGTTCTCCGCCCGGAAGCCGGGCAGGTGCGGCAGCGCGGAGGACGGCACGTGCAGCGACTCGCTGGCGACCGTCTGCCCCTGCACCATACGCACGCGGCGGACGGTGTGGACCGTCTCGCCCACCGGGATTCCGAAGGCCGTCGCGAGCTGTGCGGTGGCGGGGGCGCTGGTGCAGTCGACGGTACGCCAGGCCTGGTTACGGGCGTTGCCGGGCCAGCCCTCCTCGCGACGGCTGACCGGGACGCCGACCCGGGGGGCGGCGATCAGGGTGCCGATGCCGCGGCGCCGGACCAGCCGGCCCTCCAGCTCCAGCTGGTCGAGGGCCTGGCGGAGGGTCGCGCGGGCCACACCGAAGCGGGCCGAGAGGTCGCGCTCGTTCGGGAGGACCTGGCCGGTCGAGAACTCCGTGTCGATGGCGCGAAGCAACACTGTGCGCAGGTGCCAGTACTTCGGCTCCGGCACCGCTGCGAGCTGTCCTGTCGTGCCCACCATGTCCTCCACCCGGACTGAAGGGACGTGGGCCGGCTCCTACCCGGTGTTGCGGCAGGTGGGAGAGCGGGCTTTATCCGTCCTTCTTTATTAAAGGTCTTTGCAGTAAGTGACAGTAGGGGGTACATCGGGAGATGGTCAAGACCAATGCAGGGCCCTACTACGGTCGAATCACAGATTCACGACGCGTTCATGAACTGAAGGTCGGCGACATGCCGCGGCGACCCGCGCCGGTGGCCGCCGCCGCCTCCGGGGCTGGGTAGGCTGCCTGGGTGATCGTGGTGACGAGTGTGAATGTGAACGGGATCCGGGCGGCCGCCAAGAAGGGCTTCCTGGAGTGGCTCAACGCCACCGAGGCGGACGTGATCTGCCTCCAGGAGGTGCGCTCGGAGTACGGACAGCTGCCCGCCGAGCTCCGGGACCTCTCCGGCTGGCACGCGGTGTGGGCACCGGCCGCGGCCAAGGGCCGGGCCGGGGTTGCCGTGCTCTCGCGGGTGGAGCCCGAGCGTACGGTCATCGGATTCGGATCGGAGGAATTCGACAATTCGGGCAGGTATGCCGAAATCGACCTTCCGGGTCTGACCGTGGCCAGTCTCTACCTTCCGTCGGGCGAGGTCGGCACCGAACGTCAGGAGGAGAAGGAACGCTTCATGGCCGAGTTCCTCGTCCACCTGGACCAGCTGCGCAAACGCGCCGCCGAGGACGGCCGCGAGGTCCTCGTGTGCGGCGACTGGAACATCGCCCACCGCCCCGAGGACCTCAAGAACTGGAAGGCCAACCAGAAGTCCGCCGGCTTCCTCCCCGAAGAGCGCGCCTGGCTCACCCGCGTCCTCGACGAGACCGGCTACGTCGACGTCGTCCGCAGCCTCCACCCCGACCGCACCGGCCCGTACTCCTGGTGGTCCTACCGGGGCCGCGCCTTCGACAACGACTCGGGCTGGCGGATCGACTACATCGTGACGACACCCGGCATCGCGGGCAAGTGCGTCAGGGCCTACGTCGAGCGCGCCGCCACCCACGAGGAACGCTGGTCGGACCACGCACCGGTGACGGCCGAGTTCGACCTCGGGTGACAGACCCTCCGGCTCCTGCTCGGGCGGATCGGTGACGGCGCCGACCAGCGACTGGCCTGCCAGGCGCACTACCCCGTGTGAGCTGCTACGGCCAGTTCTACGCGGTCCGTTCGTCCGACCGCTGTGACCGGCCGGCAGCAATGGCCGCCCCTCCGTCCTCCGGATGGCCTTCGACGAGGTCGCGCAGATGTCCGCAACGACCGTGAACACGCCATTGCCGCAGACGCGCAAGCGACTCGCCCACGAGCTGGCGGCAACCGCAGCGGCGACCGACACCCGGGCCGGCGATGCTCCCGCGACCGTCCCTGCCCGCCGGCCCGGCCGGCCAGGCCCTGGAACAGCTTCATGCGCTCCGCCCGAGAGCACCGCCGGCCGGCCCCGGAGCGCGGCTTCGCGGACTCGTTCGACGGCCGGAGGACGAGGAGGCGGCTTCCGGAGTCAGCGGCGCACCCGATAGCGCAGATGGAGCACCCCGTCGCCCTGGATGACCGCTTCGGGATCCTCGAGCATCAGATGGCCGCCGGCGAGCGTCCCGAAGTAGGGCTTCCCCCGGCCGAGAACGACCGGCACGAGGTCGATCGCCACCAGGTCGACGAGCCCCAGCGACAGTGCCTGCCCGCCGACCTCACCCGCGCCCACTCCGATCTCCCCGTCGCCGGCCAACTCCTGCGCCCGTGCGATTCCCTCCTCCACCGAGGTGGCGAAGTGGTACGGCGCCTCGGGGTGCCAGCCCGCCGGCCTCGGCCGGTGCGACACGACCACGACGTGGTCGCTCGCCGGCGGGTGGCCATCCCAGCCGTTGGTCAGGTCGAACTGGTGCCGCCCGATGACCAGGACCGTCTGGCGCGACCACATGCCGCGCACGTAGTCGGCCGAGGCCGCCGAGACCCGGAACGGCGCACCGTGAACGTCGGCATGGTCCACGTCGACCAGGGGATGGTCCCCGCTGAAGTACCAGTCGTGGAGCGGCCCCACGTCGTCGCGCTCATCGGCGATGTAACCGTCCAACGAGGACACCGCATGCAGGTAGGTCGTGGCCATGGCTCCTACTCCTCCCTCTGACACGAGACATCACCAGCCTCCCCCGAACGGCCCGACCGGCAACCGCAACGGCCCGGCAGTCGCCCTCCCGCGACCCGGTGACGCACGCGAAGGACACGCGGTACACGTCGTCGGCGCGGGCCGGAGCATTGCGAAGCGGGGACACTCCCTGTATTTTCGAGGCGAACCGTGGACATTCCCCGTTACTGCCGCCCCCGTCCGGGCCGCCGCGTGTCCGGTCCGTTCCCCCGGTCGGCCCGGCCGAGATCCTCCTGAGGAGAGTCATGAGCAACGAGACCGTGAAGTCCGCCGACGACGGGGCTCCGCCCGCCGGCGGGGCGGGCCCGGCGGCCGTCCGCCGCCCGGGCCTGGTGCTCGCCCTGATCCTCACCGTCCAGACGATGCTGATCCTGGACACCTCCGTGGTGAACATCGCCCTGCCGAAGGTCCAGGACAGCCTGGGGTTCACACCCACCGGGCTGTCCTGGGTGCTCAACGCCTATCTGCTCGCGTTCGGCGGGCTGCTGCTGCTCGGCGGCCGGGCCGGCGACCTGCTCGGCCACCGCAAGGGGCTGATCGTCGGCGTCACCGTCTTCACCGCCGCCTCACTGCTCGGCGGCCTGGCCACCAGCTCGGAGTGGCTGCTCGCGGCCCGCGCCGTGCAGGGCGTCGGCGCGGCCTTCGCGGCGCCGACCGTGCTCGCCCTGATCACCACTCACTTCACCGAAGAGGCCGCCCGCGCCAAGGCGTTCGGCGCCTATGCCGCGGTGTCCGGCTCCGGTGCGGCGCTCGGGCTGGTGGCCGGCGGCGTCCTCACCGACTGGCTGTCCTGGCGGTGGGTGCTCTTCATCAACGTGCCGATCGGCGTCGCGCTGGTCGTCCTCGCCCCGCTGTTCATCAACGACACCCCGCGCTCCTCGGGCCGGTTCGACCTGGTCGGCGCGCTCACCTCCACCGTCGGAATGACCGCCCTGGTGTACGGCTTCATCCGCGCCGCCGACCAGGGCTGGGGTGACGGCCTCACGCTCGGCTCCTTCGCGCTCGCCCTCGCGCTGCTCGCCGCCTTCCTGCTCATCGAACTGAACGCCCGTCAGCCGATCATCCCGCTGCGGCTCTTCGCCGACCGCAACCGGGCGCTCGGCTACCTGACGCTGCTGTTCATCATGGCCGCGGGAAACGCCATGTTCTTCTTCCTCACCCAGTTCCTGCAGTCCGTGCGCGGCTACACCCCGCTCGCCGCCGGCCTGGCCTTCGTCCCGCTGGCCTCGCTGATCGTGGTCGTCTCCGGCGTCGCGGCGAAGTTCCTGCCGCGTTTCGGCCCACGGGTGCTGACCGGCGTCGGGGGCGCGGCCATCAGCGGCGGGCTGGTCTGGTTCGCCCGGCTCGACCCGGAATCCGGGTACGCCGGCGCGCTGCTCGGCCCGATGCTGGTGTGCGGCGTCGGCATGGGCGTCCTGCTGGTCGGCATCACGACCATCCTGCTCTCGGGGGTCCGCCCCGAGGACACCGGCGCCGCCTCCGGCCTTCTGAACGTCATGCAGCAGATCGGCGGCGCGCTCGGACTGGCGATCCTGGTCACCGTGTTCGGCAGCGCGAGCCGGGACGCCGCCACGCACGTCCCGGCGGGCCTCACCGGCAGCGGCCCCGCCGACTACGTCCTCACCGAGGGCGTCACGACCGCGTTCACCTGGGGGGCGGTCTTCGCCGCGATCACCATCGTGCTCACCCTGTTCATGCGCCGGATCGCATCACCGGAGCCCCAGGAGCAGGCGACTCCGGACGCCTCCTCGGCTGCCGCGGAGGGCGCCCTGATCTGATTCCCCGGCTCCCGTTCCGCCCCTGGTCCCGCACCTGCGACCAGGGGCGGAACCCTTTGCCCGAGGGCCACTTGGAGGCTTCGCACTCCCCCGGGTCCGGTCCTGTGTCCCGGCCGGGCGGCGCTTTGCCAAGCGGGGACAGTCCCCGTATGGTGATCGGGCCGACCAACCCACGCACGCTCCCGACGGAGGCCACCGCATGACCGGATCCCCTGGGATCATCCTCTCCGCCCTCGACACCGCGCCGGTCTGGAAGGGCTCCACCGCCACCGACTCGCTGCTGAACACCGTCGAGCTGGCCCGCCGGGTGGAGCGGATCGGCTACCACCGCTTCTGGATCGCCGAACACCACAACCTGGCCGGCCTGGCGACCTCCGCACCGGCCGTCCTCGCCGGGCAGATCGCCTCCGCCACCAGCACGCTGCGGGTGGGCGCCGGCGGCGTGATGCTGCCCAATCACCCGCCGCTGGTGGTCGCCGAGCAGTTCGGCACGCTGGCCGCCCTGCATCCGGGCCGGGTGGACCTGGGGCTCGGCCGGGCCTCCGGCACCGACCCGCACACCGCCAAGGCGCTGCGGCGGCAGGCCGGGCTGCTCGGCGGCAACGACTTCCCCAGCCAGGTGGACGAGTTGCTGAGGTACTTCGCCCCGCCCGCCGGAGCCCCCGCCGACCGGGCCCGGAGCGCCGTCGTCGCCACCCCGGCCGCCGAGCACCGGGTGCCGGTCTGGATCCTCGGCTCCAGCGGCTACAGCGCACTGCTGGCCGCCTCGCTCGGCCTTCCGTTCGCCTATGCGCACCACTTCAGCCCGTTCGGCACCGACGCCGCGCTGGACGTCTACCGCAGCGAGTTCAAACCCTCCGCCTACCTGAGCGAGCCGTACACCCTGGTCTCGGTGTTCGGCCTCGCCGCCGAGAGCGACGAGCGCGCCGAGGAGCTCACCGGCTCCCTCCGGATGGCCACCGCACTGGGCTCCCGGGGGCTCAACCCGGTCTTCCCCAGGCCCGAGGAGGCGGCCGGCTTCCGTTACAGTCACGAGGAACTCGCCCTGGTCGACCGGCTCTTCGAGCCCCAGCTGATCGGCGGCCCGGAGACCGCCCGCCGGCGCCTGGAGGAGTTCGTCAAGCTCACGGCGGCCGACGAGCTCATGATCGTCACCGCCGTCCCGGACATCGACGAGCGCACCCGCTCCTACGAGCGCTTCGCCCGGTTCGCCGGAATCACCGCTCCGGACGCCTGACGCCGTGTGGGGCCGGGCAGCTTCCCGGCCCCACGTGCAGCGCGGTCCCCGGTCTGCTCATCCGCCGAGCGGCCCGATGCCGACCACCGGCCCGATGCCTCCCACCGGCCCGATGGCGATGGCCCGCCCGGGGCAGAGCTGGGCGGCCTCGTGGACGCGCCCGCTCTCCCCGGCCCCGGCGGGCTGCGCGGCCAGCAGTACGACGAGCCCCAGGTCGTCCTGGTCGAAGACGCGGGGCGCGGTCAGCACACACTGCCCCGCGCCCACACAGCGCTCGCTGTCAACGCTGATCTGCTCGGCCGGGGGCTGCTCGGCGGTGGGCTGCACGGGCTGGGTCCTTGTCTGTTGCCACGACTGTCACGACACGCTTCGCCGGAGGGGTCACCACGGAGGTCACCACGCGAGGGGCAGTTCGTAGATGCCCTGGACGCCGCTGTCGGCGTGCTTCACCGCCACCTGGTCGACGGGCACGGCCATCCGCAGGGTGGGGATGCGGGTGACGAGCGTGTGCAGCGCGATCTGCAGCTCGGCGCGGGCCAGGTTCTGGCCCAGGCACTGGTGCACGCCGTAGCCGAAGGCGGTGTGCCGGCTCGCCGAGCGGCCGAGGTCGAGGCGGTCCGGGTCGGTGTAGGCCTCCGGGTCGCGGTTGATCGCGGAGTTCGGCAGCAGCACCCCGTCGCCCTTGCGGATGGTCAGCCCGCCGACGGCGATGTCCTCGGCGGCGACCCGGGTGGCGACGTCCGCGATGGCGAGGAAGCGCAGCAGTTCCTCGACCGCGCCCGGCACGAGCTCCGGGTCGGCCCGGAAGGCGGCGAGCTGCTCGGGGTGCTCCAGCAGGGTCAGGGTGCCGAGCGTGATCATGCTGGCGGTGGTCTCGTGACCGGCCATCAGCAGGATGAGGGCGAGTGTGCCGATCTCCTCGCGGGTCAGCGAGCCTTCGGCGAGCCCCTCCGCCACGAGTGTGTCGAGCAGGCCGTCCCCGGGCTCGGTCTCCTTGCGGACGACCAGGCCGTCCAGGTAGACGCGCAGGTTGCGCAGCGCGTCGAAGGTGTCCTGCTCGGTCGACTCCCTGGCCACCAGCCGGGCGGTCTGCTTCTCGAAGTACTCGTGGTCCTCGTAGGGCACGCCGAGAATGCGGCAGATCACGAGCGACGACAGCGGCAGCGCCAGCGCGGTGGACAGTTCGGCGGGCGGACCCTGGCGCAGGATCGCCGTGACCAGCTCGTCGGTGCGCTCCTGGATCGCCGGGCGCAGGTCGTTGATCCGGCGCACGGTGAAGGCGGAGATCAGCCGGCGGCGGTAGCCGGTGTGCTCGGGCGCGTCCATGCCGATCAGCAGGGCCTGCTTCTGGATCGACTTGCGGCGCGGGCTGGTCACCGGGAACAGCGGGTTCGACCAGTCGGAGGAGAGCCGCGGATCGGTGAGCAGCGCGCGGGCCTCGGCGTGGCCGACGACCGTCCACACCACCCGGCCGTCGTACAGCCGCACCCGGGCCAGCGGGCCCTGCGTGCCGCGCAGCTCCTGGTAGCCCGTAGGCGGGTGGTAGGGGCAGGTGCGCGGGAGGGGGAAGTCCGGCAGCCGCTCCGCGGGCTCGGCGTGGGCCATGTCTGTGCCTCCTACGGCGGGTTGGGTGCAGCGCGGCGCCCAGCGTTGCCCTCCGGCCTTGCACTGGCCTAAACGCCGACTTGCAGCGCGGCAGACGCACGGCGGGGACCCGGCAGACCCCCGGCGGGGCCCGCCGACACCCCCGCCGACCGACCGCCGACCGACCCCTGACCGACTGCCGACCGCCTGCCGGGTCGGCGTTAGGAGCGGCTTTAGCGGCGCCCCGGAAGTTGGCCGCATGACGACCACAGCCGTCGCGCGGGAGAGGCGCCACCCGCTCCATCTCCCTGGGGAGAGCGGACCGTTCGCACCGGTCCTCTCGGCCGGGAGTCCAGGGCGCCGACCGCACCGCCGGCGTGATCCGGACCGGCTCCGGCCGGCTCCGATCCGGTACCCGGCCGTGGTCGGCCCGATTTCGACCTGACGAGGAGTAACCCGTGACTGAACGCCCACTGAGATTCGGGCTGAGTGTCATCGACCCGGCGGTGGACTGGCCGGCCGTCGCGCGCGAGGCCGAGCGGCTCGGCTACGACGTGGTCGCCGCGGTCGACCACGTCGGCCGGTCGGCCCCCTTCCCGAGCCTGGTGGCGGCGGCAGCGGCCACCGAGCGGCCCCGGGTGGGCACGTACATCACCAACGCCTCGTTCTGGGAGCCGGCCCTGCTGGCGCGTGAGGTGGCGAGCGTCGACCGGCTCACCGGCGGGCGCCTGGAGCTGGGCATCGGCGCCGGCCAGAGCGTCGTCGCGTCGACCGCCGGCTGGAGCCCGGAGCGGCGGCTCGCGCACCTCACCGAGACCGTCGAGGTGGTGCTGCGGCTGCTCGCCGACCCGGGGCACAGCCCGCGCGGTGTCCAGTCCCCGCGTCCACCACTGCTGATCGGCGGCAACGAGGACGGCGAGCTGGCGCTGGCCGCACGCCACGCGGACACCGTCGCCTTCACCGGCGCCCATCTGAGCGCCGGCGGCGGTTTCACCCTGCTCTCCGCCGAGGAGCTGGCGGAGCGCGTCGCCTTCGTGCGCGAGGCCGCTGCGGGGCGGGAGATCGAGTTCAACATCGGCGTCAAGCGGGTCGTCGTGACGGACGACCGGCGGGCCGGCGCCGCAGCGGTGCGCGACCTGGCCCCGCAGTTGAGCGTCGACCAGCTCCTGGACCTGCCGACCGTGCTGATCGGCACGCACGAGCAGATGGCCGAGCAGATCCGCAAGCACCGGGCCGCCTACGGCTTCAGCTACGTCATGGTCCTCGGGGAGTACGTCAGAGAGTTCGCCCCGGTGATCCGGCTGCTCCGCGAGGACGGGCAGTGAGCGCGCCCGTCCTGGTGATCGGGGCCGGCCCGGCCGGTCTGGCGGTCGCCGGGGAGCTGGCGCTGGCGGGCGTCGGCGCGGTCGTCATCGACCGGCTCGCCGCGCCCGACCCGCACGCGCCCGGCCAGGCAATCAACGTCTCCACCGTCGAACTGCTGGACGAGCGCGGCCTGGTGGACGGCCTGCGGGCCACCACCATGGCCCTGCCGGGCGCCCACTTCTCGTTGCTCTGGCTGCGCCCGGACGGCCTCGCCGAGTCGCACCCCCACGGCCTGATGGCGCCGCAGGCCCTGGTGGAGGCCGCACTGGCCGAGCGGCTCGCCGGCTCGGCCGTGGAGGTCCGCCGCGGGCACCTCCTCACCGGCCTGCGCCAGGACGCCACCGGCGTGACGGCCCGGCTGCGCGGCCCCGACGGGGAGTACGACCTGCGCGGCTCGTACCTGGTCGGCGCGGACGGCGAGGACAGTACCGTCCGCCGGCTGGCCGGGATCGGCTTCCCCGGCAACGGCTGGTCCTTCTCCGGCATCGTCGGGGACATCGGGACGGACTTCGCCACCCTGCCCCAGGTGCACCTCGGCGCCCGGTTCTCCGAGGCCGGCGGCATGTACTCCGGCTCACCGGCCGGGCCCGGCGTCCTGCGGATCATCACGGCGGCCACCGACAGCGCGCAGCGCACCGGCAGCGGCCCCGCCACCCTGGACGAGCTGCAGTCCGAGGTCGCGCGGCTCACCGGGCACCTGCTGCCGGCCCGTGCGCTGCTGTGGGCCGAGCGGTTCACCAGCACCACCGGCAACGCCGAACGGTACCGGGACGGCCGGGTGTTCCTCGTCGGCGACGCCGCGCACACCTTCTTCCCGCTCGGCGGGCTGCGGCTCAACACCGCCGTCCACGACGCGCTGAACCTCGGCTGGAAGCTCGCCGCCGAGCTGCGCGGCTGGGCGCCGCCCGGACTGCTGGACAGCTACCACGCCGAGCGCCACCCGGTCGGCGCGCGGGCCGGCCGCGTGCTGGACGCGCAACTCGCCCTGGCCCACCCGCCGGAGCGGGTGGCACCGCTGCGCGACCTGTTCGCCGAGCTGGTCGGGTACGACGACGTCAACCGGCACCTGTTGGAGCTGGTCACCGGCGTGGACGTCCGCTACCCGCTCGACGGGGCCGGAGCCGGCCACCCGCTGCTCGGGCGCCGCCTGCCCCACCTGCCGCTGGTCACCGCCGACGGGACGGACACCGGCGTGGCCGCTCTCCAGCGGCGCGCCCGAGGTGTGCTGCTGCACCTCGCCTCGGACGGGGCCGTCCACCAGGACGCGGTGCGGGGCTGGTCGGACCGGGTGGACACGGTCGCCGTCCGGCCCTCGGAGGAGCTGCTTGCGGCCACCGGCGGGGCGGCCGTCCTGCTGCGGCCGGACGGCCACATCGCCTGGGCCGGGGCAGGCGGCGGGCCCTCGCTCGCCGACGCCCTGAAGAGCTGGTTCGGCGCGCCTCACTGACAGCTCCGAGACTGACCAGCTCCGCGACTGACCAATTCCGGGACTGACAGCGCCGAGACTGCCGGCACCGAGGTCCGAGCGGCATCCGGCGGAGGCGACGGCCGGGCCGCCACCTGCTTCACCGGCTCCTGACGGGATAGAATCGGGCACAGGCCCCGTTTCCTGGGCGCCCCGGCGCGGGGCGCCCAGGTCCGGGTTTCATCCGCCCGTCCCCGGGAAGCGAGCGACCATGCCGACGAAGGACATCTCCACGGCCGATCAGCCGCGCATGCGCGCTGACGCACGCCGCAACTACGAACGGCTGCTCGCCGAGGCGCAGGCCGCCTTCCTCAAGCGCGGCGTGGACACCTCCCTGGACGACATCGCCAAGCAGGCCGGCGTCGGCAACGCGACCCTCTACCGGCACTTCCCGACCCGGGAGAGCCTGCTCGAAACCCTGCTCCGCGACAGCTTCCTGCAACTCGACTCCCGGGCGAACGAGTTGATGACCTCCGCGACACCCGGCGAGGCGCTCGTCGACTGGTTCCGCGCCGCCGTCGTGCACGCGACCACCTACCGCGGCCTGGTCAACGCCCTGATGGACGGCCACCGGGACGAGGCCTCCGAGCTCAACACCGCCTGCCACGCCATGCAGGACTCGGGGCAGCAGCTCCTCGCCCGGGCCCAGCGGGCGGGCGCCGTCCGCGCCGACACCAGCCCCGGTGAGTTCTTCACCCTCGTCGCCGCCGCCGCCTGGGCCACCGAGAACGCTCCGGAGGAGTCGGCCCAGCTCGTCAAGGTCATCATCGACGGCCTCCGCATCACCCCGTAGCCCGCAGTAGCCGGAGTACCGGGACGGGCGCCCCGGCCCGGGCGCGGGGTCACCTGATCGGCCCTACCGCGTTGCCGCGTCCGCCTCCCTTGGGAAGCGTGGGCCCCGGGCACGCCCGCCCCGAGCCGCGTGGGCCACACTCCCGTGCGGCTGTCGGCCGGCGATCGAGGAGTGCGCGTGTACTACAGCAGCGGGAACTACGAGGCGTTCGCCAGGCCGCGCAAGCCGGAGGGGGCCGAGCGCAAGCGCGCCTGGTTCGTCGGCGCCGGGCTCGCCTCGCTGGCGGGGGCCGCCTTCCTCGTCCGTGACGCCCAGGTGCCGGGCGAGCGCATCACGATCCTGGAGCGCCTCAAGCTGCCCGGCGGGGCCCTGGACGGGATCAAGGAGCCGAGGAAGGGCTTCGTGATCCGCGGCGGGCGCGAGCTGGAGGACCACATGGAGTGCCTGTGGGACCTGTTCCGCTCGGTGCCCTCGCTGGAGGTGGACGGCGCTTCCGTACTGGACGAGTTCTACTGGCTCAACAAGGACGACCCGAACTACTCCTTGCAGCGCGTCACCGAGCGCCAGGGGCAGGACGCCGGCACGGACGGACGGTTCGCCCTGAACGACCGCGCCCAGAAGGACCTCGTGAAGATCTTCCTCGCCACCCGCGAGGAGCTGGAGGGCAAGCGGATCGACGAGGTGTTCGGCCGGGACTTTCTGGAGAGCAACTTCTGGCTGTACTGGCGCACCATGTTCGCCTTCGAGGAGTGGCACGGCGCGCTGGAGATGAAGCTGTACCTGCACCGCTTCGTCCACCACGTGGGCGGGCTGCCGGACCTCTCGGCGCTGAAGTTCACCAAGTACAACCAGTACGAGTCGATGGTCCTGCCGCTGACCCGCTGGCTGATGGACCAGGGGGTGACGTTCCGCTTCGCCACCGAGGTCACCGACATCGACTTCGACCTCACCCCCGGCCGCAAGCTGGCGACCCGCATCCACTGGACCGAGGACGGGCAGGCCGGCGGCACCGACCTGGGCGAGGACGACCTGGTCCTCACCACGATCGGCTCGCTCACCGAGAACTCCGACAACGGCGACCAGCACACCGCGGCCCGGCTCGACGAGGGCCCCGCGCCGGCCTGGGACCTGTGGCGCCGGATCGCCGCCAAGGACCCGGCGTTCGGCCGCCCCGAGGTGTTCTGCGGGAACATCCCGGCGAGCAAGTGGGAATCCGCCACCGTCACCACCCTCGACCAGCGGATCCCGCGCTACATCCAGAAGATCGCCAAGCGCGACCCGTTCAGCGGCGGCGTGGTCACCGGCGGCATCGTCACCGCCCGGGACTCCTCGTGGCTGCTGAGCTGGACGGTCAACCGCCAGCCGCACTTCAAGCAGCAGCCGCCCGACCAGGTCGTCGTCTGGGTCTACGGGCTCTTCGTGGACCGGCCGGGCGACTTCGTGAAGAAGCCGATGCAGGACTGCACCGGCGAGGAGATCACCCAGGAGTGGCTCTACCACCTCGGCGTGCCGGTCGGGGAGATCCCCGAACTCGCCGCCGGGGCCGCCACCTGCGTGCCGGTGATGATGCCCTACATCACGTCGTTCTTCCTGCCGAGGCG
>FTKL01000005.1_pt1 | contig 18816 bp, 21 predicted proteins | sample 2434061 | NCBI WGS metagenome assembly FTKL01 (sample SAMEA3914816, study PRJEB12502) | metagenome | biome: forest; material: soil | place: USA | collected 2011-09-16 | depth 0.3 m
CCGGGTGAGGCCGGCCCGGCCTGGGTCCCGCCGGGGCTCCCGGCGTTCGGCCGGGGGGCGGCGGCGGGAGTGCCGGGAGCCGGCGGGCGCGGGCCGGCCGCCGCCCGGGATTCGGACTTCGGGGCCCGCCCCTGGACGGGGGTGACCGGCACACCGGCCTTCTTCGCCTTGTACCGCGCCACGGCGCTTTGGGCGGAGACGTCGGCCCAGACCTGGAAGCGCTCGGCCTGGATGACGAGCTTCTCCCCCGCCGTGGAGTACCACCGACTGGCCTTGTTCTTGGCCGCGGCGGGCACCTGGCGGGCGGCGGCCTTGGACTTGAGGACCAAGTCCTGCTTCTTGGCCGCCGCGTAGGCGCGGGAGCGGGCCGGGACGTCGTTCGCCTTGGCGACGGCCAGGGCGGCACCGATCAGGAATTCAATCACGGAGCGTCACCCCTGGAAGAGTGCCTGGAGGGCCCCGCCGACCCCGCTGGCGATCCAGTCGAGGACCGACCGGCTGCCGTCCCCGGCGAGGCCCGCGACGAAAGGGGTGAGCAGCGGGGTGGCGAAGCTGATGCTGAGGTGGGTGTTGCTCACGGTGTTACGCAGGAGGCTGAAGAGCGTCGTGACGATCGCCAGGCCCCCTCCGATGGCCAGCCAGCCGTTGCCGAACACCGGCAGGTTGGCGGTGACCTCGGAGGCCCAGAGGAGAAGGCTGCGGACGAAGGGCAGGCCGGCGACGCCGATGCCGGTCAGAATCACCAGCAGGTTGGCGACGCGGTAGGTCACCGGGGGGTACCAGTCGATGACCGCCTTGCGGGGGCCGCCACCGCGGGTGCCCTGCTTGGGATCGAACGCCCAGAAGAACCAGAGCAGTGCGCCGGAGAGGACTGCGGTGGTGATGCTGACCGGGTACGAGCCGCCGTTCATGATCATATTCCTTTCGATTTGACGGTGTGTGAGTTTGCAGGGAAAATCGCGCGCGCGCCTGCGGGCGTGTGCGCGCACGCGCCTTGGAGCCCCTGTGGGCTTGGGGGCCAGTTCGCAGTGCGGACTGCGTACTTGGTTGCGTACTTGGGGTCTGACCTGCGATTTCATGCGGTTCGCACGATGCGTACCGGCTATCCGCGAGTGCGGCTCTCGAGGCGGACCCGCAGGAGGTCCATCCGCTCGGTGAGGGCGATTAGCTCGGTCTCCCCCGCGCCCTCGGGAGCGTGGTTGAGGGTGGCGCGGAGCTGGTCGTAGGCCGTCTCGAACAGGCCACGTGGCGTGGGGTCGGCGGCCTTGCGCCGGGACCAGTACCCGGCGAATCTCTGCTTCTTCGCGGCGGCTCTGGCGGCCTTCACGGAACCTCCGGTCGGGATCGGCGCCGGCCGTGGCCGGGCGCGCTGGCCGGGCCTCGGCGAGCGTGGGCGGGGTGGTTGGTCAGGCTGCGCGGACCGGTCCGCAGAGATCGGATCCGGTCGTTGCGGGGTCCTCGGCGACGCCCTGCGGCGCTCGGGGGAGGGGACCGGTCGCGACCCCGGGGAGCGGCATTTCGTCCGGTTCGTCCCGGTTGTCGCGGGCCTCCTGACGCGCCCGGATCCTGTCCGATATGCGTGGAATGACAGTCACTCCGACGACGGTGGAACCACCCGCCGCAAGCGCGCAGGCGACCAGTTCAAGGAGGATGCTCACGCCTGATTCCTTCACTCTCGGTAGTCAAATGGGCCGTGCGACGGGGCGGTTTACCCCCTTGGCAGCCCGAAGACCACCAAGGGACAAACCACCCCAAATTCGGACTCGCAAGGTGTGCCCGTCAGAAACGGAACCCCCGATCCAGGGGCACGCGGCCGACAGCCCAGGAGCGCCAACCGCCGGCCGGAGCAGCCCGGCCGGTCCGGAGGAAGAGGCCGGAGCAGTCAAACCCCCGCATCGGCGAACTCCCTCCGGACCGGCTGCGCCGGGACCTCGTCCCGCGCCGTCACCGGATCGCGGTCCTCCTCGTCCCGGACGGCCACCTCCGGCTCGGCCTCCGCCTGGGCGGCCTGCGCCTGGGCCTCACGGTGCAGCTCCAGCGCCAGCTCCATGGCCTCCTTCGCCTTGGGCTGGCCGCACCGGAACCGCTGCTTGATCGGGCCGATACCGATGGTGAGACCGTCCCCGTCCTCGTTGACGTACGGCAGCAACTCCACGGCCATGGCCTCGGGCTCCCAGCGCCGACCGGACTCGTCACCCTCCAAGTCGTCTGCCATACCCGTCGCTTCCTCGGCCGGACCGTGCACGTCCGCTGCCCTACCCGTCACACCCGGCGCGACGTCCGGACCGGACACGCGCACGTCCCGCGCACTCCCGTCACCGGGCTGCGCCGTACCTGTTCCAGCGGGAACCACCAGGCGCCGGTCAGCGACAGATTCCGGCATACCAGCTGTGACCTGCGGGTTTACCGTCTCCAGGCCCGTGATGCCCTCACGGGTAGGGAGCGACGGGTATACCTGCGAACCCGACGGGTATACCTGCGGGCCGGACGAGTAGGGCACCTCGGGTGTACCTGCGAACGGGCCAGGTACACCCGCCGGGTATACCTGCGAACCGGGCAGGTATACCTGCCGACCCTCCGGGTGTACCTGCGAACCGGGCAGGTATACCTGCGAATCGTCCAGGTACACCCCGACCCGGGGCAGGTGTACCTGCGTTCCGGCCGGGTGTACCTGCCCGTCGTCCAGGTGTACCTGGGCCTCGGACAGGTAGGGCTGGGCGGGTACACCCGTTGCGGCGGGTACACCCGCCGCGTGCACCCGCTGCTGGAGCGGGTATACCTGACCGACGGCCCCGGGCGCACCCGCGGAAGCGAGTACACCCGCGGCGCCGACGCCCTCGATGGTCGCCCCCTCACCCGAGTAGGGGAGAGAGTCCCGGCCATGCGCACTCACGGAGTCCGGCGCCTGCGACCGGTCGCCGAGCGTGGTGGCCCGCAGGTTCTCCACCGCGTCCTCGTCGTCGAAGTCCAGCGTGGCGAACTCCCTGGTCCGCACCAGGCGGCGCAGCGCGGCGAGCACGTCGTCGTGGTCATCGGGCCGGACCCGGGTCTGGGCCGCCTGCGCCCGTCGCTCGGCTGCCGCCAGGCGCAGACGCAGCGCCCAGAGCCCCGGGACGCGCCACGAGAAGCCCTGCTTGGGCTTGTCCTTGCGACGCGAGCGGGAGTCCGGGCGGCTCTCGGTCTGCACCCGCTTCTCCAGCCGGCGCAGGAGGTACAACCGCTGGGCGGCGCCCTGGACACGGACGCGGCGGGTGGCGTCGGCTGCCGACAGGTCAGCGTCGGCGGCGAGCGCCAGACCGACCCTGACCAGCTCGATCGGGTGGACCAGGCGCAGCAGGCGCAGGCGGCGGTCGAGCCACTCGCCGGCGTCCTTGAGCTTCTGGCGGGCCGCGCCGCGCTCCTCGATCGAGCCGAGCTCGAACAGCACGGCCGCGATGATCGGCCAGATCGCGCGGGCGATCTGGCCCTTGGTGGTGGTGGCTTCGGAAGCGGAGAACGCGCTGCTGGTGAACGCGAGGACCCAGACCAGCGCACCGGACAGGCCGGGCGGCTCGTTGTTGCGGGAGCGGCGGCGGGCCCGGCGGCCGCAGACGTAGGCCGCGACGTCCAACGCCAGGAACGGCAACCAGTCCCAATAGCCGGTGAGCCCGATGACCTCGTGTCCGAGCTTGCGCAGGCCGTCCGAGCTGAGCTTGGCGGCGGCCAGGGCGACGACGATGACGCCGAGGTCGTCGCCCTGGCGGCCGCGCCGGTCGGCGAGGTCGTCGCGGTGCTTGATCTGGTCGTCGGTAAGGGTCTTCTCCAGCTCATAGGCGGCTTCCGAGCGGCGCCAGGCCCGGACCACCAGCAGCACGGTGATGCCCAGAACCAGGGCGGCGAGGACGTGGTCGGAGTGGCGGCCGAGCCAGGCCAGGTCCGGGAGCCACGAGGGCCAGGAGTCGGGCAGCGAGAGTGCGAGGTGGATGGGGGGCGGGTTCACGGGTCGTCTCCAGGTGGACCGGGGAAGGGGTGATCAGGTAGGGGGCGGCAGGCGCCGGGCATTCTGCGTGGCGTCCTCGTCCACCGCCTCGAGCACCGCCGGGCAGAACTGCGGATCGCGCTCGGGGTCCGGGCACCACCCGCACAAGCCGTGCGCATGGGCGAAGAGGGCAAACTCGACCGCGTTCATGCTGTCGGCGGACGGGGCGCCGGTGCCGACCGATGCCGCCGGGGCGGGATCGGCCGGCACCGGCACCGGCGGGGCTTCGTACCGCACGCGGCCCCGGGAAGCTCGGCCAGCGAGGCGGGTAAGGGCGTTGGCCGGGCAAGCCCAGAGCCAGAAGACGGCGACCGGAGCCAGGACGACCCCGGCCGCCAGCACGGTCTCGACTACGGCGGCGAGAGTGGAAGTGGCCACGGTCAGGAGGTCCGGGCGCGGTTACGGGCGGCGCGGCGCTTCATCGCTCGCCGCTCGTCCTCGCTCATCCCGCCCCAGACCCCGGCGTCCTGCCCGGTCTCCAACGCCCACTGGAGGCACATCTCCATCACCCCACAGCGGCGGCAGGCCGCCTTGGCCTCCTCAATCTGAAGCAGGGCCGGCCCGGTGTTCCCGACCGGGAAGAACAGCTCCGGGTCCTCCTGCCCGTTCCTGCAGACGGCGCTGTGCCGCCAGTCGTCCGCGGAGCCGCTCACCGGCCTCCTCCCTTCGGCTTGGAAGTGATCGTCTTGGGCTGCTCGGGCACGGGCTGGGCGGGACGGTCGCCTCCGAGGAGGCTGCGGTCGTGGTGCACGGGCTTCTCCTAGTTGGTGTAGGCCGGACACTCCGGCCGAGGGGCAGGTTCGGGTTCGTCGCGGCCCGGTCAGTACGGGGTGAGGCGCTCCAGCTCGTCGGCCCAGCGGGTGTACTCGGGGCCGGTCATGCCGTGGGCGGCGGCCAGCAGGGCGTCCTGGACGTGGCGGCACTCCTCGACCGGGGTGCCGGCGCGGCAGCAGACGCCGAGCTTGTGGCTGGTGCGGGCGGCCTGCGACAACGACCAGTCGAGAAAGTCGAAACCGCCGACGTAGACGCTGCCCAGGCCCTCCCGCACCGGGATGGTGCGACTGGCGGCGGCGCCCGCCGCCAGGTCGTTGACCGTGCGGTGCAGCGCGTCCAGCCGCTTCGTCAGGCGGGTCAGCCCGACGGTGGAGCTGATCGTGGCGCCGGCCGACACCGCGAGGGCGAAGGCCGAGCACAGGTTCTCGGCGGCCCAGCGGGCCGGGGTACGGATGCTCATCGGTATCTCCAGCAAGTGCGGCTCGCACCGCATCGGGGCCGTCGCGAACGGCCGGAACGGGAAGGGGAGGGGGAAGAGCTACGCCGCAGTGGCGGCCGCAACCCGCCGGGGGTGGCGTCGGCCACCCGCCCACGGCGAGTGCCGCTGCACCAGGTCGTCCTCGACCGGGGTGCGGCTGTCCTTGGTGACCGTCGGCTTGGGCTTCTTGCCGCCGGTCGATTTGGTCTTGGGCACGGTGGCCTCCTCACTGCGGGCGGCGGACTCTCCGCTGCTCCTCGCCGCGCCCGGGTCGAGCGGATCGGACACGGTGAGCAACTGCGGGGGCCGGGAGGAGAGCAGCGCAGGTGGGGCGGAACTCCGTCGGAGGACCGCCCCACCTGCGCCGGGCCGGGCGTCGTCAGCCGAGCGAGCTCAGGCAGGGGCTGTCGACGGTGCGTCCGGCGGCCGCGTCCAGGGCGGCCCGGGTCTGGGGGCCGGCCATGCCGTCGACCGTGATCCGGGCGCAGGTCTGGAACCAGCGCACCGAGTCCTCGGTGAGCCGGCCGTACATGCCGTCGGTCTTGAGCGGGGCGACCTGCGAGAGGACCGAGTTGAGCTGGCGCTGCAGCTCGGTCACCTGCGAGGAAGCAGATCCGACCGCCAGGACGGCGGACGGCCTGGGCGCGGCGGAGGCCGGGACGGCCACCAACAGGGTGGCCGCGGTGGCCAGCGCGACGGCCGCGATGGCGGTGCGAAGGGCGTTGCTGTGCACGGTCGTTCTCCTCACGAGCGGTGGAGCGGACCAGGTGCTGGTCCCGAGGTCTCCCATCACCTCCCGGTCGCGGCCGTGATGGCCGGGCCGGGGAGGTCGTGGCAGCCCTCGGGCTGTGAAGGCAGAGGGTGGCCGCCGCCGACGAGGTGTCGGCGGCGGCCGGGTGGCGCTGTTCGTCTGCGTGACACCGGGACCGACTGACTGCGTCGGTCCCGGAAGCCGCCGGAGAGGTTCCGGCAGGCCGTGCCTGGATTGATCGGGGCGGCAGGTCCCCGCGCCAAGGTGCTTGCATCACAAGGAAGTTGGTTGTCCTGCCTCCGGCGCAGCGTCACGCTCACGGGCCGGAGGTCAATCTCGAATCGCTCTGTGGAGTTATTGAAGGAACGGGCACTTCCTTGGCCTGGCCCCCTCGGGCCGGACTTCCGGGCGCTTCGTGGTGGTGCGGAGTGCTGGACCCTGGCGGGCCCGGCGCCCACTCCCGGCCCCGTCCTGGTGATGTGCTCATGCCAGGACGGTTCCGAGGAGAAGGCGGCGGAGACCTTCGGGCTGTACAGAGACGGTGCCGACCGAGCCGAAATCAGCTCGCGGACTGCTCGGGCTCCCGCTGCTCGGACTGACGAGCCGGAGCCGCCTCATCGGACCGCCGATACGGAGAACGGGCCTGCGCCTTCTTGGAGAGCCCCAGGAAGAGATCGGCCTGGTTCGTCGCAGCGACCTGCTGCACCTCGGGGGCGATCACTGGTCGCCGTCCGAGTACGGCCGGCCGAAGTTCCGCTGCACGAACGTCTCGGCGCCGGGCTGCCTGGACGGGTCCGGGGTGGGCACCCGGCGACCGAACCGGTCGACCGCTGCGGGCGCCGGGTGAACCTCCCGGGCCACGGAGTGCGTCTGGGAGGTGGAGGAGTGCCAGCCGCCGGAGGCGGAGCTGCCCGTCCGGGTGACCGTGCCGGACGAGCCGGAACCGGACTGACCCGCCGAACTGCTGGAGCTGAAGCCGAGGAAGGAGCGGATCCCCATCAGGACTGCCCTCCCGTCAGCTCGGCCCTGATCTGGTCGGCCTGCTCACGGGTCTGCTGGATGTCGGTCTGGATCGGGGCCCAACTGTCGACCCTCTCCTGCAACCAAGCCGCCTCGGCGGCCGGGGGCTCGTAGTCGCTCATGCGGCCACCGCCAGGAGGTCCGCGGCCGCCGGCATGGTCAGCACCACGACGGTGCCACCCGACGTGCCGGTGATCGTCACCTGGCCGTCGCAGACCCGGACGTCGTTGGTGTCCAGGGCGTCCGCGACGGCGTGGACGTCATCCAGGCTCGCGACCCGGTCGAGACGGTGGTTCAGCGTCCCGGCCCCGGCCAGACCGATCGCGGCGAGGCCGTCGATCAGGGCCCCGAGGTCGTCGTACTGGCCGACGGCCGGCACGGAGCCGGAGTCCTGCATGGCGGAAACCGCATCCGCGGCGGCGGAACTGCGGGGGTCGGTGATCTCCGACCCGCTGTCGTACGGAAAGATGCGCATGGCGGGTTACTCCCTCAGTCGCTTTGAGGTGGTAGGGACTCGCCATCGGCACCCCCGACGGGGGCGCCAGCTGCGGGCCCGGGGACTACGACCCCCGGGCCCGCAGTGCTTTTCCGGGCTACGACCCCCAGAGCGGCAAGGCGAGATTCAACCGCCGCCGCGCGGCCCGGGCTACGACCCCCGGTTCGCTTGGCGACGGGACCACTCTGACACACCGTCATCGACACAGTCAACAGTGTTTCGATACACATCTCTGCGTGTCGATACGCGAGTGGGTGTGGTTGACTATTGCTTGGACAAGAACGCATCAGGAGCTCGCGAAAGGAACTCTCACGGTGGCGCAGCCGAAGTGGAAGGTGCTGGCAGATGAGCTGGCGCTGGAGTGCGCTGCGCGCCGTCCGGGTGAAGGTGCCCCAACAGTGCGGCAGTTGATCGCTGACCGCCGTGGCTCGCAGTCCACCATCAGCGAGGCATACGACGAGCTGGTGCGCAGAGGCGTTGTTCGGGCGAAGCATGGGGTGGGCTACATCGTCCTCCCGAGGCGTTCCGCCACTCTCCGCCTTGTCCGGCAGGCCGGGCCCGCAGGCTCCGCTAGCGGTAACTACCCTGCGCAGTTCAGTGATTGGGAGGTTCCGGCTCCTCTGGTGCTGGTCAGTCAGACCGTCGTCGAACCGTCGGCCAGCACCGCGATCAAGCTGGGTCTGCCCGCAGACAACCTGATGGTTCTCTGCAGTACTCACCACGCTGTCGTCGATGCTTCGGACGATGCCGACAGCAATGTTCTGCTGGTGCGGACCATCTGGCAGCCCTCGACCGGCCAACACGAACAGACCGGGGCGGCTCGCGAGCAGGTCCAGTACCGCCCCGCCACCGATGCTGAGGCCGAGACGCTGGGCCTTCCGTACAACGAACCTGTCGTCGAGATCGAGCAGGTCCTGAGCGACATCTCCGGGTCGCCTGTTGAGCTGCGGCACATGGTGGCACCTGCCAGCTACACCAAACTGGTTGCCGAGAACCTCCTGCTCCCGCTCACCGGCTCCGCCTAAGCACCTGATGCCTTTCAAGGTGGCTCCTCCCCTGGTCGTCCGACCTGGAAAAGGAGACCCGAGACAGGGTCAGGTCACCAGCGCATCGGCTTCATCAAATCCGTACACACGATCATCAACATGTTTTCAACATCGCTATCAACAGGTGTTCCAGACTCCCCGCCCTACGCTTCGGCGGGTGAGCACTGAGAGGGGTGGGGTTGTGGCCAGGGAGCGTCCGGACTGGCGTCCAGACATGCTGCGCGCGCAGCGGCAGGCATTCAGCTTGACGCTGGAGCAGGCCGGTGAAGCGCTCCGGGCAGCATGGGAACGTGCTGGGCTGCCTGGCGGCCCGCCGGCAGCTAATCCTCAGACGTTGAGTCAGCACGAGACCGGTGAGGTGTACCCCGGGCCGGACTACCGCCGGGCGTACTGCCTGCTGTACCAGTCGACGGAGCCCGAGCTCGGGTTCCGACGGGCCTGGCCGGGCGAGGAAGTACCGAAGCTCGCCCTCACGCCCTACAGCGACGAGCGCAACGGCGCCCATGTACTTGCTGTCGAGCGGGCCCTGATGAAGATCACGGCCAGCTCTGAGGTGGGCAACTCCACCGGGGTCCAGCAGAAACTCATGGATGCCTGGAGGCGACGACGGACGGGCGGCGACCCCCACCGACCGACCCTGGTCCTGGTCGGTGGCTACGCCGGCAGCGGCAAGACCGAGCTCGCCCACTTCTTCACCGCTCTCACCGGCTGGCCGCTCCTGGACAAGGACCCCCTGACCCGGCCGCTGGTGGAGGGGCTCCTCCTCGCACTCGGCGGTGATCCGAACGACCGTCATACCGAGCTCTACCGCGAGCGGGTGAGGCCGCTGGAGTACGAGTGCCTCATGCAGTCCGCCTACGCGAACGTCGCCGGCGGAATCAGCACGGTCCTCTCGGCGCCCTTCATCGCGGAGATGACCTCGGAGGACTGGATGGCCCGGCTGTTCAACAGGTGCGAGGCCAAGGGGGTGGACGTCTCCCCGATCTGGGTGGAGTGCGACCCCGCCTCGATGCGCGAGTACATCGGTCACCGGTCGGCAGCCCGCGACACCTGGAAGCTCCACCAGTGGGACGACTACCTCAAGACGATCGACCCCGAGTTGCGCCCGGTGGTGCCCCACTTCGTGGTGGACAACCGGGCCGGCTCCGCCGTCAGCCTCGCTGACCAGGCGCGCGCGGCCGTCGCTGCGGCGGTGCCCTCATGAACGGCACCGGCGTCATCCTGTACGGGCCCCCGGCAGCGGGGAAGGACACCGTCACTGCCGAACTCGCTCGCCTCGAGGGCGAGTTCGGCCTGTTCTCACGGGTGAAGGTCGGCCCCGGTCGCTCGACTGGATACCGAATGGGGACGTTTGAGCAGCTCGCCGACCTTCGGGCCAGCGGCGCCGTGGTCTACGAGAACGCGCGCTATGACAGCACGTACGTGACCGACCGCCCCGGACTCGACGCGGCCTTCGAGGTCGGCACTCCGGTCATGCACCTCGGCCAGATCGAGGGCGTGGAGGCGGTGCAGAGCGGCTACCCGGCGCGGTGGCTGACCGTCCTGCTCTGGTGCCCGCGTGAGACGACGGCCAGTCGATCAGCCGGCCGCGGCGACGCGGACACCCCTGCGCGCCTCGCCGCCTGGGACGCTACTCGGGCTGACCTCGACGCTCACCCCGAGTTCGCCTTCGACCTGATCGTCGACACCACCCAGCTCACCCCTGAGCAGACAGCCGAGCAGATCCAGGCCGCCGTCGCCATGATGACGGAGCAGCAGCTCCTGCTGATCGACTTCGACGACACCCTGATCAACCGTCTCCAGGCGGTCACTGCCTGGATCACCGCCTACGTGGACCATCACCACCTCCCGGAAGCCGTCCGGGCCCGGATGCTCGACGCCATGCGAGTACGGGCCGATCGCGATGTTTTCGATGCCCTGGCCGCCGAGCTCGACCTCCCCCACAGCGCGGCGGACCTCTGGGCGCTGTACAGCACCGAGTTCCCGAAGACCGTCAGGGCCTTCCCCGGCGTCACCGAGGCGCTCACCGAACTGCGGGCGGCCGGCTGGACGGTGATCGTCACCACGAACGGCGGCGCGGCGATCCAGCGCGCCAAGCTCACCGCCTCCGGCATCGCCGAAGCGGTGGACGGGATCTGCATCTCCGAGGAAGCAGGGGCCCGCAAGCCCGACCCCGCGATCTTCCACGCCGCCGCTTCTGTCGCCAGCCTCCGCCTGACCGACGGCGGCTGGATGGTGGGCGACAACGCTGCCCTCGACGTCTACGGCGCCCAGCAGGTCGGGCTGCGCACCGCGTGGGTCTCGCACCACCGCCCCTGGCCGGGCGGCCCGCCGCCGACGATCACCACCCCGGACACCCTCACCATCCTCAACCAACTGCTGAAGGAGGCGATGTGACCGTGGCTCAGACCCTCGGCATCCTCCACCCCGGCAGCATGGGCGCCGCCGTCGCGACGTGCGCCGCGTCCACCGGCACTACCGTGCTGTGGTGCCTGCAAGGGCGCAGCCCGGCTACGGTCGCTCGCGCTGAGCAGGCCGGTCTCGTCGCCGCTCGCAGCCTGGGGGAGCTCCTGGAGCGGTGCGAGGTCGTGCTCTCGCTGTGCCCGCCAGCCAACGCTGAGGATGTCGCTCATCAGGTCGCCGCCGTCGGCTTCGCCGGGGTCTTCGTTGAGGGAAACGCGATCAGTCCCGAGCGGGTCAAGCGGATCGCCAAGTTGGTGGGTGTCAACGCCAGCGCGGTGGTGGACGGCGCAGTCATCGGCTCCCCGCCGGTCGGCGGTAAGACGGCTAAGCTCCACCTCTCCGGCCCCAGGTCCGGGATCGAGGCCGTGGCCAGCTTGTTCACCGGAACCGCGCTCGAGACCCCTGTGGTGGGTGCGCAGGTCGGGCAGGCGAGCGCCCTCAAGATTTCCTACACCGCGTACCAGAAGGCCAGCAGGGTCCTTGTAGCCCTGGCCTACGGACTGGCTGAGCATCACGGTGTCGGCCCGGCACTCCTAGATGTCGCGGGGAAGCGCCAGGGAAGCTACCTGTCCGAAACCGGGTACATCGCCACGACCGCGCGACGGGCTTGGCGGTGGGCCCCCGAACTTGCCGAGGCGGCCGACGCGCTACGCGAGGCCGGCCTCCCGGACGAAGTGCTGCGCGCTGTGGCCACGACGCTCGCCAGTTGGAGTGCGGCTAAGGACGATGCGGAGCTCACTGTCGAAGATGCGCTCCGCCTGTTGGAAGGCCCACGGTGAGCAAATCCATGCTGGCGGTGTGATGAACGGTCAAGCTCGACACACGAGAGGCAGGAGCGCAATGAGGTGGCTCCAGGGGGTCTCTTAGGGTCTAGGATCGGATGCGGACCGTCACCGGTTTGCGGGAGGTGGAAGCCCCGCTGACAGGCGAAGGTCTATAGAAATGGCCCGGCCCCGTCGTCACCGCGGCGGGTTGGAAGATTCCCGCCGGACTCGGTAACCCGGGGCCGAACAGCCGGGTCATCTTCACCGGCTCAAGCAGACACCTGAAAAGGAGGTGCCGCGCTGTGAATCAGCGTACCCGTAAGACTGCTCAGCAGCACAACAGCACCCCGCCGGTGTCGCGCGGCTCCCTGCCGCGCCCGGCCGCCTCAGGGCTGTTCCGGCATGAGACTTCCCAGCTCAGCGGCACTGTCTGCCGAGAGGGGTTCACCCGTACGTGTGTCGCCCGCCTTTGTGGGCTGATCCGTTCAGGTTCTTCCGGGCTCCGCGTTGTCAGGAGCTCGGCGTACGAGGCGACCGCTCTTCGCCGCTGGTCTGACGTAGGGGTGAGGATGACCTAGACCTGCACGGCGGCGCCTTCGTCCCGCTTGTCCTCCTGCCAGGGAGGTCTTGCCGGTGGCGCCGCCCGGGAGCTCCACCGGCTCCACAACCGGTGATGCACCCAGATGTTCCTCGTGAGTGACCGCCCCGTCTTGCAGACGTGGCCTGTCGACTCGCTACTTCATTCGGTTCTCAGCCAGAACCACTTCAGCCGCCCGGAGGGGCCTCAGCGTTGCCTCCGGCCGTAGCAGGAGAGCAAGCACATGATGCAGCACTGTGCTGCCGATTTCCAGTCAGGCATGCCCACGCGCATGTCAAACCACCGTTTTTCGGACAGCAGCTGGCCTGACGGTCTGCCAGCGTGCCATCACGCGAGGCGAGTTGCTGTCGGTGGTGGCCTGTGAGCATGCCGGCGATGACGCTGCCGGGCCAGCGCTCGGTCTCGCCCCAGTCGCCGACGGGCCGACGGTGGCTTCGTGCTGTGCCGTCCCAGAAGACGTCCCCGGACCCGCTGCTGCTCGGTGAGGCCATGCGGCTGCGGCTGCAGACGGCCGTGCGCGCCCTGCTGGAGGACGAGTCGGTGGCCGGTCTACCGGACGTCGCCCGAGCGGCGGCCGTGGTGCTCTTCGCCAAGGGAGGTGTGAAGCGGGCGCACGTACGGACCTGGTCCGGCGAGCTCGGCCGCTGGCTCGGAGTCGGTGTTTCCACCATCAGCCACCGGGTGCTGCCCCCGCTCCGGGCCAAGGGCGCGATCAAGACCTGGGTGGAGACGGACGACGACGGCCACCCAGTGGCACTCGACATCGTGCTCCAGCCGGTCTGGCAGGTCCGCCGAGCCAAGGACCGCAGCCACCCGCTCGCCCTGACGAAGCGTGAATTGGCCACGCTGCTACGCCTGGTGGAGGCGCTCTTCGGGCCCGGCTGGGAGCCGAAGAACAAGCCGGCGACCCCAGCCGGGCGGCTCGCGGAGCGTCGCGGCCCCGGAGCGGCGACCGAGCGGCTCGCCCTCCTGCAGCTGGTGCTCTCGTGCCGGGAGACCGGCTGGCTGCGGCTGACGCCCGGCACCCTCCGGTTTCCGGACCTGGGGCGCGGCGCGGCGACCCTGGCCCATCTGATGCTCGACGAGAGCAGCGTGGCGGACTCCTGGCGGACTCTGGGCCGGCTGGAGGCGGGCGGCCTGGTCGCGATGGAGCGCGACGGTGACGGCGAGCTGACCGGACGGGTGCGGCTGCTGCCGGTGGCCGAGCGGCACGCCGCGGTGCGGTCGGCCGGGAAGCGTGCCCCGGGCAAGACGTCCTGCCGGGGGGAGCGGCAGGGGATGCGACTGGTCCAGCCGGCCCCGGCTTCCGCCTGCCAGGGCCCGGAGGACGTCCAGGAGCCTTCGGCCGCCTCTTCTTCGGTGGAGCATAGTGCCGACGGGGATCTTGAACGCCCGGAGCCGCTCCCGGAGCAGGTCGCAGGGCTTCTACCTGCGGAAACGTCTGCTCAGGAGGCGGCGTCGGCAGCGAACAGCGGTGCCGACCTACACACTCTCCACGCTTCTGGTGGTGCTGTTGGTGGGTCTGTGGACGTAGTTGCTGGCTTTTCCGGCGCTCGCGCCGTCGTGGTTGGCCCCCGTCGGCCGGAGCGCGCAGGTGCGCGCGAGGACGTCGCGGATCCCGCTGTGCCCGAGCTGTGCCTCGTCGTGGCCGGAGACGGCCCGCTGCGCGGGGAACAGCCTGGTCCCATCGAGCACCACCAGCCCCGCCAGAAGCCCACCGGCGTCCGGCCGAAGCCCATCGTCAGCCTGCCCCAAGACGGCTATCTGGCCAGGGCCCTGGCGCCGGCAGAGGAACTCTGGCAGCGCCTGGAGAACCCGTCGACCCGGGGCTTCCTGCTCAAGCACGTCCGCGCCGCCTTGGCCGACATCGCCGCTTGGACCGGCGAGGACGACGCTCCGGAGACCCTGGCCGACCGGCTGAGCTACCGGCTTAAGCGCCAGCGCCAACAGGGCAACCCGAACGTCGACAGCCCGGTCGCCTGGTTCCTGGAGCGCGGCCTGCCCCAGGAGCAGCAGTGCGTCAACGACGCCTGTGACAACGGCGTCCGGCTGGACTCCCAGAGTGACTGCACCACCTGTGACCTGCGGGTGGAGGACCGGCGGTCCAGTCGGCGCGTCGTCATCCGGCAGGTGGTTCAGCAGCTGCCGGACACTCCGTTCGAGGAGCGGCAGGATGCGATCGAGGACGCTCTGCGCGGCCACGCGAACCTCCGGACCGAGGCTCGGGCCGACGCGGCCCGGCGCAAGGCCGAGTCCGAGGCGCGGTGGGAGGCCGAGCGTCCCCAGCGGGAGGCTCTGGCGGCGGAGGCCGAGAGGGCTCGGCTGGCGGTGCCGTGCGCGGACTGCGGGGCGGAGCAGGCCCGGGGGCTGTGCCGGGGCTGCGCTCGGGGGCGGGAGTTGGCCGAGGTGGGGCGGGAGTGTGTGAGCGTGGCGCTGGCGACCTGGGCTGACCTGGACGACGAGGCCGCGGTGCAGGCGGTGCGTGAGCGCACCCTCGAGCACCTGGTGTCGACCCGGGAGTTCGCGCGGCGTGGGGCTGTGGACGACCTGATCGAGGGGGCGTCGCAGATCGCCGAGCTGGTGGCGGTCAAGCGCTTGCTGGCCGACTACCGCCAGCTCGGTGTGGAGCAGTTCGCCGGGTCCGAGCAGGCCCGGGCGGAGGCCGATGCGGCGTACGAAGCGGTGATGCGGGCCGCCCACCGGCGCGGTGGCGTCGAGGCCGCCGAGCGGAAGGCGGTCTCGGACGCGGAGCAGGCCCTCGACCGGGCCGCGCGGTGGCTGCTGGAGCAGCGGATCGCTGTGGTCGAGCAGCGCCGTGCTCAGGCCGAGCCGCAGCCCGCGGTCTTGGTGGAGGCGGGTCGGGATGCTGTGGGGGCCGACCGGGTCCGGGCGGCGGTCAATCAGCGGATGGTCGAGGATCTCGACCGGGCGCTGGTGGCGGCCGGTCGGGAGTACGTCGACCTCGCGCTGGCGGTTCGGGCCGATCTGTCGGATGGCGCTTCGGTCCGGGAGGTGTGGGAGCAGGCCCGGGAGGAGGTGCGGCAGGCGCGGGCCGAGTCCGGGACCGGTGCCGCCGGGGTCCTGGCGGTGCGGGCCGAGCTGTCGGCGGTGCGGAAGATGATCGTGGAGTGCCGGGAGACGGCGCTGGGCTGGTTCGAGGGCACCGAGTCGGCCCAGGCCCAGGGCCAGGCCGAGTTCGACACGGCGTTGGGGCTGCGGCGTAGCCATGAGAGCGAGGCTGTTGCCGAGGCCCGGGCGCTGCGGGCGGCGAACGCCACCTGCCAGCGGGCCGCCGAGGAGTTCCTGGCCCGGCGGATCGCCAGGGTCGAGAGGATGCACAAGCGGGCGGCCGCCGCGCGCACGGCCGGGGCTGATGAGTGAACTGCTTTGATTGGTATGGGAGTTGAAGAAATGTCGTCTGCGACGGCCGGGCTGTGCGGGGCTGGCCACTACCGGTGGGCTGCTGCCTGCACCCTGGCGGCGGGGCACGAGGACCGCCGGAGCCGCAGCAGCGGCTGCCGGCGCAGGGAGGATGCCGTCATGACCGCTCACCCGCGCTACCCGCAGGGCCAGCACCCGGCCGTCTGGGTCACCCAGGCGTACCCGACCGTCCTGCAGGCCGCTCTGGCCCGCCACGGCGGCATCCCGCACGCGGTGCGAGAGCTGGTCCTCCAGCAGCTTCACCACAGAACCCCAGGTGAACTGCGAGAGCGAATCGAGCGCAGGTTCTTCGCCCGCTTCAGCCACCTCCCTGGCGGCGAGATCACTGCGACTTCTATCTGCAGTTGACACATGACAGCGATAGTTGCCACCAAGATCGTTTCCAGGTCGAGTACCTGTGGGCCGTGACGCGGTAGTTGGAACCTGGTCACGGTTGTTGGAACTGGAGTGGACCCGCACGGGAATCGATCTTGAGCTTTGACTGCGCCCCAAAATGATCAGACGCCCGCTGCCGGGACCTGGTAGAACCGGGCCCAGTGGCGCCTGGGCCACAAGACTCTGGGGGCGGCGTGTCGGGACCGGCGGTTGGACTGTGGCTTTTCGAGCCACGCGGGTTCGCGGACATCCTGGCCGATGTGGTCCCGTGGCTGGAGACCTTCTGCGAGCCGGTGGAGACCAAGGCCGGCGGCGAGGTGGATTTCAGGGTGCGAGACGGTTCCGCCCTGGGCCTGTCGGCCTTCGACCCGGTCGGCGTCGGCGTGTTCTTCCTGTCGGAGGACGAGGAGATCCCTGCCGAGGACGAGGACTACTCGGCGTTCTCGCGTCCGCCGGTCCAGGGACTGGTAGTCGGTGCCGGATGCTCGGGCCCGGTGAACCACATGCTGCTCGGCCACCTGGCGCTTGCTCTCGCCCGCCGTCTCGATGCACCGGTCGACTTCGACGGTCTCCTGAGCTGCCGCCCCGCCGAAGGAGACGACACGAGGAACGAGGCAGTCCTGACCCGAGCGAGAGCACTGGCGTCAGCTCTCCCGGGAAGGCTCGCGGAGGTCTCCTATGACACCGGGGGCGGCGGCCGGTGGCTTCGACACGTCGGAGATGCGGTGTTTCTGGAAGCCTGGCTGCAACATCCAGACTTCCACCTGGTCAAGTAGCGCCTCGGCGTCGAACGGCCTTTCGGTACTGGTTCCAACACCAATGGCAATCCACTGCTGGTTGCAAGTTGTGACTCGGCAGGATAGCTGTCGCGTCAGCACGACATCGGTCGTCCAGGGTGATCATCAACCTCGGGGCTGTGACTGAGCGCTTCAGCCGGCCGGTGAGCGGTTGAGGTCGCCCGTTGAGCGTTCGGCTTGCTGTCAGGTCCCCTCGGGTTGGACGCGGCCGCCACGGGCGCAGGCAAGCAGCGTCGTAGCTGCGGGGTCGAAGAAGAGCATGAAGGTCCAGGCTCGGTCTGCCGTCTTGATCACGCCGATGCGCAGGGCCTCGTCTTCTGAGCGTTCGAGGATTGCGACGGTCTCGGCGAGGCCGAGTGTCGCGACCCCACGCCTCCGGGTGTGGCGGAGGCGGATCCGGTAGGTGCCGAAGAGTTGGTTGGCGGGTACCAGGCCGTCCCAGACATCGAAGGTGCCTCCAGAGAGCAGGGCCTCGCGTGCGGGGCCGCAGGCCGGCGTCTGGTCGGCGAGCATCTCGGCGAGGTCGTCGCGTGTCATGCGTCAACCCTGCCGGGCGTCGCTCAACTGGCCAACTGAATGACCGACCGCAGCCGCTGATGAGCCGTGGCATGTCGGTGGACCCTGGTCGTGGGAGTTGGAACCGGCATCTCGGGCGGCAGGCAGGCGGGGACGGGCTGGAACGGACTTGATCATCAGGGAGATCCGGCCTCACCCTGTGGTGGCGCGAGGTCGGGGCCCTTTCGGCTGGCGTTGCGGCGCTCTTCGGTGCATCTTTCGGTGGTGAGTGAATCATTGTTGGCCGAGCACGATGACCGTTGGGTCATGAACTTTCATGGCCAGGCCGTCACCAGGATCAGCATCGACTACCGGCTGGCTCTCCTGCTCGACTCGGATGCCCGCGTAGTTCTGGGATGCCCCTTCGAACTCACCCAGGGTGCCAGCGGAACCCCTGGGCCTGTCCTTCTCGACCCGAAGCGACAGGATGTGGCGGCGGCACTCGGGCTGTTCGGAGCGAAGGTCCTGTCTGCGGTGGCGTTCAAGACGGGCTCGATGCGGCTGGTCTTCGACAACGGCTGCCACCTCAACAGCCGCGCAGACCCGGACTTTGAGGCATGGGAAGTGCTCGGACCGGGAGGCTGGCGGATCATCTCGATGCCGGGTGGGAAGCTCGCGATCTGGTCCGGCCGAGGCTAGCTGGATGCCTGCTGAGCTTGGGGCCGCCCTGCCCCGGCGCTCGTTCGGTTCCATGTCTTCCAGGAGAGCGGCGATGGACGCCGCGACCCGGAGAGCTGTCAGGCGTGCCTCGTATGCTCCGCCCATGAATGATCGGACTTGGGTCGGTGTGAGGGAGCGCGTGCGCTCGCTGGGAGCCAGTCCCGCCAGTGCGGGCACGTTCGGCTCCTTGGCTCATCGGTTTTTGTTGGACGAGCCGTTGACGTCGGCGGAGGTGGTCGAGCTTGAACGCCAGATGGGTACTGCGCTGCCCGAGGAGTACCGAGCATTTCTCCTCCAGGTTGGAGCCGGTGGCGCCGGCCCGGCGTATGGCGTCTTCCCGGTACGTCGTATTCAGGGCCGCTGGCGTTGGGAGGGAGACGGCGCCGACCTCGCTGACCTGGCGAGGCTGGCCGAGCCGTTCCCTCGGCAGGGCCCTGACCCGGAGTTGGTGAGTGCCCTGTGGGAACAGCGCCCGGAGGAGGAGGACTTCGAGGAGATCGAGGACTTCGACGACGCCATCGAGGCGTGGGACAAGCGCTGGGAACCGGTGATGTTCTCCCCGGACCGCACGGTCGGCGCC
>FTKL01000947.1_pt2 | contig 18799 bp, 14 predicted proteins | sample 2434061 | NCBI WGS metagenome assembly FTKL01 (sample SAMEA3914816, study PRJEB12502) | metagenome | biome: forest; material: soil | place: USA | collected 2011-09-16 | depth 0.3 m
CGGCGGCGACGGCGGCCGGGGCGGGGTGCGCCGCCAGGTCGGCCGCGCCGAGCATGGCGGGGACGACGGCGGCGCCGTCGTACGCGCCGCGCTGGGTACGGGGGTCGCCGCGCAGCAGTTCGAACATCGTCCGGCCGAGCGGGGCCAGGCCGGCGGCGGTGAGCAGGTACGGGTCGCCGCCGGGGCCGGTGAACAGCTGGCCGACCCTGCTCGGGCCGTTGGCGAGGGTCGGCCCCGCGCTGCCTCGGCCGTCGGTCTCGGGCGCGCCCAGGTCGGGGCCGGCCGGGAGGGCGTTGAGGAACGCGGCGGTGACCGGGTACGGCGTGGCGGCGGCGTAGCCGAGGGCCTGGCGGGCACTGTTGCGGCCGTCCAGGCGCAGCCGGCGGCCGTGCCAGAGCAGGTACTCGGCGCCGTCGGGGGCGGCGGTCAGCACGGCCTGGTCCTCCGTCAGCCGGTCGCCCGGCCGGTCGGCGCCGATGGCCAGGGTCAGGCCCGGGGTCCGGCCGCCGGAGGGCGCGGGACGGCTCTGCGCACAGGCGTACCAGGGGGCGCCGGTGAGTCTGGCCACGGCGGGCAGGCCGTCGGGGGCGCCCTGGATGCCGACCGGTACGCCGCGCGGGGTGCCGTCCAGCGAGGCGGTGCCGACCTGGTCGAGCACCAGCTGGTCGCCGGCCACCAGGCGGGCGCTGGCCTCGTTGAGGACGGGGTGCAGTTCGCCGTCCAGGAAGAGGTAGCGGGCGCCGCTCTCCTTGACCACCACCAGTGTGCCGGGTTTGCGCCAGCCGGTGGCGCCGCCGGGTACGACCAGGCCGTACAGGGCCACGACCACGGAGATGAGCACCGCGACGACGAGCCCGAGGACGCTGCCCCGGGAGGTGCGCCCGGCCGGGGTGTCGACCGCGTCGGGCTCGCCGCGGAGCATGCCGGTGGCGAGCCTGCCCATCACGAACAGGTGGGCCTGCACCTGGTCGCGCTTCGATTGCATCTGGGGTGTCTCCTAAAGGACGCGGCACGGGCGGTCCGGCTCAGCCGGAGATGGCCCGAAGTGCGTGGTAGACGCCGATGACGTCGAGCATCAGCGGTAGCAGGGCGAGCGCTGTCAGGGTGTGCAGCAGGTCGGCCGCCCGGCCCCAGTAGGGCAGCAGGCGCCGGCCGGGGACGGTCCAGGCGAGGACTGCGAACGCCCCGGCCAGGGCCAGCAGGCCGCCGAGCAGCATCAGCCGTCCGGCGGCGCCCTGGGCGAGGGCGAAGCGCGCGGCCAGCAGGACGAGGCCGAGGACGGCGGGCAGCAGCAGGGCGAGCCGCTGGCGGACACTGCCGATCGCCCGGCTGTGCAGCAGGAGCAGCACGGACAGCACAGCGGTCATGGTGGGCGCGGCCCAGCCCGGGCCGCCGGCCAGCAGGACGAGGCCGAACGTGAAGACCGCGCCGAGTGCGAGGTGGAAGGCGCTGAGGAAACCGTCGGCGAGGGCGCTGCGGGCGAGGACGGCGTCGGCGGCGAAGGCCTCGATGCCCTCCTGGAGTTCCTCGGCGTTGCGGGGCAGCGCGGGCAGTCGCAGCCCGGACAGGCGGAAGCAGATGCCGGGGACGAACGCGCCGAGCAGGACCGCGAGCACGGCGAGCACGGCGGCCGCTTCCAGGAGCGTCCGGCCGGCGAGTACCAGGATGCCGCCCGTCATGGTGAACAGGCCCAGCAGCACGACGCCGAGGAACAGCGGCGCGGCGCAGCCGGCGGCCGCCAGCGCGAGCACGGCCGCACCGGCCGCGGCCGAGCCGCCGGCCAGCATCCGGACGCCGCTCCCGCCGCTCCCCCCGCCGCTCGGCAGCAGGACGCCGGCCAGTGCCAGGTAGGGCACGGCCGCTGCCCCGAACGCCGTGCCGGCGCCCGCGTCCCCCACCGCGCGGGAGGCGCTGGCGGCGCCGAACAGCAGCAGCAGTCCGGTGACGGCGGCGGCCAGGTCACGGGCCTGCTGCGGCCCGGGGAGGAGCAGCAGGACCAGGCCGCCGGCCAGCGCGGTGAGCGCCAGGGCCAGGGCCAGGTGGTGGGTCAGGGCCGGGCGCCAGGTGTCGGGCAGCGCCCGCATGCCGGTGGCGACGCCGTCCGCGAGGTCGTCGAAGTGCACGGCGGGCAGTGCTTCGCGGCGCGGGCGGAGGTAGAGGTCGTCCCCGTCGTGCAGGTCGAGTGCGTCCGCGCCGAGTTCCTCGTCCAGCGGCTCGCCGCCGAGGCGCTGGAGCACCCAGCCGTCGTGCTCGACGCCCTGTTCCTCGACGCCGGTGCCGGCGTGGCGGAGCACGGCGGGCAGCAGGTCGGCGAGCGGCACGTCCGAGGGCACCGAGAGTTCGAACACTGCGTCAGGGGCGCGGAACCGCAGCCGGCACAGTCCTGCGACGGCACTACCGTTCACGTCTCACTCCGCTCAAGGCTGCTCCCCTGAGGACGCCGCCGGCGCGGCGGTCCGTCCTGGTCGGGATGCCCGCGGCCGGCCCGGGGCGGTCCGGGCGGGCATCCCGTCAGGAGTACGCGCGCCGGGCCCCGCCGGGTTCACGGGGCGCGGGTGAACCCCGCGCGGCCCGCCGTCCGTGATCCGGATGGGACGACCCGCCCGGACCTTCCCGGACCAGCGGTGGGCGTCCCGGACCGGCCGCGGGCGTCCCGGCCGTCCTGATCGCGAGGAGCTGTGCGTTGAGCGTGGTACTGGTCGACCGTCCCGCCCGGCGTCCCGGTCCGGAGATGCCGGACGGCGAGATCCAGTTGCAGGAGCCGCCGAGCCTGCCGGAGGCGCAGAGCGGGATGTCGGGCATGATCGCGATGGCCCCGATGGCGCTCAGTTCGCTCTCGATGGTGATGATCTTCCTGCGCCCCGGCGACGGCGGCGGCATCATGACGTACGTCGCGATGGGCATGATGGGCCTGTCCGCCGTCGGCATGCTGGTCACCCAGCTGATCCGCGGCGCCAGCGACCGCAAGGCCGCGCTGCGCGCCGAGCGCCGGGACTACCTGCGCTACCTCTCGCAGATCCGCCGTCAGGTCCGCGGCCACGTCGTGCGCCAGCAGGAGGCCCTGGCCTGGCGCCACCCGGCCCCGTCCGCGCTGGCCGCGCTGGTGCGCACCTCGCGCCTGTGGGAGCGGCGCAGCTCGCACCCGGACTTCGGCGACGTCCGGATCGGCACGGGCCCGCAGCGCCTCGCGGTGCGGCTCGCGCCGCTGACCACCAAGCCGGTCGAGGATCTGGAGCCGCTCTGCGCCCACGCACTGCGCCGCTTCATCCACGCCTACGGCACCGTCGCGGACCAGCCGGTCGCCGTCTACCTGCGCGGCTACGCCCAGGTGCTGCTGCGCGGTGAGGGCGACGCGCGGACGCGGGCGCTGGCCCGCGCGATGATCACCCAGCTGTCGCTGTTCCACGCCCCCGACGAGCTGCGGATCGCGGTGGTCGCCGACGCGGCCAACCGCCCGCACTGGGAGTGGACGAAGTGGCTGCCGCACGCCCTGCACCCCACCGAGACCGACGGCGCGGGGCCGGTGCGCCTGGTGGCGGGCTCGCTGACCGAGATCGAGCAGCTGCTCGGCGCGGAGTTCGCCGCCCGCCCGCCGTACGAGCCGGAGGCCAGGCCGAGCCGGGACGAGCCGTACACCGTCATCGTGCTGGACGGCCCGAAGGCGCCCGCCGCCGGCCGGGCCGCACTGGCCGGCTACCGCAACGCCACCCTCCTCGACCTGGGCGACACCCTGGAGTGGAAGCCGTCCCGGTTCCGGCTGCGGCTGCTGATCGAGGGCGACGCGCTGTCCATGGTCGGCGCCGACCGCAACCACCGGGACGAGAACACCGCGCTCGGCCGTCCCGACGGCCTGTCGGTGGCCGCCGCCCGCCGGACGGCCGCGCTGCTGGCGCCGCACCGGATCGGCTCCACCACCGACGTCGGCGAGCCGCTCGACGCCGACTTCGACCTCACCTCCCTGCTCGGCATCCCCGACCTGCACCGGTACGACGTCGCCGAGGCCTGGGCCCGGCGCGGCATCGCCGACCGGCTGCGGGTGCCGCTCGGGCTCGCCGCCGACGGCACGCCCGTCGAGCTGGACATCAAGGAGTCCGCGCAGGGCGGCATGGGCCCGCACGGGATGCTGATCGGCGCCACCGGCTCCGGAAAGTCCGAGCTGCTGCGCACGCTGGTGCTGGCGCTCGCCGTCACGCACTCCTCCGAGGTGCTGAACTTCGTCCTGGTCGACTTCAAGGGCGGTGCGACCTTCCTCGGCCTCGACCGGCTGCCGCACACCTCGGCGGTGATCACCAACCTGGCCGACGAGGCCTCGCTGGTCGACCGGATGCGCGACGCGCTGCACGGCGAACTCGTCCGCCGCCAGGAGCTGCTCCGGGCGGCCGGCAACTACAGCTCGCTGCTCGACTACGAGACGGCCCGCGCGGCCGGCACCCCGCTGGAGCCGATGCCCACGCTGTTCGTGGTGGTCGACGAGTTCAGCGAACTGCTCGCCGCGCACCGCGACTTCATGGATCTCTTCATCATGATCGGCCGGCTCGGCCGCTCGCTCGGCGTGCACCTGCTGCTCGCCTCGCAGCGCCTCGACGAGGGCCGGATGCACGCGCTGGAGTCCCACCTGTCCTACCGGATCGGCCTGCGCACCTTCTCCGCGATGGAGAGCCGGGGCGTGCTCGGCGTCCCGGACGCCTACCAGCTGCCCTCACAGCCCGGCAACGGCTTCCTGCGCAGCGACATCTCCACCCTCACCAGGTTCAAGGCCGCGTACGTCTCCGGCCCGTACCGGGCCCGGCGCCGGGCCGCCCGCCAGGAGGTGGTGGCCGGTCAGGTCGTCGCGTACGACACCGCGTACGTCGCGCCCACCCTGCCGGCGGCCGGCGAGCAGCCCCCGCCCGAGGAGCCGCCGGCCGAGGAGGCCGGCACGCTGCTGGACATCGCCGCCGCCAAGCTCACCGACGCCGGCCCGCCCGCGTACCAGGTGTGGCTGCCCCCGCTGGACGCCCCGCCCACCCTGGACGAGCTGCTGCCACCGCTCGCGCCGCACCCCGAGCACGGCTTCACGACCGAGAGCGGCGCCGGGCGCGGCACCCTGACGGTGCCGGTGGGCGTCATCGACCGGCCGTTCCAGCAGGTCCGCGACCTGCTGATGGCGGACCTCTCGGCCGCCGGCGGCCACATCGGCATCGCCGGCGGCCCGCAGAGCGGCAAGAGCACCCTGCTGCGCACCCTGATGACCGCCCTCGCCCTCACCCACACCCCGCGCGAAGTGCAGTTCTACTGCCTGGACTTCGGCGGCGGCACACTCTCCTCGCTGCGCGGGCTCCCGCACGTCGGCGGCATCACCGGCCGGCACGACCCCGAGCGGGTGCTGCGCACCGTCGCCGAGGTCAACTCGGTGCTGGCGCACCGCGAGAAGCGGTTCGCCGAGCTGGGCCTGGACTCGATCGGCGCGTTCCGGCGGCGCCGGGCGGCCGGCGAGCTGGCCGAGGAGCGGCACGGCGACGTCTTCCTGGTCATCGACGGCTGGAACACCATCCGCCAGGAGTTCGCCGACCTGGCCCCGGCGCTGACCCTGATCGCGCAGCGCGGCCTCAACTACGGCATCCACCTGGTGATCGGCACCACCCGCTGGGGCGAGGTCACCAGCGCCCTGCGCGACCTGCTGGGCACCAGGTTCGAACTGCGGCTCGGCGACCCGGTCGACTCCGCGATCGGCATGCGGGCCGCCGGCAAGGTCCCGAAGGCCCCCGGCCGGGGCCTGACGAGCGATGAGATGCACTTCCTCACCGCGCTCCCCCGGGCCGACGGCGCGAGCGGCACCGACGACCTCGGCGAGGGTGTGGCCGATCTGGTCGACGCGATCGCCGACCACTGGAGCGGCCCGCGCGCGCCCGAGGTCCGGATGCTGCCGCTCACCGTGGACGGCGCCACGCTGCCCGCGCCGGAGGGCCGACTGCGGATCCCGCTCGGCCTCCAGGACACCACCATCTCGCCGCTCTGGCACGACTTCGAGGAGTCCCCGCACCTGCTGGTGGTCGGCGACAGCGAGGCGGGCAAGACCAACCTGCTCAAGCTCGTCACCGCCGCCGTCACCTCCGCCTACAGCCCCGACCAGGCCCGGATCATGCTGGTCGACTACCGCCGCGAACTGCAGGAGGCCGTCCCCGAGGCGTACCGCCTCGGCCACGCCGTCGCCGTGGACGTCCTGCGCCAGATCGTCGACGGCGCGGCCCGGGCGATGGCCAACCGCCTGCCCGGCGCGGACCTCACCCCCGCCCAGCTGAAGCTCCGGGACTGGTGGCAGGGGCCCGAACTCTTCATCGTGGTCGACGACTACGAGCTGGTGTCGGGCTCCCCCGGCGCCAACCACCCGTTCGCGGCCCTGCTCGACCACCTCGCCCAGGGCACCGAACTGGGCCTGCACCTGATCGTCGCCCGCAGCGCCAACGGCATCGGCCGGGCCGGCTCCGACGCCCTGCTCCGCCGGCTCCAGGAGGTCAACACCCCGGTGCTGCTGCTCTCCTGCCCGCCGAGCGAGGGATTCCTCTTCGGCAACGTCAAACCGCGCGAACTCCCGGCCGGGCGCGGCCTGTACATCACCCGGCGCCGGACCGTCCAGGTGCAGACCGCGACCGTGGCGGCCGAGAGCGAGGCGTAGCCCCGCCCACCCGGTGAACCCCGGCCGGGCCGCCGACCGTAGAGCGGGTGGAGGCCCGCCGCGCCCGCGGCGCGGGCCGGCACAGCACAGGACGAGGTGTGACGGGCGCAAGGGTACTCCGGCCGGGGTGCCGAAGCCGGGGACGTACCGGCGCGCGCCCGCCGCCGTAGGGAGAGCGTTGACCACACGATCGCAGAGCGGCCCTGGCGGCGAGCACGGTGCCGGCGAGCGGAGTTCCGTGGGTGCGGACGGACCCGTCGCGGCGGGGCCCGTAACCGCAGGACCCGGTGACGACCGGGGCTGGCGGCGGCTGGGTCGCCGGCTCGGCGGGCCCGGCCGAAGCGCCGGCACCGAGCCGGCCGAGGAGGCCCCCGCCGCCCTGCACCCCGTCGGCCCGCACTTCGTGATCGCCCCCGGACCGGCGACCGGCGGACCCGGCAGCCTGCCGCTCGGGCTGGTCACCGCCCTCCAGACACTGCGCCCGGACGCCCGGTCGGTGGTCGTGCTCGCCGCCTCCCCCGGCGCGGCGACCGTACTGCTCGACCGGCTGGCCGACCTCGCCCGCGCCGCCGCCGACCGGGGCGCCACCACCCTCGTCCTGGCCGCCTCCGGACTCGCCGCCGCACCCGCCGCCGGCCGCCGGCCGGCCGAACAGATCGCCGAGCTCGCCGGGCTGCCCGTCGCCGCGCCGGACGGGTTGGTCACCCTCCGCCCGGACGGCGTCCTGCTGACGACCGGGCCGAAGGGCGGCGCCCCCGCCTCCTGGTGGCTCTGCCCACCCGGCGGCGCCGCCCAACCGCTCGGGCCGCTCTGGCCGCCACCCCCGCCGGTCGCCGCCGAGGCCGGGAGCGACCATGCCCCGCCCGCCGTGGTTCCGCCGGCCGTACCGCTCCCCGCCGAGCCCGCGCCGCCGCCGCTGCCACTTCCGCTCGACCTCCCGCCGGCCGGCCCCGGTGACACCGTGGTCACCCGGCTGCCGGGCGGCCTCTGGCTCCGTACCGGACCCGTGCCGGACGGCCCCCTCCCGGCCGCCCTGGAGGTCGCCGCCGCCGACCACGACACCCTGCTCCTGGTCGTCGGCCGGCCGGGCGCACCACTGCCGTCGGTCGGTCAGCTGACCGGCCCCGTCCGCCACCTGCTCGCCTCGGTGCCGGCCGAACCGCTGCTGAGCGCACCCTGGGCGGACACCGCCGCCCTCGTCGGGCTGGCCGCCGGGCTCGCGGAGGCCCTGCAACGCGACGTACGCGCGGCCGTCGGCCTGCCCGTGCGCACCGCGAGCGGGTACTCCGCCCGCTTCCTGGACGCGTTCGGCACGCCGGCCCGGGAGCCGTGGCTGACCGAGCTGACCGCCTCCGCCGTTTTGCGCCGCGTCGTCGCCTCCGCCTGGCGCAGCGGGCCGGCCGGGCCGGCGGCGTGCGGACCCGCGGTCTTCGAGGCGCTGCCGGGCTGGCAGCTGGAGGCCGTGCCGGCCGGCCTGTGGCTGCGTCCCGAGGGGCCGCTGCGGGACCGCTCCCCCCGGCTGTCCACCCCCGACCCGACCCGGCTCCGGCTGATCGTCGGCTGCCGGGAGGAGCCCGTGCCGTCCGACGTCTGGGCGGGCCTCGGCGAGGTGCTGCGTGCGCTCACCCCGGCCGGCGAGAGCGCGCCCGCCCTGATCGTCAACGGCGAGACGGACGAGGTCTCCGAGGGCGTCGCCCGCTTCGTGGCGCAGCTGTACGACCTCGACCGGCTGGACCGGGAACCGCTCGCCGAGACCACCGTCGAGGCCCCGGCCGCCGTACCGTCGCCCGCCCCCGAGCCCCAGCCCCAGCCCGAGCCCGAAGCCGCTGTCCCGCTCCCGGCGACGGCCCGGGCCTTCGCCGCCGAGGCCGCCGTGGGGGCAGCCCGGCCGAGCACCCCGCAGGAGCAGGCCGCGTTCAAGGAACTGCTGGGCGTCCACTACCAGCGGTGCGCGAGCCGGGCCGACCAGGTCGCGATGCGGCTCCCGGCACTGCGCTCCGCGCCCCGGGACGACCTGAAGACGGATCTGGCGGCGGTGTTCCTGCACCACACCGACAGCGGCGTGCCGGTGTCCCGCGCCGAGCTGGTCGAAGCCGCCCGCCGGCCGGGCCCGGGGCGCCTGGACTCGTTCCTCGCCTGCCTGGGGTCCGGGCTGCGGCGCCTTCCCAGCCATCACGGCGCGGTGCTCCTCGGCGCCCACCCGGGGCCGGAGGAGCTGCGGCACTACCGGCCGGGAGCCGAACTGACCGAGCCGGCCCCGGTGGTCGGCCTGCCCGCACACGACGTCGAGCTGGGCGCCCCGGTCGAGTTCGCGGTGTGGTCCGCCACCGGACGCAGGACGGCGGCGTTCGCCGAGGCGGGCGAGCCCGAGGTGGTCTTCCCGCCCGGCTCCCGCTTCTCCGTCCTCGAACTGGTGCCCTCCACCGAAGGCCGCCCGACCCGCGTCCTGCTCCGCGAGATCGCCCACCCCGGACCGGAGGACACGGACGGCGACACCTCCGCCGACCGGGACCAGCAGACCCGCCGACGCCTCACCACCTGGCTGGCCCGCCGAGACCTGGCCCCGGCGGACCACCGCCCGACCGACCGCCCGGACCGCTACCTCCTCACCCCGGGCGTCACCCTGCTCTGACCCGACCCGACGCCGGCCGCGCCGAAGAGCCTCCCGGGGTCGCAGCTGAACGACCCTGTTGAATGCCCCCATGACAGAACTGCACGTCCTGCGCGTCTTCTGCGGGCCCGACGGCGGCGGCGGGAATCTGCTGGGTGTCGTCCTGGAGGGGGCCGCCGTGGCCGGTGAGCGCGCTCGGCTGGCGTTGACGGCCGAGCTGGGGTTCAGCGAGAGCGTCTTCGTCGACGATCCGGAGGGCGGCGTTCTCGACATCTACACCCCGGGGCTGCGTATGTCCTTCGCCGGCCACCCCCTGGTCGGGACGGCGTGGCTGCTGCGTACCACCGGCGCCGCACCGGCCGTGCTGCGCCCGCCGGCCGGGGAGGTGAACTGCCGGTGGGACGGCGAGTTCGACTGGATCGCCGCGCGCGGGGAATGGGCGGCGGGCCGGGGCACCGGGCGGTACGGGTCGGTCGCGGAGGTGGACGCTCTGCCCGCCCCGCCGCCGGGCACCGGGTGGCTGTACGCCTGGGCGTGGGCGGACGAGGCGGCCGGGCGGGTGCGGGCCCGGGCGTTCCCCCGCCGGGGCGGGCCCGTGGTGGAGGACGAGGCGACGGGTGCGGCGGCGATCGTCCTGACCGGGCAGCTCGGGCGTCCGCTCGACATCCGGCAGGGCGTGGGGTCGCAGATCCTGACCCGGCCGCTGCCCGGCACGGTGGTCGAGGTCGGCGGGCGGACGGAACTCGTCGAGGTCCGGCAACTCTGAGGCCCCGGCGCGGCCTACGTCTGTCCGGCTCGGGCGGCGGGTTCGATCCGGTGGCGCCGGACGATCAGGACGACGATCAGGACGACCTGGAGGACGATCTGGAGGAACATGCCCACCGAGACGGCCGGCTCCGGCCCGGAGAGGCCGGAGAACAGGCTGGTGTCCCACAGCCCGTGGACGAGCATCGGGAGCAGGATCGTGCCGGCCACGCGCAGGCACAGGTAGAAGAAGTAGCCGGAGGTCGCGACGACCAGGGCCTGGACGACGGCCGACGGCCCGGCGTGGATCGCGTTGCTGACGTGGACGAGCCCGAAGACGAGGGAGGAGTACAGGGCGGTCTTCGCCTCGCTGAAACCGGCCCGGCGGAAGAAGTGGACGCCGATGCCCCGGAACATCAGCTCCTCGCCGACGCCCACGAACACACCGAGGACGAGCAGCGAGACCACCAGCGACACCTGCTGGTCGGCGAGGTGCCAGTAGTTGATCCCGAGCAGTGAGACGGCGAGCATCGAGATCGGGACCACCCGCACCCACCGCCGTACGGGCACGCGGTAGTGGAGGACCACCTCCCACCAGCCGAGCCAGGAGACCACGGCTGCGGCGAACACGATCGACGTCCCGATCGGGATCAGGGCGTTCCGCACGATCGCCTGCGTCGTGGGGAACTGGCTCTCGGAGTCGGAGGTGTCCACGCCGATCGCGGCCCCCAGCCCCTGGATGACCGCCAGGTAGAGCAGCACGATCACGACGAACTGCCAGCCGGCCAGCCTTCGCCCCTGCGGCTCGGCCGTCGTCCCGGCGCCCGGCTGTTCGCCCGGTGGCGCCGTCGCCGGCCCCGAAGCATCCGAGTTCGTCACAGTGCGCTCCTCGCCGTTCGCGTCGCGACCGGCCAGGACGGTGCGTGCCGTCCGGGCGGTCCGGGAACTCCAGCTCGGGCCCCCGCAGTCGTCATATCAGCCTTGTCGGACTATTCAGGGCATTCGTGCGAGCGTGGCGGCCTCCGATGCCGGGAGCCGGGGCGGAGCGGAGCGGACGGCGACGGAGTACGAGCCACCGGCGCAATAGGTCTGGACCACTTGGGGCTGTCCCGGAGCGGCGGGCAGCCGTCGCGTACACCCGAACAGGTGACAGCACTGGAGCCTGCCGCGCTTCCGGCCGCCGCTGGGCGATCGTGGGCCAGGACCGGGCAGGACCGACGAGGAGGCTGGGATGACGACGACCGACGACCACGCGCAGGAGCGGACCAACCCCGCCGCCCGGCTGGGCCTCCGGCCCGGCCAGGTCGTGCAGGAGCTCGGCTACGACGACGACTGCGACCTGGAGCTGCGCGAGGCGATCGAGGAGATCACCGGCCAGGACCTGGTGGACGAGGACTACGACGACCTCGCCGACGCCGTCCTGCTCTGGTTCCGCGACAAGAACGGCGACCTCACCGACGCCCTGGTCGACGCCATCGGGCTGATCGAGGACGGCGGCATGATCTGGCTGCTCACCCCCAAGACCGGCCGCGACGGCTACATCGAGGGCAGCGAGATCAGCGAGGCCGCGCAGACGTCCGGACTCTCGCAGACCACGTCCGTCAGCGCCGGGACGAACTGGAGCGGCGTCCGCCTGGTGACCCCGCGCTCCGCCAGGCGGTAACGCCCGGCACCCACCGCGGCGGCCGGGGACGGCCCCGGAAGGCGGCTCCCTATACTGGCGCCATGACCCCCGACGAGCTCAAGGCCGCCTGCCTGGCGTTGAACGGCGCCGAGGAGCAGTTCCCCTTCGGCCGTGCTCCCGAGGTCTCCACCTTCAAGGTCGGGGGCAAGATCTTCGCTCTCAGCGTGCTGACCGCACAGCCCCTGACGGTCAGTCTGAAGTGTGATCCCGACCTGGCGGTGCGGCTGCGTGCGATGCACCCCGCGATCGTCGGCGGCTACCACCTCAACAAGCGGCACTGGAACACCGTCGCCCTCGACGGCTCGCTGCCCGACCGGCTGGTGCTCGACATGATCGAGGACTCCTACGACCTGATCGTCGCGGCCCTGCCCCGTTCGCAGCGCCTCGCCCTGGACTGGCCGGGCACCCGGACGCCGTAGCCGTCCTCCCCCGCGCCACCGACGACCGGAAGATCCACCGGCGCACGCATTGCGCCGACGGCCCCTCTTGGCATTACCGTGACCAGCCATGAGCTTCGATCTGCAGGTGGCCCTCGGCGCACCGCCGGACCGCGGGCCCGGCAGCGAGCGCCTCGCCCTGCCCGCCGGCCCGTCCTCCGTCGTATCCGGCGCGGTACCCGCGCAGGTACCCGCCCCTCTCCCCGCCCTGGTCCCCGCCAGGCTGCCGGCCGCGATGTCCGGTGCGCCGTTCGGCGGCCTGCCGCCCACCCCAGGCGGCCTGCGCCGGAACGAGGACACCCGTCCCCATCCCGCGCTCGGCGGCTCCCCGGTCACCTTCGTCAGCGTCGAACTGTGGGACGCGCTGGCCGCACTCGCCATCTCCCCGGACGCCACCGGCGCCACCGTGCACGCCCTGCTGCGCGCCCTGGCCGCCCTGGCCACGGACGCGGCCCTCGCGCCCGGCAACGAGGGCGCACCGCTGGACGACCTCTACGTCTGCTACCCCGCGCACATAGGGGCGCAGCGCCGCGAGGTCTGGTTCCAGCGGGACGGCGCCGGCGGCCCCATCACCGCGCTGCTCCTCCCCCGGGCCTGAGCCGCCCGCACCGGTCCGCGCGGCAGCGCGGCCGCACGACCCCGGTACGGGCCGCTCGTGGCACGCGCTGCCGCGGACGGTGCGCTGCGGTCAGCCCTCGGCCGGGATCTCGTACACGTGGTCCGGGGTGACGATGGAGGTGACCGCCCGGGCGAACAGCGTGCTCGGCTCGTTGCCGTCGTGCGGGGTGTCGGTGTTGAGCAGGACCACCAGCGTCGCGTCCTCCTCCGGCAGGTACACCGTGACGCTCTGGTAGCCCGGCAGCGAGCCGTTGTGCCCGATCCAGCCGTGGCTCCGGAACAGGCCCAGGCCGTACCCGTCATCGCCGAAACCGGGCACGGGGATGAACTTCTCCCGCTCCGCCTGGGTGGCCGGGGAGAGCAGGGCGCCGGTGGCGAGCACCTTGGCCCAGCGGCGCAGGTCCCGCAGGTCGGAGATCATCGCGCCGGCCGCCCAGCCCCAGCTCGGGTTCCAGTCCGTCGCGTCGGCGACCTCGCCGCTCAGCGTCTGCTTCGTGTACCCGTGCGCGTGCGGCTCCGGGAACTCGGCGCCCTGCGGGAACAGCGTGTGCCGCAGGTGGGCCGGCCCGGTGACGCGCCGGTGGACGAACTCGGCGAGCGGCATCCCGCTGAGCTTCTCCACCAGCAGGCCGAGCAGGATGTAGTTGGTGTTGGAGTACTGGAACTCCGTCCCCGGGGCGAACACGTTGTCGTGGCCGAAGGCGTACGCCAGCAGCTCCTGCGGGGTGAACGGGCGGGTCGGGTCGCTGAGCAGGGCCTGCACGAAGCCCGGGTCGAAGGTGTACGAGAACAGGCCGCTGCGCATCTCGGCCAGCTGCCGGACGGTGATGTTGCCGCCGTCCGGGACGCCGTCGAGGTAGGCGGAGATCGGGTCGTCCAGCCCGACCAGCCCGTCGTCGACCAGCTCCAGGACGGCGGTGGCGGTGAAGGTCTTGGTCTCGCTGCCGATCCGCGAGTTGAGGTCGGGCGTCATCGGCGCGCCGGTCGCGGTGTCGGCCACCCCGGACGACCGCACGTAGTGGCCCCGGCCGGGCAGCCAGACGCCGACGGTCACGCCGGGGACGCCGGCCTCCTGGCGGGTGCGCTCGATCGCCTCGTCGAGGCGGGCCACGAGCGCGGGGTCCAGGCCGTGCGGCGAGCAGTCGTCGCCGTACCGGTCGGCGCCGGTGGCGGCGGCCGTCAGCGGGGCGGCCTGGGCCACGGGCGCGGCCAGGGAGAGGGGGGCCAGGGTGGAGAGGGCGAGCAGGGCGATGGCGAGTCGGCGGGCGGGGGCACGGCGCATGGTGGATGTCTCTTCCGCGAGTGGGACGACCTTGCTCGGCCAAGGTCACCACCCGCCCCGGCCCCGGGCCCCGCGACCACGGACACCGGCGGGGCGATTCCACCCGTACGGACCCGGCGCGCGGGGCGAGCCCCGACCGGGGCATCCGGCCTTGCCCGCAACGGGAGACGCGCGGCACCTGGGCGTTGCCAGGGCGCGAGCGTGGTGGGTCGCGGACGGGTTCGGGCGCAAACCGCTGTCCGGCGCGTAGCTTGAAACGCGAGGGGTGAGGTCGGGCCGACGCCGTGGGCGCTGCCGGACCGCTCCGCCCTCGCCCCGGGTCCCGCCCGTACGCGGCCGCCGCAGCGCGGTGGAGCGGCGGCAGAGGAGGAGTGGCCATGTCCCTGCGGGTCCGATGGGCCGTCACCGCCCTGGCGCTGCTGCTGACCTCCTGCGCTGCCGTGCCGGGAGCGTCGCCCGGCCGGGGGCCGGGCTCACCGTCGTCGGCCCCGGGCTCGGCGGTGGCGGCGGTCCCGGAGGTGCCGACGGGCTCGGCGGTGGCAGCGGTGCCGGAGGTGCCGACGGGCTCGCAGGCGTCACCCGGCTCGGCGGTGGCGGCGGAGCCGGCCGGGAGCCCGCCGGCGGTGCCGTCGACCGACCAGGGGGCGTCCGGGACGTCCGGGGAGCCGACGCCCGAGCAGCTCGCGGGCCGGCGGATCGTCTACTCGTACCCGGGCCTGGTGCCGCCGCCGGCCCTGCTCGACGAGATCCGGGCGGGCCGGGCCGCCGGGGTGATCTTCTTCGGCGAGAACGTCTCCGGCCCGGAGCAGCTCGCCTCGGTCGTCGCGCAGCTGCGCGAGGCGCAGCGGCAGAGCCCGGTCCTGGTGCCGCTGCTGCTGATGACCGACCAGGAGGGCGGCCGGGTCCGGCGGCTGCCGGGCGCGCCGGAGCTGTCGGCACGCCTGATCGGGCAGGCCGCCGACCCCGAGGCCGCAGCGGCCACGGCGGGCGCGGACGCCGCCCGGAACCTGGCCGGGCTCGGGCTGAACGTCAACCTCGCCCCGGTCCTGGACGTCTACGACACGCCCGGCAACTTCATCGACCGCAGCGAGCGCTCGTACAGTTCCGACCCCGCCGTCGTCTCGGCGCTGGGGCGGGCGTTCATCACCGCCCAGCAGCAGAACGGCGTCGCGGCGACCGCCAAGCACTTCCCGGGCCTGGGCTCGGCGCCGGCCGAGCGGAACACCGACACCGGTCCGGTGACCCTGCCGGTCACGTCCGGCACGCTGCGCGGTGTGGACGAGGCGCCGTATCCGGACGCGATCGCCGCCGGGGTCGGCCTCGTCATGCTGTCCTGGGCGGTCTACCCCGCGCTGGATCCCGACCGCCCGGCCGGGCTGTCGACCGCCGTGGTGGAGCAGGAGCTCCGTGGCCGCCTCGGCTACCGGGGCGTCACCCTCACCGACGCGCTGGAGGCCGGCGCGCTGAACGGCTTCGGCGACACCGGACGGCGCGCCGTCGCGGCGGCCGCGGCGGGCATGGACCTGCTGCTGTGCTCGGCCCGGGACACCGCGCAGGGCGCACAGGCCACCGCCGCACTCGCCGCCGCACTGGCCACGGGCGAGCTGGACCCGGCCGGGTTCACCGCGGCCGCCGACCGGGTGACCGCCCTCCGGGCAGGCCTGCGGTGAAGCGCCCCCGGTGGCGGCGGGCGGACCCGGGCGCGTACCCGGGTCTCACGCCCGGTCTCAGACCAGGTCTCAGGCCGTGGCCTCCCGGCAGGCCGGGTGGCCCCAGCCGTCGGTGTTCTTCGCGATGGACTCACCGGCGGCGTACGTGCGGCCGCAGCGGCAGGTGCCCGGGAACTTCGCCTTGAGCGTCCGGGCCCCCGCCGAGCCGGTCTTCTTCGCCGGCCCCGCCGCCGTCGTCCGGGAGCCGCTGCGGGCGGACCGCTGCGGTGCCGAGCTCTCGGCCGGGGCGGCCGGGGCGCTGGAGCCCGCGGAGGTGCCCGCCGCGCGCTGGGTGAGCGCCGCCTCACTGGCGGCCCGGTCCGCGAAGGCGTTCAGCCGGTCGCCGTCCACCCGGTGGGCGGCGACGTACACGAAGTCCACCGTGCGGCCGGCGAGCAGCGCGTCGATGGCCATCACCAGCTCCTGGTTGGCGACGGGGGTGCCGGCGGCGGTGCGCCAGCCCCGCTTCTTCCAGCCCGGCAGCCACTCGGTGACGGCCTTCATCGCGTACTGCGAGTCCATCCTCACCTCCAGCGGCACGGCCGGATCCGTCGCCTCCAGCAGGCGCTGAAGGGCGGTCAGCTCGGCGATGTTGTTGGTCGCCCGGCCGAGCGGCCCGGCCTCCCAGCGCTCCGGCTCGCCCTGCGGGCCGGCGACGACCCAGCCCCACCCGGCCGGCCCCGGATTTCCCTTGCACGCCCCGTCACATGCGGCGATGATGCGATCAGCCATACGCCCGATCATGCCAGCACCGGCGGCCGAGGTGTGCATCGCCCGCTCCGGCCGGGCGGCCGGGCCACCTGCCGACCGGCCATGATCAACGGGACGCTGTCTGCGACTTGGTGTGAGACAAGTGATCCGGCGAAGGAGCAGGAGCGGTTCGTGGGAACGAAGCACGACCAGGAGACGACCGACGCACTCTTCGCGGGCGCCCTGGCGGAACTGGAGACCGAGGACACCCCGGTGCCCTGTCTGATCGCCCTGCACGGCCGCCCGACCCGGGAGGTCTTCGGCCGCGCGGCAGGTCTGCTGGCGCACGACGAACCGGAGCAGCGGGAGCTGGGAGCGATGGTCCTGCGCGAGCTCGGGTCGTACGACGCCGAGGGCCGCCGGCCGTTCAGTGCCGAGACGATCACCGCCGTGCTGGCCGGGATGCGTACCGAGCCGGACTCGTGGGTGCTCTCAGCGATGGTCTCCGTCCTCGGCCACCACTTCGCCCGCGAGGCCCTCGGGACGGTGCTCGCCCTGCGGATGCGCCCGGAACAGCCGGTGCGTTTCGCGGTCGCCGCCGCACTGCCCGCCCTGGCCTCCGCCGAGCGGACGGAGGACCGGGTCGTCGACGCCCTGCTCGGGCTGGCCGAGGACGCCGATGCCGCCGTGCGCTGGTACGCCCTGTACGCACTGTTCAACGAGACCGTGGACATCCCGGACGAGCGGAGGCGCGACTGGGCCGCCGGGCTGGCCCGGCAGGCCGGCGTGGAGCTCCGGGCGCAGCTGCGGCACCTGGCGACGACCCTTGAGGAGCCCGCCGATCCGGTGCTCCGCGAGCTCCTGGTACGCGCCGCCGGTTAGCGCCACCGTCGGCCGACGACTCGCCGTCGCCGCGCAGTCCCCGGCCGGGCAGCCGACGCCACCCGGCCGGGGCCGGTCGGGCTCGGACGGGCCCGGGCTCGGACGGGCCGGGGTCAGACCGCGTAGACCTGGAGGCCGGAGAGCTGGCCGGCGGGCCAGCCGGTGTTGGCCGTGAAGGTCACCCGCAGGTACCGGACGGTGGCCTGCGCGGGGAGGGTGACCGTGGTGGTGTTGCCGGTGGCCGGGTCGAAGGTACGGGTGAGCGGGCCGGTCAGCGCGCCGGTGGGGATGCCGTCGGTGGTGCCCTGGAGGCTGAAGGTCTGGGTGCGGGTGGCCCAGGCGGTGGCGGGCGGCAGGGTGAGGACGATCCGCCCGACCGGCCTCGGGGAGCCGAGGTCCACCTGGATCCACTGCGGGAAGCTGTAGTTGGCGCTCTCCCAGTAGCTGTTGGGGTCGCCGTCCACGGCGTTCGCGCTGCCGAAGACCTGGGTGTGGCTGCTCTCCGAGGTCGGGCGGTACAGGGCGAGGTCGCCGGTCGGCTGCGGGGGCTGCGGCGGGCCGGGGAGGGGGACGGTCGGGCGGGTCGCGGTGAGCGGGATCTGCCCCTTCAGCATCCGGCCGCCGTCGGCGGTCAGCCGCAGGTAGTAGTCGGCGGAGCAGGCCGTGCCGTCCTCGTCCAGCGCCGGCAGGCCCGATCCGACCGGGACACCAGCGCTGGTCTCGGCGGTCTTGGCGATCTGGTTGCCCTCGTTGTACTCGTCGAACATGGAGATGTAGATGCCCTGCGCCCCCGCTCGGACGACGTTGTAGAACTGGCGCCACATGAAGTCGCCGTGCGCCCGCTGGTGCTCCGCCAGGTCACCGGGCAGCACGCAGGGCTGGTAGTCGATGCCGTGCGCGAGGCAGTCGGCCTGGTCCGGCACGGTACAGGAGTTGTAGAAGTTGTCGGAGTCGGCCGCGGTGCCGATCCGGCCGACCATCCACGGCGAGATCATGTGGAACGCGTGGTAGACGTCCAGGTAGCCGGCCCTGGAGTCGTTGACGCCGGTGCGCCAGTAGGTCGGCACCCCGCCCATCACGTAACAGCCCTGGCTCTTGAACCAGTTGACGACGTCCAGGCAGGCGGCGGCGGTCCACGGGTGGTTCGGGTCGTTGAAGCCGAAGCCCCAGATCCCCACCACGGGCCGGCCGTTCTGCCGCGCGTAGGCCGAAGAGGCGGTGTGGGCGGCCATCTTGGCCGTCCAGTCGGCCTTGATCTCGCTCTGCATCGACGCCCACCCGCTGACGTCGTACATCACGTAGAACTTCCGGCCGTACGCCTCGGCGGCTGAGCGCACCTTGCCGGCCATCGCGTCCCGGGTCGGGCCCTCGCCGCCGGTCGGGTTGAACCTCTGGAGGGCCGCGGTGTCGCAGCCGTTCTGCTGCATCCACAGGAAGTGGGTGTCGACGGTCTGCTGGTCGTAGGAGGAGAACAGCGCGGCGGGTGC
>FTKL01000090.1_pt3 | contig 18341 bp, 19 predicted proteins | sample 2434061 | NCBI WGS metagenome assembly FTKL01 (sample SAMEA3914816, study PRJEB12502) | metagenome | biome: forest; material: soil | place: USA | collected 2011-09-16 | depth 0.3 m
GGCGGCATGAAGGTCTCGGTGACGGGCAGCGCGGTGAAGGCCATGGGACGTTCCTTTCGGGGCCCGCCCCGCCCTGGCGGGGCGGGGCGGGTGAGTCAGCGGCGCGAGCGGCGGTCGAGCGGGTGGCGGCGCTCGGCCCAGCGGCGCGGCAGGCGTAGCAGTTGGAGCTTCCAGTCGGGCTGCCAGCAGGTGCAGGGCACCCAGGCGTCCCAGTGATGGCCTCCGACCCAGCCGCCTTCGCCCTCGCAGTGGCGGCAGTTGGCAGCGGCGCTGTCGGTGAGGAAGAGGGCGGGGTGTGGCTCGTCCAGGACCGTGATGCGCAGGCGGCGCAGGGACAGGGCGGGGAGGCGGTGGCGGGGGAACGTCATCACAGCACCGCCTGAAGCTGGGTGCCGATCCAGGCGGCGGCGTTCACACTGACGGCGTTGCCGGCCTGCATGGTCTGCTCGGCGTCCGTGCCGTAGACGATGTAGTCGCTGGGGAATCGCTGCCCGGCGAGTTGCTCGCGCGGACGAAGCATCCGGAAGCGGCAGTCCTCCACCGCGGGCGCCGAGTGCACGAGGGCTGCGGACGCTTTGGTGCCGAAAGTGTGGAACGGGTGCCCGGCCGTGCGGGCGGCGGCCTTGCGGTAGGGGATGACCAGGGCGTTGCGGTAGTGCTCCGGCACGGGCGCGCCTGGGACGACGAGCGCGTGGTGGTTGCCCTGAGCGGTGACGCCGGCGAGCGGTGAGCTGACAGGGCTGGCGGTGGAGTGGTTCCGGTATTCGACGACGTACGGCTCGGGCAGGGTCAGCAGTGCCTCGCTCTCCCTGGTCGTGCGGGCTCGGAACGGTGCGCTGGTGTAGGCGGCGGTGTCGTTCCAGGAGCCGCCGGCGGGGACGAGCAGCGCCTCGCCTTCCTTCGTGGAGCGGGTGGGCAGCGGCCGGTGCAGCGGGTCGAACGCGCGGGGACCGCCGTCCTTGCCGTGGGTGAGCGTCAGGGCGCTGGGGTGATGGGGGAACGCTTCGAGTCCGGCCCGGATGCGAGCCATGGTCGTCGGCACGAGCGGCTTGGTCCGGTCACCGATGCGTGTTCCGAGGTCGGTCCAGTCGATGGCAGCGGCAGCCGGCCGGACGTAGGGCTCCACGATGGCGTGCTTGCAGGCGTTGTTCGGGCACCGGTAGTCGTACTGCGTGCCGTATTTCCCCACCGTGACACCGGGGTTGCGCCAACTCTGCTGGGCGTGGATGTCTTCGCGGCATGCGAAGCACCAGGCCGTGGGGCGGGGGGTGAGGTCCGGTTGCCGGGCGCCCTTCGGCGTGAAAGCGATGTAGATCCTGTCACGCCACTGTGGCGCCGCGAGGTTGTTCTCGTCGCCGACGTGGGCAGAGCTCACGGACGTGATCTGGTACTGGTAGCCCAGGGCCTCCATGGTGGCGAGCCAGGAGCGGAAGAGCACCCAGTCGGTGGCGAACTCGACGACGTTCTCGACCACGATGGCCTTGAAGCGCCGGACCTCGGCGGCCCGTACGACGCACCAGGCGGTGACCCGGGTCTTCTCGAAGGCTTCCTGCGGGAGGCTCTTGAAGCCGTCTTCGTCCTCCGGGAACAGCGACAGCTGGTCCGTTGCGTCCTCGCGCCGGCGGCCGCCGGCGGGGCTGATCTCGGTGCATATGACGGAGGCCCACAGCAGGTCGGCCTTGGGCAGGTAGCGCATCGGCAGGTTGGCGACGTCGACGCAGAGGTGGTCGGCGCGGCGGTGGTTCGCGGCGTGGGTGGCGAGCGCGACGGACCAGTGGTTCACGCCGAGGAGCAGTTCGATGCCGGATTCGACGAGGCCGGTGCTGCTGCCTCCGGCACCGCAAAGGAAGTCGATGGCGGTCAGGGACATTGATCTCTCTCCAAGAGGTCAGGGGGTGTCCGGCCCGCCTGTAGGCGGGCCGGACAGGTGTCAGCGGCGGCGGTGGCGGGCGGGTCGGCGTGCTTCGGTGAGGAACTCGTCGACGACGAGGGCCGCCAGTGCGGCCGCGTTGAAGGCGGCGAAGGCGAGTAAGGCGAGGTCGGCGATCACGACACGGCCTTGTTGGCGGGGCAGTTGGGCGCGCCGGTCAGCTGGGCCACGCGGAGCACGATGCCGTCGGGGTCGTTGATCCTTCGCGCGTAGTCCAGAGCCTCGGCGGCGGCCTCACGCCCCTCTTCCGTGGTCGGGTGGGCGATGATGCAGTGGCAGGCTCGGGGAGCGGTGGTGGGTGCGTTCTCAGCCACGGGTGATGTCCGTTCCGGTGACGAACTCCGAGGACGTGACGGTGAGGTGGAGCATGGCGTCGCCCCGCGCCCACGTGCTCCCGGGCCAGTTCCTGCTGGGGTGGGCGGAGAGGCGCCGCCAGCCGTCCTCGTAGAGGCCCTGGTGGTGCTTCGCGTACTCGGTGACTGCGGCCTGCCGGTCGATGAACAGGTGAATCTGCGGGCGCAGCGGGGCACCCTCGGCGTTGACGTGCTGGAACCGCAGGGCGGGAGATGGGGCGGCTGCGCGCCAGGAGTCCGTGAGACCTCGAGCGGCCAGGTAGGCGTCGATCGCGGCGAAGAGCGGCGATCGGAGCTGGCGGTTGAGGAGGTCGTGGCCCGCCATCGTCGAGTCGTAGATGAGGTCCTGGATTGTGGGGATGTCGTCGTGGTGGCGGCAGACGTGCCAGCCGGCGATGTCGTGCGGGTTGGGGGTGAGGGCGTCCTCGGAGGCGACGGTGAGGTAGCTGCCGTCGGGGAGGTCGACGTGGATGTTGTGCGCGCCGCCGCACGTCTCGAAGTCGGTGGGGAGGGCTCGCCGGCGGAGCGGTTCGATGATGTGGCTGTAGGAGTTGAAGAGGCGGAGCCAGTGCGGGTCGTTGGCGCGGCGGTGGTCGGGCATCGGGGCGAGGGGCATTGCGGTCTCCAAGAGGTTGTGCCGAGCATCATTTGTTAGGTGGTCGCCTATTTTTGGGCCGGGGTGGACTCGCTCCACCCCGGCCCGGGAGGGTCAGGCGGCCTTCGGGAGCGTCCGGGCGACCCTGTCGGCGTAGGCCGTGGCGGCCTCGGCGATCTGCCGAGCCTCCCTGTCGATCTGTCGCGCCTGGACCACGGAGCAGCTGGCGCGGTCGGCGAGCGGGGCTTCGCCGTGGCCGAGCGATTCGATGAGCAACAAGGCCTTCCGGTCGAGGGCGTGTTCGGCGTGGCCGAGGCCGTCGAGGTGGCGTTCGGCCGTCGCCTTGCGGCGCAGGTCGGCGATCTCGTTAAGGGCAGCCCCTACGGTCTCGTCCTCGGCGTACTGCTCGGCCAGGTCGAGCAGGAAGGCGGCGATCTGGCTGGTGTGGTCGAGCGCCAGGCTTCCGTCCGCCTGGACCTTGAGCCTGGGCAGGTAGGCCATGTGCGTCCTCCGATCTGGGGCGAGACCCTCTCGCTTTATATCTTAATTCTATACGCTCAAGATCACGTGGTCCACCTTTCGGCAAAACGTCATAAAGCTGTTACCTATCTTTCTTCCCGTGGCGTGAGGCGAGAATGGCTTCCCGGGCCGCCTGTTGAGCTTCCTGAACGGTCTGAGCGCCCCGCTGCGCCCTGCTACGACGTTCCCCGGACTCCGTGTGCCAGTCGGTCCAGAACCTCGCGTCCTGGGCCCTTGCAGCGTCCTTCCGGACCATGTCCTGCTGGGCGCGCTGAGCCCTTGGGCTGGTGCCACAGGCACGGCAGTTCCGCGCCCGTTTCGCATGGCTCGGGCAGCCCCCACCGTTCGCAGCAGCCTTCGTGCCGTCGTTCCCTGGCGCGGAAGCAGGCTCCCCTGTGGCGCCAGCCACGGGGGTAGGGGGGACAGGAAAGGAAGAGGCAGGGGAAGGAAAGGAAGGGGTTCCCGCAGGGGAACCTGTTGGGTTCCCCTCGCGGAACCTGTTGGGTTCCCCTTCGGGAACCTGTTCCTGACCCTCCTCTGGGTTCCCCTGGGGGAACCCATCGCTCGGGTCCTGCTCCTTGACTTCCACGCGCTTCATCAGATCGAGGTAGGTCCGTGCTGGCTTCGAGGGCGCCGCCCGGGTCACTCCCCTGCGGGCGAGCCTCGGATTCCTCGGCGCCTTGTGACCGTCGAGTCGTTGCTCCCTCAGGTCGTCGGCCTTCGGCATCTCCGGCACCGCCAGCGGGAACACCCTGTAGACCGCTGCACGGCCGGGCCGGCCGACCTCGACACGCTCGACCAGGCCCTTGGCGACGAGTTCCGTGATGATCGTGATGCATCGCTTCTCGCCGACGCCCACCCAGGCGACCATGCGGTTCATTCCCGGCCGGGCGAGCCTGCTCTCGTCGTCCGCGCTGTCCGCGAGTTTCTGCAGCATGAGCTTCTGCGTCGGGTTGACGACGTCCTTGGGCAGGTAGCTGGCCAGGATCATCAGGTGGATGGACACTGCGGGTTCCCCTCGGTGGTGCTCGGGCGCGCTTTCTGGTCGGAGTCAGGGGTCACTCGCGGTGGGGCACGACGCGGATCGTACGTGCGGTCTTTCGGCCGGTGTCACGCATCGGGACCGGCAGCCCGGCCGCCTGGAGGATCTTGACCATCTTGGCGGTGTCCTCGGTCTGCGGAACCCGTAGGCCCGCATCGTCGAACAGCTCGATCATCTTCGCCAGGTCCGGCGTCTCCACCGGGTTCTCTCCGCCCCACTTGAGGACGTTAGGCCCGTAGCGGCCGGCTATCGACGCGTCGACCTTCTTGCGGGCAAAGTCCTTGGCACGCTTGGCCTCTGAGAACGGCTTGTGGGCCGCCGAGTAGTCGATCAAGGCTTGCTCCACATCAGCGTCCGAGTGGATCAGCGTCGTCTGCGCGGGCCTGCCCGGCGCCGGCGTGCCCCAGCACGCGGTGACGAAGGGGCAGTAGTCGCAGGCGGCATCGATGCCGGGGCCGTAGAAGTCCCGGCGCGCCTCGTCCGGGGTCTTCGTCTCGGACACCCGGGTCAGCCACCACCTGGCTTCCTCGGCGCGCTGCGGGTCGAACGGGATCTCGTACAGGTGCTCATCGCCGTTGTCGCGGCAGACGAAGCGCAACCTGATCTGCTGAACGTCGACCGGGCCGAGGCAGGCCAGGACCCGCTGCCCGGTCCTGTCCTCGAAGCCGCCGGTGCGCAGCAGGTCGGCGTACAGGTGGACCTGGCGGAGCTCGGCCTCGGTGGGGCCGTACCGCAGGACGTCATCCCACTTCCAGATGGTCTTGGTCTTGATGTCCTCGACGGTGACGACATCGGCCTTCACTCGGGGGCGCAGCCGGGTCGGCAGGCGCTTCGCCGTGGCGGCGTCGAGCTGGACGATGTCCACGCTGCCCCGAATCGACGGGTCGGCGACCTTGCTCTCGATGAGCCAGCCGAATTCGGCCTTGGCGGCTTTCGTCAGGCCCTCGTGCGCGATGGTGCCCAGCGCGGCCGCGCGACTGAACACGTGGTCGGTCTTCGGGTGGCCGTGGAGGACGTAGGCGGCGCGGCGCTCGCACACGGTGTCGCTGGCGCCGAGCTGGGTCTGAAGGGAGCGCGGCCGGCGGCCGTCCGCTGCCTCCACCGCCGCCCAGATGGACGGTGATGCGGGCATGGTCGTGGTGGTCATGGTTCTCTTCTCCAAGAGGTCATGAGGTCCGGGCCGCCCCGTGGGGCGGCCCGGACGTGTCAGCTGTCTGCGGGAGGTTCCGTGCCGGCGAACTCCGCGTCGGCGTCCTGGCGCGCGGCCGCGGCCGCGCGCAGCTTCTCGGCGGCCTCCTCTTCCATGGCAGCCGCGCGCAGCTTCTCCGCGTCGCTCAGCGGCTCGTCGTCCATGTCGCGCTGCGGCTCGGCGAGCTTGCTGACGCGCCGACGGATGGCAAGCGCGACGATGTCGCCCTCCTGCTCACTCAGGCCCGACTGCTGTGGGTGCGCGGCGTCCCAGAGCACCTTGAGGGCCGCCTTGTCCGTCGCGGCCTCGACCCTGGCCAACCACCGCTTCGTCCGGTCAGCGGCCAACTCCGGCATGACGCGTGGCTGGGACTTGACCGAGCAGCCCATCCGGTTGAACACCAGGTCCTCGATGGTGAAGTCGGGGATCTGGAGGGGCCGACGATCGGGCACCGCCATCCGCAGCGAGCGGACCTTCACGACCTCCGGTTCCTGGCCGCGCCGCATGCGGACCCACACCGAGCAGTCGAAGGCGAGGTCCTTGTGGCCGGCGACCTTCCACTCCCGGCGCCCGGTGATGGGGTTGCCGTTCTCGTCGACGCTGCTCACTTCCTTGCCCCGGGCGAGGACGAGGACGATGCCGGGGAAGGTCTTGAGGTAGTGCATGACGTCCGACCACCTGTCCACGGCGTCATTCCACAGGTTCATGGCGATGTCGACGGCCGCGTCCGGATCCTGGGCGAGGACCTTGCTGTTCTTCTTGGTGCGCCGGGCGCGCTCCTGGGTCCAGGTGGTCAGCATCCGCCACAGGGCGCTGATCGAGTCGATGGTCAGCACGACGGGCGGGCGGCCGGCCTGCGCTTCGGCGCGGGCTTCGTAGTAGACGGCCTCGACCTGGTCGCGAATGTCGCGGTAGGTGCCGTCGTGCTCGATGATTTCGTACCGGGTGCCGGGAAGGGCCGCGTACTCGTCGGCCGATCCTTCCGCGAGGTCGATCCAGTACATCTGGCCGATGAGCTTGGATGCGCTGAACTGAGCTGCGGCGTAGGTCTTGCCGGCGCCTTCCTCGCCCTCGACGAGGACGAGGGGGAAGGGCACGACACCGGTAGGCTTCCTGCTCTTGATCTTGGGTGGCACGGTTCTCTCTCCAAGAGGTCGTGTCGGTGGGTCAGGCCGCACGCAGGGTGCGGACCTCGAACAGCGGCTCCCACTCGGGGTGCCGTTCCAGGAGCAGCCGGACGTACCTGCTGCGCCAGTTGTTGTTGAGGCGGAACTCGTCACCCCTTGTCGCTTGGCCGTAGCGGAAGCGCAGGAGCTCGAAGAGCATCCCGATGCCGATCCGCTTCCATCCACTGCTGACGCAGTCGGCCGTGCGGCGCTCCAGTTCGCGCAAGACCCACGGGTTCAGTTCGTGGAAGGCCTCGAAGCGCCGCTGGATGGACGTGTTCGGCTCGTGGTCTGGGTAGACCAGTTGCTCGATGTCCTCCAGGCCGGGCAGGCGCGGCTGTTGGGCGCTGGGCATGACGATTCCCCCTCGGAAGGTGCACAACCTTACGTTAAGTTGTCACCTATCTTTGACGCTGGGGGCGGGATTGATCAAGGCTTATCCGGCCCGGCCCCCCGAGGGCGAGCTGCGTCGGGGCAGTCGGCGGGATGATGCTCGGCGCCGCAGCCGCACAGCTGCACGGGGATGCGGTGCTCCACCTCGCGCAGCTCGCCCAGGAGGGCGGAGGCGCGTCGACGCAGCCCCTCGCCTTCCCGGATATGGGTATTGAGCGCGTCCATGACGACGCGCAAGTCCCTTCCCCTGATGGTCGCGACCGGCCCCATGGCCGGCCTGACGTTGATGCGCACAGTTGCCTCCAGCGAGCGGGACCATCCCGCCTTATGGCTTAATTCTATACGCTTTCTGGCGTGGCGTCCACTGCCTAATCGGCCGGTGCAGCCTTCTTCGCCGCCCGCCCACGCGGCAGGATCTTCGAGCCGGGGCCGTCATACGAGCCCTCGCGCAGGGCCTTCACCACCTCGGCGTCGGGCTCCCAGATTCGGGCCACCGCCCGGTGCCTGATCCGGCTGACCTCGGCCGGCGCCCACGGCCGGGCGGTCGGATCCTTCGCCACCAGTGCCGCCGCGTCCAGCGCGGTGTCCAGCAGCCACAGGTGGGATCCAGAGAGGTTCCAGTCGCCCACCGGCCACGCGCCGCGCTTCTGTGCCTGCTCGACGAGCGTGCCGTGCTCGAGGCCGAAGATCTGCATGACCTCCTGCTGGCCGACGATCACAGGGAGGTCCGCGATATCGGCGACCCACGCCGCAGGCTGCTGCGCGTCCACGATCGTCTGAAGTGCCGTCTCGTTGACTGCCTTCGACCGGATGGTCAGTTCGCCATACCTGCGGACGAACTCGAGCAGCCAGTACGGCGATCCCGAGATCACACGGGCGTGGGAGTAGTCCAACGTTCCGCGTGTCAGCCATTCAGCCACCCGTGCCGCCGTCACGCCGTAGACGGCTCCGAACTCGGACTTCCCTGCCAGCAAGGGCTTCACGTCACACCATTCCATCGTCGACATCACCAAGGCTACGACTTGATTCTATGCGCAAAAGACGGTAAGGCGAGTGAGCGGCACGGCTGGTAGCCTGGAGTCCTCCAAGAGGTCAGGCCCCCACCGCATGCGGTGGGGGCCTTTCCCTTGGTGCCGTACGTGCTTACGACCCCTTTCGGCGCACTCCGAAGAGCGGGTTACTCGTGGGCGGCACGGCACCTATCCGCCCGAGTCGGACCGACGCTCATCCGGTAACGCGGATGCACGGCAGCACGGGCGGCGGTTCAGCGGACGGTCGGCAGTACCGCCTTGCCACCCGCGTACTCGGGCGGACGGCCGTAGCCGAGCAGCCAGCCCCACTTGGGACTGACGTGCTCCTCCGCGAAGCGGAACACCGCGTAGTAGGCGAAGCCCACGAGCGGGACCAGCACGCCAGACAGGGCGGACGGGTCGAGCCCGAGGCCGATGCGCGCGGCCAAGGTGATCAGCCAGCCGACCAGCGCGGGAACGCCGGTGCGCAGCAGGGACAGGTAGATGTTCACGGGGGTTGTCTCCTTCGTGGTGGTTGTGGTCAGGCCCACAGGTGGCGCCAGGTGTCGGGGCCCGGGTAGCCGTCCGCGTTGCTGCCGTGCCAGCCCAGGGACTCCTGGAACGCCTGGGTGTTGAGGCGGTCTGCCTCTCCCCAGTCGCGGGAAGGACCGATTCGGTAGTGGCCGCCGAAGCCCTTGCGGACGAGCTGCTGGCCGAGGCGCAGGATGTCGTCGTTGACCTTGCCGGGCCCGAAGGCGTCGCGGCCGGGGAACTCCGGTGCGGGCCCGGGCAGGTAGCCGAGGAGTTCGCGCAGGCTGTGCGGGCCCGGCACGCCGTCGGCGTCTGCGCCGGCGTAGCCCAGGGACAGCTGGTAGTCGCGGTAGTTGAGGGTGTCCGCGTCGCTCCACGTCGGCCCCGGCCCCTGGGCGTAGCGGCTGCTGAAGCCGTGGGCGACCAGGGCGTCGCCGACGGCCGTGACGTGGTCGCCGTGCGCGCCGTACCCGTACTCCAGGCCCCCGACGACGCTCCGGTAGCGCGCGACCTCGGGCGCCGTCGGGGCCGGCGCCGGCGGGGCAGCCGTGCCGCCGGGGCGCGGGGCTCCTTGCTGTACCCACCGGTAGAGGGCGTCCCCCGGGCAGGAGGTGGCGTAGCCGTCGCGGTGGCCTTCGACCTCGCCGCCGGCGCCGTTCGCCTGGAGCAGGTCGATGCCGTCGCGGATCGCGCCGAGCAGGGCATCGGTCGGCTCGGTCAGGCCTTCGCTGCCGATGAGGGCGCAGATCGCGTAGTGCGCCCTGTTGAGGTCCTGGTTGCCGTTGGCGCCGGTCCTCTTTCCGATGCCGCGTCCCTCGAAGAGGACGCCGTGGACGCAGGCGAGGTAGTTGTACGCGATGTCGGAGTAGTTCTCGGTCCGGTTGGCGAGGTGGCTCGCGCGGATCGACTTGACCTCCTGGACGCAGAGGTTGTGGTCGCCCGCGAGGGCCGGGGACACCTGGGTCCCCTCGTAGTGCACCTTCACGCCTCGCGTGGAAGGCTGGTCGGGTGCGGCGCTTGCCGGCCAGCCGAGCTGGGCACGGGTCACGAGCTGCATGGGCGCGTCCTGCTTCTCCCCCGCGCCTGCTGCTGGTTGATCGGTATGTCGGTGAACTTGCCTGCTGGGTCTAGGGGCTGGCGCCCTTGGAGAGCAGCCAAAGCTGGACGGCGGCGACGACGAGCGGCGCCACGAACGCGGTGATCATCCATCGCCTGGCGGCAGCGGCCTTGGTCACCGCGTCCTCACGGGTGCGGACCTCTGCCCTAAGATCGCGCTCCACGACGTCGACCCGCTGGGTGATCAGACGCTGATCGGCGGTGTAGACGTCCTTCGTGACCACCAGCTCGTAGCGGGCTGCGAGGGCCTGGAGGTCGCTGCGGAGGTCGTCCCGGAGCCCGGCGATGCCGTCACGCTGGTCCTCACGGAGCTGCGACAGGGCGCGCTGGAGCTCCCAGAGCGTGGGCTCGGCGGTCGGCGGGACGCTCACCGCGTACTCCTTGAGGTTGGCGTTCCCCGCGCCAGAGATCATCTTAGGTGCTTCGTGCGACAGTGCCCCGAGGTAGCACCCCCGCTAGTCCAGCGACCAGCAGGCAGTTCCGACGGAGACCCATCCCGGGGCGCCGCTCGCACCGCTGAACGCCACCGTGCCGGCCGAACTGACGAGCATGTACCCGGCCACCCGGTTGAGGGTGGCGACGCCGAAGGGCGCGTGCTTGGTCGGCCAGACGTACCCGGGCAGCGTGAACATCACGCCGCCCGTCGTGGATCCGGACGTCGGCTTGCAGACACCCCGGAGCTTGACCGTGCCGTCCGGCATCTGCCGGTACTGCACATCCTGGTAGCCCTGGCCGTAGTTGACCCAGCCTGCCGCGAAGTCGACGTCGAACCACGGCCCGACCGAGCACCCCCGCGACGTGAAGGAGTAGTACGTCCCGTCGAGGGTGTTTCCCGGCCCGACCGGCACCCACATCGCCACCTCGCCGTCCCGGCCGACGTTGAGGCTGACGAAGTTCGACGTCATGCCGATGTCGTCGGCGTTCACCGCGAGGATGGAGCTCGGCCCTGAGGAGTCAGCCAGGGAGGCGCCGTTGAGCGTGAGCGACCCGTTCTCTCCCACGACCGACGCCGGCCCGTCGTCGCTGTTGCCGGTGGTGTACACCAGGATTCCCGGCATCGGGTCCTCGTAGGCTCCAGCGGCCGTATCGGGATCCAGGATGACCCGCGGACCGCTCACGCCCGTCTGGACGATGCTGCCGGTGATCGTCCGGCCGTTGATCGCGTCGGCGGCGAGGCTCTCGGCGGTGATCGCCCCGGCCTCGATGTCCCCGTGAGCAGCGCGCCGAGGCGCCCCCATGACCGCTGCGGTGGCCGGCCCGGCGACTCCGGCGGTACTGCGGGCCCGCAGCACCACCCAGTGCTCCGAGTAGGCGAGCGGGACCAGGGCACTGCCGCCCTGCGGCGTCTCGATGGTGGTGGCCAGCGTGGAGCGGTCGGGGACGAAGCCGGACGTGGCCCCGACGTGGATCTCGACGCGCGACCAGTCCAGCGGCGTCACCGCGCCCCCCGCCCACCTCCCGTCCCAGGTGACGGCCAGCGCCGCGAGCGCCGGCTCCACCACCGGCAGCGACGGCCTCGGCGGGGGCGGCCCGTTGACGACGTTCAGGGCGGTGGTGCCGTCGGGCTGCTGCCCGATCACAGCGCGAAGGCTCCCGCCCGCGGTCACCGCCACCGATCCGTCGTCGATCGCCGAGTACGCGAGCCGCGAGGAGCGGGACAGCTCCGGCAGAGCCGCCTCCAACGCGGCGATGCGCTCGGCAAGTTGGCCAATCGGATCAGGCACGGTTCATCCTCCGGTGGTGTAGGGGCGGGACAGGCGAAGGGTTGCGCTCTCGGGGCGCTCCCCTTCGGCGGGGCGAAGGGTCCAGGCGGTGATGCGGCACCAGCCGTCGAAGTCCGACCACTGGTCGTGGACGACCACCCGCACGTCGTCGCCGACCTGCCAGGAGCCGACCGGTGCGGCCGGGTGGTCCACGACGGTGATCTCGTCGATGGTGGCGCTCTGCTGGCGCCGGGCCCGGTCGGTGCGGGCGAGCTGGGCGAGGGCGTCGGTGCTGGTGACGGAAGGCCGGTCGAGGACGGACTCCATCCGCAGCCGGCCGTTGCGGACCGCGTCCACCACACGGACCTTGGCGCTGCCGTCGCCGGCGCCCAGGCCTACGACGACCTGCGCGTAGTCGTCGGCGCTGGTCGTCACCGGCACCGACGCGGCGATGTTAACGCCGGTGGCGAAGAGGAGGTCCTCGCGGCGGGTGCCCAGGCGCGGCCAGGCGACGACGAAGCGGCGCTCGGGCTGCTCCCCCGCCCAGGCCACCGTCTCGGTCCACTCGGGGCCGCCGTCGGCGCCGGTCGCGTCCCGCACGACGGAGTTCAGCGCCGGTGCCTCCCACTCCTTCGTGGTGTAGGGCTGCTCGGCGGTGCCCAGGCGCACGGGGCTCCCGCCGGGCGGCAGTTCGACCTGTACCCCGAGGTCTCCGTCGGGCTGCTCCTGGCAGTACGCCCAGACGTCGGCGATCACCTGGCACGGGTCCGCACCGCCGTAGGGGCCACGGCCCGCGAGGTTGCCATGCAGGTCCCGGCGCCTGGTCAGGTAGGAGGCGAAGCCGGCGGCCTCGATGGGGTAGGAGCCGCCTTCCGGCTGGGCCCGCCAGATGAGGCCGCCCCACATCAGGCGCTCGTCCCGCTCCGCCCACAGGCAGGTGGTGCCGGCGTCCAGCAGCGACGCGTCGAGGTGCGCAAGTCGGGGGGCGAGGACCGCGCGCATCGAGCCGGGCCCCGACAGTTCCGGGCCGAACGCGACTCCGGACAGGGGAAGGTGCCGGGCCAGGACCTCACCGGTGACGGCGTGCGTCGTGAAGTACCGGTAGGCGGGCATCAGTAGACGCCCTCCACGAAGTCGACGTCCGTCACCATCGTGGTGTTGCCGTTGACGTCGATGTTCCCGGCGCTCGCGTTGTAGCGGCCGGCCTGCACGGTGAGGGTCTGCTCGGTGCCGCGCTGCTCCGGCTTCCACAGGAACGTGTCGACCATGGTGATGCTCGCGCGGGACCATCCGGTGACGGCGTCGGTGTCCATCTGCGCCTCGTTGCCGATCACCGCCCCGATGACCTGCCGGAAGCCCACGTAGACCTCGCCGCTGATCCTCAGGCCGTGGAGGCTGCTGACAACGGATGCCTGGGTGGCCCAGGCGGGGACGTCGAAGGAGACCACCGCGCCGCCGGGCCAGTTGGGCTGCCACACGCCGACCTGCGGGCCGATCGGCACGTAGCCGAAGCCGCCGATGAGCCGCACGCGCCGCTCACGGCGGGGGTTGGCGATCTGCCGCAGGTCGGTGATCATCGCGTCGGTGACCGTGGCCGTGTTCGGCGGCAGGGTGATCCGGGCGAGCGGCACCGCCGTCATACCGGCCGGCGCCGCGGTCGCGGTCGCGGAGACGCCGGGGATGACGTGGAAGTAGCCGACATCGTCGGTGGCGGGGTTGCGGTTGCCCTCGTACTCGGGGTCCTCAACGCGAAGGCACAGCAGGTCCGTTCGGCCCGTGCCGCCGGTCGGCGCGATCGGCACGCTCGCATCGCCGGTGTTGTACTGCGTGTAGGAGCCCTGGCCCCAGGAGGAGCCCCGGACGATCGCGGAGCCGTTCCCGACCCGCACGCCCGCTTCGGGCGTCGACGTCTGGCGGACCTTGAGGTCGCCGCCCTCGGTGACTCCCTGGCTGCCCCGGGAGAGGTCGCGGATCATCATCCGCATCGCGCGGGCGGGGTGCACGCCGCCGGTGACCATCAGGGGCGGCTGGATGAGCGTCATGGTCTGTCCTCAGTAGCTGGTGTAGGCGTCGCGCCAGGTGACGGCGAGACGGCTGGTGGCGGTGGAGTCGTCGGCGGTCCAGCGGAGCTCGGAGCGGCCCGGCGGGACCTGGAAGCGGTCCAGCCGGGAGGCCCTGAGCGCGCCCGCGGCGCTCCCCAGGCCGTTGCGCAGGACCCAGCGCGTGCCGGGGCGGGTCTCGATGTCCAGCCACTCGCCGTCGCCGAGGACGACGGCGAAGTCCAGGACCGCGCCGGGCGCGACCGGTGCGGCGCCCGGGGCAGGAGTCGCCGCAGCGTCCGGCTGGATCCAGACCCGGGGGTTGACCACGGGGCCGGTGATCCGCAGAGTGGGCCACGCCGCCCGGTCGCCGGCGTTGGTGACCCAGCCCGGCCGGGTCGCCGGGTTGGCGGTACCGGTGGTGATCGGTGCCTTCAGCGGGGCGGTGAAGCCCTGCTTGCGCTGGGAGGAGATGTCGAGCGGCAGCGTCAGCCCGGACAGGACGTCGGAGTGCCACAGCGGATCGAGGCCCGCGAAGTCCACCTCGACGGGGATCCAGCCGTGGACCACGCCGGCGAGGCTGACCGCCTTCACGTCGATCACCCGCCCGTACTGGCGGCGCGCGCCCTGCCCCGGACGCTTCACCCGCAGGATGTCGGCCTGGCCGGCGGTGAGGCGGGTGTCGGAGGCGGCGGTGCGCTCCAGCGCCGCGAAGAGGTCCAGGGCGGCGCCCGGGTCACCCGGGGTGCGGATGCCGGCCTCGATCCGCAGCGAGCGCGGCCCCAGCAGATCCACACCGGGAAGGCTGCCGTCCTCCCCCGGGATGGGGACGGCTCCGCTGCGCTTGTCCGGCGTCCCGATGCCCAGGACATCCGAGACGGGCACGCGGGTGCCGTGGCCGATGGCCACACCGGCGACGTCGAACTGCCAGTCGGCGAGCTGCTGGTCGGACATCAGACCCGTCCTCCTCGTTGCAGGTGGCGCAGCCGGCGCAGGACGGCGTCCGCGACGTCCGGGCCGGTGATGGTGGAGCCGGTGACGGTGATGGGCATCGAGCCGACCAGGGACGCCGGCGCGCTCTCACGCACGATCACGGTGGTGGTGGCATGAGCGGGGACGAGCTTGGCCGGGCCGGCCGCGACGCGCGGGCGCGGGACGAGGCGGGGCGCGAGCACGCCGCCGTCCGCCAGGCGGTGGACCTGCTGGAGCGGCTCGCTCCTGCCGTAGACGACGTGGCCGCCGAAGCGGCCGGCGACCTCGGAGAGGATCGCCACGGACCGGACACGCTTGGACGCCGCGAGGGGGATGTACGCCTCGCCCTCGGTCTCGGGTTCGCCGAACACGCGCCAGGATCCGGCGGGCGCGATGTGCGCGACGTGCGGCCCGTCCTTCGGCGGGCGCAGCGCGCCGTCGGCGTAGTAGTCCACGAGGCCGCCGTTGGCCCAGTGGCCCATGCCCGCGATGTGCTGGGAGCCGTCACTGTTGAGGCCGTCGTAGCTGAAGTGGACGGGGATGGTGACGTCGGCCGGCTTGTTGACCTGGATGGAGATGGACTTGGAGCCGGGGATCGCCCGCACGGAGGCGCCGATGCTGTCCAGCACGGACTGGACCTTGGCCATGTCACCGCTCATCAGGGCCTGGGTGAGCTGGTCGGCCGCCGTCTGACCCTTCTCCTTGGAGACCTGGGCGATGAGGGTCAGCATCGCCGACCATTCGTCCTTGGCGTGCTGGCCCGCGATGCCGAAGGAGCCGACGACGGCGGTGAGGTCCGGCGGCGAGATGGGCTGGTTGTTCCCCCAGGTCGCCTTGAGGGAGTTCATCGCCCGGTCGATGTCGCCCGCGAGAAGGGCGTCGGCGAACGCGCCGGCCGCGTCCAGGCCCTTGGCCTGGGCGACCTTCGTCACCAGGTCGAGGCCGGTCGCCATCTGCGTGCGGGATGCGTCGGTGCCGGCCTGGACGGCCTTCGTCATGTCCGTGACGGCCATCTGCTGCATGATCTTGCCGAACGCGGCCACGTCGTTCGTCTCGGAGGCCTTCGCCCACGCCCGCGCGACGTCCTGCCCGTAGCGGGCGGCGATCGCGGGGAGCTGCTCAAGACCTGCCTGGAACGTAGCCTGCGACCGGGCGGCATCCTCCACGAGGATCGACTGCAGCTCGTCGGCGACCTTCGGCTTGCCGGCCTTCAGCTGCTTCACCAGCTCGTCCAGCATCGGCGCCGCGCTCACGCCGAGCTCCGCGAAGTGCGAGGTGAGGTCGCCGTATCCGGCGAGCGCCAGCTCGCTGAGGTTCGCCTGGAAGCTGCGCTGCGCCTCCAGCTGCTTGCGCAGCTCGGCCATGTAGTCGTCCAGCTTGGCCTTCGTGACCTCGACCAGGCCGGTCAGCTGCTCGGCCGCACCGCTCTTCCCTGCGCGCAGGTTCTCCACCAGGTCGTGCGCCATGCCGGCCGACGCGTCGCCGAGGGAGCGGAAGTGCTCCGCGAGCGGGCCGTAGCCGCGGCGCGCCAGCTCGTCCAGGTCCGCCCCGAAGTCGCGCGCCACCTTGCCGTGCTCGGCGAGGGTGTCGATGTAGTCGCCGACGGAGTCCTTCTCGAAGTCGACCTGCTTGCCCGTCAGCTTCGCCGCAGCACTGACGCGGTCCTGCGCCGCCTTCCACGCCTCGGTGGGCTCGACCACCGCGCCGATGGCCTTGGCGAGTTCCTTCATCTGCGTCGTGTAGTCCGGCAGGCCGTGCTTGTCGACGGGGACGAGCGTCTCCAGCGACCACGCGGCCGTGTTGCCCTGCACAGCGGCGTGGATCTTGGAGTTGACGATGTTCATCGTCTCCGCGAGCTGCGCCTCCTTCTGGACCGCGTCCTCCCACACCTTGCGCTTCTCGGTCAGGACCCGCTCGGCGTCGTTGTACTTACCCATCTCGTTGCCACCCGCCTGACGGGCCTGGATCTGCCTCGCGAGCTCCCCCTCCTGCTGCTCCAGCTGCGCCTTCGCGGCAGCGAGCTTCCCGCCGCCGCTCGCCACGATGTCGACGGCCTCCGCCAGGTCGAGGCCGGCCCGCTTCAGCTTCGCCGCGTCGTCGCCGCTGGTCAGCTGCTCCGCGAGCTTCCGCACGCCGGAGCCCTGCTCGCCCTCCGACCGCTCCGCCTTCAACGCCGAGACCAGCTCCTCGGTGGCGTCCTTGGCCTTCTGCTTGGAGGCGGTGTACGCCGCGTACACGCCGACGCCCACCGCGAGCAGCGCGGTGAGGCCGCCGACCGCGAGCCCGGCGCCGCGCAGCACCGCGGGGAACGCGGCGCCGCCGGCGCGGGCCTCCGCCAGGGCGGTGCGGAACGCGGTCACCGCCGGGGCGACCTTGAGGAACGCCGCGCGGGCGAGCAGACCGGCCGCCGCGAGGCCGATCAGCACCTCGCCGACGGCCTTCACCGGGCCGGGCAGATCGTTGATCGTGCCGACGAAGACGTGCAGCGCCGTGCCGATCGCCTGGAGCGCGGGCAGCAGCGCGCGGGAGAGGTCCATCCCGAGCGCCACGGCCTCGTTCTTGAACAGCGACCACTGGCCGGAGACGGTCGCGGTCTGGATGGCGTAGGCACGCTGGGTCGCCCCGGCGCGCTCGACCTCGTTGGCGATGCCCGCGTACGTGGAGGCGTAGTTCTGGCCGTCGGCGGCGGCCAGCGCCAGCATGGCCCGCACCGCGCGGATGTCCTTGAACATCAGGGTGGTCGCCTCGGCGCTGCCCTTGGTGACTTCGTTGACCCGCTTCAGGACGATGTACAGGCCGTCCTGCTGGACGGCCGCCGCCGTGGACTCGTAGCCCAGCCCCTTCACCGCGTCGCGCAGTTCCTGGGTGGGCTTCATCATCCGCGTGAGCAGCATGTTGAGGGCGGTCGCGGACTCGGCGGCCGGGATGCCGGCCAGTGTGATGGCCGCCAGGGCGGAGGACAGGTCGTCGAACTTCACGCCAGCGGCGGCCGCCATCGGCACCACGTCGCCGAGCTGCTGGGCGAGTTCCTCGAAGCTGATGACGCCCAGGTTGACGGTCTGGAACATCACGTCCATCACGTCGCCGGCTTCGGAGACGGGCTTGCCGTACGCCTTGAGGACGCCTAGGAGCGCCCGCGCGGACACCTCCGTCGTCGTCATGCCGGCGGACGCCCCGGTGGCCGCGACCTTCAGGATGTCCATGGCCTGCGCGCCATCGAAGCCGGTGCTGATGACCTGGTAGAGGCCCTCGGCGAGCTGGGAGGCGGTCTGCGGCAGGGCGGTGGACAGGCGGACGATCTGGTCGGTGAACGCGGCGACGTTCTTGTCGGTGATCTGCCTGGAGATCGTCATGACGTTCGCCATGTGCGTCTCAAGCTCGATCGCGGCGCCGCTGCCCGCCATCAGGATCGCGGTGAGCAGCAGCCCGCCCTTGGCGAGACGCTCCGCACGGGCACCGGCGGCAGCGGCTCCCGCCGCAGCGGCCTCACTCTCGGCCCGCCCCACAGCGGCCAGCGACGCGGCAGTCCGCACAGCAGCCGCCTCCTCGGCCGCCGCCCGACCGCTGAGTGCCGCTGCGGCTGCGGTGTCGGCCTGCGCCGACGCGACGCTCATCCGCTGGGCGAGGGTGCCGGCCCGGGCGGCGGCCTCCTGCGCGGCGGCCGTCCGAACGGCCTGCGCCGCCTGTGCCTCCGCCGCCCGCGTCGCGGCCGCAGCGGCCGAGCGCCTCATCAGTGTCGAGCATGCGGCCGTGCTGTTCGGCTGCTGGTCGTCGAACTGCCGC
>FTKL01000441.1_pt2 | contig 18324 bp, 13 predicted proteins | sample 2434061 | NCBI WGS metagenome assembly FTKL01 (sample SAMEA3914816, study PRJEB12502) | metagenome | biome: forest; material: soil | place: USA | collected 2011-09-16 | depth 0.3 m
GACCAGCAGCGCCTCGCAGTGTTCCAGGACCGCGACCGGATCGCCCGTGACCTGCACGACCTGGTGATCCAGCGGCTGTTCGCGACCGGCATGATGCTGGAGAGCGCGGCCCGCCGCGCCATCGTGCCCGAGGTGACGGCCGGGATCGGCCGGGCGGTGGACGAGCTCGACGCGACCATCCAGGAGGTCCGCACCACCATCTACGCCCTCCAGCACGACGACCACGGGGACGAGCCGGACACCCTGCGGACCCGGGTGCTGCGGGAGGCCAGCCAGGCGGCGTCGGCGCTGGGCTTCAAGCCCTCGGTGATGTTCACCGGGCCGGTCGAGAGCCTGGTCGGCGAGAAGACCGGTCGTCAACTGCTGGCCGCGCTGCGCGAGATGCTCTCGAACGCGGCCCGGCACGCGCGGGCGTCCCGGGTCCGGGTGGAGGTCGACGCGACGGCGCATCTGGACGACGAGGGCCGCCCGGTCGGGGACGACCCGGAGTCGCTGGAGTCGCTGGAGCCCGCCGGCCGGCCGGGGGCGCTGCTCACCGTCACGGACGACGGGGTGGGTATCCCGGAGGGCGGCCGTCGCAGTGGTCTGCGCAACCTGACCCGCCGGGCGGAGGCGCTCGGCGGCGACGCCTGGCACGAGCCCGGCCCGTACGGCAAGGGCACGGTGGTGTGCTGGACGGCCCGGCTCTGAGGGCTGTGCACACAGGGTCTTGGCCTGGGCTTGGTGAAAGTTTAACGAGGGAGAACTTCCCGGCCAACGGAGCAAGTTGTGCTTTGCTTCCCTTCCTGTGTGCTCGTGTGCACACATAGTTTTAACCCGTCTCGCTTATCGGACGGGGGGAGCAGTGGACGCGTCGGGCCATGGTCGCGCCGCACCAACAGGGCTGAGCCGAGGGGGATTTCGGACCGAGCGGGCAGCCGACGGCCGGTACCGGTGGCAGTTGAAGGCACCGAACGGCAGGCTCGTCGCGGTGTCGCCGGTCGCGTACGAGACGCCCGGCGAGGCCGAGCGGGCATTCGGGAGTTTACGGGGATCGGCGTCCGAACTGGTTGCCCGGATCACCCACGTCCGGGACGGTATCGGCTGGATCTGGGTCGTCCCCAGCGGTCGCGGCCTGCCCGAGATCCGCTCCAGCCGTCCGTACGAGCGGTACGCGACCTGCCAGAACGCCTTCCGGCGGTTCGTGGTGCTGCTTGCCAAGCTGGATGAGGCCGCTTCGCCGGCCTCTCGACCACCTTCTCGACCACCTTCTCAACCACCTTCGGAAGAAAGACAGTTGAGACCCTCCGATGCCCGCTGAACCGCGCGGGCCGCGTCTGCTGGCCGTCCGCGGCGCGGACCGCGGGGCCGGCTGGGCACTGCGGGCCGCCAACGGCCGACAGCTCGCCGTCGGCGTCCGCACCTATCGCAGCGAGGACGAACTGTCCGAAGCGATACGTCAGTTGATCATCGAGCGGGCCGCCCTGCGGTGCAGCATGGCGCAGTCCGAGGCCCGGCTCTGGGTCTGGACGGCCTACCTCCCACCACGTAGCACCCGCCGGAGCGCGGGGGACGCCGAGCCGATCGCCCGCAGCGCGCGCGGCTACCTGCGCCGTGACCAGTGCCAGGGCGGCATCGACAGCTTCCTGGCCGGCCTCCGGCAACTCGGCCTGGAGCGGCGCCGGACCGGACGGGACGACCGGTGGCCATGGTGAAGCGGAGGTTTCCGGCAGACTCCCGAACCGCCACCGAGAGAAGAACGTCGACGGCGAACCGTGCCCCCCACAGCCATCCGCGGCACCCGACCTGACCTGCGCGGACGACCGGGCTCCGGTTGCCGGCCCCGAAGCCCGGCCCGGCCGGGCGCCCCTTCCGGGGGCGGAGCGGGCCGGACAGGATCAGGTCTGCCGGAGCGGCCGCCGCGGACGCGGGCTCCGGTCCCGGGCCCCAATCCAGGTCCTGGGTAAGCGATGTAAGTCTCTCCCACCGGAGGAACAAGAACATGCGCAAGACCGCTGCCAAGCTGCTCACCGCCGCCGCCCTCGCGACCTCGCTCGTCTCCATCGCGAGCGGCACCGCGCTGGCCGACCCGACCGTCGTGCCGGCCACCGCCGACATCGTGGGCGTCGGCTCGGACACCACGCAGACCGTTCTGAACCAGTTCTCGACCGACTACAACGCCTACCTGACCGGCCTGGGTGACACCACCTCCCCGCGCCTGTACAGCTTCGACGCCACCGGCTCGGCGACGATCACCGCCAAGGCCGGCACCACCGCGTTCACCCGCCCGAACGGCTCCGGCGCCGGCATCAACGCGCTGAACGCCGCGTCCCCCGCGCTGCCGGTCGACTTCGCCCGCTCCTCGCGCGCCCCGCAGACCGGTGACCTGACGACCGACATCTTCGTCGCGTTCGCCAAGGACGCGGTGACCTGGTCCGCCACGGCCACGGGCAGCAACGCCCCGGCCAACCTGACCACGGCCGACCTGAAGAACATCTACAACGGCACGTACACCACCTGGAACCAGATCACCGACATCGCCGGCTACACCGGCCCGGCCGTCGCGATCAAGCCCTACCTGCCGCAGGCCAGCTCCGGCACCCGCTCCTTCTTCCTGAAGGCCATCGGCGTCACCACCCTGGGCGTCAACGTCGTCTCCGGTCCCGAGGAGAACGAGGGCACCGACGTCGCCCTGAACGACCCGAACGTGATCTTCCCGTACTCGGTCGGCCACTACATCGGCCAGGTCTACGGTGGCCACACCACCGCCACCGACGCGCCCGGCGCGCTGAGCCTGCGCAACATCAACGGTGTCGCCCCGGTCACCGCCGGCCACACCATCAACCCGACCTTCGCCAACCCGGTCTACGGCCGCACCCTGTACAACGTGGTCCGTAACGCCGAGTGGACCGCCACCGACGCCCACGGCGCCGCACTGCGCAACATCTTCGGCACCAGCGGCTGGATCTGCACGAGCGGCTCCGCCGACATCACCAGCTACGGCTTCCTGACCATCGGTGGCTGCGGCAGCACCACGCACATCTGATCCTGAGCGACCCAAGGCGGCCGGGGGCATCACGCCCCCGGCCGCCGCCTGCGGCTCCGGTGTTCACTCCTGACGGTTCGACACGGCAGCTCGACCGGTCGACGGTTGCTCCCGGTCGGCCGAGCAGTACCCAGCGGTTCCGCTCATTCATCCAAGGAGACCAGCATGTCCCGCACCAGCGTCCGCCTCGCCGCCACCGCCGCCACCGCGGTCCTCGCCGTCACCGGCCTCAGTGGCGCGGCCGCCGCCGACACCGCTGCGGCCCCGGCCACCGTGGCGACCGGCAGTGTCGTGGTCCACGAGAGCACCTCCTTCATCCAGCAGACGGCTGCTGCCGGTGTCGTGGTGGTCCCGCTTCCCTCCGGTACTCCGGCCTACGACAGCGCCGCGGGCTTCTCGGCCACCTTCCCGGTCACCGGTGGTGACGCCAACCTGCAGGCGTACTACGACCGGATCGAGCTCGGCGGCGGTCTGCTCTTCGTCAACCTGAACACCGGCAAGACCGCGATCTTCAAGCAGCTCGCCTTCCAGGCGGACAGCTGGAGGCTCACCGGTGTGCCGCTCGGCGGCACCGAGCCGGTCGCGCTGCTCGACCCCGCCGGTGACAACCAGATCAACCGCGTGGGCACCACCCAGACGCTGGAGGCCGCCGACCTCAAGGTGGACGCGGCCGGCGCGCAGTACGTCGACAGCAAGCTGAACACCACCTTCTTCCAGGGCGGCCAGTCGATCGGCTCGCTCTCGATCAGCTTCACCCCGGCCGGCTGACCAACACCGGTGGCAGTCGGACCGGCTGCCTCCGAGGTGCGGACCCACGCGTTCTCCCGCGTGGGTCCGCACCGTTGTTACGAGCAACTTGCTTGAAAAGTGAGCGTGTTGTGGCCTCGTACATCCTGTCGACCGAATCCGGCCATGTCCGGATGGCCGAATAGGTACGCACCGAGACCGTTGGTCCGCCAGCACAACTGTCCATCACCCGCGCACTGTTGATGCGCATTCGCACGGAGGTGCCGCCATGGGAGTCCGCCTGCCAGACCCGAGACATCAGGGGTGGTGGCGGAGGAGGGTGCCTGCGCTGGCGCTCGCCTGGGCCGTGGTGGCCACGCTGTCGGTGCTGCCGCTCGGCTTCGGGCCGGCCACCGAGGCGCGGGCGGATTCCGGCGTGACCGTGGACGGGCCGGAGATCTGGGACCCGGTCAACGGGACGTACGGCGCGAAGGGTCACGTCTCGCTGTCACAGGGCAAGAACCTCACCAACGAGGTCATCCAGGTCTCGTGGAGCGGATTCACACCCACCGTCAACTGGGACGGTACGCCCGCGACCACGGTTCTGGAGTACAACCAGGCAGTGATGTACGCGGTACGGATCTACCAGTGCCGGGGAACCGATCCGAAGCCCACCGACTGCTACGGCAACACGATGTACGGAGGCGATCCGGCTCTCGGCTTCGAGCAGCCGACCCGTCCGCCGGGCACCACCACTCCCGACTTCCCCTCCAACCACCGGATCGCGGTGACCGGCCCGGACGGGTCGGGCACCACGAGTTTCGAGGTCTGGACATCTCGCCAGAGCACCTCCCTGGGCTGTGACGCGACCCACCCGTGTTCGATCGTGGTGGAGCCGAACTACGGCGGTGACCCGCTCGACTGGCTCAATCGGCGCGGAGGGGTCGCGGACTGCTCCGACCACTCGCTGGACATGGACTTCGAGACCGACAACTCCACGGACATCGTCTACACGGGGCGGACCAACCCGAACACCAACAACCAGGCCGGCGAGCAGTGCGCCTGGACCCACCGTGCAGTCGTTCCCATGGCGTTCGCCCCGACGGCCGACGACTGCAGGGCCGCGCACGCCGACTTCACCGCCGCCGGCCTGGAGATGGCCAACCGGGCCATGCAGCAGTGGCGTGCGGGCTTCTGCGAGGGTGCTGCGCCGCTCAACCTGCAGTACAGCTTCGCCGGTGGTGAGCCGCAGGCGCGGGCGGACTTCCTCGCCGGCGGGGGCGCCGACATCGCGCTCACGGCCCGTCCGGACCGGTCACCCGCCCCACGGCCCTATGTCTACGCTCCGCTGGCGACAACCGGCATCTCGGTGGCGTTCGTGGTGGACGACCAGGGGAGCGGGCGCCAGATCCAGAACATGCGGTTGAACGCACGGCTGGTGGCCAAGATGCTCACCCAGTCGTACTCGTCCGGCGTCGCGAGCAACATTCCCTCCGTGGCGGACAACCCGTCCTGCATCTTCGTGGATCCGGAGTTTCTGCAGCTGAACCCGGATTCCCTGCTGGGCGGCGCCCACTGGCCGACGTCCTGCAGCTCCGACGGTGTCACCATGCTGCCCATCGTGGTCGGTGGCACCACGGACCTCGTCCACCAGTTGACCTCGTGGATCGCCGAGGACCCGGACGCCTCGCGGTTCCTCCAGGGTGAGCGTGACCCCTGGGGGATGCACCTGGACACCTTCTACCTGCAGCCGGCTTTCCCGGGTTACCCGGTGGACGCGCTGCAGCCGCAGGACTTCTCGGAGATCGTCCGGTCCAACGGCGACAAGGTCACCTGGAAGGGGCTGGAGTGGAACCCGCTGCTCGGCGGGCTCGGCCAGGTGAGCCGGAGTCTGCTGCAGAACCAGTCAACCGCCTTCAGCACGGACCTGATCAACGGCAAGCATGACCGGCTCCCGGCCCTGCCGATCGGCCAGCGCGCCCTGTTCGCCATTCTCGACGCGGGTCAGGCCCGGGCCTTCAACCTGCCCGAGGCCGCACTGCAGAACCCGGCCGGCGCCTTCGTGGCGCCCACGACGTCCTCCTACCAGGCGGCCGTGTCCGACATGCCCGTGGATGCGACGACCGGCACGCAGCAGCTGCCCTACGGGGTGGCCGGCAGCGACTTCGCCAAGGACCAGCGGGCCTATCCGCTGACCACGGTGCAGTACGCGATGGTCCCCACCTCCGGAGTCCCGGAGGCCAAGGCAACCGCCGTCTCCACCTTCCTCCAGCGGGCCACCCAGGGCGCGGGCCAGGTGTACGGCAGCGGCCCCGGCCGGCTCGCCCCCGGCTTCCTCGGCCTGTCGTCGGACCAGGTCGCCCGGGCGAAGGCCGCCGCGACCCACGTGGCCGCACAGGACGGCGCACTCCCCGGTAACCAGACCGCCCTGCCGGTTACCGGCGGCGGCACGACGGGCGGCACCACGGGCAGCACCGACCCCGGCTCCGGGACGGCTACCGCCGGTACCGCAGCGGTGCCGGTTGCCGGCACCGACTCGGCCGACGGCGGTTCGGCCACCGGTGGTGGCGGCACGACCGGCGGTGACACGCCGTCCGGCACGGGCACCGGTACCGGCGCCACCTCAACCACCGGCGGCGGCCTCGGCACGACGGGGACCGCAGGGACATCGGGCAGCACCGGCACGACGGGAGCGACCGGCACCACGCCCGGTGCCGCCACGGCACCGGCGAAGGCCGGCGCCGCACCCGCCACCTCCCCGGGCGCCTCCCCGCTGGCCGCCGCCCCCGTGGCCGCCGGCAGGCCGGCACCGGACCGGGCGGGGACGGCGCGGCTGCTGCTGCCGGTCGCGCTGATCGCCGGCCTGGTGCTGCTGATCGGCGGGCCCACCGCGCTGGTGCTGGGCGGCACGACCGCCGGTGCGCGGATCGCGGGCGGCCTGCGCTCCGGCTGGGGACGGCTGCGCCGCACCAGGAGCTGACCGTACGTCCGGCGGGGCCCCGACCGGGCCCCGCCGGGCGGTCGTCCCGTCCGTCCAGCTCGTAGGTACGACCCTCCTTCCGATCCGAGTGCGCCGGAGAGCAGACCATGACAGCCGCAATCGGGCCCGCGGCACCTTTCGCCCAGGCCCCGCCCGACGACCCCGACGTACCGCGTACGATCACCGCGCCCGCGACTCCGGGGGACCGGGTGTTCCGGGGGGTGCTGCGGGCGGCCGGCCTCTCGGTCTTCGCGATCATGGGCCTGATCGCGTTCTTCCTGCTGCTGCGCGGCTCGGACGCGCTGCGGGCGGTCGGCTGGTCGTTCCTGACCGAACAGCGCTGGCGGACCCAGACGCACGACTTCGGCATCGCGGCCGTGCTGCCGAACGGCCTGCTGATCGCCGTGATCGCGCTGGTCATCGCGGTGCCGGTGGCGCTCGGCACGGCCGTCTTCGTATCCGAGTACGCGCCGGCCCGGCTGCGGGCGACGCTGGTCTCGCTGATCGACCTGATGGCGGCCATCCCCAGCATCGTCTACGGGCTGTGGGGGCTGTTCTTCCTCCAGCCGCGGATCATCGGCTTCGTCCGGTGGACGGCGCTGCACCTGGGCGACGCGATCCCGTTCCTCAAGGTGCGGACGGGTGACATCGGCACGTCGTACACCTCGTCCACGTTCATCGCGGGCGTGGTCGTGTCGCTGATGATCATCCCGATCGTGGCCTCGCTCAGCCGGGAGGTGTTCTCCCAGGCGCCGCAGGGCGAGCGGGAGGGCGCGTACGCGCTGGGCAGCACCCGCTGGGGCATGGTGCGCACGGTGGTGCTGCCGTTCGGCAAGGGCGGTGTGATCGGGGCGGTGATGCTCGGCTTCGGGCGGGCGATGGGGGAGACCATCGCCGTCGCGCTGATCATCTCGCCGAACTTCAAGGCGATCACCCACGTGCTGGAGAACGGCGCGAACTCGATCTCGGCGCTGATCGCCCTGCGCTTCGGGGAGTCGGACCAGCTGTCGCTGTCCGCCCTGATGGCGGCCGGGCTGGTGCTCTTCGTGCTGACGCTGCTGGTCAACCTGGCAGCCGGCGTGATCATCAACCGGTCCCGCTCCGGCGCGACCACGGCGGACTGACCATGGCCCGCCTCCTCGCAGCCCTGCCGCCCCGCCGCCCCGAAGGGATCACCGGATGACCACCCTCGACCTTCCCGCCGCCCCGGTGGCGGCGGCTCCCGCCACCGAGCCCGAGCCGGAGCAGCGGGTACGCCTCGGCGGCGTCACCACCGAGGACGTGCTGACGCTGGCCGGCGCCCTCGGCGGCTCGCTCGCGCTCGACTGGATGCTCTACGAGCGGATCCTCGCGTTCAGCGGCGCCCTCGGCTTCCTGACCGCCTGGTACGTCCTGTTCCTGGCCGGCTACGTCGCGCTCGGCCGGCTCCAGTGGGGGGCGCAACTGGTCCGTGAGCGGCTGGTGGCCGTGCTGGCCTGGAGTTCGGGCCTGCTGGTGGTCGGGCTGATCGTCGACCAGATCGGCTACGTGCTGGCGCGCGGGCTGCACGCGGCGAGCCACCTGAACTTCTTCACCGAGTCGATGGAGCACACCGCCGCACTCTCCCCGATCACCTCCGGCGGCGCCCTGAACGCGGTCGTCGGTTCGCTCGAACAGCTCGGCCTGGCAACGCTGTTCGCCGTGCCGCTCGGCATCGCCGCAGCCGTCTTCATGTCCGAGGTCGGCGGCCGGATGGCCCGGCCGGTGCGCACGCTGGTCGAGGCGATGACGGCGCTGCCGTCGATCGTCGCCGGCCTGTTCATCCTCGGCATCGTGATCGTCACGCTGGGCTGGGAGAAGAGCGGCTTCGCGGCCTCCCTCGCGCTGACCGTGATGATGATGCCGATCGTCACCCGCGCCGCCGAGGTGGTGATCCGGCTGGTGCCGGGCACCCTGCGGGAGGCCTCGTACGCGCTCGGCGGCAGCCAGTGGCGCACCGTGTGGAACGTCGTGCTGCCCACCGCCAGGCCCGGGTTGGTCACGGCGGTGGTGCTGGGCATGGCACGCGGCGTGGGGGAGACCTCGCCGGTGCTGCTCACCTCGGGCTTCACCTCGCAGTTCAACGCGAACCCGTTCTCCGAGCACCAGGTCTCGCTGCCGCTGTACATCTGGAACTACGTGAAGCAGCCCTACCCCGAGATGGTCTCGCGGGCCTTCGCCGCCGCGCTGACGCTGATGGCCGTGGTGCTGATCCTGTTCGTCACCGCCCGCGTGGTCGGCGGCCGTACGCCGGGTCAGCTGACCCGGCGCCAGCGCCGGCGGATCGCGCGCGCCGCCGCCCCAGCCGTCCGGGAGCACTGATGTCCGTCCCAACCACCCTGCGCTCCAGAGGAGTTCCCATGTCGTGGGAGGCCACAAGCCGCCCCGTGCCGCGACCGGTCGCGTTGCTGCTGACCGTGCTCACCGTCGCCCTGGCCGTGCTGCTGGGGCAGAGCACGTCCGCGTACGCGTCGACCTCGCTCAACGCGGACGGGTCCAGCTGGGCCGGCCCGGCCATCGACCAGTGGCGCCAGGACGTCTCGCCGCAGGGGATCCAGATCAACTTCAACCCGGTCGGCTCGGCGGCCGGCCGTGCCCAGTGGGGTCTCGGGCAGGACGACTTCACCGCCTCGGACGTCCCGTTCCGGAGCCGGCAGGACGACGGTCTCGGCCAGACCGCGCACGGCAGCGGGGCCGGCCAGCCCGAGTCACCGAGGTACGGCTTCTCGTACGTGCCGATCACAGCCGGCGGTACCACGTTCATGTACAACCTGGTGGTGGCCGGCAAGCAGGTCCGTGACCTGCGGCTCTCGCCGCAGACGGTGGTGGACATCTTCACCAACAAGATCACCTCCTGGGACGACCCCAAGATCACCGCGGACTACGGCCGGGCTCTGCCGAAGCTGCCGATCACGCCGGTCGTGCGTTCCGACGGATCCGGCGCGACCGCCCAGTTCAGCCGCTGGATGTCGCACACCCACAAGGACCAGTGGGACGCGTACTGCACGCAGATCAACGGCACCGGCTGCGGCGACTACACCGAGTTCTTCCCGCCGTCCGGCCGGATGGTCGCGCAGAACGGCTCCGACGTGGTCGCCGGCTACATCAAGTCGCAGGCCGGGCTCGGCACCATCGGCTACGACGAGTACGCGTTCGCCAAGCGCAGCAACTGGCCGGTCGTGAAGGTGCTCAACCCGGCCGGGTACTACTCGCTGCCGACCGCCTCCAACGTCGCCGTCGCACTGACCGCGGCCAAGATCCGCGGCGTGGACGACGCCACCCCGCCGAGTGACGTCAACTACCTGCAGCAGAACCTCGACGGCGTCTACACCATGAACGACCCGCGCTCGTACCCGATCTCCAGCTACAGCTACCTGATCGTGCCGCGCGCCGGGACAGACCTGCCCCTGCCGCCGCGCTTCAACGACGACAAGGGCAGCGCGCTCAGCCGGTTCATCTCGTACGTGCTGTGCGAGGGGCAGGGCGAGGCCGACGGCCTCGGCTACTCGCCGATCCCGCGCGGGCTGGTCAAGGGCGGGCTGCTGCAGGTGCAGCACATCCCCGGCAATGCCAGCCCGGTCGACCCCAACTCGCTGAACAACTGCGCCAATCCGACGTTCAACTCGGCCGGCGAGCTGACCGTCCTCACGAACGCGCCGCAGCCGAGCCCCTGCGACAAGGTCGGCCAGCCGCTGGACTGCACCGTCCAGAACGGCCAGGCCGTTCCCAAGGGCGCCGCCGGCACCACCGCGGCCGGCACGGGTGGTACGACCGGCGGCACGAGCGGTACGACGGGTGGCACCGGCGGTGCCACCGGCGGCAGTTCGACCCGCCCCGGTGCGACCGGCACCGGCACCCCGGGCGCCGGCACGACCGGCGGAGCCAACGGCGGCACGAGCGGGACGACCGGCGGCGCGGGTACGGCGGGCGGGGCCGGTACGACGGGTGGGACCGGCGGCGCCGGTACGGACGGTGCCGGAGCGCCCGTCGCCGACCCGGGTGCGACCGGCGAGGACCCGGCCGCGGCGGAGATCGACCCGCAGACCGGCCAGGTGCTCGCCCGGGGCGGCACCGGCGGGGGCGCCGAGCTCCAGGCCTCCGTGGTCTCGGTCGACGGCCGCCCCGAGGACTGGCTGCTGACCACTCTCACCGCGGTGGAGCTGCTCGCGATCGTCACCGTGCCGCCGCTGCTCGGCGGCCGGTTCCTGCGCCGGCGCCGCGCCGCCTCGGGCGGCCGTCCGTGACGAAGCGTCAGACATCCAGCGCAGCAAGCCGAAGAGGGAGGAGAAGGCCGTGACCGCACCAGTGATCGACAAGACCGGGGCCGCCCTGCCCGCCCAGGCCCGGCCGGAGCCGCCGGCCCCGGCGGCTCCGCAGGCGCCGCCGCCGGCCGCCGCCCCCGCCGGCGGGCCCGGCGGGGGGCCGGGGCCCGCCCGCTCGGCCCGTCGGCGCCGGTTCCTGCTGGCGGCCTGGGCCGTCAGCCTGGCCGCGATCCTGCTGACCGGCTTCGTCGGCTACCTCTTCACCTTCTCCCACCTCCAGGAGCGGCACTTCCAGTCGACCTCCTACAAGTCCTTCCGGGACCAGCTCGGCAAGGCCGTCGCGCCGACCGGGGCGGCCGCCGACGGCGAGCCCGTCGCGCTGATCGACATCCCCGCGATCGGTCTGCACCAGGCCGTGGTGGTGGAGGGCACCACGGGCCGCGACCTGATGCGCGGCCCGGGCCACCGGCGGGACACCGCGCTGCCGGGTCAGCAGGGCGTGAGCGTGCTGTTCGGGCGCGGGGCGAGCTTCGGCGCGCCGTTCGCCCGGCTGTCCGAGCTGCGGGTCGGCGACAGGATCGAGGCGACCACCGGGCAGGGGAAGTTCACCTACACCGTCAATGTCTACGGGGACGCCGACCAGCCGATCACCGACCCGGCGAAGAACCGGCTGGTGCTGCTGACCGGCGACTCCGGCTGGATCCCGACCGGCACCGTGCTGATCGGCGCCCGGCTCGACGGCGACGCGCAGCCCAACCCGGGCGGCCGGCCCGCCTACATCCCGTACGACAAGGCGCTGGCGGCCGACAAGGGCGCCCTCGCCGCGCTCCAGCTCTGGACGCTCGCGCTGCTCGGCGTGGTCGTCGCGGCCACCGTCGCGGCCCGCTACTGGCGCCGTTCGGCCGCGTATCTGAGCCTGGCGCCGGTGCTCGGCGCCGTGCTCTGGAGCGTGTACGAGAACGCCGCCGCCCTGCTGCCCAACCTCTACTGACGCGCCCGCCCGGAGGACCGCACCGATGACCGACGCCCCGAACCTGACCGCCGAACTCCCCATGGACCGCAGCGCCCACGGCTCCAACGAGACCACCCTCACCCTGCCGCCCGTACCGCCGGTGGACCACCGGCCCGACGGCGGCCTGGCCGGGCTCGAAACCCGGGACGTCTCCGCCTGGTTCGGCTCCCACAAGGTGCTGGAGCGGGTCTCGCTCGGCATGCCGGCCGGCGAGGTGACGGCGCTGATCGGCCCGTCCGGCTGCGGCAAGTCGACCTATCTGCGGATCCTCAACCGGATGCACGAGATGGTCCGCAGCGCGTCGCTGGCCGGCCAGGTGCTGCTGGACGGCGACGACGTCTACCGCCACGGCCGGCGGCCCGCCGACGTGCGGCGCAGGATCGGCATGGTGTTCCAGCGCCCCAACCCCTTCCCGGCGATGTCCATCCAGGACAACGTGGCGAGCGGGCTGAAGCTGGCCGGCATCAAGGTCTCCAAGGAGGAGCGCGAGGACCTGGTGGAGTCCAGCCTGCGCCGGGCCGGCCTCTGGGACGAGGTCGCGAGCCGGCTGCACACGCCGGGTGGTTCGCTCTCCGGCGGTCAGCAGCAACGTCTGTGCATCGCCCGGTCGTTGGCCGTCTCGCCGGACGTCCTGCTGATGGACGAGCCCTGCTCGGCGCTCGACCCGACCTCCACCCGCCGGGTCGAGGAGACGATCGCGGAGCTGCGCGGCCGCCTCACCATCGTGATCGTCACCCACAACATGCAGCAGGCGCAGCGGGTTTCGCAGTCCTGCGCGTTCTTCCTGGCCACCCACGACACCCCTGGCCGGATCATCGAGGCGGGCCCGACCGAGGAGGTCTTCGGCAGCCCGCGCGACCAGCGCACCGCCGACTACGTCAACGGCCGCTTCGGCTAGGGCGCGTGGTTGGGCGCGGTTGCCCCGGGACAGGACCTGCTCGTCCCGGGGCGACCGCGCCCAGGTGTGTCAGCGCCACGTCGAGCAGGTGCGCTAGCCGATGGTCCAGTGCTGGAGCGCGGAGCCGGTGTCGGCCTGCTGGGTGACGGCCGCCGAGTTCGCGGTGGACGCCGTCGTCAGCAGCAGGCCGCTGTGGACGTCGGCGAGGGTGTAGCCGCCGCTGACGGGGGTGACGGTCCAGTGCTGGTTGTCGGCCCCGGTGCAGGTCGACTGGACGACTGCGGCTCCGGCGGTGGTGGAGTTGCCGGCGACGTCGGCGCAGAGTCCGGACGCGCCGTTGACGAGCTGGTAGGAGCCGTCGGCCTGCTGGGTGAAGGCCCACTGCTGGTTCGGGCTGCCGGTGGGCGTCCAGGTGATGAGCTGGGTGCCGGTCGTGGTCGAGCTGGCCGGGTCGTCCAGGGCCTGGCCGGAGGCCGTGACGCTGTGCGTGCCGTTGAGGTTCGAGGTCGTGTCGTGGAAGACCTCGAACTCGTAGAGCGAGTAGCCGTAGGTGGTGCCGCGTGCGGTGCCGTTCATGCGGATGTAGCGGCCCGTGGCGGTGAAGCCGGTGAGGGTCTCGGTGCCACCGGTGCCGTTTGTCCTGGTGTACGCGGTCGTCCAGGTCGTGCCGTCGTTCGAGGTCTGGATCTGGTAGTTCTTGCCGTAGGCGACCTCCCAGGCCAGGACCACGCGGTTGACGGTCTGGACGGACCCGAGGTCGACCTGGATCCAGCTGGGGTCGACGTAGCTGCTGGACCAGCGGGTGCCCAGGTCACCGTCGGTCGCGTTCGCCGCGGGGAAGCTCGACGTCTCCACGCTGGAGGCGGTGGTCGGCCTGCCCTGGGCGAGGTCGCCGGCGATGGTCGTGGTCGGCCACAGCGGGTTGCGCCCGATCGCGTCCATGATCGGGACGAACGCGGCGTAGGTCGACACCGGCTTGGGCGAGCCCCAGGTCATCTGGGCCAGGTCCCGCAGCGGGTACTTGAGGGCGGTCGCGGTCTGGTCCACGGTCTCGGCCGTCGGGGTGTCGCACCAGACGTGGATGAGCGAGCCGAGGTTCTTGGAGGCGTCGGTGATGGTGTTCGAGCCCTGGAACAGGTTCGTGTTCCAGGATTCGTACATCCACGTGGTGTCGGGCTTGCTGCCGCCGTAGACGTAGTAGGTCGGGGTCCAGGACGCGTTGGCGACGGTGTGTCCGGCGTTGACGAGCTGCTGGGGGGTCAGGCCGTAGTTGTACCAGTACTCGACGATGATGTCGGCGTTCGGGGTGATGGTGCCGTCGCCTGCGGCGATCCCGTCGTTCCACATCCGCATCGTCCTGCCACCCGCGCGCACGATGCCGTCGGCCCAGTTGATGAAGCCGTAGTAGATGTCCTTGGCGGTCGCGTTGGCGCCGTAGTTGGCGCGCGCGTAGGTCAGCAGCTGGGGGTAGGACGCGTAGTTGGTGACGTACTCGTCGGCGCCCAGGTGCCAGTACGGGGAGGAGGTGAACAGCGGCAGGTACTCGTTGATCAGGTCGCTGATCAGGGAGCGGGCGCCCGGGATCGACAGGTCGATGAACTCGTTGCTGGCGCTCCCGGAGGAGTCCTTGAGCCGGTAGTCGTGGCCGATCGCCAGCTCACCGCTGAGGATCGCGTTCATGTGCCCGGGCATGTCGATCTCCGGGACGACCTGGACGTGGTAGGCGTTGCCCAGCGCGATGATGTTCGCGATGTCGGCCTTGCTGTAGTGCTGGGCGGACGTGACCTCCGGGTGGGTGGTGCTCTCCAGGCGGAACCCGAAGGTGTCGGAGAGGTGCAGGTGGAGGTAGTTCAGCTTGAGGTAGGACATGTCGCGGATCTGGTTCTGGACCCAGGCGACGGGGAAGAAGTTCCGTCCGGTGTCGATCATCAGCCCGCGCTCGGGCTTGGTCGGGGAGTCGGTCGAGGTCCCGGCCGCGATGGTCGGGCTCTGGTGCAGGAGTTGGAGCACGGAGCGGGTGCCCCAGAACTCGCCGGCCGAGGACGCGCCCTGGATCGAGATGCTCGACCCGACCGTGATCCTGTAGCCCTCGGTGGGCAGCCCGGTCGCGCCCAGGGTGAGCGCGATGTCCCCGGGCCCCGCCGTGCCCTGGACGACCGCGACGGTGCGGCCCTCCAGAGCGGTCAGGTCGGCGGCGAAGGTGTTCGCGTCATTGGTGATCTGGGAGGCGTAGGCGGGGTCGACGACGACGCGGCTGGTGGCGCCGAACGTGAACGAGCCGGTTCCGGCCGTCCACTGGCGCAGTGCGGGGACGGTGGTCGGGGCGGTGGTCGCGGCCCCGGCGGGGCCGGCCGTGGTCACGACGGTGACCAAGGGCGCCGCGACGGCCAGCGCCGCGGCGAGAGCGATTCTGATGGTTCGCATGGCCTACCTGGCTTCGTAGGAATCTGTGCACGCCTGTGCGCGATTCATGAGTGGTCTAGACCGATCATGCGCGGTAATGCGCAGTATTGAGCAAGTCGGCATCGCTGGCAATAGGCCGACCCCGGCGGGGAATCCATGGCAACAGGCGCGCAACGGCCTTGCTGGGCAAAGGATCAAGCCCAGCTGCGATCCCGTGCGGGCGGCTCGGGCGGCCGGAGAGAAGTGATCAAAGTTGACGGATGATGCTTGACGGCGGCTACATCCGAACATGATTGAACAGGCATTTTGCCTGGTCCTGCGGGCCCGGCCCCGGGCCCTGCCCCGGTCGACCGGGTGTGTTCGCGCGATGCCCGTACCGCGTCCGTGGCGGGCGTGTGGCGGGTCGTCTTCTGATCGTTTCACCGTTACCCCGTTACACGGCTGTCGTTGGTCCAGGTGGATCAGTTCTCGGACGACCCGATGAGACCCGATGAGAGGGGCCGACGATGCTCACGCCCGCCGCCGACGCCACTGCTGCCGTTCCGCCCGCGAGGGAGGCCCCGGCCGGGCTCAGCGTGCACGTGGGCAAACACCCGGGCGAGCCGAACGTGATGGATCCCGGCCTGCTGGCGGACCCGTTCACCGGGTACGGCAGGCTGCGCGAGCAGGGCCCGATCGTCCTCGGCCGGATGCCGGACGACGCGCCGGTGTGGCTGGTCACCCGCTTCGACGACGTGCGCGAGCTGCTCCGCGACCCGAGGTTCGTCAACGCCCCCGCCTCCGTGCCCGGTCATGCCGGCGCCGACCCGCGCACCGCGATGATGGAGCTGATGGGCCTGCCCGAGGAGCTCCACCGCTACTTCCTCACCTCGCTGTTGGACAGCGACCCGCCGACGCACGGCCGGCTCCGCCGGCTGGTCACCCGGGCCTTCTCCGCCCGCCGGGTGCAGGCCCTGCGGCCCCGGGTGGAGAGGATCACCGCCGAGCTCATCGACGCGCTGCCCGGCCATGCCCGGGACGGAGTCGTCGACCTCGTCGAGCACCTGGCCTACCCGCTGCCGATCACCGTCATCTGCGAACTGGTCGGCATCCCCGAGGCCGACCGAGGGCTCTGGCGCGACTGGAGCGCCGACCTGCTCACCATGCGGGCCGACCGGCTGCGCGACTCGACCCCGCAACTGATCGAGCACATCAAGGACTTGATCCGGAAGCGGCGGGCCGTGCCGGCCGACGACCTGCTCAGCGAGCTCGTGGCTCCCGACGACGACGATGCCGGTGACGGGGGCGGCGAGCGGATCAGTGACGACGAGGCCGTCACCATGGTGCTGATGCTCGTACTGGCCGGCCACGAGACCACCGCGCACCTGATCAGCAACGGTACGGCCGCGCTGCTCGGCCACCCCGGGCAGCTGGCCCTGTTGCGGAAGGACGCGTCGCTGTGGCCGCGTGCCGTCGAGGAGTTGATGCGCTGGTGCGGCCCCGTCCACATGACCAGGCTGCGCTACGCGACCGAGGACCTGACCTTCCGCGACACCCGGATCCGGCGTGGGGAGTCCGTCCAACTGGTGCTGGTGGCGGCGAACTTCGACCCACGCCGGCATGCCGATCCGGACCGGTTGGACGTGACCCGCGAGGCGGTCGGCCAGGGTGAGCAGCATGTCGGCTTCGGCCACGGCATCCACTACTGCCTCGGCGCCGCCCTCGCCCGCCAGGAGGCCGAGGTCGCCCTCGACGCGCTGCTGAGCCGCCACCCCGGTCTGGCCCTCGCCGTGCCCGCCGGGCAGCTGGAGCGCGTCCCGCTGCCGGACGGCTGGCGGCTGGCCGCCCTGCCCGTCCGCCTCTAGCCGGGTGGCCGAGTAGCCGGACCGCCGCCCCGGTCAGAACAGTCGCGGTCAGGCCGTCGTGGCGGCGTCGGCGGCGAGCAGGCTCTCCAGGACGGTGGCGACGCCGTCCTGCTCGTTGCTCAGGGTGTGCAGGCTGACGGCGGCGAGCACCTCGGGGTGCGCGTTGGCCACCGCGTACGCCGTACCGGCCCAGGCGAGCATCTCCAGGTCGTTCGGCATGTCGCCGAAGGCGACCACCTCGCTGCGGTCGATGCCGTGCTCCGTACACCAGCGCGCGAGCGTGCTGGCCTTGGTGACCCCGCGCGCGCTGATCTCCACCAGCGGGATCGGGCTGGAGCGGGTGATCTCGGCGAGGTGCGCGGCCACCGACCGGGCCTCGGAGAGGAACTTGTCCGGGTCGAGGTCCGGGTGCTTGGCGAGCAGCTTGTACAGGCCGCGTACGGCGCCGCCCGCGCCGAGCAGCTCCTCCGCCGGGCCGACCGGGTGGTTCTCGTCCGAGCCCCACATCCGCACCTCGTACCCGGCCTCGCGGGCGAACCCGCCCGGGTACTCGAACGCGAACGCCGTGCCCGGCAGCTTGGCCCGGAGCGTGGTGATCACCGCGAGGGCGTCCTCCACGCTGAGCGGGAAGGTCTCCAGCAGCTCACCGCGCCGGACGTCGACGATCGCGCCGCCGTTCGAGCAGATCGCCACCCCGTGGCCGCCCACGTGCGGGCTGACCTGCTGCATCCAGCGCGGCGGGCGGCCCGTGACGAAGACCACCTGCACGCCGGCCGCGTCGGCGGCCGCCAGGGCGGCGGCGGTCCGCGCGGAGACGGTGCCGCCGGAGCACAGCAGGGTGCCGTCCAGGTCGGTCGCGATCAGGCGGGTACGGGGCTTCGGGTGGCCCGGGGAGGTGGTCACCGAACCATCTTCGCTCACCGGCCCCGGGAGGTCACCGATCCGGGCAGGATCCGCCGGTTTCCGTCCCGGGCCGGAAAAGATCGAAAGGGCGTCCACCCGTAGGGGTGAACTCGCTTCAGGGCACGGGATCTCTGCGCTACCGTCCGTGGCAGAACGACTACCCAAAGTTTGACCCCGGCGGTGCTGACACACCCCGGGGTCCGACATTCAGGAGACAAGGACCTCCCAAATGCAGATTCATCGTATCGCGCAC
>FTKL01389294.1_pt1 | contig 18282 bp, 22 predicted proteins | sample 2434061 | NCBI WGS metagenome assembly FTKL01 (sample SAMEA3914816, study PRJEB12502) | metagenome | biome: forest; material: soil | place: USA | collected 2011-09-16 | depth 0.3 m
CGCTTCACGCCGGACAAGGCGCGAACGGCGTCGCGCACCTTATTCCACCGTATGCGGGGCACGCCACCGAAGGTGTAGACCTTCAGGCTGCCGGCACTGTCCTCGACAGTGATCTTCGCGGGGTACAGCGGTTCGGACATACTGATTCTCCTTACAAGCAGGGACTCGTCTTGAAGCAGACAGATTATACCATCAAAATCCATTTTTTTCCATTCACCTCGCACGTAAACCATTAGCATTACGGCCAAAAATTCTTTACAATAGAAAGTAACTATGGCAAAAGGGACCACGAGCGCAACATTAGGCAAGCTACTCAAACGAGCAGAGAAAATTTCGCTGAGTGACCTTGCCTCGAACTCGCACAGTAAGAAAGGCGCACCAGCTGAGGTAACAGAGCTAGTGGCCAGTGTCTTGGCTGGCGGTATTCGAGCTGGAGCCTCGGCGATTCACATCGAGCCAAGAACCGAAGACGTACGTGTGCGCCACCGCATCGACGGCGTTCTCATTGAAGCCCAAGTTTTGCCCCGTGCCGTGGCGCCTGTACTCATAGCTGGCCTTAAGCTTCTCGTCCATGCCCCTGTCGACGAAGAGGAAACCCTCCCGCGCCTGGCCGCCACTACTGTCACCGTCCAGGGCAAGCCATACAAGTTGCAAGTCGCGACCATCCCCGTAGAAGACGGCGAAAAGGCCGTCGTCCAGCTCACGAGTCTCAGCGGCAAAGCACCTAAGCTCCAAGAACTCGGCTATTGGGGACCAAGCCTCAAAGCAGTCAGCTCAGCCATCACCAAGTCACGCGGCCTGGTGCTCCTCGCCGGCCCACACGACGCCGGACAAGCCGAAAGCGCCTATAGCATGCTGTCCCACCTCAATTCTCCGCAGGTAAGCATTGCGACCATCGAGGACCCCATCACATACCGCATCTCTGGCGCCACACAGACACAAGTGAATGCTCGCATTGGCCTCAACTTCCCAACCGGCCTCCGCACACTACTCAAGCAAGATGCAAACGTTCTCCTGGTCAGCAACATCCAAGATACCGAAACAGCAAAGCTGAGCGTCGAGGGCGCGCTATCTGGTCGTCTCCTTCTAGCCGGCATCTATGCCACGAGTGCCACTGGTGCAATAAGCTATCTACTTGCCGCCGGTATCGAGCCTTACCTTGTCGCCCACACCGTCCAGGCCGTTGTCGGACAGCGCGCAGTGCGTCGCCTCTGCGAAAACTGCAAACAAATCTACTCGCCGGATGAACAAGAGATGATCGGCATCCTCAAAAGCCTCGGCATCCGTACAGCCGCCCAACTCCAGCGCGTTCGTGAGCTCGAGCGACAAGCACTCGAAGAGAAGGTCGTCGTTGGGGCATCAGCCACCGACCAAGGCCCTATCACTAACCTCTATCGCGCCTCCAAAGACGGCTGCGCCGAGTGCAGCCACACCGGCTACAAAGGTAGCATCGGCATCTACGAAGTACTTGAGACAAGCGAAAGCATCCAGCGGCTCATCCTCAGCAGCGCCGCAGCTCAGGTAATCCAAGACCAAGCAGTGCAGGAAGGCATGCCGACCATGCAAATGGACGGACTCGTCAAAGTACTGCTCGGCCTCACCAGTGTCGACGAAGTCGCTAGTGCGACAGAGATATAGCGTGTCACAGCGACGTCTTGCTGGCTTTACTATGGTAGAGGTGATTATCGTACTGATGGTGTTGGGCATTTTGGCCCTCCTTATTCTGAACAGCCTCCAAACCGTCCAGGCCAAGTCTCGTGATGCGACGCGTCGTAGCGATGTAGACAACATCGCTCAACAGCTCGAAAGCTGCTATAACGACAAAGACAAATGCAACGGCAGCTATCCTTCCCTCCTACAGCTGACCGATACGTCGCCAAGTGGCTTTGCTGTGACGAACCTGCCCAACCTCAACAATGACTGGCTCTACGACAGCAGTGCCGGGGCTATTCAGGGCCGCAGCGCCTCCGCCGCGACACAATACCAATATACCGTGACACCCGACAGCTGTTCTGGTACTGGCGGCAAAGTCCTCTGCCAAGGATTTACGCTGAAAGCCTACCAAGAGACAAATCCTGAGCATCCCTATGTGAAGGAAAGTTTCAACAAATAGCTACTTGCGGGTCACAAGTCCTGCAAGTGTATCCCAGCGTCTCCGCACAAACCCACCGATCTCCTGCCTATACTCGAACAACGCATAGCCCGTTCCGAGCACGCCGGCACCAGCCAACACCCACATGCCGGCTTGGTTGCCCGCAGGTTGCGCACTCGCTGCCTGACCTGATGAGGTGGTGAGCCCCTTTACCGCAGAGCTGGGCGACTTAGGCGTAGAAGCCTTCTTGGTGGCGGTGGTAGTTGATTTAGCGGCAGGCTTTTTGGTCGCTGCGACAGTCGTCGTCTTTTTAGCCGTGTCCGCGACCGTAGGAACTTCGATGCTGTTCTGCTCGCCAGGCGTAGGCTTGGTCGTCCAGGCCCACTGGCCGTTGCTACCCTTTGCCCAACTGTTTCCGGTCTGAGCTTTACCATACGACGGCGCCTCGTAGAGCAACTTGCCGGCAGGGTCATAGAGCCGCACACCGCTGCCCGAGTTGCTGAGCGACAAATGTGTCTGCGCTGCGGTGAGCGCCACATAGCCATATGGATCAAGAGTAACTTGGCTCAGTGTATATTTATGCGTCCAGTCGGTGCCGGTCTTCAGCACATAGCCGGTTAAATCAAGCTGCTCGGCATAAGGATTGTAGAGCTCGATAAACTCGTCGGCGCTATCGAGCTGCGGACTCGCAGGATCTGGTAAAACCTCTGTTATCTCGGCGTCTCGATATGAAGTTGGGGAGCCCGCGCCCTGACCGGGAACCACGTCGCCAGGGTTCTGCGACTCATCGGTCGGCGGCACAACGGGCGGGTCTGCGTCTTCGTCGACCATGAGCACAAAATCGACGTCGTTGTGATCGGTGTCGATATACGCGCCAAGCTCATTCTGAGCCCGCACTATACCGCGCCCTGCCTTTGGTGTCGGCGCAGCCTTTTCTCCCTCATGGTCTGCGGCCGAGCCATATCCGACCTTGTCTTGGGTAGCCTGCGGTTGAGCGCCCACAGCTGGTTGCACTAGACGCAGTTCACCTCCGGTCGTGGCCATTCCCGACGCAAGTGGAGCTATACCGTCGCCGGTCTCGAAGCTCGACAGCCGAAGCGTCTCGCCAGCCGCGATCACAGTCTTGGTCGGGTCGGCACAGTCGCTCGCCTTGGTCGACTGACATCCTATGATAGCTTTCGTCGTCCAGCCGCTCGTATCGCCACTAGTGTGGCTCGCACTACGATATTGCAATTGCCAGCCAGACACGTCCACTTCGGCCGCGTCGGGATTATAGAGCACGATATACTCCTTGCTCGCAGAATCTTTTGCCTCCGGAGACACCTCCGCGATGAGTATATGTTTTGGGACTTCGTCTGCGGCTACTACCGGGGCTACGCTTGCTGCGACCAGAAGCGTCGTGGCTCCTAGTAAGGAAATGATTCGGGTGGGGTACTTCATGGGCAGGGATTATTCATAATGTTGCCCCGGCATGTAAAGCACTTTCCTTCGTTCTGCTTAAATTACAACATTCTACCAATGTTTAAAAAATCATTATCTTGCTTCTACTTGACCAAGCGGGCAGCCCAGCATATTCTGCCAAACGCAAGCTTCTATCCACACCCTAAAACAGGTATAATTAAAAGGAAGAAAGTGAGGGATTTTCAATATGGCTGATAAGAAAAAAGCTGAAGACAAACAGACCGAAAAAACCGCTGCCCCAACTGCTGATGCTGGAAAATTGAAGGCCCTTGGCCTCGCGATGGAACAGATTGAGAAGCAATTTGGTAACGGCGCAATCATGAAGCTGGGCGAGTCCCACAGAGCAGACGTCGAACTCGTTTCATCTGGCGCGCTAAGCCTAGACCTAGCGCTTGGTGGCGGCTACCCAAAGGGTCGCATCATCGAGATCTACGGACCAGAGAGCTCAGGCAAGACAACGCTAACCCTGCACGCAATCGCTGAAGTACAGCGCAATGGCGGCACCGCGGCATTCATCGACGCGGAGCACGCGCTTGACCCTGTCTACGCCAAGAAGCTCGGCGTGGACACCAGCAACCTGCTGATCTCACAGCCTGACAACGGTGAGCAGGCGCTCGAAATCGTCGAGACACTCGTACGAAGCAACGCCGTCGACCTCATTGTCGTCGACTCCGTAGCTGCGTTGGTACCTCAAGCGGAAATTGAGGGTGAGATGGGCGACAGCCACATGGGCCTTCAGGCTCGCCTGATGAGCCAGGCACTGCGCAAGCTGACCGGCGTCATCAACAAGAGCAAGGCAACCATCATCTTCATCAACCAGATCCGCATGAAGATCGGTGTGATGTTTGGCAACCCCGAGACAACCACCGGTGGTAATGCACTGAAGTTCTATGCATCGGTACGCCTCGACATTCGCCGCACTGGCCAGATCAAAGTTGGAGAGGAAGTCATCGGTAACCGCACCAAGGTAAAGGTGGTCAAGAACAAGATCGCTCCGCCATTCCGCCAAGCCGAATTCGACATCATGTACAACGAAGGCATTTCTGCCAGTGGTGACGTGCTTGACCTCGCTGTCATTCACGGCGTCGTCGGTAAGTCTGGCGCGTGGTTTGACTACAAGGAAGGTAAAATCGGCCAAGGCCGCGAAGCCGCGAAGGTCTACCTCAAAGAGCACACTGACGTCATGGCTGAAATCAACAAGCAGGTCCGCGCGAAGGTTGCTGCCGAAACCGCACTTTAGGCCTAAGCCATGCGCATAACCGCCATCAAGGCACAGATCAAGAACACCGAGCGAGTCTCGGTGTATCTTGATGGCAAATATTCGTTCAGCCTGACGCAGTCGCAACTCCTCGAGCTAAAGCTTCACAGCGGTATGGAGCTCAGCGAGCAAGAACTTGAGGATCTACAGAAGGCCAGCGACTACGGCAAGCTTCTAGAGCGGGTCATGAACTATGTCATGATCCGCCCCCGTTCCATCCGCGAGGTACGGGACTACCTATGGCGCAAAAAGGCCGACCCTGAAGTGGGCGATCGTATCATCCAGAAAATGGAATCAAGAGGCTACCTGGGCGACGCCGCTTTCGCCAAGAGTTGGGTGCGCTCCCGCCAGCTCACCAAACCAGTGAGCAAACGCCGGCTGACGGCCGAACTCAGGCAAAAGGGCGTCACAAGCGAGCTCATCGAACAAGCTTTGGGCGGCGAAGAAGCATACGATGAGCTTACTGCCCTGCGAGAAATTATCACCAAAAAAAGCAAGCAAGCTCGCTATCAAGACGAGCAAAAGCTCATGCAGTATCTGGCCCGCCAAGGGTTTAGCTACGACGTTATAAAAAGTACGCTAGCGGAAATTGCCGACGAAAGCTAAACTAGTCGCACGAGTGGCGCCTTTCGCAGTGCGACCTCGTCTATCGGCCGGGCTGGGTGGCTTGCCAAAGGGCCCACCCAGTCCGTGCCCCGACCGCTACTGCGCTGTGTGCGGATCTTCGGCTGTATCTTTTTTCTTGTGCGCTACGTGCGCCTCGGGCATCCCATGCGACGCTTTGCGGAATGGGTTGTCGATACTTGGGACAGGGGCGAAATGCGCTCGCTCTTCTTCCTGAATGGTAGCCCTGCGCACGACAATCTGCTTGTCGTTTACTTCGCTTATCTGGGTACGGTCAATGAGTAGCTCGGCACGGCCAAAGCTCTGCAGGAGCGTCGGCTTAACGTGAAGTTTCACGATATAGAATGATTCGCTATCGAGCGTATAGCCGCCAACCTTGCCAAGCTTGTGACCGCCCTCTTCAATAACTTGCTTACCTTCAAGTTCGAAATGATAATCCAGAATCTCTTTCAGTCGAACCAGATCATCTGGCGGCATAATATTATCAGCGCTATCGACAATAAGACCAATACTACTAAACTCCCGAATGTCCGTAGCGTGCAGAATCGCTGGACTAAAATCTATCAGCGGCCCCTCACAATAAAACGCCACAATGTTGAGTCGTCTCGGGTCAACGACGTGGCCCACTGCCGTGCCTATCTGTGTGCCGGTCTGCAAACTCATGATCGGCAAGTTCAATAATCGATCTCGCGGAAGTAACATACACCCATTATAGAACAAACGGCGCTCACTTTTGGGCAGTTTATGGGTATAATGGAAATAAATACAAGGAGTACGCCCTATGGCAACTACATCATCGCAGCGTGGCTTTACTGTCCTAGAACTGATCATCGCAATTGTCTTTGTACTGATCGCAGGCACCGTCTTCTACGTGCAGAAGCGTGACCTCGAAGTTCAAGCACGTGACTCAGCTCGCAAAACCGCTATGAACGCCATCTACTATAATCTCGAAGACGTCTACTACACAGCCAACAAAGCATATCCCCAGAAACTCACTGCCGATCAACTCAAAGGTCTCGACCCTAGTCTCCTGAAAGACCCAGAAGGCGTCGCCGTTGGTGAACAGAACTCAGACTACAGCTACGATCCGAAGGACTGCACCGACGGTAAGTGCAAAAGCTACGCTCTTCGCGCCAATCTCGAGCACGAAGCCGACTACCTCAAAGCAAGTCGCAACCAATAGCGTAGGGTATACTGGATGTGGCCTCGAGTGCTGAGGTCAAGATTCCGAGTTCCATCTTCGATTTGAGGAGGCGATCATGCCTATAGCACCACGCCATGCGCAGCTCGTTCGGTTCTTCCAGGGGGAGTTCGGCGACCAGCTCTTCGCCCGGACGGTCCTTCGAGGGCCAACTGGACGTGCCAAGTCCGAGATGCTCTCTTATCTCGCGCTGTACGCCGACCGGGACTTCCCCTACGTCCAGCTCGTGCCCACCGGTGCGCCCACATCACGGCAAGCGGCTCGTGATGCGCTGAACATGCGCTTTCCGGACGAAATGGCGCAGGCCGAAAGCAAAGGTGCACGCGCCGTCGTCGCTGGGTCGCCGGCGAACGTCGACGAGACCATCTGGGAGCTGGGCGCACAACAGGTCGGTCGCTTCGGACTGCCTGTCATCTTCATGTCATGGATGCGGGTCCTGCAAAACAGCCAACCGAGGGTTGAGCTGTGGTACCCCAGTATGACGCAAGGTCGATGGGCGCTTGCCAGGTTCCAGAGCGGACTGCGGCAGCGCCGGTAGCACCAATAAGACGCGGCGGGGACGAACATCGAAGATTCGACCCCGCCCGTCGGTTTAGCTTTTAGAACTTTTCTGGCGGTGGAAGCGTTGGATCGGCTGAATCGATATTTTGCTTGTGCTGGCGGTAGCGAACGGCAAAGCCAGTCGCTTCTTCCATGGCATCATTGATAGTACGAACCACAAGTTGTGGCCTCGCCACAAAGTAGAACACATACGGATTACGCTCGTCGCCTTCTGTCGAAACACGAACCGTCCCATAGTTGAGCACTTGCTGAAGGATTCCCTGCTGGCGATAGCTAACATCGTCGATGTTCACCAGGTTGATCTGCTGCTCCTTAGTCGAGAAGATACTCGACTGGACATACTGGATAATACTCTCGTTCGTCAGGTAGAACAGATTGCCATTATAAACATACACCGCTACCAGGCCACCAAGGAGGAAGAGCGCGGCAAGGCCAAAGAGCGGCAACGTCATAGCTGCGGCGGTGGGAAGATCATTGACTGCAATCGTAAGCGTGGAGGCAATCGCATCTCGATTCATCGCGTAGAAAGGCAAGATCGCCAAAGTCAGGATGACCAGTACGATGATAAGTGACCAGATCGAGATGAGGCCGATCGGGTGACGCCGAACTTCCATCGCGACGTACTCGCCCCTACTGAGGTGAACGCGTGGATACTTGCGGAGTGACTCCTCGTGCTTTGCCATAAGGTCGGTAGGAATGGCAAGTTCTTGGCGACTCGAAAGAGTATTTGCAGACACAGGACGCTGGGCGGGCGGCATATTATTTTGGCTCGCCTGCTGGTGCGCTGTCTCGAAATCGCTACGTTTGGTTGTGAATAGTCCCATGTCGCTTCCTTGCTTGTACCTATATTATAGCAGTTCTGACTGACTAATTTCACCGCCGACCGGTGGTTTGCCGAGGTGTTGGTATGCCTTTGGCGTTACTTTACGCCCACGCGAAGTGCGCTCGAGGAAGCCAATCTGCATAAGATAAGGCTCGTACATGTCCTCAATAGTTGTTCGTTCGTCGCCCGTCATAGCTGCCAATGTCTCGACGCCAACCGGGCCACCTCGATAATTCTCGATAATAGCCAGGAGCAATTGGCGATCAGCCGGGTCAAGCCCAGCGTCGTCCACCTCGAGGAGCTTAAGCGCCTGCTGCGCAAGATCGATGCTAATCAGGCCATCGCCATGCACTTCGGCATAGTCGCGCACGCGTTTGAGCAGACGGTTCGCGATGCGCGGAGTCAGGCGAGCACGCTTGGCGATCTCGGCTGCCGCTTCGGGCTTGATGCGTACACCCAATATATCGGCAGCGCGCACGATAATCTGCTGAACTTCGTCGGGACTATAAAATTCGAGGCGGTGCATAATGCCAAATCGGTCACGAAGCGGCGCCGCAAGACTACCCGTGCGAGTAGTCGCTCCGATGACGGTAAACTTAGGTAGGTCTAGACGCAGGCTTCGTGCGGACGGACCTTTCCCCAGCATAATGTCGAGTTTGAAGTCCTCCATCGCGCTGTAGAGAACTTCCTCGACTGTGTGGCCCAGCCGGTGAATCTCGTCGATGAACAGAATATCGCCATCAACCAGGTTCGTCAGAATACTCGCCAAGTCCCCAGCCCGCTCGATCGCTGGCCCGCTTGTCACCCGAATATTTGCGCCCATTTCGTTCGCGATGACCGTGGCCATCGTGGTTTTGCCGAGTCCTGGTGGACCAAAAAGGAGCACGTGGTCAATCGGCTCACCGCGCTTCTTAGCAGCGGCGATTGCCAGCTGCAGCTGCTGCTTCAGGCGCGTTTGACCGATGTAATTCGTAAAATCACGAGGACGCAGCGTATTCTCAAGCTGCTGCTCCTGCGGATCCTCTTCTTCGGTAGCGCTGGTATTTACAATTCGCTCAATCATGCGGTAGCCAGAATCTTTAGCGCCTGCTTAATGCGTATCTGGATATCTTGCCCAGCATCAACCTTACTGAGTGCCAGCGTGGCGTGCTGGAGGGTATAGCCTAGCGCCACGAGTGCATCGAGCGCATCGTCGCTGCCCATAAATTTGGCTGGCGATCCAGCAACTTGCAGCGTAGGTAGACCAACCTTATCGTGCAGTTCATTTGTGACGCGTTCGGCAATTCGCTTGCCCACACCAGAAGCCTGCTGTACATATGCAACATCGTCGTTTGCGATGGCGCTACGAACCTGCTCTGCCGAGCCCAAGCTCAGAATACTCAGCGCCATCCGCGGGCCGACGCCGCTGACCGTGATGAGCATCTGGAATAATTTCTTACCCGCCAAACTTGTAAACCCAAAGAGGTCGTGCGCATTCTCGCGCAGATGGTCGTGTGTATAAAGTTTCACCGAGTCGTGCAACGTCGCGTGATCAAAGTCGTCTGCCGCGACCAGTACTTCATAACCAAGCCCGCCGACATCGATTATCAGCGTGCTATCAAACTTTTCTACCACTTCCCCAGAGACATGTGCAATCATAACTTCACTATTATGCCATAGTTTATGTCCGTTTGCACTGGTGGTATACTAGCTCGGTCCATCCCCCACTTGGAGGCATTCATGTCACAACAAGGACAACCCAGCCGCGCCCAACGCAAGCTGGAGTTCCGGGAAGAGATCCTGGGCAACAGCAAGGCCGACCTGACGAAGTGGGCCGGCGAACTTCGGGCCAAGCTTGCCGGCGGGCAGCTCGGCCTACCGCAGAGGCAGGACTACGAGCTGGAGCTGGAAGTGATCGAAGCGCGGCTCACTGAGCTGCCCTAACGATCCTCCCGAAGAGGACGACGCATGGCGCTGGGCCCTTTCGCGGGCCCGCGCCGTGCGTAATCACAAATGAGCTTATCTATACCGTAGGATTGTGACTACTCACAATAGACATGGTGGAATGGGTCAACGCCGCCGCGATAGCATCTGCGCAGTCGTCTGGTTTTGGCACTTCGCTCAGGCCCAGCATGATGCGGACCATTTCTTGGACTTGCTTCTTGTCAGCTTTGCCGTATCCGGTGACGGCCTGTTTGATCTGCATTGGCGTATATTCAAAGATTGGAATGCCGCGCTGCTGACCGAGAAGCAGCACGACGCCACGCGCGTGACTAACCGAAATCGCCGTCGTCACATTGCGCGCAAAGAATAATTTCTCGACAGACATCGCATGCAGTTCATGCATGTCCATCAATTCTGCGAGCTCGTCGTGGATCGTCACCAACCGTTCCGCCAATGGCTGGTGCACGGGCGTGCGAATCACACCGGCATCGATTAGCTTCGTCTTTCCCTTGCTATGTTCAATGACGCCAAAGCCGAGGATGCCGGTTCCTGGATCGATGCCCAAGATCCTCATGTGCGTCCTATTCTACAATCTCAGCGTTGCTGTGCACGTTGGTTACATCGTCGAGATCTTCAAGTGCGTTCAGCAGATTTGTTGCCTTGCGAGCGGTTTCCGCGTCGTTGATTTCAACCGTGTTGTTCGGGATGTATGTCAGCTCGGCTTCCTTAATATCAAAGCCACGAACCTTCAGGTCATCACGGACCGCGGCCAGTTCCTTAGGATCGGTGTAGACGATAAGCTCTTGGTCGCCGATGTCCTCGGCGTCTTCTGCGCCTGCATCGATGACCGTCAGCATGGCCTCATCGACATCGTTGCCAAGATACCCAGTCCGAATGATACCTTTGCGGGCAAACTGGAACAGAACCGCGCCAGTCTCGGCCATGTTGCCGCCGGTCTTGCTGAATGCCAGGCGAACTTCTGGGAGCGTGCGGTTCTTGTTGTCAGTCGCACACTCGACGATAACCGCCATGCCACCAGGACCATAACCCTCGTATGTTACTTCCTCGATCACGGCGCCGCCAAGCTTGCCGCTACCACGGTCGACGGAGCGCTGAATGTTGGCAAGCGGCATGTTCGCGGCGCGCGCCTTGTCGATGGCGAGGCGCAGCGCAAAGTTCATTTCTGGATCACTACCACCTTTTGCGGCAACAGAAATCGCGTTACCAAGCTTGGTAAATACCGCGCCGCGAGCTGCGTCCTTAGCACCCTTTTGCCTTTTGATCGTTGACCATTTTGAATGTCCTGACATAATAAATTCCCCTGTGTTTTGCAAATAATCGTTACTATTATTTTACCACCATTTTTCTTAGTCGACGACACCCTTACTGAGGTAGTCGTATTGAAGCCGCCGGACCATGAGCGTACCAATCGCTAGTAGAAAGCCGTAGGCACACAGAAATCCAGGAAGAGACAGACTGAGCGCCTGCTTTGCCCACGAGATGCTCGCCAACCACGCAACTGTCGACGTCATATAGGTGAGGATGAAGTGTGCCGGCAGCGCCAACCAAGCCCCAACTCCAGGCACTACAATCGACGCAATCCCCGCTGTAAATGTCGCGAGCATCGCGATCGGAACCAGTGGCGTCACCAGCATATTTGCGAGAAGCGCCACGACCGACACGCTTCCGAACACAAAAAGCGTCAGTGGCAGCGTAGCCAGTTCGGCACAAAGTGTTTCGAGCGCAATCTGTGCTAGCTGCGGCACTTTGCGCTCACCAAAAAGCCGTTTCTGAAGAAGTGGCGCACCAAGCATCACGCCCGCAAAAGCCATAAAGGATAAATACCACCCGATATCGCCCCACACATACAGCGGGTTCCAGGCTGCTGTCACTGCCGCCGAGAAGAGGAGTAGCACAACCGGATGAATGACACGTCCGTAGTACCACGCCGCAAGCGATAGCGATGTGACGAGTGCCGCACGGCTCATGCTGGGGCTCAGGCCTGTCACGCCGACAAATCCAACCATCAATCCCGCGGCCGCAAATGTAGCCTGAAACGCTGAACGCTTGGCGAGGAGTCGCCGCGTCGCACGCACCAAAATCGTAAGGTTATAGCCCGACGCCACCACGATATGCGTCAACCCTACGATCTTCAGCTGGTCATTCAGCGAGTCAGGCAGCTGCGACTTGATTCCCAGCAGGAACCCCAGCCCCAAGCTCGCCTGCGGTTCGGGCACGACGTTTAAAATAGCCGCACTAAATTGTCGGCGCAACCATGTGATCCACGAGTTCCCTCTCCCTATCACCTCGACCTTCGCATAGTACATACCCAGCTGATAATTCCCGAAGCCTGGCTTGGCCTTGGACGACGCGATCACGGTGTCGCCTTGCTTTGGCTCGACCGGATCAAAGCTTGTGACGCGGACTTGTCCAGGTAGCGCGCGTCCAGAGGCCCGTACGTGATCTATCAAGAAATCAATCTGCCGCTTGCTGCCATAGGTTGAGTCTTGCACGACAACACCGCTGACCGTCACCTTCTGGTCGGCCAGCTCACCGTACGAGAGTACATCCGAAAAAACCACGCCGCCCCGCCACAGCCCGCAGAGCAACCCAACTGCAATCACAGCCGGCACCGCCAAAATCGCTCGACGACGCCAACAAAATCCGAGCAGGCAAAGACCGCCCAACGCCACAAAACCAGACACGCCCCATGACAACCTGGCCACGCCAAGCCCAGCCAGAAACGCTAAACTCCCGCAGCTGACTAGCGTCGTACGGCGTACCTGCCGACTGATTATCTTTCGCCACATCGCCGCGCAGTATACCCAAGGTTGCCCCGACGCGCTACTGCTTATGCTATGATGCAACTATGGAACCGGACAAAAACATCGCCGAAGAAGCGGAAAAGTCTACCTATAGGCTCAAATCCGACATCGACACGCCATCGGAAGAACTCGCCGACCTGCGTAAGTCAAACAAGCGCAAGAATATGCTGCTTGTTATCGCAGCACTCTTTATCATCGCGCTCGGCGCCACGCTGTGGTGGGTGCTCGCACACCAATCAAACTAGATTTATCTGATAACCCGGGAAGTAATCGCCTTTGATATTCTCTTTGCTGAGGCCTAGGCCTTCGAGTTGTGGCACCATTGCCTCAACCATTGGCTCTGGACCAGAAACATAGACGAGCGGATTGTCGACGCCGTCGATAGCTTGCTTGAGTCGCTGCTCGTCAACTTGTTCAGGATTCACGATGTAGTCAATGCGCAGATTTGGATTCTGCTGCTGAAACTTCGCAAACTCATCCTGGAATACAATGTCGTCGGTGCGATTCGCATACAGCAAATGCACTTTCAGCTGCTGACCTTTCGCCGCTGCCTCGGCAAGGATCGCGTAGTACGGCGTGATGCCGATGCCACCCGCTATAAAGATCATGTTACGCGCCGAATCTTCTACGACGAAATCACCTTCCGGCGCTTCGGCCTCTACCGTATCGCCAGGCTGCATTTTGCTGAGCGCATCCTTGAATGTGCTGCGCTGTTGGCCTTCCACGATACGCGTCGTGATCTTAATCTCACCACCCGATGGCGGTGCGGCTATCGTAAACCAACGCTTGATTCCGCGGTCATCCGGGCTATCGTGCGGCAACGTGTAGTGCAGGAACTGACCGGCTTGCCAAGCAACCGGTTGCTCTGGCCTGAACGTCAATGTCGTGACGTCCGCTTCGCGTTTTTCGGATCGGATAAGAGTAAGGATCATGGAGTGTACCTATTTACTATACTTATGGTAGCATGGCCTCCAAACCCCAAGTAAAAACACCTACGGCGAGGTAGGTGTTTTTACTTGGAGGGCCCACTGGGACTCGAACCCAGGACACGTGGCTTAAAAGGCCACTGCTCTAACCGGCTGAGCTATGGGCCCACGGCTTGTACTGCTAGAACAGTCGAAATTTTACCACTTTTTCTCTGTTATTGTCAATGCGAGGACTTCTTGTGCGGCGTACGCGTGATGAGGATATCTGCCAGCGCCGCAAAAATACCGACGACGGTAATGAGGTTGGCGTTTTGCTGCAGCGACGTATAGATCTGCGCGCCAGTATCATCAAAAACCATAGCGATACCGATCGGCTGGAGCAGGAAAACAAATGCCAGGAGCGCAAAACCAACCGAGCCGGCGATCCGCTGCACCATACTTGTATATGTTGGGCCGCTAAACAAAAGAAGAAGTGCTGGACCGAGCACAAGAAGCGTCGACACGACCGCGGAGAGCGGCGGCGAAACAAACGCTACACCTTGTGACTCAACCCACGGCGTCAGCGTCGAAGTCCAGCTGGCGCTCAAGAGCGAACCGGCGCACAGCGCCAAGCCCAAGACACCGAAGCGACGCTTCGTGATGTAGCTAAGGGTAAAGAGTGCCCCAAGCAGTACGGCCAAAACCAATAGCGCATTCATACACCCATCATAGCACTTTGCCTGGGCGCGAAACTAGTTAGCCGTGAAGCCGACTACTTGACCGATGCTTATATGATTTTTCGAGATGTAGCCCGCCGGCAACTCCAGCACGTAGCGAGCGTCTTTATCGGGCAAGAAAACCTTAGGGAACGAGCTGGGCGAAACGTTTTCGGCCAGATAAATAATACTCTTGCTGTTATCCATCCAGACCATATCGAGACTATACTTCATGTCCTTCATCCACATACCCCAGCGACCCGGGATGTCGAAGATAAAGAGCATACCGTCATTGGTGCCGAGACCAGATGTTCCAGACAGACCCTTCTGGCGAGTTTCGTCTGTATCTGCCACACGAGCGCTCACAACTTGGCTGCCGAGAGTAACCATAGTCCTACGAGTATTTAGCGATAAGACCAAAGCAATGCCAGAAGCGATAATCAGTACTAGCGCGACGCACATTGCCCACTTCCCCCAGTTGTCGCGCTGCATATTTTGCTAAGCCCCTACCCTGTCTTTTTTGTTGCGTCGTTTTGCGTTCAATTCGATGTATTCGATGACTTTTTCGGCAATGTTCCGTCCAGTCACTTTCTCGACGCCAAATCCTGGCGAGGAGTTGACCTCTAGGACGAGTGGTCCGCGCGAACTGCGCATCATATCGACGCCGCAGAATGGTAAGCCCATGGCACGCGCAGCCTTGATAGCCGTACGGCGCTCTTCTTCGGTCAGTTTGATTGCTTTACCCTCACCACCTTGGTGAAGGTTAGAGCGAAAGTCGTCGTCCAGGCTCTGGCGCATCATACTAGCGACAACTTTGTTGCCAACGACGAGCGCACGAATGTCAGTACCGGCAGATTCCTTTACGAATTCCTGAACCAGGAAGCTCACGTTCTCGACGAAGAAGGCCTGCATTACCGCCTTGGCAGCTTTGTTTGTCTCGGCCAGCACAACACCATTGCCGTGGGTACCGCGTGCGACCTTGATGATCAGCGGCGCACCACCAGCTTGTTCGATAAGGTCATCAAAGCTGCTGGTCTCACTCGCGAAGAGTGTCTTTGGAATGCCAACACCAGCGCGGCTCAGAAGCTGCATGGTGCGGAGCTTGTCACGCGAACGGGTAATTGCGATCGAAGTTGCGGTGCTGTAGATACCTTGCATCTCGAATTGGCGCAGCACAGCTGAACCATAGCGAGTGTAGCTCTGGGCAATACGAGGAATAATGGCGTCGAAAGTGCCGAGGTCCTTACCTTCGTAGCGGACGATCGGTTTGCTCTGCTCGACTTTTACATAACATTTCGCGTAGTTAATGACGCGAACTTCATGCCCGCGCTTTTTGGCTTCTTCCTTCAACCGCTTGGTCGAATAGTTGCCCGGTCCTTTAGATAGAATAGCGATTTTCATAAGAGTTACTTCTGTTCCTGTTCTTGCTGTAATGTTTCGGTGCGTCGGGATTCTGCGTGGTAGTCTGGTCTACCCGACTTTACATCAACGAGAAATTTGCCTCGGAGGGCGTTACGTCCAATAAGTACAGGATAGGCTTGTTGTGAGCGATCAGCAAGCGTAAAACTTGTGCGAATCTTTTTGCCTCGGATCTTAGCGAGCACCACCACTTTGTAGCGGTCCTGCTCAGCACCGATCGAACTTGCGACGGTAACGCGACTAAACTGCGGCAAAAAGTGCTCTTCGCCGGTGTAGAGCGGACTCTCAGGGCCAAACAGCGTAAAGGCCAACCCACCGTCGCGCTCATGGACGTTCGTAGCCCAAATAGCAGAGGTCTTGGCGCCTGTGTCTATCTTTGCCGGCACGCCCAAATAGCCCAACTCGGGCAAGTCTAGCTTGTCAGCTCGGCCAATGATCTTTCGTGTTTCGTGTGTCATGACTTACCACCTTATTGTAGCAGCTCCGGGGGTGTCCCACCCGTGGCACGCCTATCAGTTTTAGGTAGCGTAAGCATAATACAAAAACACAATTTAGTCAATACCTTACCCCAGTTCGGGCAAGTACTGCTCGGCGAAGATTCGCATCACATCATGCGCCGGGCTGAAGGCAGCTTTGGTCGGAAGCGTCAGGAGACCAAACCGATGCAGGAGCGCGCTATCTTCCAAGCTAAAACTCGTACTGCCCAGAAGGAATGCGTCCACTTGCTCAGGCGTCATACGCTGCATCAAAACGTCGCAGACAACAGACTGCTCCACATAGTCCAGCACTTGCGAATTCTGGCCGCCATAGCGATAAAGGCGAGCCGTACGGTTTACTGCAAGCGTTCGCGCGGCCGCGTCTTCTTCTGGGCTGAGTTGCTTGCCGGCAGTCGTTGACTCGTAGAAAACGCGGGCAACTTCGAGGCGGTTCTTGCCTTCGGTTTTGGCCACATAGGCCTGCAAGTAGTGTGGATTTGCCTCCCGACCGTTCCCGAAGTAATCACGATAGAGGATCTTTTCCTGGTATGCACCGCCAGCCTCGCGCAAGATACGATAGCGACGACCTTTGATCTGCGCCAGAGGAATTTGCTGGCCGAGTTCGTAGTCGCCGATACCCTGCAGGACGTGGCTGAGCTCGTGCGCGACCAACGGCAGTGCGCCAGCCGGATAAACGCCAGTGAGCGGCCGAACCGTACCTTCGGGTATGTTCACGATGCGGCGCGTACTATCAACCGACAGATTCTTGCGGCGAGGCGTGACGATAACCTGGAACTTTTCGTCAGGCGCGAACCCGTCACGGTCGTCGACCTCCTGCCAGGTCACACGTTGATCGCTCAACATGCCCCATTCGCCCAGAACTGTTTCGATAAATTCTTTGATCTGCTGCGCATCCCAAGACACGCCCTGCAGCCGCCTAGCCAGGTCGGTTAGCTCTGACTGTGATACCTCCGGCGCAAGCGTACGGATGGACTCCGCCAGTTCCTGCAGCGCACGTTGGGCAAAGAGTCCTGCTTCGGTTTCGTCTACCTCGTCGAGTTCAAACGGCGCACCCTGACGGATGGCATCGAGGTGCTTGGCGTACGTCTCGCGCGCCAGGGTTCGCTCTTCGCCTTCCAGCTCGTGTATCTGGCCGATAGCTGGTGCCACGCGCACTAGGCGCCGCGACAACTCGGTAGTCGATGCATTCTCTGGGCTTCGAGCAAGCTGCTCCTCTAGCGAAAGAAGTCCTGGGTAGACATCAACTGCCGCCATCGTGTTCAAGCGTCCCACGTGCACATGCACCAATGCGCGCTTAGCTTCGGCAAGCAACGCATCAGGCTCACGCATGACGTCTTCCAGGACTCGCCTATAGAACTGACGATAAGCCTGCACGGCTTCGGCCTTGGCCAAAATCTTATCGGGGTCATAGTTGACCGTCAGACGAAGCGGAGAGGCATGATCAGAATCACGCGCCGCGTCTTCGGCAAGTCGGTCGACAAGCTTCTGGCGCGCCCAGTCACCGCTACGCTCGGCTATTTGTTTGCATTCGTCCGAAGGAATCTTGGCTTCCATGTGTTCGATGTCCAGCAAGATGCCCACTAGCGTCGCCTCATCGTCGGCATCCGCGCCCAGCTGCTTTGCATCAGCGCGCCCCGTTTCGTCCTGGGCGAAATATTCCATGTAAAATGTCTGCTTCTGCGACAAGGCGTGCATGCCCTGCACTTGCAGCATGGTCAGGTTCGATTCGGCCCGCAGATCGCCAAGTCGCCCAACGAACAGACCCACGGCATACTCGAAAGCCAGGCGCTTCTGTGCTTCGTTCAGTGGGCTGGCCGGCTTATTCAAAAGCTGGCCGATGAGTTCTTCAGTCTTTCGTATGTTCATAAACTATTGCCTATACTACTATGAATTGCGCGCCAGCTCGAGCATGTGCAGCGCGTCGGTTGGATCGTATTTGCCGAGCGTCAGCAGCAACCATAGTTCATGTGGCGACGA
>FTKL01000236.1_pt4 | contig 18252 bp, 17 predicted proteins | sample 2434061 | NCBI WGS metagenome assembly FTKL01 (sample SAMEA3914816, study PRJEB12502) | metagenome | biome: forest; material: soil | place: USA | collected 2011-09-16 | depth 0.3 m
GTAATGTCGAGACGATCCGTGGCTGGTTTGATGACTTCAAGAATCGTGCCGCGCACGCTGATGATCATCTTGCCGCCAATACTGAGCTGCGCGATGAGCTCTTTGGGCACCGTATCGTTATCTGTGTTCACGATGATTCGATCGTAGGGCGCAAAGGCGGGGAGGCCCAGGTCATCATTTGCCGCGAAGAAGGCGGCATTATGGATACCCTGAGCTGCGCAATTCTGCTCGGCTATACTGACGAGCCGAGGCGTCTGGGCAACGGCGTAGACCATTTGCGGCGTGGTCATGTACGCAAGGATGGCCGTCATCCATCCAGAATCCGAACCAATCTCGAGTGTCTTGTCGCCAGGGCCAATTTCGAGCCATTCGAGGAGCGCCTTCACCGCTGACGGTTTCATATCGCTGTAGCCAAAGCCAATTGGCAGGGGCGAGTCAAGTGAGGTATCGGCTGCGTATGCTGGCAGAACGAAAGCGGCGCGGTTGATGATGCTGAAAGCTTTTCGGAGGCTCCTCATGCCTCTATATCAACAGATGTGAGGAAACCATGCAGCCATAATTTTCACAACACGTAGGTACAGGGAACCTGCGCTATACTTAATGGAGATAAGAGGGGGTAGTAACAACAGTGGCCGCGGCTGATTTAAAGCCATCTGACTACGTGCATTTGCACAATCACACGCACCACAGTGTTCTGGACGGTCTACAAAAGGCGCCGGACATGGTTAAGCATGTGAAGGAAATGGGCATGGAAGCGATCGCTATGACTGACCATGGCACGCTGAGCGGCACCATTGAGTTTTATAATGCCTGCAAAGCCGAAGGTATCAAACCGATCATCGGCATGGAAACGTACGTCTCCCCTCGCAAACATACCGACAAAGACCCTCAGAAAGATAAGTCTCGGTTCCACCTTATTATCCTGGCTATGAACATGCAGGGGTATCAGAACCTCATGAACTTGAGCACTGAGGCGAATTTAAACGGGTTTTACTACAAACCACGTATTGACCACGAACTTCTCGAGAAGTATAACGAGGGGCTTATTATTCTTTCTGGTTGTATCGGTGGTGAGGTGGGTGAAAACTTTCGGTACGATAACGACGAGAAAGCCTACGAGATTGCTAAGTGGTATAAGTCTGTCTTTGGCGATCGCTACTACCTAGAAGTCCAAGACCACACGCACTGGGATCAGCAGAAGAAGGTTAACGAGAAATTATTTAAGCTCAGTAAGGATCTCGACATTCCTGCTGTCGTTACATGCGATGCGCATTACCTGAAACATGCCGACCAAGACGCTCATGAGATTCTTCTTTGCGTCGGGACGGGTGCGTATTTGAGCGATCAGGATCGCATGAGCTTGAAGGACACTGATCTATTTGTGACCGATCCTAAAGACCTTATTACTCGCTGGGGCGAAGAACATCCTGACGTTATCACCAACACAAAGGCTATTGCTGATCGTTGCGACGTTGAGCTTGAGTTCGGCAAGATCTTGATTCCTAAGTTTCCTGTGCCAGAAGGCGAAACCGAGAAGTCGTTCCTGGATATCAACGTCTATAGAGGCTTGATGTGGCGTTACAACGATATAGACGAAGCAAAAGCTTTCGAGATGAGCATCGATGATATCAAGAAGCAACTGCCTAAGGATGTACTCGATCGAACAACCTACGAGCTTGGTGTTATCGATGGCATGGGATTTAACGGCTATATGCTGATCGTGTCTGACTTTATTAAGTGGGGCAAGGGCCAGGGTATTATCTTTGGGCCAGGTCGTGGCTCGGCTGCCGGGTCTATTATTGCCTATGCCTTAAAGATTACTGACCTCGACCCGCTGAAGTATGGCTTGCTGTTTGAGCGCTTCCTGAACCCAGATCGTATCTCGATGCCTGACGTTGACGTCGATATCCAGGATACTCGTCGCGACGAAGTGGTGCAGTATTGTGTGCAGAAGTATGGCAGCGAACGCGTGGCTAACATCGTGACATTTGGTAAGATGGCTGCTCGCAACGCCATCCGCGATGTCGCGCGTGTGATGCAGGTTCCGTATGCTGACGCCGACCGTTTGGCGAAGCTTGTGCCAGCGCCAGTTCAGGGTCGTCATATTCCGCTGAAGGTCAGCATCGTCGAGGACCAAGATCTCAAGAAAGAGTACGAGAGTAATCCGACAAGTAAGCAGGTCATCGATTTCGCCATGATCCTGGAAGGTACAATCCGTAGTCACGGCGTGCACGCATGTGGCGTTGTGATTGCTCCAGATGACATTGTGAAATTTGTGCCGCTCGAAATGGCGCAGAAGGGTGTGGTCGCGACCCAGTACCCAATGGGCGAGATCGAAGCGCTCGGTCTGCTGAAGATGGACTTTTTGGGCCTCTCAAACTTGACCATCCTGAAGAACACGCTGCGCATCGTCAAGAAAGTATATGGCGTAGACATTAACCTCGACGACATTCCTCTCGATGACACCAAAACATTCGAGCTTTTCCAGCGCGGTGACACGACAGGTGTTTTCCAGCTGGAATCTGCCGGCATGAAGCGCTACCTTCGCGAGCTGAAGCCAACAGTCTTCGACGACATCATCGCGATGGTGGCACTGTACCGCCCAGGCCCAATGCAGTTTATTGACGGCTTTATTAACCGCAAACATGGTCGCGAAGAGATCACCTTCTTGCACCCGCTGATGAAGAATTCGCTCGAGAACACCTATGGAATCTTGGTTTACCAGGAACAGGTTATGCAGATTTCCAAGGAACTTTGCGGCTTCACTGGTGGCCAGGCCGACACACTCCGCAAGGCTATCGGTAAGAAGAAGATCGATGTGATGCAGAAGATGAAGGTCGAATTCATTGCTGGTGCGGTCAAGAACGGCGCACGCGAAGACCAGATGGAGAAGTTCTGGAAGCAGCTCGAGGACTTTGCGGCGTATTGTTTCAACAAGTCACACGCAGCTTGCTATGGATTGATCGCCTACTGGACGGCCTACCTCAAGGCGTACTACCCGGCTGCGTTCATGGCCGCGCTAATGACAAGCGACCAGGACGATACCGAGCGTCTGGCGATCGAGATCACTGAGACACGTCGCATGGGCCTGAAAGTTCTGTCGCCTGACGTGAACTTGTCGTTCGAAGAGTTCGGCGTCGTGCCTGATAGTAATGATATTCGATTTGGCCTCGTCGCCGTGAAGGGTCTAGGCGCAGGTGCGGTCGAAGAGATTGTCCGCGTTCGTGAAACCGACGGTAAGTTTGCGTCGATCGAGGACTTTGCCAAGCGCGTCAGCACTCGTCAGGTCAACCGTAAGGGTTGGGAAGCGCTCATTAAGGCTGGCGCCTTTGATCAGTTTGGTGATCGCTCGGATCTGCTCTTTAACCTCGACAACATCCTCGCCTTTGCCGCAAAGCTGCAGAAAGACGCGGCTAGCGGCCAGACTGATCTATTCGGCGGAGAAGCCGCGCAGACGATGGCGCCAGTCATGAAGATGGACCCAGCGCCGACGAAATTCACCGAGCGTGAGCAACTGCAGTGGGAACGAGATCTTCTCGGGCTGTATCTGAGCGCCCATCCACTTGATCGTTACGACGTCTACTTCCGCGAGCAGACGGTGGCTACGGTTAACATCAAGAAAGAGATGGATGGCAAGCAGGTTATCATCGGCGGCGTCATCACGACCAACCGGGTGATCAATACCAAGAATGGCTCAAAGATGGCCTTTGTGGGACTTGAGGACAAGAGTGGTGAGATGGAAATCATCGTGTTCCCGAATCTTTTCGAAGAAATTGGGGAACAAATTGTCCAGGACGCGGTCGTCAAAGTGAAGGGCAAAATTAGCGCCAAAGATCGTGACGGCAAGATAACCGAGGACGTAAAGCTTATCGCCGACGAGCTTATTCTCGTGACCGAAGAAGAACTTGATAGTTATAAAGCAACCGGCCGGCTCGCCAAGGCGCCAAAAGGCAAAACAAACTTTGCCGCCACTAACGCCACTACTGCAAAAGTTCTATATCGTCCGCTAGAGGAAGCTCCGAGTCCAAAGCAAATTGGCCCTCCGAAGCTCTACATTCACGTAAAAGATCCCACTAACGAACAACACCTCATGCAATTGAAGCAACACTTCAATGAGTTTCCTGGCGAGAACGAAGTTATTCTGGTTCTAGGAGCGGCTAAAAAGTCAGCTGTCCGTATGCCGTTTACTGTGAATCCTTCTATAGATTTGCAGCAAACGATCGCGTCACTTCTGGGTAGCGAATGCGTTGCCCTGAAGTAGATAAGTTTTTGTTTTTAAGCGAACCAAGGCAAATTCTGTGACGGGCCAAATATGCGTCCGCCTTGGATGCAGAACCGACCCGAGTCGACTGGTCCGTACACGAACCCGGATCGATCGAGCCAAAAAAGACCGTCGTATTGCGGTCCGTGTATGCTGTTGCCTTTGATATAAAATTGCCCACCATGGGTGGGGCCATATATATAGTTATTTTGTATGTAGTATCCTGTGTCCATCTCACACCTCCTTTCTGTACCTTGATTGTGACACATGTCAACCGGGAAGCATAGGAAATATTTATCACATAAGCGACTTTATGTGCTGACCGGCAAGCTGTGGTAGTATAAAATCTGTAGGTAAATCTAAACTTGTGAAATTCTCGGTTCGCGTAAAAGATAAAACGCGAACTTTTTATTTATCGAATAAACCCGCCAGCCGCTTGCACGACAACAAGCGCAAGGGAGAGGAGAACAGCTGCATCGACAGCTGGGTGGAGTACAGCGTATTTGCGCGCATTGTGCCAGCCGAGACGGAGCGTCTCGAGATGCGTGACGAGGAATCCTAGCACGGTTGCGCCAATGAGCGCTAGGCTTGCATATGTTGCCCACGGAGCGCTACCGCTGACGATACTCGTCGCACCGTTGACGTGTTGCGTGTTTGTCGGTGTGTTGGTGGTAGCGCCAGGCGTGCTGGCAGCAACGGTGGGCTTCTCGCTGCTGGGTAGGCCGTAGAAGGCAACCACGACTGTATTCTTCCCGTGCTGGTAGTCGGCGCCATTTGCGAATCCGAAACCAATATCTTGGTAGTTACCGAGGACGTTGTCGCGGTGCTCGGCACTATTCATCCAAGCGGTGACAACTTGGTCGGACGTTGCAAAGCCGTAGGCGAGGTTTTCGCCGGCGACGCTGTAGTCATAGCCTACTTTGTGGAAGTAAAACCAAGGAGTTGTGCCGTCTGGCGCGATGTGACTCCAGAAGTTTTGGGAAACCATCTGGTCGGCCTTGGCCTGGGCGGCACGCGAGAGCGCATCATTTAGGTGAACTGACGGGAGGTTAGAGCGATCACGGTAGTCGTTTGTGTCTCGCAGAAGTGTGTCGCTGCTCATACTGGTGGCGTAGCCCAGTACGCGGGCCTGGCCATCGCTGTGGAAATTGTAGGCGACTTGAATGAGTAGCAGACCGGCGGTCAGCACCGTAAACCACCAGGCTCGGCGGCGATGCAATGCACGCGAAACTTGCCGATGTTCGGCAGAGCGAAGCGTGACCCTCTGTTTGGCGACAGGTTTTTGTTTTGCCATAATGTTTACATATAGTATGCCCGAGGAAGTGAGCTTTGGCCAGGCTTTTATCAAGCTGAAAGCGCGTAAAGTGCGATGCCGGTGGCGACACTTACGTTGAAGGATTCTTTGCGTCCCACCATTGGGATTTCGAGTGTGTCGTCACAGAGGTCGAGAAGCTCAGGAGTAATGCCATGGACTTCTTCGCCGAGGAGGAGAACAAGCTTCTCTGGTCGCTCGTACGTCGCGAGGTTCACGGATGTTTCTGATTGTTCGAGCGCAGCGACTGTGTAGCCCTCGCCTTTGAGGCGCTTGATGAGTTCAGTTGGTTCCTCGGCGTAGGACACCGGCACGGTTTGCTCGGCACCCAGCGCTGTCTTTGCTATCTGACGCGTAAGCTTTTCGCGTTCATGCGGCAAGCGCGCGTCGCCAGCTACTACTGGATAGGGCGTGTAGCCGGTGGCATAGAATTTGTCCACGCCAAATCCGTCGCACGAGCGAAGGATCGCGCCGACATTGTAGGTGCTACGGATATTATGAGCGATGACGGTTAAGGACATGCGGTCATTATATCAGAGGTAATACCGGCAGAGGCTCCAATTTTCTTCGTGCGGGGCCCCGGGTGGGGCCGCCGCCCATCGTCTCATGCCAGCATCTGCAGTACGCCGTATGGGCGCTTGGGGTGCGCCAAACTACTCCTGGTTTGCATATACCAGGCGCGGTTGAGGGCGTGTTCCAGTCGTGCCAGTAGTTGCAAAGGCAGCTCTTCGAGTTGCACGGCAGGGAGCGGTCGCCCCCACCATGTGTGGGTGCGGACCTTCTTCTTGCAGGTGTGTAGTCGAATCGTGAAGGACCATGTCTTTGCTCCGTAGAGGCCGACGTAACTGGTGATGTTGTGGATGCTGATGGCGCGGGGGCAACGCTTGCTGATGGGGTTTCTCAGTAGGACGTCGATGATGGGGTGAAGGAGGAGAAGGTATACCGTGAGGGTACACCTGAGCTGGATGATGCCGTTAGAACGGTCTCGGGCGCGGTCGTGGCTGATCGAGTGCCTGGCTTCAAGACGGTAGGCGGACATATCTCTACTCCCTCTGCTCGGGGCTCGGAATGAGCCAAGCCATCATCGCATGTCGCTTACGGTTACGTCAAGCGGTATTTTTTGTACTTGAGGTGACGGGAGGTGAATGTTATTTACTTAAATCCATAAATATGTTATAGTTTCACTTCGTAGTCCACCCCATGTCTATCTGAGAATGTGAGGGGAAATGGACATCGTTCTTCCTATCGCCCTGTGCGTCGTAGTGACCGTCCTGGCGATGCTTCCGACCTTGTTGCCGCGCACGATCGTCTCCGATGACCACTTCGGTGTCGAGAGGATCGGCAGGGGCGACAAAATCGTCCAGCACGGCGAGCGTGGCGTCCAGCCGCGGCTCCTCCCTACGGGGAGCTACTGGACGCTTCGGCGTACTATCGACACTCACGAGGTGGTCGTCATCCCCGACGGCTGCATCGGTGTCGTGACGTCGCACGTCGGCACTCCATCTGAAGCACTCACCGCGCCCTACGACCCGCGCTACGGCGTCTTCACCGACGTCGAGCAGTTCCTGACGGCCGGTGGCCGGCAGGGTGTCCAGGAGGCAGTTCTGCCGCCCGGCGCCTACACCATCCACCCGATGGCGTTCGAGGTCATCGTCATCGACAACAGCGACGACACCTACAAGGTCTACGGTCGGCAGAGCGCTGCCACCGACGACATGGCGAAGGCTGAGCCTAACGCCATTTCGACGCCTGGTGGCACGGCCGTCGTTCTCTACCCGGACAGCGACGACAACCACGTAACACTGGCGATGATCCAGGTGGGTGCGGCCGACCGATCCAACTGCCTGATCGTGAAGTTCCTGACCTCTCCGGTCGCGACCGTCACGATCGAATGGGAAGTAGGCGCCCCGATGGGCAACGTCCCGGGCAAGGAAGCTCCCACCGCCGCACTGACCGCCCTGGCGCGCGAGGAGTTCGACACCTTCACTCGCTGGAGCGTGGCCGAGTTCGTCGCCAAGATCCAGGCGATCGAGGCGAGGGCATCCCTGCACTACACGGCACGCATCACCGAAGCGGTCATGCTGCCGAGGCTGGCGATGCCCACGAAGTGACAAGGAAGACGAGACGGGGAGCGGCGCGCGGCTGCCACACTGGTGGCCCGCGCACTCCCAATGCGTACCACGGATATAAATCAGCCGTGCTGATGAGTCGTAAACGACGAATACGCACCGAAATAGTAGCGCCATAACGCTTGTGATTTGCTATAGTATGGGTATATGGCTATCCAAGACGAGGACGCGGTTAAGTTCCGCGAGCAAGAAGAAGCGAACACGCTTCAGCGCGCAAACATGCTGGGACTCCAGTATTTTGATTCGCGCGAGTTAGCTACTGATAGTCCACTCTACCAAGGCCTTTTGAGCATTCCAGAAATGTACCAGGGTCACATCGTGCCACTTTCTGATAATGGCGAAAATGCGCCACTCGTATTTGGTATCACGATCAACACGCCACAGCAATTGCTGCGTCAGCTTCGGGAGCGATTCGAAGGCCGGATGGTGCAGTTCGTTGTCATGAGCAACACGGGTTACCGTGCGCTGATGCTCCGCTACGATCCACCAAAGAAAGTCGTCTATAATGACGTCAAAATCGCGAAAGAAGGCGACAGCGCGACTATCAGTGAAGTCAGCAAGACGCTCGATACTGTTCGCCCTGACGACATTCTGAACTATTTGATCCGGCAAGCCGATAAGCTCAACGCATCTGACATTCACCTCGAGTCGCAGCGCGACGACGTGCGCGTTCGCATGCGCGTCGATGGTGCGTTGCACCCTGTGGCGAACCTTACGAAAGACAAGTACCGAATACTGTTTGCGTCGATTGCTTCCCGGGCCAACATTTCTACGGCCGCGAGCGACGCTCAGACAGGCCACATGCAGCAGGATATACAGGAAGAGAACGGCTCGAAGCGCCTTCTAAACATGCGTATTGAGACTGTGCCAACGGTGTATGGCCAAGATGCTGTCATCCGCCTGTTTAACTTCGATACGAACTTGCTGCGCCTTAATAACCTTGGCATGACTGAGGGGCAGGTTGCTAACTTTAAAGAGATTGTCGAGCATCCACACGGCATGGTTCTGGTAGTAGGCCCGACTGGTTCGGGTAAGTCGACCACGCTTTATAGTATTCTGAATGCGCTGAACGACCCTGGCCGTAAGATTCTGACGCTCGAAGACCCTGTTGAGTTTAGTATCCCCGGCGTGAGCCAAATCCCGGTTAACACTCAGAACGGTGATAGTTTCGCTGAGAAGCTTAGGGCCGTGCTTCGTCTTGACCCGGACGTCGTGATGGTTGGTGAGATTCGAGACGTCGATACCGCCAAGACGGCTATTCAGGCGTCAATTACGGGTCACTTGGTATTGAGCACATTCCACGCCAGCACGGCGGCAACAGCATTTAGCCGTATGATCGACATGATCGGTCAAAACCCGATTTTCTCGACCGCCATCCGTCTGGTCGTAGGCCAACGCCTTGTCCGTCGGCTCGACGATGCGACGAAGATAGCGTATCAGCCTGACGATGCCACAAAGAAGTACATTCGCGATCAGCTCGAAGGGCTTCCTGAAAGCGTGCCAATGCCTGACGTCGACAATATTACGCTCTACCATCCCGGCAAGTCAGAGGCTGTGCCGTTTGGCTATCTCGGACGCATGACGATCATCGAGCAGATGGTTGTAACCGAAGAAATCCAGGCTTTCCTTCGTGGCGACGTGAAGGACGTGAACGCGACGGTTATCGAAGAGGCTGCCCGCAAGAACGGCATGGTGACGCTTATGCAGGATGGCATTCTTAAGGCTATCGCCGGCGAGACCACGCTTGAAGAGATTAACCGCGTCATTTGATCCCTTAGCCTTTACGAACTAGAATTTATATATCGTCAGTGTGTGTAAGCTGCGTATTGTCCTACCGAATGAGGTGAGAGTATGGCTGTAATTGTGCTTACCGACGGCCAAAAGGAAATACTGAGCAAGATGCGAGTCGGGCGTACGAGTACTGTTGCCCAACTCGCACTCAGCCCTGGCGGCTCACAGCACCGAGTCCGGTTGGCCATCGGTGCGCTCAGGGGCAAGGGCCTTGTCGATCAGAGTCAAGAGTACGACCAATACGTCATGAATGCCCGGGGCAGGCAATGGCTCGAGGCAGCAAGCAGGCAGGGCGAAAGTTGGGTCGCGACGATTGACTAGCGACCCCCACAGTGTGACGCGACTAGGGGCAGACGGCTCTTGGTCGCGTCGCGATTACACAATGACTTTTGCGATGGCTGGAACGAGCCGTTCGTCGAAAACATTCGGAATGATATTCTCATTGCTTGGAGCGTCGACCAGTGCGGCAATGGCCTCGGCTGCGGCGATTTTGTGTTCGTCTGTGATTTTATTGACGTGATTGTCGAGCGCACCGCGAAAGATGCCCGGGAAGGCGACGGCGTTATTTACTTGGTTTGGGTAGTCGCTACGGCCGGTTGCAAGGATAGCGACTCCGGCTTCAGCAGCGAGCTCTGGCTTGATTTCGGGATCTGGGTTGGCGAGCGCAAAGACAATAGGTTGATGGCTCATCGTCTGGACAAGCTCACGAGTCAGCAGGTCGGGCTGCGATACGCCGATGAAGATGTCGGCACCGCTGAGCGCGTCCTTGAGCGAGCCGCTTGTCTTGTTCGGATTTGTAAATTCGAGGAGTGCTTGCTTGCTCGGATTGAGGTCACTACGTTCACTACTGATAATGCCCTTGCTGTCGATCATGACAATCTCAGGCTTGGCGTAAGTATGAAGAAGTTTAGCGATGGCGACGCCCGCAGCACCCGCGCCAACGACGACAATCTTGCAGTCGCTGAGCTGTTTGCCAACAAGCTTGGTGGCGTTGATGAGGCCGGCGAGCGTAACGACGGCGGTACCATGCTGATCGTCATGCATGATCGGAATATCTAGCTCGGCCTTGAGCCGTTCCTCAATTTCAAAGCATTGGGGCGCCGCGATATCCTCGAGATTGATACCGCCAAAACTCGGCGCGATTGCTTTGATTGTGGCGACGATCTCGTCTGGTGTATGCACATCGAGCACAATCGGGACGGCGTCGATATCGGCGAACTTTTTGAAGAGAAGCGCCTTGCCTTCCATGACCGGCATGGCACCGCGTGGGCCAATATTGCCCAGGCCGAGAACGGCCGAGCCATCCGAGATAACAGCGACGAGGTTGTTCGTCCATGTGTAGTCCCGCAGTTCTTCGGGATGCTCGGCGATGCGACGCGAGACGCCAGCAACACCCGGCGAATAGTAGAGCGTCAGCTTGCCTTGGTCCAGCTGATCGTCGCGGAGACTAGTGCTGATTTTGCCTTTAAACTTCTTGTGAATCTCAAGCGCTTGTTCGTAGATGTCCATGGATTTACCCCCCGATTTTTAGCAGCAATGCGTTGATGGTGACGATGATAACGAAGTAGCCAACTTCAACCAATAGCCCAGATTGTGTCTGAGACCACTGGATGACGCGGTGGAAGACGAAGAACCAGTTCTTAGACTTGGCTTTCAGGATAAGACGTTCGTGGATCCATATAACATCTGGTAGCTCCGCAAAGACGCCGCCGGCTAGGATGCTGAGCGTCAGCTCTGGCGCGAGCATGCTGAGTAGGACGAGGGCCGTCGCACTGGCGATTGCATCGAGCGTCCAGATGGTCATGAAGCGGACCTTCGGCCACTCGTAGCTAAAGTGCGGAACCATATCGAGAATAAAGTGCGAGAGAAAGGCGAGCGGCGCGGCGAGGATCGGCTGTCTAACGGCTAGTCCGATAGCCGTTCCGGTCAAGACGTGGTTGAGGGAAATCATAGACTGATTTTAGCATTAACGGCGAGTTTGTGCGCTTCGGCGGGACTCGACCTTTCCGGGAGGAAGGGAGCGAGCCGCTTGCGAGCGGACTGTATCCCGCAGGGGCGCACAAACTCGACGCTAAACCCTTCCATAAACAGAGAAGATATGCTAGAATATTACCTGACTATCGATATAAGTAAAGCAAGGCGATTGTTCTAATATGTTTGAGTTAATTCAAAAAGTCGAACAGAAGTACCGCAAACATGCGGTTGTTGATGTTCGCACTGGTGACACCGTCCGTGTCCACCAAAAGGTCACAGAAGGTAGCAAGGAGCGCGTTCAGATGTTTGAAGGCGTTGTTATCCGTACTGACCGAAAAGACAGCCTGACGAGCAGTATCACTGTTCGTCGCATCGCAAGCGGTGTTGGCGTCGAAAAGACCTACCTGCTGCACTCACCACTTGTTCTCAAGGTTGAGGTTGTAAAGCGTAGCAAGGTTCGCCGCAAGTACCTTACCTACCTCCGCGAACGAAGTGGTAAATCTGCTCGTCTTACCGCTATTCCTTTTGACAAGGACGCAGTAAACACTGTTGCCGACAAGGCTGCCGAAAAAGAGATCGAGCACATCAAGGAAGAATTGGCAGAAAAGCACGACGCTGAAGAAGCAAAGGCAGGAGCCAAGAAGTAGAGGTTTGACTGACCGCTCTATGGGAACCCGCTTGCAAAAGCGGGTTTTCTATTTTGTAAGAATAACTGTATAATACCGAACGTCAGTATTTCCGAGGGGAAGGCGCGACTGTGTTCGATCCTACAGAGGACGAGCTCGCGGAAGCGGCACGTCTCAAGATCGACGGTGCCGACAAGATGTCGGGGCCAAAACTCCGAGAGGCAATCAAGCAGGCGAAGAGAGCTCTTCGCGCGCGGCGAGAAAGCCAGGGGGAATACCGCAAGTGGGTGGCCATGTGCACTGCTATGGGTATCGAAGTTCCGGGTGGGCGGAACGCGCCAAAACTCAGCGTCCTGAAGCGTCAGTACGCTGAGCGACTCCCTGCGGCGCTCATCGAGCGAGGCATCATCGAAGGTGCCACGCTCTGGATTCCGCCGAACAAGGGTCTGGCCAGAGATGGTCAGGCGCGGGTGGGCAAGGTCTGGCCGATAACCGGTCGAATGGACCATATCACCATCACCCTGCAGTTCCAGGGGCGCCGTGCCCATCCGTACGACGCCTGGCTGGTTTGGCGTCACGCCACTACCATTCGACGGCCGCAAGGCGACTGATAATGCGAGCGGGCTGGGGGCAACCCCGGCCCGCTCGAGACACCTATGAACTTATAGAGCAGCTTCTGCTATAATCGCCTGCATGATTGTGGGAGTAGATGAAGTAGGACGTGGCTGTTGGGCTGGACCGGTGTGTGTCGCAGCTGTAGCTCAGCATGATGGCTTGGAGGGTTTGGTTGACGACTCCAAGAAACTTTCTGCTGCCCAGCGACACGTGATCGCGCGTCTCGTAAAGGAACAAACGGCCGTGGGCATCGGTTGGGCGTCGCCTGCGTTTATCGACAAATATGGTCTGACGGCAGCGCTGAAGTATGCGGCCATCAGGGCAATTATCGACCTTGGGCCTCCTGTGGACGAGATATTACTGGATGGCAACAGCAACTATCTGGGCGACAAACGCGTCCGAACCATCGTACATGGTGATGCAATTGAGCCAGTGATCGCCGCGGCGTCTATCGTCGCGAAGGTGGCGCGTGACAACTACATGCAGGTCCTGGGCGAATCGAAGTTCGTCGGCTATGGATTTGAATCTCACGTTGGTTACGGAACTGCAGTGCACCGCGCGGCATTGGCGGACATGGGGCCGTGCATAATACACCGCATGAGCTTCGCACCCCTGAAGGTGTATGTCGACTGAAGTTGGCAAGCGGGCTGAACGCGTAGCGGCTCAGTACTTACAGACGAAAGGCTACAGCGTCCTGGCTCGCAACTGGCGAACACGCTGGTGCGAGATTGATCTTATCGTGACGAAGGGAAGTGTCGTTTATTTTGTAGAAGTGAAGTACAGAGGGAGCGGGGCTCAAGGCTCTGGGCTTGATTACATTACGGGCAAAAAGCTTCAGCAGATGCACTTTGCTGCCGAACTGTGGCTCGCGCATAACCAAAAGGCAGCCGCCGACTATCGACTGGCTGCCTTGGAAGTAACCGGTGCTGATTACTCAGTGACGGCTTGGCTTGACGATGTGTAGTCTCGAAGATAACTCGCGACAGCTTCTTGGTCGCGTTCGCGCTGGAGGATGCGACTTTCGATATCCTCAATGCCCTGACGGATTGTTCGTTCGATGCCAGCTTCGGTCAGTTTTGGCTCGAAGAATGCCTTGTACGACTCGAGCTGTTCAGGTTTGCTGAACGAGTTGGCGATGTATTTCGGGAAGTCGGTGTAGTGCATGTCGTTACCAAAGTGGTCAACGATCCACTGCCAGTTTTCCTGCATCCATTGCCAGGTCGTATCCAGTCCAAAGCGATTGCGCGACAGGTAGATGATCCAGTAGCTCAAATCTTGGAGCTTCACGGTGTCGGTCGTGAGCTTGCCGAGCGCCCGCTCGATGAGCTTCGAATCGCGAAAACCACACAGGCCGGCGACCAGCTGTAGTCGTTGTTCGGCGGAGGCTGTGGTGCTATGCCACGCCAGTAGCTTCTCGAACGTTGCTTCGTCTCCGAACTTAGCCGCAACGGCAAAGACGGTGGCGCGAATATCGGCCCAGATGTCGGCTGGATCGTTTGCGGCCTTGAACAGATCGATCAGGCGATCGACAACTTCCTTGTCCTCGGCATAAGCCATATGGCCGATGATAAGCGGGCGAAGCAGACCGTCGAAGTACGATTCGCCGTCGATTGGCTTCCAGCCTAGGCGCTTGTATTGCGCGAGTGCGTGGTCGCGAATGAAGAGTCTCAGCGCAGTCAGAAGTTCCTCGTCGTTGTCGGCAAACATCTTGAGCGCGCCAAAGGCCGATGAGATTGGCCCCCAGACCGCAAGGCTGGATTCATCGCGGTACGAGTCGAGAAGCTTCAATGAGGCCAGTTGCGACTGCAGCCCCGCGTCGCTGAGGCTCAGGCTGTCGCTCAGCAGACCAACGCGGTCCATGGCTGGCATGCGGCCTTCGCGCACTTCGGTTGCCAGCTTTTCGGTGTGAGCTTCGTCGTACATCGCCAGGTAGTAGCCGGTACGACCTTGGTTGAGCGTGAACGGCTTGGTAGTATCTTTGAGCTGAAACGTTGCGCTTGGCTGGTCGAGGAGGCTTTCTTCGAGCTGCCCGTCGGCTAGGAGCGGAATCGGCCAGACGGTCTGCTGGTTGCCGGTGGCTTCGCGCGGATTGCTGAAGAAGCGGCGCTGGTGGAGGTTGACCGTCTCACCGCTCAGGCCAACTGTGACGACGGGCAATCCCGCCTGCGAAATCCATGGCTGCATGAAGCCAACTATGTCGCGACCAGCTGCTTCGCTCCATGCCTTCCAGAGGTCTTCCGCCTCGGTGTTGCCATATTTGTGGCGTTCGAAGTAGAGCTGCAGGCCTTTTTGAAAGACGTCCGCACCCAGATAGGTGTGGAGCATATTGATGAGGCTGCCGCCTTTGGCGTAGACAATCGCTGGGTCAAAGAGTGTCTGAATTTCGTCGACGGTGTGAACTTCTTGCTGGATTTTCTGGACACTCGCCAGGCTATCGCGCTCAATAGCGTAGGTTGTTTCGTCATCGTAATACTGCGTCATCATGTCCCATTCGGGGTGCAGTTTGCTGGCGACGAAGTATTCCATCCAGTTTGCGAAACTTTCGTTCAACCAGAGGTCGTTCCACCATTTCATCGTGACGAGATCGCCAAACCATTGGTGGGCAAGCTCGTGCGCCACAACCATGACGATGAGCTGCTTCGTGTGGGTCGAGCTGTGCTCGTCGGCAAGCATGACGGTTTCGCGGAAGGTGATGCAGCCCCAGTTTTCCATGGCGCCGGCACTAAAATCTGGCACGGCGATGATGTCGCACTTCGGCAGCGGATATGGCACGCCAAAGTAGTCGTTGTAGAACTCAAGCCCATCGACGGTTGCCTTTAAGGCGTAATCTAGCTGATCACCCTTGCCCTGGGTCGCATAGGCGCGGACAAGCACGCCGTCCTCGGTGGTAGCTTCACGGTAGTCGAGTTTTCCGGCAACCCACGCAAGCAGGTAAGTGCTCATGACGGGCGTCGTCTCAAACGTCGTCAGTAGTGTACCGGCATCTTCGTGCTGATCCTTGACTGGCGTATTGGAGACGACCTGAATGCCAGTCTCGGTCTGGAGCGTCAGGTCGAACGTCGCCTTAGCTTCGGGCTCGTCAACGCAAGGGAAGACTTCGCGGGCATGATGGCTTTCAAATTGCGTAGCCAGCAACTCTTCGTCTTGCCCGTCGAGCTTAAAGTAGCAAGGGTAGAGGCCATGCATCGGGTTAGTGATCTTGCCCTCGAATGTAATGACAACTTCGTGTTCGCCGGGATGCAGCTCTGGCGTGCTGAGTGACAGAAGATCTTGGTCGCCATGCTCAGTAGTGGCTTCTACGCCGTCAATAGTAGCGTTTAGGATCTGCAGTTTGTGCGCATGAAGCCGAATATCCTGAGCTTCGTGGCTACTCGTGCCCTGGATGGTCACGGTGCCGGCAAAGTGGCGCTCCGCGCGGTTCATTTTGATATGGAGTGTATAGTGTTCCGGTCGAAAGAACCGAAGGAGGCGGGCGTTATTCATATAAGATTATAGTACCATGTCAAACCGCCGCCCGGCGGGCTCACCGTAAAGTTCGGGAGCCCGCCGAGCAGGCGCTACATCTGGTGGACGCGGCCGGGCTGATCCGACCTCAGCACCTCCACAACTCGTGGCACGAGCTGCAGCCAGGCGTTGCGGTCGAAGCCCATCCATCCAGCGCCAGGGCGCCAGACCTCGTAGATGTGGTCGACGACCTGGATGGGCGTCGGGTCACCGCCGCCTGCGATCAGGATGATGATGGTGCGTGCCACCACTTCAGCATCCGTGCGATCGGGCGCGGTCATCCGGGCATCGAGCCCACGGAGGAGTGTGATGAACCGCCGGCGCCAACTCACGCCTATTGGTGTCGTCGGGCCGGGCTCTGGTCTTTCGCTGGACCTCATTGGGCTGGTCCTTCCGTACTCGCTGATGTAGCTGTGCAATGATAGCGAACCGGAGTTCACTTGCCAAGCATTAGCCGATTCGGAGTTCGCTCCCGCCGAGGGCGCGTCCGAAGTATTCGTCGTGTGAGATATAGATGATGGCGCCATTGTAGGCGGTGAGCGCGTTCTCGAGTTCCTCGATGCTGGGCAGGTCCAAGTGGTTTGTCGGTTCGTCGAGAATCAGAAGGTTCGGACTACCGGCAAGCAGGCGAATAAGCTGGAGGCGCGCCTTCTGTCCACCGCTGAGGTTCGAGACGAGCGTGTTGCGATCGCCAATTGGGTCGAACAGGTAGTTGCCCATGGTCCGCATGACGATTTGCTCGGTCGCGACGACATTTTTGTCGTAATAGATGCGTTCGATGGCGTCTTGTAGAGTCATGCCTAGAAGCTCAGGGCCGATCTCTTGCTCGTAAACGCTTAGTCGAAGGGCTGAGGCGCAGTCGATGACGCCACGACCGATGAGTGTGTCAGGAAGTTTGCCGGCATAGGCTGAACGGATTGCCCGTACGAGCGTCGTCTTGCCTGCACCATTGCGGCCAATGATGTGCATACGGTCGCCGGAGCCCATCGAAAACGACAGCGGCGTGAAGAGCGATTCGCCGTTATAGCCCAGCGCAACATCCTGAAGCTGGAGGAGTCGATCAGACTGTTGGCTGCTGTCGTTTGTCTTGACCTTGATGTTCTTGGCTTTGTACTTGTGATACTTTTCGGCGACTTTTGGCCGAAGCTGTGCGCCTGACTCGCGGTCGATCCAGAAGCTTGGCTTTTCGTGCGTGTCCATGATGCCGGCGAGCTCACGCATGAGCTTGTCGCGCATGACGACCCACGGGTTCTTGGCGGCTTTGCCTTTGTAGCCTGGCGCTTTGGCGCGGGCGTATTCGATCTGTTCTTTGATGTTGACGATGCGCTTTTCGGTCGTCTCGAAGGCTTGCATCTGGTTGACGGTACTCACGGCGTTTTGCGACAGATAGGCATCGTAGTTGCCTGGGAAGGTATGAGCCTTGGCGTCCTTGAGCTCGATGATGCGATCAACTGAGCCGAGTACGTCACGGTCGTGCGAGATAACCACCACTGTGTGCTTAGCGGTTCGGAGCCACTGGATGAACGCGGCCTTGGCCACGTAGTCCATGTGGTTGGTTGGCTCGTCCAGGATGGCAATGTCGGGCTCAGACAGCTGAATGGTCATGAGTTCGATGAGGCGCTTCTGGCCACCACTCAGACTGTCGAATGGCTGGTCGAGGAGGGCTTGGTCAAGCTGGTACGCGTCAAAGAGCGCCTGGATAGTATTCTCGACATCGTAGTAACCGTGATCAGAGAATTCTGTAAGTGCATCGCTGTAGACGGTCATCTTGTGCATACTTTCGCCCATAGTCTCAGGGTATGTTTCGATGATTTCATGAAGCTCAGCGAAGCGCGGCAGGCGGCTCGAGATATGTGCGAGGGTAGTCTGGCCAGATTTGCCGGGCGCGTGCTCCTGTTCGGTGGCCATCAAGAGCGTTTGCTTTGGCTTCTCGATAGTGCCATCAAAATCCGTGTCCACACCGGTCAGAATGCGAAGCAGCGTCGTCTTGCCTGCGCCGTTACGGCCGATTAGCCCGATTTTTTCGCCATCAGCAATCCA
>FTKL01000405.1_pt2 | contig 18223 bp, 13 predicted proteins | sample 2434061 | NCBI WGS metagenome assembly FTKL01 (sample SAMEA3914816, study PRJEB12502) | metagenome | biome: forest; material: soil | place: USA | collected 2011-09-16 | depth 0.3 m
GGCCGGTCTTAGGGCCTGGGCTGCGCCGAGGACCCCGCAGGTTCGGAGACCGTCCGCAGCGGTACGAGGGCCCGGAGGCGGAAGCCCCGGCCGCGTGGGGCCGGGCCGCTCTCCAGGCGGCCGCCGACCAGGGCGAGGCGCTCGGCCAGGCCCGAGAGGCCGTTGCCCGGGCCGGACTTGCCGGGGCCCGGCCCGTCGTCGGCGATCTCCAGGACGGCGTAGTGCTCGCCGTCGCCCTCCCAGGTCTCGTCGGCCGTCACCGTGCACACGGTGGCGCCCTCGCCGTGGCGGACGATGTTCGTCACGGCCTCGCGCAGCGCCCAGGCCAGGGCGCCGGCCTCCTCCTCGCCGAGCCCGGGCCGGCCCTCGGCCAGCTCCGGCGCGGCCACCAGGGTGACCTGCGCGGTCGCCAGTGCCCTTCGGGCGGCGGCGAGTTCGACCGGCAGGGTGGGCCGCCGGAAGCCGCTGACGGCCTCCCGTACGTCGACCAGCGACTGCCGGGCCACCTGCTCGATGTCGGCGACCTGCGCCCGGGCGGCCTCCGGCTTGTCCTGGTCCATGAACCGCCCGGCCAGCTCGCTCTTGAGGGTGATCAGGGACAGCGAGTGCCCGAGCAGGTCGTGCAGGTCCCGGGCGAGGCGCAGCCGTTCCTCCGAGGCCGCCAGGTGGGCGACGGTGGCGCGGGCCTCGCGCAGCTCCCGCATGGTGCTGATCAGCCGCTGGAGGCCGGTCATCGCGACCCCGCCGAGGAAGCAGGGCAGGATGATCGCGGCCAGGGTGTCGGAGTCGGCGTGGCTGAGCAGTGCCACGGCGAGCGCGAGGACCGTCGTCCCGAGCACCCCGCGCAGCCCGAGCCGGGCCGGCAGTACGACCGCCACGCAGACCGACGCATAGGTGAACAGGGTCATCCAGGCCTGCCCGAGCCCGAACGAGGTGGCCACGGCGAGCGCCAGCATCATCACGACGAGCGGGTACTTGCCCCGCCAGCCGTCCGGCTTGGTGGACCGGACGGCCACCAGCACGACGTACGAGGCCAGGAACACCGCCAGCGCCACCCACCCGGCGACCGTGGCGGCGGGGCCGTGCCGGCCGCCGGTCAGGTCCTTGACCGGGTAGATCAGGTAGAGCATCCAGAGCAGCATCCAGGCCAGCTTGACCACCAGCTGGCGCCGGTTCTCGACCACAGCACCGGGGATGTTGCCGTACGAGGCATGCTCCCGGCCGCCCTCCCCGTGGTCGTCGGGGCGGTGGTCCGGGAGCGTGTCGGGCATGCGCGCCATCATGCCTGCTTGCTGTCCCTGCGGTACAGGTGGGCCGCCGCCGCCACGAAGACGGCGAGGAAGCCCGCCAGGCCCGCGACGGCCGCCGTGTCCAGCGAGTGGCCGGGCTGCACGAAGGAGGCCAACTGGTTGTACAGGTACACCGGGTTGAACCGGGCGAAGGTCCTGAGCGAGTCGCTCACCGGGAACCAGGTGCCGCCGAACAGCGCCATCAGCATGTAGACGATCATCACGACCGGCTGCACGGCGTCGGGCTCCGCCGCGTAGCCGAGGGCCACGCCCAGCGCCGCGAACACGAAGCTGCCCAGCCACAGGACCAGGCCGAGCCCGAGCCACTGCGCGGCTCCCAGCTCGACGCCCTCGAAGGCGCCGATCACGAAGACGACGACGATGGCCGGCAGCGTGGTCACCGCACAGGCCGCGATCTTGCCGGTGGTGTACGCCCGCCCGGGCAGCGCCGTCAGCCGCAACTGCCGTACCCAGCCGCTCTTGCGCTCCAGCGAGATCCGCTGCGCGCTGCCGGTGAGCACCGCGCCGACGGCGCCGAAGGTGGCCATCGAGACCATGAAGTACGACTTCGCCGGGATGCCGCCGGCCACCGTACCGCCGCTGTAGGCGCTGATGAAGAAGACGTACAACAGCGCCGGGTAGAGCACCGTGAACATCAGGTACCGCTTGTTGCGCAGGGTGCGCAGGATCTCCAGCCGGATCAGGGTGGTCATCGCGCGCTCTCCTTCGGGTTCGGGGCGGTCGGGTCGCCGGCCTCGTCGGCGTCCCCGGTGATGGTGAGGAAGGCCTGCTCCAGGCCCAGGCCGGTGACCTCCAGGCCGCGCGGGTACAGGCCCGCCCGGTAGAGCCCGGCGACGTCCGCGTCGGCGTCGGCGGTGCGGATCCGCACCGTCCGCACGCCCTCGACCCGGGCGGTGACGTCCAGCGCGACCAGGCCGGGCAGGGCCCGCAGCGCCGACTCGTCGAACGGGCCGTCGGCGGTGTGCAGTTCGAAGGTGATCCGGCGGGCACCGGCCTTCGCCTTGATCTCCGCGGACGTGCCGTCGGCGATCAGCCGCCCCCGGTGCAGCACGAGCACCCGGTCGGCGACCGAGTCCGCCTCCTCCAGGTAGTGGGTGGCGAAGAGGACGGTCCGGCCGGCGTCGGCCTGGGCCCGCATGCTCGCCCAGAACGCCTGCCGGACGGAGACGTCCATGCCGGTGGTCGGCTCGTCCAGCACGATCAGGTCGGCGGCGCCGGCGATGGCGAGCGCGAAGCGCACCCGCTGCTCCTGGCCGCCGGAGAGCTTGTCGGCCCTGCGCCCGGCGATGTCGGTGACCCCGGCGTCGCTCAGCACCTCGTCGACGCCGCGACCGCGCGGGTGGACGGCGCAGGCGAACGACACCAGCTCGCGCACCGTGACGTCGCCCATCAGGCCGCCGCTCTGCAGCATCGCGCCGACCCGGCCGGCCTGGACGGCGGCACGCGGGGTGCCGCCGAACAGCGAGACGCTGCCCGTGTCCGGCTCGCGCAGGCCGAGCAGCAGGTCGAGGCTGCTGGACTTGCCGGCGCCGTTCGGCCCGAGCAGCGCCACCGTCTCGCCGGGGCGCAGCACCAGGTCGAGGCCGCTCACCGCCTTCACCCGGCCGTAGCTCTTGCTGACCTGCCGGAAGGCGGCGACCTCACCGCCCCCGTTCAGTTCCGTCCCGCTGCTCATCCGTCCGGTCCTCTCCTGGCGGGCCGCCCCTCGGCCCGACATCACAAGAGTCCCGTTCAGGGGGTGTGCGGCGGCAGTGTGCAGCGTCGTGTTCCCCGCATGACGGATGTCATGGGTGCGGCCGGCACCCGCTCCCGCCGGTACCGGCCGCGCCCGTCGCACTCAGCCCGCCAGCGACCGCCTGATGAAGTCGACCTGGAGCAGCAGCAGGTTCTCCGCGACCTCCTCCTGCGGCGTCATGTGGGTGACCCCGGAGAGCGGCAGCACGGTGTGCGGGCGCCCGGCGGCGAGCAGCGCGGAGGAGAGCCGCAGGGTGTGCGCGGCCACCACGTTGTCGTCCGCCAGCCCGTGGATGATCATCAGCGGGCGCTCCAGGCCGGCCGCGTAGCCGGTCAGCGAGTTGGCCTCGTACGCCTCGGGCCGCTCGGCCGGGTGGCCGAGGTAGCGCTCGGTGTAGTGGGTGTCGTACAGCTCCCAGTCGGTGACGGGGGCGCCGGCCACCGCCGTGTGGAAGACGTCCGGGCGGCGCAGCACGGCGAGCGCCGCGAGGTAGCCGCCGTACGACCAGCCCCGGATCGCGACCCGGCCGAGGTCGAGCGGGAACTCCCCGGCCAGCGCCTGGAGGGCGTCGACCTGGTCGTCCAGGGTGGCGCCGGCGAAGTCGAAGGCGATCGACTTCTCCCAGGCGGGGCTGCGCCCGGGGGTGCCGCGCCCGTCGGCGACGACCACCGCGAAGCCCTGGTCGGCGAACCACTGGGAGTTCAGGTGCGGGTTGTGCGCCTGGACGACGCGCTGGCCGTGCGGGCCGCCGTACGGGTCCATCAGGACGGGCAGCAGGCCGTCCCGTTCGCGGTCGTAGCCGGTGGGCAGGAAAACGGCGGCCGGGATGCGCCGCTCGCCGGCGAAGCGGAACACCGGGCGGGCGGTGATCACCGGGGTCTCGGCGTGCGAGTCGATGACGGCGATCTCGTCCACCACGACGCCCTCGGGCAGGTCCCGGCCGACCTGTACCAGTGCGCCGGGGCGGCCGTGCTCGGAGGTGGAGCGGACGGTGACGCCGGCGGCGTGCACGGCGCTGGTGACGGAGGTGAACGGCTCGCCGTTGGCCGACTCCCAGGTGAGCCGCTTGCCGTCGTGCGAGATCCGGCCGACGGCGATCCAGCCGGGCTCCGGGTCGGTCTCGCCGGCGCCGCCGGAGGCGCTGAAGAACACCTCCTCGTCGGTGACCGCGATGACCGAGCGGAGGTGCAGGTCGGCTCCGGTGACGGCGTGGTCGCCGATCACCAGCGCCCGCGCTCCGCCCTCGTCGGTGATCCGGACGAGCTTGCCGTCCGGCGTCCAGGCGGGCACGCCGGGGAACAGGTCCAGCCAGGCGTCGTCCTGCTCCGCGTGCAGCAGTGTGGTCGCGCCGGTCTCGACGTCGACGCCGAGGATCTGCTGACCGCGCTGGTCGCGGGCCTGGACGAGGAGCAGCGGCGGCCCGCCGGCCGACCAGTGCACCCGTGCCAGGTAGGGGTACGCCTCGCGGTCCCACCGCACCTCGACGCGGGTGCCGTCGAGGCCGAGCGCCCAGAGGCCGACCTCGGCGTTGGCGGTGCCGGCGGCCGGGTAGGCGATCTCGGCGGGCTCGCGGCCCGGGTTCGCCGGGTCGGCGATCCACCAGCGCTCGACGGGGGTGTCGTCGGCGCGCTCGGCCAGCAGCCGGTCGCTGTCGGGGGACCACCAGAAGCCCCGGTCGCGGTCCATCTCCTCCTGCGCGATGAACTCGGCCTGGCCCCAGGTCACCCCGGGCCCGTCCGGCTCGGCGAAGGCCCAGTCGGCGCTGCCGTCGGTGCGGGTCAGCCGCAGCTCGCCGCCGGTGGTGGCATAAGCGACGTAGGCGCCGTCGGGCGAGGGCCGGGGGTCGAGCAGCGGGCCCTCGGCGGGCAGCTCGCTCGCGCTGCCGGTGGTGAGGTCGGTGACGAACAGCCGCCCGGAGAGGGCGAAGGCGGCGAGCCGCCCGGCGCCGTCGAGGGCGTAGCCGACGATGCCGGCCGAGCCCTCGCGGCTGCGTTCGCGCCGGGCCCGCTCGGCCGGGGAGAGGTCCTCCTCGCCGCCGCCGAGCAGGACGGCCGGGTCGGCGGCGATCCGCTCGCCGCCGGTGGTGGTGTCGAGGGTCCAGAGCAGGTTCGCCCGGTCGCTGCCCGACCTGGAGCGCAGGAACACGACCCTGGAGCCGTCGGGTGCGACGGCGAAGGACCGGGGCGCTCCGACGGTGTAGCGCAGGGTCCGCGCGTACTGCCGGGGAAAGGTGTCCGCAGGGGTATCGGAGGTCATGGCACCAGACCCTACGACCTCCCGGCGCCGCTGCCCGGCTCATCGTGATCACTCGTTCGGACCATCGCCGCGAAGAACCCCTGGAAGGCCCCGGCACCCCCTCCGACCGGCCCATGCGCCCCACTGGTACCCCTGTGCCCCGGGGTGTGTCGTCTCACGGTTAGTGATGCGCGCCTCACCCGTCGGGTATGACTGGATCCATCGAGTGATCGTCAGGCCCCGTCCCGGGCCCGGCCCGCCCGAACCGCAAGTCCCGTAGTGTCCCGACCGCCACCCTCCCCAAGGGTGTGGCGCACCCGAGAAGGGGTGTGAGCCGCCATGGCTTTGTCCATCTCCGCCGTCATGCTGATGCTCGTCATCGTCGTGGTGCTGATCCGCCGGTCCAGCCTGAAGCTGGCGCACGCGATCATCTGCGCGCTGCTCGGCTTCTACCTGGCGTCCAGCTCGATCGCACCCTCGATCAGCGAGGTCACCAGCAATCTCGCCGGGATGATCAATGGCCTGAAGCTCTAGCCGCACCGACGCGGTCGCTGAGACCGGTCGGCCGATGGTGGGCGGCGTCGCGCCCCCCGCTCCTTCACCCACCCACCATCGGCCGACCGGTCTAGGCTGCTCCCCATGACCGCGAATCCCGGCCGCCGCCTGCTCCTGGTGCACGCGCACCCCGACGACGAGTCGATCGGCAACGGCGCGACGATGGCACGCTACGCCGCCGAGGGCGCCCGGGTCACCCTGGTGACCTGCACCCTCGGCGAGGGCGGCGAGGTCATCCCGCCCGGGCTGGCCCACCTGACGGCGGACCGGGACGACACCCTCGGCCCCTACCGGATCGGCGAGCTGACCTCCGCGATGCGCGAGGCCGGCGTCGCCGATTTCCGCTTCCTCGGCGGCGCCGGGCGCTACCGCGACTCCGGGATGATGGGCGTGCCCGACAACGAGGTGCCCGGCTGCTTCTGGCAGGCCGACGTGGACGAGGCCGCCGGCCACCTGGTGGCGGTGGTCCGCGAGGTCCGGCCGCAGGTGCTGGTCACCTACGACGAGGACGGCGGCTACGGGCACCCGGACCACATCCAGGCGCACCGGGTCGCGATGCGCGCGTACGAGCTGGCCGCCGACCCGGCGTTCCGCCCGGAGCTCGGCCCGGCCTGGCCGATCGCCAAGGTGTACTGGAACCGGATGGCCCGCTCCGTCCTCGCCGAGGGCCTGCGCGAGACCGCCGCGAAGGCGCCCTTCCCGGGCGTCGCCGCACCGGCGGACGTGCCCGGCGTGGTGGACGACAGCGTGATCACGACCGTCCTGGACGGGCGGGGGTACGCCGGCCGCAAGGCCGCCGCGATGGCCGCGCACGCCACCCAGATCACCGTGGACGGGGAGTTCTTCGCACTGAGCAACGACCTCGGCCAGCCGCTGATCGCGACCGAGTACTACCAGTTGGTGCGCGGTACGGCGGGCCCGGGCCACCCGGAGGACGACCTCTTCGCGGGCCTGGACACCGCCGGAGCCGACGAGAGCACCGGCACCACCGCCGCCGGTACCACCGAGGAGAGCGTCCGATGACCGACCGCGCCGCGTCCCCCGCCGCCCCGCGCCCCTCCCTGTCCGCGCGGGTGCTGGGCACCCGCAGCGAGCGGCTCGCCGAGCCGCAGCCGTCCAGGGCCGGCCGCGTCACGGCGTACGTGGTGCTGTTCGTGCTCGGGGCGCTGGTCTCGGTCTGCGGCTCGTTCGTCCAGACGCTGTGGCCGCCGGCCGGCCTGCTGCTGTCGCTGGCCGCCACCGGCGCGGTGTTCTACGCGGGCCTGCGGCTGACCGGCACCAAGCTGGGCGCGGGCGTGCCGGTGGCCGGCTGGTTCCTGGCACTGATGGTGCTGATCGTGCCGCGACCCGAGGGCGACACCGTGCTCTGGCCGAGCGCGTCCTCGTACGCGTACCTGTTCCTCGGCTCGATCCTCGGAGTGATCTGCGCCACGCTGCCCACCCGGACGAGCTACTTCCTCGGGGCCCCCGGCCCCCGGAAGTGACCCCGGCGGTGACCACGTGTTCGCGGGTCTCCACGACGAGCAGTCAGGACCGCGCGACCGTAGTCTCATACCGGAGGAACCGGACGTATCAGGTTCTATCCGAACCGGTTCGCCGCTCAGTTCTTCCCAGTATGGTGGTGCCGCAAGATGCCGCCCCCGGCCACTGCCGGGCGGGGTGCGCCAGAGAGAATCAGCCAAGACGAATAAAGCTGGTGTCGGAGGGGATCTTGTCCCGGTCCATCGCCGGCGGCGCGAGCCGCCCGGCCGGACGGGCACCCCACAACCCGCGGTCGGGCCCCACGGCGGCGACCGCGAACCCGGAGCAGAGCAGCATTGAGCAGCCGCGAATCTGACAACGCGTACCCGACGCCCCGGCGTACGGGTCCGGACGCTTACCCGTCCGGCACCCCGCCGTACGGCATCCCGGGCATCCCCGACGGCGGCGTCCCGGCGGGTGGCGCCCCGTCCGATCCGGCCGATGCGCCCGCCGGCGGCGGCAGCGATGCGCCCAGGACCGAGACCACGCTGACCACCAGGGTCAGGATCAACATCCCCGGCTCGCGCCCGATCCCGCCGGTGGTGGTCCGCAGCGCCGTCAAGAACGAGGACGGGGCGGACGACGCGCCCGCTGCCGCCCCCGAACCGGCCGGCCCCCGGCACCGCTCCGCCGCGCCGTCCTCCCCCGTGCTCGGGGTGATGGACAGCAGCAGCCGGACGGCGACCCCGCCGAACCTCCCGCCCGAGTGGCAGACCGGCGAGAACGCCGGGCAGTCCGAGGCCGAGTCGACCGGCGAGTGGTTCCGGCCGAGGCAGAAGAAGGGCGCGGCCGACGGACCCACTCCGGTGGCCGCCGGCGCCCCCGCCGCGCCGGCCGGCGCCGGGCGGCCCGCCGAGGGCCGTCAGGCCGCCGCCGCACGCCCCGAGGCCACCCGCCCCGCGGGCCCCCGCCCGACCCCGGGCCCGCTGCCGACCGGTGCGCCCGCCTCGCCGTTCGGGGCCCCGGCCGCGCCCGAGGGCCCGACCGCCGCCGCCTCCCCGTACGACGAGGGCATGCCGGCCGACCCCTTCGCGGGCGACCCGTACACCGCCGACCCGTACGCCGCAGATCCGTTCAACGCGGGCCCGCCCACCGGTGACCCGTACAGCGCCGGCCCGGCCGGCGGGGCTCCGTACGCAGGCGGCCCGGCCACCGGGGACCCGTTCTCGCCCCCGCCCGGCCCGGCCGCGCGGCCCGCCGACCCCTTCGCGCCCGGCCCGGAGTTCGGCGCGCCCCTGCCGAACCGCCAGCGCCCGCAGAACGAGACGCCGCAGAACGGCGTGCCCGCCGGCGGGCTCCAGCACGGCGGACCCCAGCAGGGCAGTGGCCCGGACGACACCGTCATCGGCGGCTTCGAGCCGATCCAGGACGACGCCCCGGCGGCCGCCATACCCGGCCTGGCGCAGGACCCGTTCGCCCCGGCCGGCCCCGGCGGCCGCTTCTCCGGCGGTGCCGGCGCGGCCACCGACCCGTTCGCCGCGAAGCAGGCCTTCCCGGCGGCCGACCCGTTCGCCGCGGCCGACCCGTTCAAGACCGACGCCCCGTTCAGGGCCGACGCCCCCTTCGCCCCGGCCGGCCCCTTCAAGCCCGCCGAGCCGCGTCCGGACGGCACCGGCCGCCCCGACGCCGGAGCCCCGGCCGGGGCGCCCGCCCGGGCCGCCCGGCCCGCGGCGGCCGAGCCGGCCACGGAGAAGCCCGCCGAGAAGCCGGCCGCCAAGGCCGACCCGCCCAAGCGGCGCGGGCGGGCGTCCAAGCTGCTCGTGTACGGCATCGGCTTCCTGCTCTTCGCCGGCGCCGCCGCGTACGGCACCGGCCTGATGCTCAACCAGTCGGACGTGCCCAAGGGCACCGTGGTGCTCGGCACCGACATCGGTGGCAGCAGCCGCGACCAGGCGATCCACCGGCTCGACGACACCGTGGGCAAGGCCGGCCAGCAGCCGGTCAAGCTGAAGATCGGCGAGCAGACGCTCGACCTCGACCCGATCGCCGCCGGGCTGAGCTTCGACACCACCGGCACCGTGGACGGCCTGACCGCGCACAGCTACAACCCGGTCGAGGTGATCAACTCGCTGAAGGGCGGCGAGAAGGCCGTCCCGCCGCAGGTCAAGGTGGACCGCGCGAAGCTCAAGGCCGCGCTCGACGCGCTCGCCGCCGGCTCCGGCCAGGCCCTGCAGGAGGGCTACGTCAAGTTCGGCACCGGCGGCGAGATCGTCGTGGTTCCGGGCAAGGCCGGCCAGGCGGTCGACTCGACCACCGCCGTCGACCAGGTCGAACGGGCCTACCGGGACCGCGCGGCGGGCAAGGAGACCGCCCCGATCGCGCTCACGGTCACGGCGGCCGAGCCGAAGGTCTCCGCGCAGACCCTGCAGGCCGCCGCGGACAGCCTGGGCAAGGCGGTGACGAGCGGCTACGTGCACGTCGTGGCCGGCGCCAAGAAGTTCGAGTTCGGGAAGGCGACGGCGGCCAAGGCCCTCACGCTCGCCCCCGACGACACCGGCAAGATCGTGCCGAAGTGGGACTACGACCAGCTCGGCGGCGCCCTGGACGGCGTCTTCGACAAGGTGAAGGCCCGCAAGGACGGCGCCCTGGCACCGATCACCGCGCAGGACGTCGCGGCCGGCATCACGTCCGTCCTCGACAAGACGGGCGACAAGGACCGGACGTTCAAGTTCACCGTGGCCTGAGTCGCGACTGAGGCACCATCAGGCACGCCCGTACCGGCGCGCCGCCACCGGGAGGCCGGGACCTGATCCGAGGTCCCGGCCTCCCGGCGTTCACAGGCCGGTGCGGAGTGTCCGATTTCCGGATACTTGACAGCGCCTCAGGAGGCCCGCCCCGCAGTCCGATCCGGCCTCCGACAGCGGGGTCCAGTCTGGCGAATACTCGCCAATGGCGGTGCAAAACTGGACATTTACCAATAACTCGCCTGGCACTGAAGAACGTTGGCATGCGCCCCGATCGCTGCCTCGAAAACCGCTCGCCGCCTGCGGCTTTCGCCGACGAACCCATGGTCAAAGGCGCCTGAAAGCAACGGCTTCGGCCCTTGCGTTACCAAGCCTTGATTCAGCGCTGGTCGACAAGCCACCTCATGGTCAGCAAGATGTGGCACCGAGGCCGTTGCACAGCGGCGAGATGTTTTCCGCCCGGCCGACCGGCAACCGAGCTCCCCGACACCCTGTCCGGACCACTCGGGCCGTACCGGCTGGACCGCACGAGGGAGAAGAAGCGCCTTGGGTCGCTACATGCTGCGCAAGCTGGCCAATTATCTGGTCCTGGTCATAGTCGCCGCTTCCCTCACCTATTTCCTGGCCGGTCTCAGTCTCAACCCGAAGGCGAAGTACGAGGGCCGCAATCCGGCCGTCCCCGTCGCCACCATCACCAAGTCGCTGAACGACATCAACCAGAACCCGGACACTCCCATCGTGGAGCGGTTCGCGACCTGGGCCAACGGCGTCGCCCACGGTGATCTCGGCAAGACCATCGACAACAGCTCGGTGAACGACGACTTCGGCCGCCGGGTCGGTGTCTCCACCCGGCTGCTGCTGATCGCCACCCTGCTCGGCTCGGTCGGCGGCGTCGCGCTCGGCGCACTGGGCGCCATCAAGCAGTACCGGGCCTTCGACCGGATCACCACCGTCCTGTCGTTCCTGATCCTGGCCACCCCGGTATTCGTCCTGGGCAGCGCGCTGCAGTTCGGCACGACCAAGCTCAACGGGGGCTCCGGCTTCATCAAGGTGACCGGCGAGTACGACCCGCAGTACCAGGGCCAGTGGGGCCTGGACGCACTGCTCAACCGCGGCCAGCACATCCTGCTGCCGATGATCACGCTGGTCCTGCTCCAGGTGGCGCTCTACAGCCGCTACCAGCGCAGCACCATGCTGGACGTGCTCGGCAGCGACTTCCTGCGCACCGCCCGCGCCAAGGGCCTGCGCCGTCGCCAGGCCCTGGTCAAGCACGGCCTTCGGACCGCCGTCCTGCCGGTCGTCCCGCTGCTGGTCTACAACATCGTGCTGCTCTTCACCGGCGCCACGATCACCGAGCGGACCTTCGGCTGGCACGGCATGGGTGAGTGGCTGGTCAGCTCCATCACCCGCAACGACATCAACTCGGTCGCCGCCGTGGGCCTGTTCACCGCCTTCGTCGTACTGATCGCCGGCCTGCTCTCCGACCTGTTGTACGCGGCACTCGACCCGCGCGTACGGACCTGACACCCGCGCACCCGGACCGACGAACCCGCAGTCACAGGAGCAACCGCGATGAGCACCCAGACCACCCCGAGCACCCCCGGCGCCACGAGCGGCGAGAGCGCCGCCCCCGCCGCCCCGCCCGCCAAGGCCCGCAGCAGCCGCTCCCGGCTGACCGTGCGCCGCTTCGCCCGCAACCGGCTCGCGCTGGCCGGCCTGGCGATCCTGGTCCTGCTGTTCCTGGCCGCCTACCTCGGCCCGCTCTTCGACAAGTGGAGCTACGAGCAGCACGACTACCTGGCCTTCACCTCGCCGCCCACCGCCGACCACTGGTTCGGCACCACCCAGAGCGGCCAGGACCTCTTCGCCCTGACCATGCGCGGACTCCAGAAGTCCCTGGTGATCGGCCTCCTGGTCGGCGTGCTGGCCACCCTGATGGCCGCCACCGCCGGGGCGTTCTCCGCGTACTTCAGCGGCTGGACGGACCGGGTCGTGATGTGGGTCGTCGACCTGCTGCTGGTGATGCCCAGCTTCCTGATCCTCGCGGTGCTGTCCCCGCTGTTCCGCACCTCGGGCTGGCTGATCTTCGTCGTGCTGATCTCGGTCTTCAGCTGGATGATCACCGGCCGGGTGGTCCGCAGCATGACGATGACCCTGAAGGACCGTGAATTCGTCAAGGCCGCCAAGTACATGGGCGTCCCCGGCCCGGTCATCATCTTCCGGCACATCGTGCCGAACATGGCCTCGCTGCTGATCATCGACTCGGTGATCCAGGTCGGCGGCGCGGTGGTCTTCGAGTCCACGCTGTCGTACTTCGGCTTCGGCATCCAGCCGCCGGACGTGTCGCTCGGCACCGTGATCTCCCTGAACGAGACCAACGCCACCACCTACCCCTGGCTGTTCTTCTTCCCCGCCGGCTTCCTCGTCCTGATCGGCCTCTCGGTGTCCTTCATCGGCGACGGCCTGCGGGACGCGCTGGACCCGAACTCCGCCAACGCCAAGGCCAAGTGGGACAAGAAGGCCGACCAGGCGGACAAGGCCGCGCAGCGGACGGCCACCACCGGCATCGCACCCGAGTCCGCCAAGGTGCTGAACCCGTCATGACCGAGCCCCAGGCCACCCCTGGCACCAGCAGCCCGGACATCAGCAGCACGGCAGACAGCGCCCGTACCAAGGAAGGGATCCGACCGGTGACCGACACCCGGCTGGACAAGTCGCAGCCCGCGCAGGAGCAGCCCGCCACCGACCGGCCCGTCCTGGAGGTGACCGACCTGCGGGTGGCCTTCCCCAGCGAGGCCGGCCCGGTGCGCGCGGTGCGCGGCGTCTCGTACGCCGTCCGCCCCGGCGAGGTGCTCGGCATCGTGGGCGAGTCGGGCTCCGGCAAGTCCGTCTCCTCGATGGCCGTGCTCGGCCTGCTGCCGGACACCGCGCGGGTCACCGGTTCGATCAAGCTGGCCGGCCGGGAGCTGCTCGGGCTCAACGACGACCAGCTGTCCGAGATCCGTGGCAAGGACATCGGGATGGTCTTCCAGGACCCGCTGTCCGCCCTGACCCCGGTGTACAGCGTCGGCACCCAGATCGTCGAGGCGCTGCAGATCCACCAGAAGATGACCCGGCAGCAGGCCCGCGAGCGGGCGATCGACCTGCTGAACGTCGTCGGCATCCCCGACCCCAAGCGCCGGGTCGACAACTTCCCGCACGAGTTCTCCGGCGGCATGCGCCAGCGCGCGGTGATCGCCATGGCGATCGCCAACGACCCCAAGGTGATCATCGCCGACGAGCCCACCACGGCCCTGGACGTCACCATCCAGGCGCAGGTGCTGGAGGTGCTGAAGAAGGCCCAGGAGGTCACCGGCGCGGCCATCGTCATGATCACCCACGACCTCGGGGTGATCGCCGGCTTCGCCGACCGCGTCCAGGTGATGTACGCCGGACGGCCGGTCGAGTCCGGCACCGTGGACGACGTGTACTACTCCCCCCGGATGCCGTACACCATCGGTCTGCTCGGCTCGATCCCGCGCCTGGACGACACCGGGCGCCAGGCGCTCACCCCGATCGACGGCAACCCGCCGTCGATGGTCGAGCTCGGCCCGGGCTGCCCGTTCGCCGCCCGCTGCCCGATCGCGGTCGACATCTGCAAGGAGGCCGAGCCGGAGCTCGCCGTCCGCGGCGATGCCGGCCACCCGACCGCCTGCCACCGCAGCGCCGAGCTGTCCGGCGAGCTGGACCCGGCCACGATCTATCCGATCCCGGAGCTCCCGCCGGTCGCCGAGAGCATCCGGCTGCCCCGCGCGCAGCGCCCCACCGTGCTCGAACTCTCCAACCTGACCAAGCACTTCCCGCTCACCAAGGGCGCGATCGTGAAGCGCAAGGTCGGGACCGTGCGCGCGGTGGACGGCATCACGCTGGACATCCGCGAGGGCGAGACGCTCGGCCTGGTCGGCGAGTCCGGCTGCGGCAAGACCACCACCCTGCTGGAGATCCTGGATCTGCCCAGCGGCCAGGCCGGCACCGTGACCGTGTTCGGCAAGGACATCCGCGGCCTCGGCCGGGCCGACCGCAAGGCCCTGCGCCGGGACATGCAGATCGTCTTCCAGGACCCGATGGCCGCCCTGGACGCCCGGATGCCGATCGGCGACATCCTGGCCGAGCCGCTGAAGACCCACGGCTGGGACAAGGAGCGGATCGCCGCCCGCGTCCCCGAGCTGCTGGAGATGGTCGGCCTCGACCCCGACCACGCGGACCGCTACCCCGCCGAGTTCTCCGGCGGCCAGCGCCAGCGCATCTCGATCGCCCGCGCGCTCGCCCTGGAACCCAAGCTGGTCATCCTGGACGAGCCGGTCTCGGCCCTGGACGTCTCCATCCAGGCCGGCGTGCTGAACCTGCTGGACGAGCTGAAGTCCCGGCTCGGCCTGAGCTACCTGTTCGTCGCGCACGACCTGTCGGTGGTACGCCACATCGCCGACCGGATCGCCGTGATGTACCTCGGCCGGATCGTCGAACTCGGCGACACCGAGAGCATGTTCGCCGAGCCCTCGCACCCGTACACGCAGGCCCTGCTGTCCGCCGTCCCGCTGCCCGACCCGCGCAAGGAGCGGGAGCGCAGCCGGATCATGCTCACCGGCGACCTGCCCAGCCCGGCCGACGTGCCGAGCGGCTGCCGGTTCCGCAACCGCTGCCCGAAGTACCTCGTGCTCGGCGAGGACGACCAGCAGCGCTGCCGCGACGAGGACCCGACCGACCAGCAGCTCGCCGACGACCACGTGGCGGCCTGCCACTTCGCGGCGGCACTCGAAGTCGTCTGACCTCCGCCCAAGCCTGCTCCGGGGGCTCCCGAATCCGCCGCCGGAGCTGTCGTACCACCCGTTATCGCCCTCCTAACTCCGTCATCCCACTGGGGGAACCCCTTGAAGCACAGCAGAATCCCGCTCGCACTGGTCGCCACCGTCGCGGTCGGCTCGCTCACGCTCAGCGCCTGCAGCTCCAGCGGCGGCAGCTCGGACACCACCGCGAAGGCGACCGAGGCCCCGAAGATCACTGCGATCGACGTCAACCAGCAGGACCGCGCGGCTCTCAAGGAGGGCGGCACGCTGACCATGGCGATCGACCAGTTCTCCAGCCAGTGGAACCCGCTGGAGGCGGACGGCAACGAGGACTCGACCATCCAGGTCATCAAGTCCCTGATGCCGACCTTCTGGCGCTCGGACGCGGGCGGCACCCAGACCCCGAACAAGGCCTACCTGCTGGACGCCAAGGCGGAGACCAAGGACGGCAAGCAGGTCGTCACCTGGACGCTGAACCCCAAGGCCAAGTGGTCGGACGGCACCCCGATCACCTGGAAGGACATCGAGCTCAACTGGAAGGCCCAGAACGGCAAGGACACCAACTTCAAGGCCACCGGCACCACCGGCTTCGAACTGGTCGAGAGCGTCGTCAAGGGTGCTGACGACTACCAGGCGATCATGACCTTCTCCTCCCCGTTCTCGGAGTGGCAGGGCATGTTCAACTCGGTCGCCAACGCGCCGCTCTTCCCGGGCAGCCAGATGGACACCGCCGACAGGTTCAACACGACGTACGTGGACGCGATCCCGGTCACCGCCGGCCCGTTCAAGTTCGGCAGCTTCGACAAGACCGCGCAGACCGTCACCGTGGTCGCCGACCCCACCTGGTGGGGCGACAAGCCGATCCTGGAGAAGGTCGTCTACAAGGCGATGGACACCTCGGCGATGCCGAAGGCCTTCGCCAACGGCGAGGTCGACTTCTACAACAACGGCCCGGACCCGGCCGGCTTCAAGGCCATCCAGGGCACCTCCGACGGCGCCGTGCGCGAGGCCGGCGGCCCGAACTTCCGCCACGTCCAGCTGAACGGCAAGAGCCCGCTGCTGACCGACGCCAACGTGCGCCAGGCCATCTTCCAGGCGATCGACCGCGACACCATCGCCAAGGCCGACCTGAACGGCCTCAACTGGCCCGCCACCGCGCTGAACAACCACCTCCTGGTGGCCAACCAGAACGGCTACAAGGACAACTCCAACGGCCTCAGCAAGTTCGACCCCGAGGCCGCGAAGAAGAAGCTGGACGCCGCCGGCTGGAAGCTCGAGGGCGACGTCCGCAAGAAGGACGGCAAGGAGCTCAACCTCAAGCTGGTCATCCCGGCCGGCGTCACGACGGCTCAGAACGAGTCCTCGATGATCACCGAGATGCTCAAGAACGTCGGCGTGAAGATCACCACCTTCACCGCCCCGTCGAACGAGTTCTTCGACAAGTACATCTACAAGTTCGACTTCGACATGACCGCCTACTCGCTGCTCGGCACGCCGTTCCCGGCCTCCGGCTCGAAGGCCAACTTCGGCGTCACCGGCGGATCCAACTACTCGCAGGTCGGCAGCGCCGACGCCGACGCCGCGATGGACAAGGCCGCCGCCGCGACCGACGTGACCACCGAGTTCCAGCAGATCAACAAGGCCGACGAGGAGCTCTGGAAGGTCGCGGCGCTCATCCCGCTCTACCAGCGTCCGGCCATCTTCGGCGCCAAGAAGAACCTCGCCAACATCGGCGCCCCGGGCCTCTCGGACGTCATCTGGGAGAACGTCGGCTTCCAGAAGTGACACAGCTCTGACGCTTCGTCAGAGCCGTCGCCGAAGCAGTAGGGCCGGGCCCCTGGAGGAATCTCCTCCAGGGGCCCGGCCCTTTCCCGTCGGCGCGCTCAGCCCGCGCCGACCACGTCCCGCACGACGGCGAAGTGACAGGCCGACTCGTGCGCCGCCGCCCCCTCCAGCAGCGACGGCACCGCCAGCAGCGGCTCCTCGCTCGCACAGCGGTCCTCGGCCTTCCAGCAGCGCGTGCGGAAGCGGCAGCCCGACGGCGGATTGGCCGGCGACGGCAGGTCCCCGCTGAGCAGGATGCGCTCACGGCCCTCACGGCCGCTCGGGTCCGGCACCGGCACGGCGGAGAGCAGCGCCTGGGTGTACGGGTGCGTCGGGAACGAGTAGATCTGCTCCTCCGTCCCGATCTCGACCATCTTGCCGAGGTACATCACGCCGACCCGGTCGGAGATGTGCCGGACGATCGAGAGGTCGTGCGCGATGAACATGTACGACAGGTTGAACTCCGTCTGGAGCTGCTCCAGCAGGTTGATCACCTGCGCCTGGACGGACACGTCCAGCGCCGAGACCGGCTCGTCGCAGATGATCACCTCCGGCTTGAGCGCCAACCCCCGGGCGATCCCGATCCGTTGACGCTGACCGCCGGAGAACTGGTGCGGGTACCGGTTGATGTACTCCGGGTTCAGCCCCACCACGTCCAGCAGATCCTGGACGGCCTTGCGGCGGTCCCCCTTCGGCGCCACCTCCGGATGGATCTCGAAGGGCTCACCGATGATGTCGCCCACCGTCATCCGGGGGTTCAGCGAGGTGTACGGGTCCTGGAAGACCATCTGGATGTTCCGGCGGACGGCCTTCAACCCGGCGCCCGAGAGCCGGGAGATGTCCTCGCCCTTGAACAACACCTGTCCTGCAGTGGCTCGTTCGAGGTTCATCAGCACCTTGGCGAGCGTCGACTTGCCGCAGCCGGACTCACCGACGATGCCGAGCGTCTCACCCCGGTGCAGGTCGAAGCTGATGCCGTCGACCGCCTTCACCGCACCGACCTGCCGCTTGAACAGCACGCCGTGGGTCAGCGGGAAGTGCTTGACCAGGTTCTTCACCTCCAGGATGGGCTCAGCCATGGAGGGTCTCCTTCCAGAAGTGGCAGGCGCTGCGCCGGCCCGGGAGGTCTTCGCCCTCGGCGCCCAACACCGGTGAAAGCAGGGGGCGTTCGCCCCGACAGAGGTCGGTTGCCAGCTCGCAGCGCGGGTGGAACGAGCAGCCCGCCGGGAGGTGCAGCAGGTTCGGCGGCAGGCCCTTGATCGCGTACAGGTCCTGCCCGCGCTGGTCCAGGCGCGGGATCGACCGGAGCAGGCCCTTGGTGTACGGGTGCGCGGGGTTCGCGTACAGCTCGTGCACGGGGGCCGTCTCGACGATCCGTCCGGCGTACATGACGGCGATCTTGTCCGCGACGTCGGCGACCACGCCGAGATCGTGGGTGATCAGGATCAGACCCATGTTGAACTCGGCCTGGAGCTCCGCGAGCAGGTCCATCACCTGGGCCTGGACGGTGACGTCCAGCGCCGTGGTGGGCTCGTC
>FTKL01520276.1_pt1 | contig 18139 bp, 14 predicted proteins | sample 2434061 | NCBI WGS metagenome assembly FTKL01 (sample SAMEA3914816, study PRJEB12502) | metagenome | biome: forest; material: soil | place: USA | collected 2011-09-16 | depth 0.3 m
CCCGACCGGCCGGGACGCTGACACCCCCTCCGGTGACCGACTTGCCTTGCTCGCTCATGAGACCTCCGGGATCCGGCGCCATCGCCGGGCTCTGTGCTGTGCTCCGGAGGTTAGAAGTGGCGTCGGCCACAGCGGGAGCCTTGTCGGCGTACTGCGATTTACCGGCGTTGAGGGGTTTTCTGCTCGTTTTGCCTGCGTTACAACAGCGAGGGCACAGCTGACAGAAACACCGCGGAAACATATGGTGTGCGTCCCCGTCCAACACCGTCCGCGGCCGGCACCGTCCCCCGGCCGGACACCCCTGACCCGCACAGCGGCGAGAGAGGAGCACCCGATGAAGCGCCCGCACTGGCCCCGCCGGGTCTTCGCCCAGCTGCTGCTGAGCCAGACCGTCGTCACCGTCGGCGTCACCGCCGTGACCGCCGGGCTGTTCCTCGCCCCGGTCAGCTCCGAGCTGGACCGGGACGCGATGCAGCGCGCCCTGTCCATCGCCCAGTCCACCGCCGCCGACGAGGCCATCGCACTGGCCGCCGAGGACCGCGACGCCGAGGCCGCGCAGGCCAACGCCGAGCAGATCCGGCTGGCCACCGGCGCGAGCTTCGTGGTGATCACCGACCTGGACGGCATCCGGCTCTCGCACACCGACCCCGAGCGGATCGGCCAGCGGGTCAGCACCGACCCGGAGCCCGCGCTGAACGGCCACAGCGTGACCGCGATCCAGCAGGGCACGCTGGGCCGCACCGCCCGCGGCAAGGTGCCGCTGAGGCTCCCCGACGGCCGGATCGTCGGCGAGGTGTCGGTGGGCATCAGCGACGACTCCATCCGCCACCGGATGTCCGGCATGGTCGCGGGCATCCTGCTCTGCGCCGGCGCCGGCCTGGCCGCCGGGCTCGCCGCCACGCTGCTGCTGGCCCGCCGGCTGAAGCGGCGCACCCACAACATCGCGCTCGCCGACATCTCCGCGCTGCTGGTCGAGCGCGAGGCGATGCTGCACGGCATCCGCGAGGGCATGGTGGCGCTCGACCGGCGCGGCCGGATCCGGCTGGCCAACGACGAGGCCGTCCGGCTGCTGGCGCTGCCCGCGGACTTCACCGGCCGCCCGGTCGACGAGGTGCTCCCGCCCGGCCGGCTGGCCGACGTGCTGACCGGCCGGATCGAGGGCTCCGACCTCCCCGCCGTACGCGACGACCGGGTGCTGGTGGTGAACCGGACGGCCACCGACGTGGACGGCGCCGTCGTCACTCTGCGCGACCGGACCGAGCTGGAGTCGCTCGTCCGGGAGCTGGACACCACCCGCAGCCTCACCGAGGCCCTGCGGGCCCAGGACCACGAGCACGCCAACCGGATGCACACCGTCCTCGGCCTGCTGGAACTCGGCCGGCACGACCAGGCGGTCGCGTTCATCTCGGAGCAGTCGGGCTCGCACGCCGCCGTCGTCGCCCGGATCTCCGAGCAGGTGCAGGACCCGCACGTGGCCGCCCTGCTGGCCGGCAAGGCCGCCGTCGCGGCCGAGCACGGCGTACGGCTGACGGTCACACCGGGCAGCCACCTGCCGGACGCCGCGCTGGACGCCCGCGCCCTGGTCACCGTCCTCGGCAACCTGATCGACAACGCGGTCGACGCACTGCGCACCGCCGCCACCACCACCGGGGCCGGCCGGACGGTCGAGATCACCCTGCTCTCGGCCGGCTCCACCCTGCTGCTGGGCGTCGAGGACAACGGCGGCGGCATCCCCGACGAGCAGCACGACCTGGTCTTCGACGAGGGCTGGACCAGCAAGGAGGCCCCCGCGCACCGCCCGCGCGGGCTGGGCCTCGCGATGGTGCGGCGGCTGGTCGAACGCACCGGCGGGCGGATCGCACTCGACCGGGGCCCGCTCGGCGGCGCCCGGTTCACCGTCGAGCTGCCGGAAGCCCTGCACCCTGCGGCACTTGTGGAGGTAGCACCGTGATCGACATCCTCGTGGTGGACGACGACTTCCGGGTCGCCGACGTGCACGCCGCGTACGCCGCCAAGGTGCCCGGCTTCCGGGTCGTCGGCACCGCGCACAGCGCCGGCGAGGCCCTGGCCTCGCTGGAGCGCCGCCCGGTCGACCTGGTGCTGCTCGACCACCACCTCCCGGACGAGACGGGGCTCGAACTCGTCCGCCGGATGCGCGAGCGGCAGATCGGCTGCGACGTCATGATGGTCACCGCCGCCCGCGACGTCTCCACCGTGCACCTGGCCATGCAGCACGGCGCCCTGCAGTACCTGGTCAAGCCGTTCACCTTCGCCGGGCTGCGCGACAAGCTCGTCGCGTACGCCGACCTGCGGCACGCGCTGGCCGGGCCGGCCGCCCGGGAGGCCTGCCAGGACGAGGTCGACCGGATGTTCGCGACCCTGCGCAGCGCCGCCTCCCCCGTGGCCGGCCTCCCCAAGGGCCACTCCGCGCCCACCACCGACCTGGTGCTCGGCGTGCTGCGCCGGGCCGGGCGCCCGCTCTCCGCCCAGGAGGTCGCGGACGCCACCGGCCTGAGCCGCTCCACCGCGCAGCGCTACCTCAAGCAGCTGGAGCGCGACAGCCGACTGCGGCTCAGCCTGCGCTACGGCGACACCGGCAGGCCCGAGCACCGGTACGTACTGCCCGCCGAGCGCCGCTGAGGCCCGGCGGGCACGGGTGGTCTCAGGCCGCGCCGGTGCCGGTCAGCGCCCTGACCTCCAGCTCGGCGTAGCGGTCGGCGTCCGCCTCCTCGCGGGAGAGCAGGGTGCCGAGCCAGCCGGCCAGGAAGCCCAGCGGGATGGAGACCAGGCCCGGGTTCTCCAGCGGGAACCAGTGGAAGTCGACGCCGGGGAAGACCGCCGTCCGGCCGCCCGAGACCACCGGCGAGAAGACCACCAGCAGCACCGCCGGCACCAGCCCGCCGTACACCGACCAGACCGCGCCCCGGGTGGTGAACCGCCGCCAGAACAGGCTGTACAGCAGGACGGGGAGGTTCGCCGAGGCGGCCACGGCGAAGGCCAGGCCGACCAGGAACGCCACGTTCAACTGCTGCGCGAACAGGCTCAGCACGATCGCCAGCGCCCCGATCACCACCGCCGCGATCCGGGCCACCACCACCTCCTGCTGCCCCGTCACCTCCCGCTCGCCGGGCCGCCGCCACACCCGGGCGTACAGGTCGTGGGCGAAGGCCGCCGAGGAGGCCAGGGTCAGCCCCGCGACCACGGCCAGGATGGTGGCGAACGCGATCGCGGAGATCAGCGCGAACAGGACGATGCCCCAGGTGCTGTCGTTGCCGCCGCCGAGGTGCAGCGCGAGCAGCGGTACGGCGGTGTTGCCGGCCGGGTTCGCCGCGCGGACGGCGGGCGAGCCGACCAGGGCGGTGGCGCCGAGCCCGAGCACGATGGCCATCAGGTAGAAGCCGCCGACCAGGCCGATCGCCCACATCGTGGAGCGCCGGGCGGCCCGCGCGGTGGGCACCGTGTAGAAGCGCGAGAGGATGTGCGGCAGCCCGGCGGTGCCGAGCACGAGGGCGAGGCCGAGGCTGAAGAAGTCGAGCCGGCTGGTGACGCTCGTCCCGTACTTGAGGCCGGGCTCCAGGTACCGCTGCCCGGCGCCGCTGCCCCGGGCGGCGGTGCGCATCAGGTCGGCGAGGTCACCGTGGAAGCGAACCAGCACCAGGACGGTGAGCAGCACGGATCCGGCGATCAGCAGGAAGGCCTTGACGATCTGGATCCAGGTGGTGGCCCGCATCCCGCCGACCGTCACGTAGACGATCATCAGGGCGCCGACGCCGACGATCGTCCAGGTCTTCGCCTGGCCGCTGTCGGTGCCCAGCAGCAGGGCGACCAGGCTGCCCGCGCCGACCATCTGCGCGATCAGGTAGAGCAGCGTGACGACGATGCTGGCGCTGCCGGCCGCGGCCCGGACCGGACGGTCGCGCATCCGCAGCGCGAGCACGTCGGCCAGGGTGTACCGCCCGGCGTTGCGCACCAGCTCGGCGACCAGCATCAGCACCACCAGCCAGGCCACCAGGAAGCCGATGCTGTACAGCACGCCGTCGTAGCCGTAGAGCGCGATCAGGCCGGCGACCCCGAGGAAGGAGGCGGCGGACAGGTAGTCGCCGGAGAGCGCGAAGCCGTTCTGCAGCGGGCTGAAGTCGCGGCCGCCGGCGAAGAAGTCCTCGGCGGCCTGGCCCCGGCGGCCGACCCACAGGGTGATCGCCAGCGTGATGAGGACGACGACCGCGAACAGCGCGACGGCCAGGCCGTGGTGCTGGCCGGTGGTCGCGAGCGGCGGCGGGGTCGCGGTCACCGGAGCCGGTCCTGGGTGTTCCAGCGCAGTTCGAGGGCGGCCCGGTCGCGCTTGGTACGGGCGTTGCGGGCGTACAGCCAGGTCAGCAGGAAGGTCGAGGCGAACTGGAGCAGTCCGAGCACCCAGGCCACGTTGAGCGGGCCCGCCACCTGGTGGCGCATCAGGCCCGGGGCGGCCGCCTGGGCGCCGACGTACAGCAGGTACCAGCCGAGGAACACCCCGGTGGCGGGGAACACGAAGGCCCGGTAGCTGCTGCGGATCTCCTGGAACGCCTCGCTGCGCTGCACCGCGCGGTAGACCTCGGCGGCGTCGACGACGTCGGCCACGACGTCCTCGGGCACGGCGGCGACCGGTGCCGGCCGCGCGGACGGCGGCCGGGTGACCGGGCGGGCCCTCGGCGCAGCACCGTCCGGTCCGGCCGGCCGGACGGCCCACCAGTCGAACCGCTCGCCCTGATCGGGACTGCTCGTGTGCTGTTGTGGCACTGCTGCTCCTGGGCCGGCGCACTCTGACCGGACCCATGATGGTCGCGCCTTCGTACGCCTCTGCGCCCGTTTGCAGATACGTTCACTCGTTGAGGTGAGGAATCACCTCATAAGGCCTATGACGGCGCGACGCCGGGTGACGGCCCGGATCCGTCGGACGGTCCTAGGACGTGCCGCCGGCGATCCCGTGCCGGAACGCGTAGGCGACGGCCTGGGCCCGGTCGCGGACGGCGGTCTTGGCGAACAGGTTGTTGATATGGGTCTTCACGGTGGCCGGACTGACGTACAGCCGGCGGGCGATCTCGGTGTTGGACAGGCCCTCGGCGATCAGCGCCAGCACCTCGGCCTCACGCGTGGTCAGGCCGTCGGGCAGGGCGCCCGCAGGCTGCGGCCCGGCCGGGGCGGCCGCACCGGAGAGCCGTTCGAGCAGCCGTCGCTGGATCTGCGGGGAGAGACCGGCGGCCCCCGAGCGCACGTCGGCGACGGCGCGGGCGATCTCCTCGCCGCCGGCGTCCTTGGTGAGGTAGCCGCGTGCTCCGGCCCGCAGGGCGGGGAAGAGTGACTCGTCGTCGGCGTAGGTGGTCAGGATGACGACCTCGGTCCCGGGGTGGGCGGCGCGGATCCGCCGGGTGGCCTCGACGCCGTCGCAGCGCGGCATCCGCAGGTCCATCAGCACCACGTCGGGGGCGTCGCGTTCCACCAGGCGGACGGCCTCCTCGCCGTCGGCGGCCGCGCCCACCACCTCGATGTCCGGCAGGAGCCCCAGCAGCATCACGATGCCCTCGCGCACCACCGTCTGGTCGTCCACCACCAGCACCCGCGTCGGCCGGTGGCCGGTGCTCGCGCCCGTCATGCGGGCACCCGCAGCAGCACGCGCCATCCTCCCTCGTACGGGCCCGTCAGCAGGGTGCCGCCGAGCAGTTCCGCGCGTTCGCGCATCCCCAGCAGACCGTACCCGCTGCCGCTGTCGGCCAGCCCGCCGGGCGGTTCGCCGCGCGGCGCCCGGCTGTTGCGGACCTCCAGCTCCACCGCGTCGGCCAGATAGCGCAGTTCGAGGGTCGCCCGGCCGCCGGGGGCGTGCTTGCGGACGTTCGTCAGCGCCTCCTGCGCCGTCCGCCGGACGGCCAGGCCGGCCTCGGCGGCCAGCGGCCGGGGGGCGCCGGCGACGGTCAGGACGGTCGGCGGGTGCTGCTCGGCCAGCCCGACCAGGAACTCGCCGACGGGGGTGAACTCGCCGCGCAGCGCGGAGAGCGCCTGCCGGGTCTCGGCCAGCCCGTCCTGCGCCATCCGGCGGGCCGCCACCACCCGCTGCCGCACCTGGCCGATGCCGGCGCCCGAGTCGATCATCAGCCGGGCCGCCTCCAGGTGGACGAGCTGCGCGGAGAGGCTGTGCGCGAGCACGTCGTGGATCTCCCGGGCGATCCTGGCCCGCTCGGCGAGCGCCGCCGACTCCGCCTGCGCCGTCCGCGCGGCGATCTCCTGCTGGAGCAGCCGGGCCGTCGCCGCCCGGGCCTCCAGGTCCATCCGCAGCAGGTAGCCGAGGAGCAGCAGGCCGCAGACGGTGGCCACGACCGGGAGCGGGCCGTCCCCGCCGGCCGCCGCGTAGCAGCCGAGCGCGCCCACGGAGACCGGCAGCGCGGCGGCCAGCGGGAGCCTGAGCAGCGCGATCACCGGGACGCCGCACCAGGCCACGTTGGCGAGCAGCGTGGCGCCGGCGTGGTGGGCCGTCGCGGCCGACACCAGCAGCCCGGCCACGGCGCCGAGCGCGGGCACGATCCGGTGCTCGCCCGCCGTCCGCACCAGCACGCCGAACAGCACCAGCGTCACCAGGATGCCCAGGCCCGCCGACGCGGCGGACCAGCCGGTGAAGTCCCCGCCCGCGTAGGTGCCGACGACGACGACCGCCAGCAGCACGAGCCGGCCGAGCGCGCTCAGCACCCGCCGGGGCACGCTCTCGCCGTCGGCCCGCCCGGGCGGGCTGGCGGGCCAGCGGGTCCAGGTCTCCGGTGACACGTACGGTCCTCTCTCGCGGCGGTCGGGTCAGCCCGCGAGCGGGGCGCCGGCGGCGGGGGCCAGGGTGCGTACCCTCCAGTTCACCACGGCCCCGCGGACCAGCAGCAGCGCTCCGAGGGTGAGCAGCAGGGCGTCGGTGCTCTGCTGGACGTGCAGGGCGGCGCCGAGGCCGTAGAGGCCGGCCCGGACGGCGAGCAGGCCGGCCCAGGCGGCGACGGTGGCCCGGGTGCCCCGTACCCAGAGCCTGCCGTCGGCGCCGGGCCGGATCCGCACCGTCCAGCCCCAGACGCTGCCCATCGCGACGACGACCAGCAGGCCTGCCACCAGCAGGGCGACGGCCGCGGCGGTGTGCGCGGGGTCGACGATCCGGGGGTCGCGCAGCGCGACGGCGGCGAGGACGAGCGGCAGCAGCCAGTACCGGCGCTCGGTGTCGATCGGCTGCGGACGGAGCTGGCGGCGGACCACCAGGGCGACCACGGCGAGGATCACGAGAAGGTTGACGAGGCCGGCCATCGGGGCTCTCCGTCCAGGCGGGAGGGGGTTCTGCGGACCCTTCCGACGGTACGGAGGACGGCACGGCGCGGGATCGGAGCGGGGGTTGAGAAAACGCGCGGAGGGCTCTCCACCCGTGGGTGGAGAGCCCTCCTGGCCGGGGCGGTTTCGCTCAGGCGTCGATGCGGGAGCGGTCGAGGGTCGCCGCGGAGTCGACGATGAACTCCTTGCGCGGCGCCACGTCGTTGCCCATCAGCAGGTCGAAGGTCCGCTCCGCCTGCTCCAGGTCGCCGAGGTTGATCCGGCGCAGGGTGCGGTGGCGCGGGTCCATGGTGGTCTCGGCCAGCTGGTCGGCGTCCATCTCGCCGAGGCCCTTGTAGCGCTGGACGGGCTCCTTCCAGCGCTGGCCCTTGCGCTGGAACTCCAGCATGGTGCTGCGCAGTTCGGCGTCGGAGTAGGTGTAGTGGTACTTCTCCTGGCCGCGCTTGGGGTTGGTGAGCTCGATCCGGTGCAGCGGCGGGACGGCCGCGAAGACCCGGCCCTGCTCGATCATCGGCCGCATGTAGCGCTGAAAGAGCGTCAGCAGCAGGGTGCGGATGTGCGATCCGTCGACGTCGGCGTCGGCCATGAAGATGACCCGGCCGTAACGGGCCTGGTCGATCTCGAACGTCCGCCCGGAACCGGCCCCTATGACCTGGATGATGGCGGCGCACTCGGCGTTCTTGAGCATGTCCGAGACCGAGGCCTTCTGGACGTTCAGGATCTTTCCGCGAATCGGCAGCAGCGCCTGGAACTCGGAGTTGCGCGCCAGCTTCGCGGTGCCGAGCGCGGAGTCGCCCTCGACGATGAAGAGTTCGCTGCGCTCGACGTCGTCGCTGCGGCAGTCGGCGAGCTTGGCGGGCAGCGAGGACGTCTCCAGCGCGGTCTTCCTGCGCTGGGCCTCCTTGTGCTGGCGGGCCGCGACCCTCGTGCGGGCCGCCGCGGCGACCTTCTCCAGGACGGCGCGGGCCTGGAGCTTCTCGTCCTTCTTCGCCGAGGTGAGGAAGGTCTTGAGCTCCTTGGCGACGACGGCGGCCACGATCCGGTTGGCGGCCGAGGTGCCGAGCACCTCCTTGGTCTGGCCCTCGAACTGCGGCTCGGCGAGGCGGACGGTGACCACCGCGGTGAGGCCCTCGGTGGCGTCGTCCTTGGTGACGTCGTCCTCCGCGACCCGCAGCAGCTTGCCCGCGCGCAGCGCCTCGTTGACGGTCTTGGCGAGCGAGCGCTCGAAGCCGGTGACGTGGGTGCCGCCCTTGGGGGTGGCGATGATGTTGACGAAGGAGCGCAGCGTGGTGTCGTAGCCGGCGCCCCAGCGCAGCGCGATGTCCACGCCGAGCTGGCGGGTGACCTCGGTGGGGGTCATGTGGCCGAGCTCGTCCAGGACGGGGACGGTCTCCTTGAAGCTGCCCTCGCCGCGCAGCCGCAGGACGTCGCAGACCGGCTTGTCCGGGGCGAGGAACTCGCAGAACTCGCCGATGCCGCCGTCGTAGCGGAAGGTCGACTCCTCGACCTTGTCGCTCTCCGTCAGCCGCTCGTCACGCACCACGATGGTGAGGCCGGGGACGAGGAAGGCCGTCTGGCGGGCGCGGCTGTGCAGGCCTTCGAGGGAGAGCTTGGCCTCCTTCAGGAAGATCTGCCGGTCGGCCCAGTAGCGGATCCTGGTGCCGGTGCGGGCCTTGGGCGTCTTGCGGGCCTTGGTGAGGCCGTTGGCGGGCTCGAACGGGGCGTCCGGGCTGAGCTCGGTGAAGATGCCGGGCGTGCCGCGCCGGAAGCTGATCGTGTGGGTGTGGCCGCCCCGGTCGATCTCGACGTCGAGCCGGGCCGAGAGGGCGTTGACGACGGAGGCGCCGACGCCGTGCAGGCCGCCGGAGGCCGCGTAGGAGCCGCCGCCGAACTTGCCGCCGGCGTGCAGCTTGGTCAGGACCACCTCGACGCCGGACAGGCCGGTCTTCGGCTCGATGTCCACCGGGATGCCGCGGCCGTTGTCGCGGACCTCGACCGAGGCGTCGTCCCGCAGGATGACCTCGATGCGGTCGCAGTGGCCGCCCAGGGCCTCGTCGACCGAGTTGTCGATGATCTCCCACAGGCAGTGCATGAGGCCACGGCTGTCGGTCGAGCCGATGTACATGCCGGGGCGCTTGCGGACCGCCTCCAGGCCCTCCAGGACGAGCAGATGCCGAGCGGTGTAGTTGGACCCGTCGTCGCCCGACAGCAGGGCCGGCGACATGCCCTTCCCGGCGCTCATGCCTGCGTCCCGATGCGCTCGGCAGGCGCCGGGTGCACGGCACACCTGTTGCTGGTTCGCTCGCTCCGCTCGCTCACGCGGTGCTCTCCTCGGTGAAGTTCTGTCTCGTCGGTCACATCCGGCCCGGCCAGTGCATCACACCGGTCCGACAGCCGTTCCACTCCGTGTGCACTCCCCTCCATTCGGTGCGCACACGCCCGGTCCGGGGTCACTGCATGCCGTGCCCGGTCCGCGCAGCCTGTACGCGCTGCGCGAACACGGCCTCCGGTGAATACGGAGCGGCTGAGTGCCATCTCCTCCCGGAATCACCGGTCCTGGCGGACCGTGGGACGGAGCGCAGGCCCTGGAACTGCCGAGATGCAGGCTACCGGTGGCCGGGACGGGGCTTATGCTCCAACCCAGCAGAGGATTATGCTACGCGGACCTCGGACCCCACCCCGATCGGACGTTCGAGGGATGAGCGGATCCTGGGAATCGGTAGGCATGAACCGCCGACGCCCGGGGCACGTCCTCATCAACACAAGCAAAATCCTCAAAGAAGAAAAGCCACGAGCGGGAACGTTTTCGGCCTGGTTGGATGTTGACCCTGGTACGACAGCTCGTCGAGCTAGAGAAGAGGCGACGTGACTACTGTTCTGACACCTGCGAGCCCGCTGACCGCGGCTGACCGCTGCGACCGCTGCGGCGCCCAGGCATACCTGCGCGTCGTACTCGCGAGCGGCGGAGAGCTGCTCTTCTGCGCCCACCACGGGCGGAAGTTCGAGCCCGAGCTCAAGAAGATCGCCGTCGAGATACAGGACGAGAGCGGCCGTCTCACCACCGCGACCACCGCCACGGCTTCCGAAGACGAACGCTGACCAGGCGCTCCACCGACGAACCGCATCGGACTCCGCCGGCCGGCGGAGTCCGATGAGCCGGACGACGGGCCCCAGCCAGGGGTCGGCCGTCCGGCTTTGACGTTCCGAGGGTTCGCGATTCTCCAACGCTGCGTGAGGCCGCCGTCACTTTCTGACGTTCTGTCGGAGCGTGGCCGCTCCGTCACGTTGTCGCGGGTGGGTTCACAGCACCGCGCGTACCGCGTCCGCCACCGCCGCGACCCGGGTGTAGACACCGGGGTGGACGGCCTCCGCGCAGCCGGTACCCCAGGAGACCAGGCCCGCGAGACGCCCGTTGACGACCAGCGGGCCGCCGCTGTCGCCCTGGCAGGCGTCCTTGCCCCCGTCCGCCTCGCCCGCGCAGACCATGCCCCGCGCGTCGAAGTGGCCGTCCGGGCCGCCCGGGTACGCGTGGGCGCAGGTCTCGTCCGCGATGATCGGCACGTCCACGCCACGGAGCGTGGGCGAGTAGTGACCGTCGCCGACGGTGTCGCCCCAGCCGTAGACCTGCGAGCGCGTACCGGCGACGTACGGCTCGGTCTCGCCCTGGCCGACCAGCTCGATCAGCGGCCGGTCGTCCTGCGGCCTGGCGAGGGTGAGCACCGCCACGTCGTTCATGTTGGCGGTGAAGGAGTACTCGGGGTGGATCCAGATGTTCTGGACGTCCACCTCGCGGCCCGCCGACCCGCGCAGGTCGTCCCGGCCGAGCAGGATCTTCAGGCCCGGGCGGTCCACCCGGCGGCCCCTGCTCTCGTCGTAGAAGCAGTGCGCTGCCGTGACCACCTTGGTCGGCGTCACCAGCGCGCCGCCGCAGAACTGGCCCGAGCGGCCGCTGCCGAACTGCTGCTTGCTGGCCAGCGCGACCACCCACGGGTGCTCGCCGCTCGCGGACGGGGCACCGCCGACGATCCGCCGCTGGGGCTCGGCCGAGGCGGCCGGGCCGAGTGCGACCAGCGACACCGGCAGGGCGACCAGCAGGGCCAGCAGGGCCGCGGGGCCGCGCCGGTGCGCGGCGGTGTCCGGCAAGGCGTCCCGCGTGTCCGGCATGTCCGGGTTGGGCAGCACCGTGTCTCCAGGTTGTATCGGCAGCAGGCAACCGGCACAGCGTAGTTGATCAATCACGGTGAGCCACGACCCGCGCGTGCGAAACACCCGGACGAGGGACGGGAACGCCCCCGGAGTGACGCACTCGCCCGCCCGGCCCGTACTGGCGCGCCAACTCCGGGGACGGATGTGCTTTCGGCGCCGGACGCGCGAGAGGCCCGGAACTGATGCTCCGGGCCTCTGCTGCTCCGCTCGGGCGGCCGGGAGCCGCCCTCGCCGCTAGTCCAGGTAGTCGCGCAGCACCTGGGAGCGCGACGGGTGGCGCAGCTTGGACATCGTCTTGGACTCGATCTGGCGGATCCGCTCACGGGTGACCCCGTAGACCTTGCCGATCTCGTCCAGCGTCTTCGGCTGGCCGTCGGTGAGGCCGAAACGCATCGAGACCACGCCGGCCTCGCGCTCGCTGAGGGTGTCCAGCACGGAGTGCAGCTGCTCCTGGAGCAGGGTGAAGCTGACCGCGTCCGCCGGGACGACCGCCTCGGAGTCCTCGATCAGGTCGCCGAACTCGCTGTCGCCGTCCTCACCGAGCGGGGTGTGCAGGGAGATCGGCTCGCGGCCGTACTTCTGGACCTCGATGACCTTCTCGGGGGTCATGTCGAGTTCCTTGGCCAGCTCCTCCGGGGTGGGCTCGCGGCCCAGGTCCTGGAGCATCTGGCGCTGCACACGGGCCAGCTTGTTGATGACCTCGACCATGTGCACCGGGATACGGATGGTGCGGGCCTGGTCGGCCATCGCGCGGGTGATCGCCTGGCGGATCCACCACGTCGCGTACGTGGAGAACTTGTAGCCCTTGGTGTAGTCGAACTTCTCGACCGCGCGGATCAGACCGAGGTTGCCCTCCTGGATGAGGTCCAGGAAGAGCATGCCGCGGCCGGTGTAGCGCTTGGCCAGCGAGACGACCAGGCGGAGGTTGGCCTCCAGCAGGTGGTTCTTGGCGCGGCGGCCGTCCTCCGCGATGATCTCCAGCTCGCGCTTGAGCTTGGGGGCCAGCTTCTCGGCGGCGCTCAGCTTGTCCTCGGCGAAGAGACCGGCCTCGATGCGCTTGGCGAGCTCGACCTCCTGCTCGGCGTTGAGCAGCGGGACCTTGCCGATCTGCTTCAGGTAGTCCTTGACCGGGTCGGCGGTGGCACCCGCGACCACGACCTGCTGGGCCGGGGCGTCGTCCTCGTCGTCGTCGGAGAGCACGAAGCCGCGCGACTCCTCCTCGGGCTCCTCCTCCTCGCCCTTCGCACCGGGCGCGGTCTCCTCGACCTGCTCCTCGTCGCCGAGCAGCTCGTCGTCGCCCTTGCCGCCCTTGGCGGCGGTCTTCTTCGCAGCGGTCTTCTTGGCGGGCGCGGCGGCCTTCTTCGCCACGGCCTTCCTGGCGGGCGCGGCAGCGGCCTTCTTCGCCGCCGTCCCGATCCCGTCGGCCGAGGCGGCCGCGTCGGCGCCGCCCTCGGCGGGGGCCACGGCCACGACCGCGGCGGGAGCGACCGGCGCACCGGGGGCGATCCGCACCGGCGGCTTGGTGGGGGCCGAGGGGGTACGAGTGGTGACCGCCTTGGTGGCGGTGCGCTTGGTGGTGCTCTTGGCAGCAACGCTCTTGCGCTTGGCGGCGGCCGGCTCGGCCGCGCTGACCATGAGGTCCACGCCTTCCTCAATCAGCACCTGATTGAGGCTGCGCATGACGTTCTTCCACTTGGTGACCGGGATCTGGTCCGCCTCGAAAGCCTGACGCACGTCGTCACCGGCGATCTGCCCCTGGGCCTTGCCCCGCTCGATGAGCGCCAGCAGAGCCGCGGACTCGGCGATCTCGGGGGGGAGCGAACGGGATGTGCTGGCCGACACGAACAACCTCTCGGACGATGAGTGAACTCGAACCCGTACCGGGCCACCCGAGCGGGCGGGGAAAGATCACGCGTGACAGCACGCGGCGTCGATTCCGACCGACTCGGGCTTGAGGACTGGGTTTGCAGGACGGCAGCAGCGCCGCAGACCAACACAGCATTCTGACATGGTGGTGGTATTCCGGAGCTGCTTCCGCTCCGTACACATCGCTGCCACCCGTCCAGTGTTACGCATGTCGTTGGTGGCGCGGGTCACACCCCCTTGCTCCGCAGGCCGCTGCCCGGCCCTTCCGCGCTCCCGCCCGCGGCTCCTGCGGCCGCTCCCGTCCGTGTCCCCACCCGCGCCCGCGCCTGCGTCCCCGCTGCGTCTCCCCTGCCTCCCGGCCGACTCCCGGCCGACTCCCGGCCGCGCCGGTACGGCGTCGCCGAGGGCGCGGAAACGGCCCCCCGGATGCTGTCTCACGAGACAGCCGGAGGGCCGTGGGACCGCGACCTCACATCGTTCGCCGAAGTCGGCTCAGTGCTCCCGGGGGGCCGGGACGGAGGGCTCGATCTCGGGGTGGACGGTGAGCAGGGCCCGGGTCGCGGCCTCGCCGGCGGTGCCGTCGCCCGTGCCGAGCGCGTCCACCAGCCGGACGTGCAGGCTCACCGAGGACTCCGAGGGCCGCTCGCACGCCGTGGCCGGGCCGCCGGAGACCTGGAGGGCGCAGGAGACGATCCCGGAGAGGTGCTCCAGCATCCGGTTGCCCGCCACCTGCAGGATCAGCGCGTGCAGCTCGGCGTCGGCCCGGGTGAAGGTCAGCTGGTCGGCCTGGGCGGCGGCGTGGCCCATGATCTCGGTCAGCTCGACCAGTCGCTGCTGGACGTCCTCGCGGCCGTGGCCGGCGGCCAGCCGGGTCGCCAGCGGCTCGATCGCCCAGCGGAGCTCGAACAGCTCACGGCGCTGCTCGTCGCGCTGCGGGCCGAAGGCGCGCCACTCGATGATGTCGGGGTCGAGCAGGTTCCAGTCGGCGACCGGACGGACCCGGGTGCCGACGTTGGGCCGCGCACTGACCAGGCCCTTGGCCTCCAGTACGCGCAGTGACTCACGGACGACGGTGCGGGAGACCTCGAACCGCTGGCCGATCTCCTCCGGGACGAGCGGACGGTCGGCGCCGAGATCCCCGGAGACGATCATCTGGCCGAGCTGCTGGACGAGCTGGCCGTGCAGGCCGCGGCCACGGCTGCTGGTGGTCTTGCGACCGACCCGGACGAGGTCGGACTCGACGCCCTCCCAACGGGGCGCGGGCGCGGTCGGCCGGTCGGCGTAGGAGAAGCGGTCCAGCTCACCGGGGCCGGGGGCGGCAGCGTCGGCGGGGCGAGCGGCGGTCATGGTGGGGTGCGCAAGGGTACTCACAGCTCCTTTGTCGGCGATCGGCGGGCCCAGCTTGAGAATTCTCGTGAAAAGCACACGAAAGGGTGATCGCCCGTGACCGGATAATTGACTTCTTATCAGGCAGAACCCGTCTATTCCGGCCATCCACCGGAAGATTGGTATGACATGAGATCGGCCCCACCGAACCGGTGCCTCGGGCCGACGGACCGTCAGGACGGCGGCTGCGGCAGCGGTAACAGCCGGCGCGACCGTCAGAGCGAGCGGCGGCGCACCTGCACGGCGAGGCCGGCGAGCAGCAGCAGCACCGCCGGGGCCGCGAACGCCCCGAGCAGCACCGGGTCGGCCAGGTCGAGCGGACCGTCGGCGACCGGCCCGGACCCGGCCCGGACCCAGTCGAAGCCGTACTGGTCGAAGCCGTACTGGAAGGGCAGCGCCTCGCCCGCCACCTTCGCACGGCCCACCCCGGCCTCCCGCAGGAAGAGCGCCAGCCCCGCCTCCAGCAGGACGGGCAGCGCACACAGCAGCAGGATGCCGGCCGCCGCGCTCCGGGTCAGCGAGGCCGTCAGCACCCCCGCCCCGCCGGCCGCGACCACCGTGACGGCGAACACCCCGAGCGCCACCGGCAACCGGCCGCCCATGCCCAGGACCTCCGGTGTGAAGACCGCGGAGGCGTCCACTCCCGGCGCGAGCGCCAGCCGCGTCACCACCGCGTCGAGCAGCACGGTCACAGCGGCGAGCAGCACCGACAGGGCGCCGATGACGGCCAGCTTCCCGAGGAGCAGCCGGACCCGCCGCACGTACGACACCTGAGAGGCCGCCAGCCCGGGGTGGCGGACCTCGTGCCCGTACGACAGCGCGCCCAGCACCCCGGCGCCGAGGGCGGCGATCGGGAGCGGGAGCAGCGGGACGGCGGCGAGCACCGGCCGGACGGCGGCGGCCAGCGTCAGCTGCCCGGCCGGTACCTGGTGGGCGAGCACGCCGGCCACGACCGCGTCGCAGAGCAGGACGGCTGCGAGGACGGTCCAGGTGGAACGGAGGCCGCACAACCGGCGTGCCTCGTAGGCCAGTACGCGCACGGTCACTCGCTCCGGTGGTCGGGCCCGGCCTGCGGCGCGGGGTGGACGGGGTGGACAGGTTGGACGGGGTGGACGGGGACGGCGGGGACGGCGGTAGCAGCAGGGCCTGCGGATGCGGACGCGAGTGCTGGTGCTGGTGCGGGTGCGGTCTCCGCGGCGGCCGGGATTGCGGGCCGCTCCCCGGCGGGGCCGGCGGCGGACCGGAGCGCGTACACGGGCGCGGACGGCCTGCGCAGGCGCGGCACGGACGGCCCCCTCGGAGCGGGCGCCGTCTCCGTCGCCGACTGGATCCGCACCTGGCCGGACCGGCCCGAGGACAGCGGCAGCGCCGCGCGGGGAGCCGGCTGCTCGACCACGCGGTCCGCCAGCTCGTGCAGCAGGATGCCGTGCCGGTAGGCGAGTTCGCCGATCTCCGTACGGCCGATCCCGGCCACGGCCAGGCCCACCGCGCCCTCCGGACGCACCAGTGCGCCCTGGCCGGTCAGCAGGTCGGCCAGCCGGGCCATCTGCGGCCCCCGCACGGCGACCTCGGGACGCAGCCTGGTGCGGCGGAACTCGTTGACCGGCTGGTCCGCGACCAGGCGGCCCTGGTCGAGGGTGACCACCCGGTCGGCGAAGCGGGCCGCCTCCTGCGGGGTGCGGGTGGTCATCAGGACCGTGCCGCCCGCGACCCCGAACGAGCGCAGGAAGGAGTGGAACCACTCGACGTTGCGCGGCGACATCCCCTCGGTCGGGGCGTCCAGCAGGAGGGTGCCCGGGTCGCCGAGGAGCGCGGCGGCGAGGGCGAGCCGGCGGTTCATGCCGGGCGAGAACGTACGCAGGCGGTACTCGGCGACCGTCGCCAGGCGGGTCTGCTCCAGGAGTTCGTCCGCCCGCTTGGCGGGCACCCCGGCGGCGGCGGCGAGCATCCGCAGGTGACCCCGGGCCCGGCGGCCGGGGTGGCCCGCCGTCGCGCGATCGGTGGGCAGCAGGACGCCGACCTCGCGCTCCGGCCGGCGGAGGCTGCGATAGGGCCGGCCGTCGAAGAGCGTGACGCCCTGGCCGCGTTCGAGTCCGAGCATCAGCCGCAGTGCGGTGGTCTTGCCCGCCTCCTCGGGGCCGAGCAGCGCGGTCACCACACCGGGCCGGACGTCGAAGGTGAGGTCGAGCAGGGCCGGGGGCCTGCCCCGGCGGTAGATCTTGGTCAGTCCGGTGATCTGGATCATCGCTGGCTGCTCCCATGCCCTCGGCCGACCGGGTCTGCGCGGCACGGATCTCCCCCGCACGTCCCCGCGCCAGCACCCTAGGTGCCGGAGGTGGAGATTTCGGGCATTACGGGAGCGGCACAAGGCACAAGTCCACTCACCTCACCCGATCAGGGGACAAATCCGACCGCATGGGACGACAGGAGGGAGGGCCCGAGGGCCCGAGGGCGCGAGGGCGCGAGGGCACTGCGGGGGGTGGCGGGACTGGTGGGACCGACAGGCCTGGGCAGCAGGACCGCTAGGCCGGGCTCAGGACTCCGGGCGGAGCATCGGCGGGTTGAGGTCAGTGGCGCCGCCGGCGGTGAAGAGCTGGGCCGGGCGCCCGCCCTGACGGGTCGTCGTACCGCCGGAGGGCAGCAGGAAGCCCGGCGTGCCGGTGACCTTGCGGTGGAAGTTCCTCGGGTCGAGCGACACGCCCCAGACCGCCTCGTAGACCCTGCGCAGCTCGCCGACCGTGAACTCGGTCGAGCAGAACGCCGTCGCGAGCGAGGAGTACTCGATCTTGGAGCGGGCGCGTTCGACGCCGTCCGCCAGGATCAGCCCGTGGTCGAACGCGAGCGGCACGCCGTCCACCGGGTTGCCGCCGAGCAGCTCCGCGACCGGCGCCCAGCGGGCGCTGCTGGCGTCACCGCCGGGGCGCGGGGTCGGCAGATCGGGCGCGAGCACCAGGTACGCGACGCTGACGACCCGCATCCGGGGGTCGCGCTGCGGGTGGCCGTAGGTCGCGAGCTGCTCCAGGTGGGCACCGGCCGAGCCGTGCTCCGGGGCGGAGTGCGCCCGCAGGCCGGTCTCCTCGGCCAGCTCGCGGGAGGCCGCCTCGGCAAGGCCCTCGTCCAGGCGGACGAAGCCGCCGGGCAGCGCCCAGTACCCCTGGAACGGCGGCTCGCCCCGTCGCACCAGGAGGGCGCAGAGCGCGTGCTCCCGCACCGTCAGCACCACCAGGTCGACCGTGACAGCGAACGGGGGGAAGGCCGACGGGTCATAACGCGACATGCCGACGATCATAGTCGTCTCTTTGACGATAAGCACAGGTCTTCGCGCCGCCCGGGCCGGGAGCAGGCCCGGCGGCGGTCC
>FTKL01003653.1_pt1 | contig 18092 bp, 16 predicted proteins | sample 2434061 | NCBI WGS metagenome assembly FTKL01 (sample SAMEA3914816, study PRJEB12502) | metagenome | biome: forest; material: soil | place: USA | collected 2011-09-16 | depth 0.3 m
AGGTACTGGCCTTTACGTGGACGCCGTCATCTTTGATTATCAGTTTGGCCCGGCCGCTGACGCAGAGAAGCGAACCCAGCTTAGTGGACTTTCCGTAGAAGAGCTACAAGAGATATGTAGAAAAAATAACATCGATCTCCCAATCAATAGCCAAAACAAGCGACATCTGGTGCGTGCTATCGAACTTGGCGGTTTGTTTAAACACAAAAAGCAACTAAGAGAGCACACTTTAGTTGTGGGTATTGCAACAGAAAGAGATGTTTTGCGAGATCGAATCGAAAAGCGCGCCCACGAGATGGTTGCTGAAGGTGTCATGGACGAGGTAACTAGAGTCGGCCGCCAGTACGCCTGGGAGGGTGAGGCTCTGAAGGGTAATATCTATCGCATCTTTAGGGGCGTGGTAGAAGGGGATAAGGCCCTAGAGGCAGGGATCGAGGAATTTATAAGGAGTGATATGGCCCTCGCAAAGCGGCAGATGACGTGGTTCAAGAGAAACCAGTTTATACAGTGGTCCAGCAGCCAGGATGATCTGCTCGCCAAAGTGGATACATTCTTGCGCCAATCCTGATTCGCACGTGTGACAATTTTTTAATCTTTGTTACAATCTTAAGAGGAGAATGACCGAGAGGCAGACATAAACATGATTGACGCACTATTTGGCTCAAAGACGAGGGTGAAACTACTACATTTGTTCCTGAACAATCCGAACAGGGCTTTTTATGTGCGCGAGATCACACGTAAGATCGACGAACAGATTAACTCAGTTCGCCGTGAACTCGCAAACATGCTGAGCGTGGGCATAATCAAAAGCGACAGCTCGAACAACCGACTCTACTATGAGATCAATCAAGACTACCAACACTACGAACCGCTGCGAGCCATATTCGCAGACAGCCACCTCCAGTCGGACGTTGCGGCTAGCGGCGAAGTAAATGATTGGTCTAAGCGGCTCAAGCCACTCGGCGACGTCCGTGTCGCAGTCTTTAGCGGGAGCATGGTCCGAGGAAGCGGAAGCGAAGTAGACGTTCTGCTTGCTGGAGACATCAATAAGACCCAGAGCAAGAAGTTCATGAAGAGCCTAGAAGAGGAAGAGGGGCGTAGTCTTAATTACACCGTTATGAGCTATCAGGACTTTTATTACCGCCTCAGTATTAAAGACCGTTTTATTACCGCCATCACGAGTGGCAAGTTTACCGTATTGCAGGATACCGAAGGTATACTATCTAACCAGTAAGAGACAGGAGACAAACCTATGGACATAGAATATAAAGGCGGAAATTGCGTTATCATAACGGTCAAGAAGAATGCGATTGCAGTCGACCCAAAGCTTTCTGATCTCAATTTGAAGGATCAGGGTGCGAACGCAGCCGTACAGCTGTTGACCCAGCCGCAATTTGAGGCGCCTCATGGCGAGGACACACTTGTTGTTCGTGGCCCTGGCGAATACGAAGTGGCAAACATATCTATCCGAGGTGTGGCCGCAAGAGGTCATATGGACCCTCCTGAGGCCGCCAAGAAGGCCACTATGTACTCTCTAAGCGCAGAAGACATCTCTGTCGCCATTGTGGGTCATGTATACCCTGACCTCAGCGAAGAGCAGCTTGAGGAGATTGGCGTTGTAGATGTGCTCGTTGTGCCTATCGGAGGTGGCGGCTACACACTGGACGCAACAGGAGCGGTAGAACTGATCCGAAAGATTGATCCAAAGATCGTCATTCCGACTCACTACGCGGATAGCGCCACGGCTTATCCTGTTCCTCAGGCAGACATTGATCTCTTCGTCAAAGAATTGGGCGCAGCAGTCGAGGTTTCAAGTAAGTTGAAGCTTAAGGCTGGTACTTTGAGCGAGACGCTCGTTATACAGCAGCTCAATAGAGTAGCATAGAGCTGCCTTCAGTGGGTCAGCAAAAAAATACCGGCTCTGGTTGAGCCGGTATTTTGATAAGAGGAATGAAGCGTTTTAAATGATCCCTTTTTTCCTCAGGGTTCGAATAGCCTGCGTGCTCAGGTTCATAGTGATCTTTTCGCCGTCTACGACGAAAGTCTTCTTCTGAATGTTCGCTCGCCAAACACGCTTAGTACGGCGCTTTGAATAACTGACGTTGTTGCCGTACTGGTTTCCTTTATCGGTGAGTTCGCATCGTGTTGCCATAGGTTGTCTCTTTGTTACAAGTATACATACTACTGTTTTTTCGGTTCCAAGTCAATACTCTGATAAGAGTAATTACTGGTATACTAGGTGGTGATTATGGCGAACATCAACTTACTTTATTTGGCGGTGGTATTTGGGTCTATTTTGTTGTCCATGACACTCCACGAAGCGATGCATGCTTTTACGAGCCATTGGCTAGGGGACGACACTGCAAAACTAGAGGGACGGCTTACTCTAAACCCCTTATCTCACATCGATCCCCTTACGACCGTTTTGCTTCCGCTGATGTTGGCGGCTATTGGTGCACCTCCATTTGGCGCTGCCAAGCCGGTACCCTTTAACCCAAACCGAGTAAGGTACGGCGAATGGGGTGCAGCGCTTGTCGGTATAGCTGGACCTCTTACGAACCTAGCTCTTGCGGTGGTCGCTGGCTTGATTATCCGAACGGTTGCTCCGGCATCTGACGGCATCTTATTCAACGTGCTTGTGACGTTCCTTATAGTGAATATCAGCTTCTTTGCCTTCAACATGATTCCATTCCCTCCGCTTGATGGCTCCAGGGTTCTCTATGCGATTGCGCCAGATCCTGTGAGGAGTGTCATGGAGCGTATCGAAGGCATGGGCTTCACGGCTATAATTTTTTTCATGCTACTGTTCTATACGCTACTGAGCGATCCATTCTTGAAGCTTATTGGGTACCTCGTAACCCTTCTGTCCGGCTACAGCATTTTATAAGTTTAGAGGTGATATAATAAAAATGTCCTACGGAATCGGTGGGGCATGGGCACGAGATTATAGATTTTCCTCATTTTTGTTGATAGGGAGCTTTATATGGCCTGAACCCGTGGGTTCAGGCTGCGAGCACCCACCTGCACCTGTTGCGGGGAAATCGACACCTCTGTGCCCAGCCCGCCGCCGCAGGACTTTTAGGTTAGCGGGGTGTAGCGCAGTTGGTAGCGCGTACGGCTGGGGGCCGTGAGGTCGCAGGTTCAAGTCCTGTCACCCCGACCAATATTTGTACAAACGTTGAACTTATTTTACAATTTGGGCATAGGGCATCAAAAATGAGACAAAAAATTTCAGTCAGAGCACTCATAAAAAACAACGAAAGAATACTCTTGGTAAGAAGGGCTAGCGGAAGCCCTCAGTACCTAGGGCAATTCGAACTTCCGGGTGGCAAAGTAGAATTTGGAGAGGATCCCGAAGCTGCTGTCCGCCGCGAGGCGAGTGAGGAGTTGGGGATTGAAGTAGGGGTAATCCAACTCTACCGAGTGGTCTCTTGGCTGGACACCGTGGAGCGCGACACACAGCACATTATCGTGGTGTATCTTGTGAGCCTCGCGAGTAGTTCTGCAAAGATAAATCTAAGCGCCGAGCACGATAAGTTTATTTGGGAAAAGTTGTCTAACGTACAACTAAATGAGTTGAATATTTTGACGAAAGTTGTCCTAGATGACGAGCTCAAGGAGCTTGTAACAGATGTTGATCAGCCGAGAGATGTTGTTTTTGGCGCAACAGATGGTAATGCTCACGAAGTTATTGTTTATACGGATGGCGGGTCCCGAGGCAACCCCGGCCCATCGGCATCCGGCTTTGTGATCTATGCGGCGGATGGCGAATTGCTCTTTGAGGGAGGGAAGTACCTGGGGGTTACGACCAATAACCAGGCGGAGTATCAGGCGGTAAAGCTTGGGCTCGAGAAGGCACTGGAACTTCATGCTCAAGTGGTTAGCTTCCGCCTCGACAGCCAGCTCGTAGCTAATCAGTTAACAGGTGTCTACCAGATCAAGAATCGTGATCTATGGCCAATTCATTCGAGCATCAAGGAGCTTATCACTCAATTTAAGAAGGTAACGTTTACGCACGTTCGCCGCGAGTTCAATAGGGAAGCGGATGCCATGGTCAACAAGATTCTGGATCAACACGGCCAGGGATCATAAGCCTTTTACTTTCTTCTCCAAAATCAGTATAATAACAGATGTCAGACTGCTGAATGGTCGCTTGGCCTTCGGGCTAAGAGGAAAGTCCGGGCAGCTTAGGACAAGACAGTTGCTAACCGCAACCGGGGGCGACCCTAGGGAAAGTGCCACAGAAACGATACCGCCACGCTTCCCGCGTGGTAAGGGTGAAAGGAGTGGGGTAAGAGCCCACAGTCAGCCTGGGTGACTAGGCTGAGAGGTAAACCCTGTCTGCTGCAAGGAGGTTCGTCTCGCCCTCACGGGCTGGTGGTTCCGCCAGACGAGCCGTTTAACCGCTTGACTACCGTAAGCAATTACGTAGCTAGATAGATGATCATTCTCGACAGAACCCGGCTTACAGGTAGCCTGACACGAAAATACCACCCAAACGGGTGGTATTTTCGTGTCATAGGAATGCTACTTGGTAGCGGCTTTGACGATCTCGGCAAATGCCTTTGGCTCTGAGACAGCCAGTTCAGCCATAATCTTGCGGTTAACGGCGATGCTGTTCTGTTTCATGCCAGCTACGAGTTTAGCGTAGGTGGTGCCATTTTCGCGGGCAGCTGCGTTAATGCGAGTGATCCAGAGACCACGGAGGTCGCGCTTCTTGTTGCGACGGTCGCGGTATGCGTACTGCAGGGCGCGGATGACGGCCTGCTTAGCCAGGCGGAACGAGCTCGTTCGAGCGTGTTGCATGCCCTTGGCTTGCTTGAGGATCTTCTTGTGCTTAGCGCGGGCGGTAACGCCTCGTTTAACTCTCATGACCTATACTCCTAGTGCGCGCTTAAGGTTTTTACGGATAGAGCCCTTAACGCTAGCGCTAGTGCCAATGACACGCTTGCGTGAGCCGCTCTTTTTTTGGAGGAAGTGGGTGCCGAAGGCACGCTCACGAAGAAGCTTGCCCTTACTAGAGAGCTTGATCCGCTTCGCTGTCCCCTTGTGGGTTTTTAGCTTTGGCATTGGTGTTATTACTCCTTACTACTATGCTCAGGTTCTTACCGGCGAGCTGTGGTGTTTGATCAACAACCGCGACTTCTGACAGAGACTGGATGATCCGTGCGAGGAGCTGGTGACCAAGTTCTTGGTGCGCCATCTCGCGTCCTCGGAAGAAAGCCATAATTTTTACCTTGTGGCCGTCTTCTAGGAAGCTTCGGATCTTACGGAGTTTGATCTCGAGATCATTAGCGCCGATTTTGAGACCCAGCCGCATTTGCTTGACCTCTGTGGCCTTTGCATGTTTGCGGTTTCGCTGCAGTTCCTTTGTTTTCTGGTAGTTATACTTACCCCAGTCAACGATGCGGGCTACAGGTGGGTTGGCGCTTGGTGAAATCTCGACGAGATCAAGCTCGTGTCGTTCCGCCTCTAAAAGTGCTTCTGCCCGAGTCAGAATACCTATTTGGTCGCCGTCTGGACCGATTACTCGAAGTTCATTTGCTCTGATTGCTTCGTTGATCCGAACTGGTTTACTAATAGAAATACTCCTTAGCGCGGGTTATTGGTTTCGCATAACATCTTACCAGATGTACGACTAGATATCAACAGTAGTGTTGGGACGTGGCCTATATTGAAGCGCTTCGGAGATGTGTTGAGGCTCAATTGAGGTACTTCCCTCGAGGTCGGCGATGGTCCGGGCGACCTTAATCGTCTTGAAATAGGAGCGAGCTGAGAGGTTGAGGGACTTGCCGGCTTTATCGAGGAGGAGCTTAGCCGGTTTGGAGAGGTGGGCAGAGCGAGTGATGCCGGCGTTAGTGAGAAGGGCATTTGTCTTCGTCGAATCCAAGAAGCGTGCCTTTTGTGCTGCGCGTGCAAGCTCGATTGCTTGTTGCGCTGCATGATGCTGGACATCCTTGGCCGTTTCACTTCGGAGCAGTAGGTCGTGATCCACGGGCGCCACTGATACGAAGAGATCGATACGATCTAGTAGCGGGCCTGAGATCTTGCGTTGATATTGGGCGATTTGAAACGCGGAACAGGTGCACTCCTTCACTGGATCACTTGCGAAGCCACAGGGGCAGGGGTTTTGAGTGGCTACAAGCATAAAGTTGGCAGGGTAGGAACTGCGATGATTGGCGCGTGCGATGTGAACCACCTTGTCCTCGAGGGGCTGCCGAAGGCTCTCGAGCGCGGAGCGTTGATACTCTGGGAGCTCGTCCAGAAACAGGACACCGCGGTGCGCGAGGCTGATTTCGCCCGGTTTACTGCGCTGACCGCCACCGATGAGCGCGACAGTGCTTGCTCCGTGGTGGGGTGAGCGGAACGGTCGCCCCGTAATGATGTCGAGAGGCTTTTCCCCGGCCAGGCTATGTAATTTTGTAACTTCGATCCTCTCTTCGTCGCTGAGTGGGGGAAGAAGGGAAGTGAGCGTTCGGGCAAGCATGGTCTTGCCCGAACCTGGTGGCCCATCAAAAAGAATGTTGTGGCCACCGGCTGCAGCGATAATGAGCGCACGTTTGGCCTGCGCCTGGCCGTACACGTGATCAAGCGTATTGCTGTCGAGGCTTGCCCTTCTGGGCATGGGCGGTTCGATTGGCAGGGGAGCTATCTTTTGCTCATCCTTCGCGTGGAGGTAAACGTCTTTGAGACACCGTGCTCCCAGCACCACGAGGCCATGTATGAGGCTAGCCTGTGGGGCATTCTCGATGGGCACTACGATGTTTTTGTAGCCTAGTTGCTTGGCGACCTCGGCGTGACTGATTATGCCGCCTACGGGCTTTAAGGTGCCGTCGAGGCTGAGCTCCCCAACAAGTAGCGTGTCCCTGAGGCTGTCTTCAGGTAGCTGGCCGCTAACCTTCAAGATAGACAGCGCGATGGGAAGGTCCAGGTGCGAGCCGTCTTTCGGAAGGTCGGCCGGTGCCAGGTTGATCGTAATGCGCTTCCTGGGGAAGTCGAGACCGGAGTTTTTGATGGCGCTTCGAACGCGTTCTTTTGCTTCGTCGACTGCTTTATTACCGAGACCAACGATGATGAGCGTAGGCAGGCCATTGCTGGAATCGCTCTCGACATCGATAAGCTTACCCTCGTAACCTAGACTGGTGGCTGAAAATACGTGTGCTGTCATGGATGACCGACATTAAAGCACTAGTAGCCCAAAAACCACAAGTATGTTATAATACTTATGTTAACGAGGGGCTGATCTTTAGCTTCGACGTTTGGATTTTTACATCTATCACTACGCAAGTCGTTTGAACGGGCGTTAACGTTCACACAGATAACTGCAAAGTCATTTGTACAGCGAGTAGCTGACGCTTTCCGCGCTCCAGCTTTCGCACCAGTTGCTGCCTAATAGGCTTTTAGCAACCGTCAATTCGTCCCGACGCCAAATAGGGGCGATGATGTCATACTCATTTGGCTTGGATATACCGTGGCTGCGGAGCGGTATGTCGACTTTAATTCGTAGGTCTCGGTTGGCTTTGTTGGGCATTGTTTATGCCAACCAGACTATCATCCAAATGTCCTAAGCTTGTAGACCGGTGATGGATGACCAGACGGACCGGGGTGCGATTCCCCGCAGCTCCACCAAAAATGACTCAGCATTTGCTGGGTCATTTTTGTTATCAGGCAACTGAGGTCGTATAGATAAAAAACAACGGCCTGCGAGAAGCCGTTGTTAGAGTTTTCGTTTTTTGTTTTTGAGCACTTTTTTTATTCAGTGCTATCCCTATATTAGTAGTCACGCTTATGGCTGTCAACAAGTTTTTTAGGGGATTTAGAAATCTGTGGAAAACTGAAAGCGCTAAGGTGATAGCGCCCGTGGGCGACCTTTTCGAGATATATGCTGTGACCACCATAAAGACTATCCAGAAGGTAGCGGGCTCGGCTCGGCACTGTGACTTTTGTTGGCAGCCGTCGCGACGAGTTGACCTTGCTGTGCCGGCGGCCCGCTCGGGTTGGTCTTCTGGGCGTGTCCTGCGGGTGGGCGTGCCTGCTTCTTATAGGTAGGTGACTTTTGTTCGGCAATTTTTGGTCGAGTGCACACAGCGTCACGCGTCGCAGTGTATATGTGTCGCGGCCTTGCGTGGAAGTGGGGCTCGCTTGCTAGGCGAGGGAACGACTGAACTGCCTGTGGCACACCGGCCTATGCTGCGGATGATCTTTTTCCTGAAGCCGGCCAAGAGCGGTTGCCCTGCAACGCTTCAGGTGCCGTTTTCTAGATTTTCATGCAGGAATTCGAGCACACGGAACCCACAAAAACTGCGTAGATCTCATCTTAAGCTTTGGAAGATCTTGTGATAGCCAGTTTTATGTTTTTATAACAACAAACAGCATTTTTGACGGACGCGAGAGGATATAGAATGTAAATATAACTACATTAGGTATGGTTGTAATTATTGACATAAGCGTCTTGGCGTGCTACATTGAACGTAAGCTTTTAGTAAAAATAAAAACGTTACAAAAATAAAAGCTCGCACATTTCTTAAGTTGTAAGTCCACTTAGTGATAGCACCGGGGGCCACCCAACGCGTGGCAGTCGCTGTTATCACTAAGTGGCGAACTTGGAGGGAGAGGCCTGTCGAGATGATCGGCCATCCTTCCACAATTCATTCGTCGCTCTCTTTATGGAGAGCGGTCAGTCAGCCTCGAGCGGGAAGCGCTAAATAGTTAATATATTAGGAGCGGATTTTCCCGCTCAGGCCTTTTTAATTGCCTGAGTGCTAGGCATAATAGGGAGTGTTATGCAGAATCTAGCGGTGCAGTTAAAGAAGTATCTTCCTTATATCTTACCAATTTTGAGCTTTGCGGGGTTAGTCGTTCTCTTAAACAGAACGAATCCTCTGGACGTAGGTCCGGCGGGAATTTTGCTTGTCTTCGGACTGGCATATGCATTTATTTCGAGCGCATTATACTTGCTGCTCACTTTGGTCATGATGCTGCTTGCGTACTTTGTGACGATTCGGGTTGCATCGAGGCGAAAGCTTTACTATCTATCGAGCATCATAGCCTTAGCTCCAGTATTTTTACTTGCGCTCAATTCCATTGGCCAACTTGAGGTGAAGGACTTTGTCCTGGTACTGGCATTAGTCGGCTTTGCTTGCTTCTACGTCGTAAAACGCCGCTGACGATCAGTTACATGCTTATGATTTGTGTTACAATTTAGCTAGTTATGGAGCCAAATCTACCTATGCCCAGTCCGTCTCCTGAGATGGGCGGCCAACAGAGGCGAGAAGTATCACCTATAGCTCCCGAGCAGGCGCCGCGACCTCAGAATGTTGAGGCTCAGCCAAACTCGACCGAGCGTAAGGAGATCCAACCGCAAGCACCAGCCGAGCCGCCGGCTACTATTCCTGCGGCGCCTGCACAGCCTTTTTTGCCGACACCAGCACAGCCGACTGATGGCGCGGCAGCAGCTCCGATCAGCATAGGTAATCCACTGGTCGCGGCCGATGACGATCTGATAGAGAAGGAGTGGGTGGATAAGGCCAAGAAGATTATCGAGCAGACGCGTAGCGACCCTTACGCTCAAGAGAAAGAGGTGAGCAAGCTACAGGCCGACTACATGAAGAAGCGGTACGGCAAGGACGTCAAACTAAGCGATTAATTGAGGTAGGACTATATGGCAGGGGTACTCATAGCGTTTTTCATCGGGGGTGTGCTGTTGGCACTGTTCCTGTATGTCGCGTACTGGCAGTACCGTCGGATTACGCGTGAGGCAAAGAACTATGAGCGAGGCCTCAAGACGGTTCCTCTTCTTATTCATCTGCCGCCTTCTAGTGACGACATCGAAGTAGGTGGGCGTGACGTTCGTGACGTAACCGATGAGGCGATCTCACAGGCTCAGATCATGTACAACATCGTCGCTAGTACCGCCATGAAGGGCTTTAAGACACGCGTCTATGGCCAGCGACACCTAACCTTTGAAGTTGTTGCCACCAAAGGTCTGATTCACTATTACATCGTCGTGCCACTGGTACTCGTAGACGTCGTCAAGCAGGCTGTCGTAGCGGCCTACCCAAGCGCCACCCTCGAAGAAGCAGAAGAGCACAATATATTTAGCCAGGTTGGTAAGATCAGCGGCACTATCGGTGGGGAGCTGACGCTCAAGCGAGAATTTAGCTACCCGATTGCTACCTACCAGGATTCTAAGCGCGATGCGATGCAGGCTATCTTGAGCGCCCTTGCGGTGGTCACCCAAGAGGATGGCGCCGCTATTCAGATTTTGCTACGACCAGCAGGTGACAAGTGGTCCAAGAAGTCACTCGACCTTGCAGCAAGGATTCGTAAAGATAAGGGCAAGTCAGCTGGTCCAGCAGCGAAGAGTCTTCTGAACGCCCTCTGGAAGCCGCCTGAGGCGCAGGAAGTAAAGCCAGAAGACAAGCAGCTTTCAGCACTCGAGCAGGCTACCGTTGATGCGCTCGAAGAGAAGACCAGGCATCCGGGTTACGAGGTCCTCATTCGCGTTATTGCTTCGTCGAATACAGCTAGTCGTTCGCAAGCTATCCTCAAGAACCTTGTCGCCGCCTTCTCGCTGTTCGATGCCCCTGGTAAGAACGGTTTTAAGTTTACTCCAGCTAAGAGCATTGAGAGTTTCGTAACTGCATTTATTTTCCGCTTCTTCCCACAGGAGTTCCGCTCTAACATCCTGAATAGTGTCGAACTGGCGACGATCTTTCACTTTCCTGACCAGAGAAATACACCGACGTCACAATTACAACGACAAGCGTCTAAGCAAGTCGATGGTCCAAGCCAAATGCTCGATGAGGGGTTGCTGCTTGGCTACAATGTTTATAGAGGTGTGAAGAAAGAAATCCGTCTGAGCGTGACGGACAGACGTCGTCATGTTTACATCATTGGTCAGACCGGTACTGGTAAGTCGGGTTTGCTCGAAAACCTCGCTTTGCAGGATATGCTCGATGGTCGCGGCTTCGCATTTGTCGATCCGCATGGTGACTCCGCCGAGAAGCTTCTGGGCATGGTGCCTAAGGAGCGTGTGGAAGATGTGATCTATTTCTCTCCTGGCGATATGAACAATCCGGTCGGCCTCAACCTCTTCGAGTTTGAGAACGACGAGCAGAAAGACTTCTTGGTTCAGGAAGCCATCGCGATGCTGTACCGCCTGTACGACCCAGGCCACACCGGTATCATCGGTCCTCGCTATGAGCACTGGTTCCGCAACGCGGCCCTCACTATCATGGCTGATCCGAACGGTTCGTCATTCATTGATATCCCACAGGTGTTTAATGACAACGAGTTTGCTAAAGCAAAGCTGAAGTACGTCAAGGACCAGACTGTTCTGGACTTCTGGAATAAAGAGATGGCCCAGACGAGTGATTACCACAAGAGTGAGGTGTTGGGCTGGTTCGTGAGTAAGTTTGGCGCGTTCCTGAGCAACGAGATGATGCGCAATATCATCGGCCAGACAAAGAGCGGCTTTAACCTCCGCGATATCATGGATAATAAGAAGATCCTGCTCGTAAACTTGAGTAAGGGTAAGACGGGCGAACTCAACTCGCAGTTGCTCGGTATGATCTTTGTGATGAAGTTCCAGGCTGCAGCAATGGGGCGAGCTGATACCCCCGAAGATCAGCGCCAGGACTTTAGTCTGTATGTGGACGAGTTCCAGAACTTCGCGACGGACTCGTTTGAGGGCATCCTATCTGAGGCACGTAAATATCGCCTGAACCTTATCTTGGCTAACCAGTTTATGACCCAGCTGAATGACAAGATTCGCGAAGCGATCATTGGTAACGTCGGTACGATCATTTCTGGTCGTATTGGTACAACTGACGCCGAACTGATGGTAAAGAAGTTTAGCCCAGTGTTTGATGCCGAGGACCTCACGAAGCTTCCTAACTTTGAGAGTGTCGCCTCAGTCATGATCAATAATGTACCTTCGTCACCATTCAGCATGTCGCTTATCCCGCCGCTCGGGAAGCCCAACCAGCAGCTTACGGACGCGCTCAAGCGTTTGTCTGCTGCGAAATATGGCACTCCACGTGCAAATGTAGAACAAGAGATATTCAAGCGTCTCCGCGCCGGAGATGACGCCAGGGAGTCTCAGCCCGGCGTTAGTTCGCCTGCGCCTGCCCAACCAGGTGCGCCTGCTCAAACTCAGCCAAAGGCCAGTGGAACAGGCTCATCGTTCCTAGATGAGTGGCTGGCTAAGCGCAAGAGCCAAACTCCAGCGCCAGCTGCAAGCCCAACTCCTGTCGTTCAGCCAACGCCACCCCCACAGCCTGTTCCCGCTCCACAGCCAGCTCCCCAGCAACCGCCTATAGCCCCGCCGCAACCCGTTGTCCCTGCATCTCCTGTTGTCGAACCACCAAAAGCTGTGCCCGTAGTGCAGCCGAAGGTTTCGGATGAGACCACGCTCAAGATCAATCGTGATCTGCCTGAGGTTGGGCCGGAGGCTGAAAAGCCAGCACCAGAAGCCTCGGTAAAAGAGGCCGAGTCCCAAGTAGATGAGATTTTTATAGATGTACGTGGTAATCTTCACCACACTAATGAAGAAGCTAAAGCCGCTGACAAAAAAACTACAACCTCAGCCTAAGCGCTCTAACGCTTGCCGGTGAACATGGTCTTGAAGAAGTCGAAGAGTATGCCGAGCAACCAACCTGCTACAAAGGCGAGGATGGTCTCAGAGCCGCGCAGCGTAAAGCCAGCGTACTTAGCGTAGAAGTACAAACCCAGTACAACAATGAATGCTGTAATGCCGCCTGCCAAGATCGCATCAGGGCGGGCTACTGTATTGCCGAGAATTTCGCTTATACGCTCAATAGTTGGGTTGTGTATGAACCGACTAAAGCCACGAGTAGAGCGGGGAAGATCATGTCGGACTTCTTCCATGGTCTGTTCGAAGCTTTCTTCGCGGTCGTCCTTCACGAGATGAGCGGCATTGTGGCGAGCGGCTTGATGCGTTCGTTTCTCTTTACCCTGCTCTTTGCTGCGGAGTGCGGCCTGGATGGCTTCGTTTCGCGCGTTCTCGTGCGTCGTGTGCGCTTCGTTCTCGCTATGGCGTTCAGGACTCTGCCGAGGCTCAGCGCCTAGCTCACGCGGGCGCTCATGGCCTGTGTGCGTATTTTCTGGATGATGTTCGACGTGTTCTTGATTGCTCATATTCTTTTTATCCTACATTAAAGTCGTGACGGATGACTTTCATCTCGCGGTTCATCTGACGCGATCGAGCGTAGAAGTAGGTGACGACCATTATGACCACAAGGGAGAAGAAGACGTTCGCGCCGATTCCAGTCTCTGGTAGTTGCTTTACGGTGCCCTCGATCTCTTTGCCAAGTGGGCAGCTTATGGCAATTTTGATTGTGTTGCCATAAGCGCTGTTGAGCACGCAGTCGTATGAGGTTGGGTTGTCTGCGGCGCGTGGGGTGGCCACAATAGTATCCTTTAGCTGTATGACGAAGCTACGCAGATCAGCTTGTCCGCTGTTTAGAGAAACGCTACCCCAGGTTACTTTCTTCGTAGCTGCATCGAATGTGCCGCCACCAGTGTCAATGACGGTCGCGTATTCGAGTAAGTCAGTTATATTTTGCTCTATAGCGACATTAGCTCGATTTCGTGACGTGTTCGTCGTGTGCAGATTGTACTGGATACGATCGCCAGGCGCTGCAGTTACTTTTGTGGCGGCTTTGCCTGATTGGCTCAGGTTTGCTGCATCCATTGTCAGCGAGATGTTCGAATTACAGCCACCGTCCTTTATCCAGAGCGAAGCATTAGAGGGGCAGGGCCTACAGTCAGGGTCGTTTTTAGTGAGAGCACTATTGTACTGACATTCGTTGGTAGGGGACGCAGCATAAGATTGCTCAGGCGGGCTGAACAGTGTGAAGCTTTGCACCACCAGCGCGAGCGCCGTAAAGATAAGACCAAGGCGCCTTGTGGCTTGCTCCTTGCTCAACCTCCGTGCATAGAATCCGAGTTGTCCAACTAGTGCCGGGCTGAATGGCAAGCTGGAAACTAACTTGCGGAACATTTTTGTTTTCTCCTTATGTTTAAATTTAGCATAAAAAATATGTTCAATTCAATAGGTTGAATGACTACAGGTTAAACGGTATAATTAGATAGTTCTGTAAAAGTTATTTCTGACGAGGGGATTATGGCTAAACAAAAACAGTCAGCTGCTGAGTATGATTCTAGTCAAATTCAGGTGCTCGAAGGTCTTGAGCCGGTACGTAAGCGACCGGGTATGTATATTGGTAGCACCGGTTACGACGGTGTTCACCATCTTATTAAGGAAATCGCCGATAACTCTGTCGACGAAGCAATTGCTGGATTCGGTACAAAGGTAGAAGTATTCCTCCTTGCCGATGGCGGCATCAGGGTCGATGACGACGGACGAGGTATTCCTGTCGACAAGCACCCAAAGACGGGGAAGAGCACACTTGAAACCGTTCTGACCGTACTGCACGCAGGTGGTAAGTTCGGTGGCGGTGGCTATAAGGTTTCATCTGGTCTGCACGGTGTGGGTTCGAGCGTTGTGAACGCTTTGTCTACGAAGCTGCACGCTGAAGTTCGCAAGGACGGCAAGATCTACGCGCAGGACTATGAGCGCGGTGTACCACAAGGTGATGTTAAGGTGATCGGTAAAACGACAGCCAATGATACTGGCACAAGCATCACATACTATCCAGACGAAACTATCTTTGAGACTGTCGTCATGGACTACAAGTGGGTCGTAGACTATTTACGACACCAGGCTTATTTGACTAAGGGCTTCTACGCTTCGGTTAGTGATGAGCGCACTGGTGAGAGTTATGCTTTCTATTTTGACGGCGGTATCAAGTCGTATGTAAAGCACTTGAACATTGGCAAAGATATTTTGAGTGATGAGATCTTCTATGTAGAGCGTCAGATGGAGGACTGCATGGTTGAGGTGGCTATTCAATACAACGATAGCTATGCCGAGACCGTGAAGGCGTTCGCCAACAACGTCTACAACCCTGAAGGCGGTACGCACATGATTGGCTTCCGTAGCGCCATGACCCGCGTCATTAATGAATATGCACGCAAGAGCGGTCTTCTGAAAGAAAAGGAAGAGAACCTAACGGGTGACGACATTCGCGAAGGCCTGACTGCGGTTATCCTCGTGAAGCTGCCGGACCCACAGTTCGAAGGTCAGACTAAGAACAAGCTTGGCAACCCCGAGATGCGTCGTTACGTCGAACAGGTGATGAACGAGTACTTTGCGTACTTCCTCGATGAAAATCCAAACACCGCTAAGAAGATTATCGGTAAGGCAACCTTGGCCTCTCGTGCTCGCAAAGCCGCCCGTGCCGCCCGTGAGAACGTTATCCGTAAGGGTGCACTCGACGGCCTGAGCCTCCCGGGTAAGCTTGCCGACTGCTCGAGCAAGGACCCAAAGAATTCTGAGCTCTACATCGTAGAGGGTGACTCGGCCGGTGGCTCTGCAAAGAGCGGCCGCGACAGCAAGACCCAAGCGATCTTGCCACTCCGAGGTAAAGTCTTGAACACTGAACGTGCTCGCCTGGACAAGATGCTGGCCAACAACGAGATCGTCAGCCTCATCAAGGCCCTCGGCGTTGGTATCGATGAGCAGTTTGATATTCGCTCACTCCGTTACGACCGCATTATTATCATGACGGACGCCGATGTCGACGGTCACCACATTAGTACACTTCTGATGACATTCTTCTTCCGTTATATGCGCGAAGTTGTTGATGGCGGCCACATCTATCTTGCCAAGCCACCACTGTTCTTACTGCGAACTGGTCCAAACAAGAAGTACTATGCCTATAGCGACGAAGAGCGCGACGCAATCCTCGATCAGCTTATCGCTGACCGCAAGGAGCGTGGCACAAAGATTGACCCGACCGCTGACCGCAACAAACAAGCCGGCGTGACAATGCTGCAGCGCTACAAGGGTCTTGGTGAAATGGATGCTTCTCAGCTTTGGGAAACAACAATGAACCCTGAGAACCGCGTGTTGATGCAGGTTAAAGTTGAGGACGCCGAAAAGGCAGATGCGATTTTTACCAAACTGATGGGTTCAGAGGTCGAACTCCGCAAGAACTTCATTCAGACACGTGCGAAATTTGTTAATACGGAAGATTTGGACATTTAGTCATGGACGACGACAAGCAGACCCCAGTAGAAGGTGAAGTAGTAGAGCAACAGCCAGTGGCAGAACAGACTCACTCAAAGACACTTGAACTCCGAACTGTTGAGAACGTTATGGAGGATAGTTTCCTTCGTTACTCCATGAGCGTGATCATCGATCGCGCGCTTCCTGACGTTCGTGACGGTTTGAAGCCTGTGCACCGCCGCATTCTTTACTCTATGGAGCGAAATGGCTGGCGCCCTGGTACGAAGTTTGTGAAGAGCGCACGTATCACCGGTGATGTGATGGGTAAGTACCACCCACACGGTGACTCAGCTATTTACGATTCTATGGTTCGCCTGGCTCAGGATTGGGCCATGCGCTACATGCTCGTGGATGGTCAGGGTAACTTTGGTTCGATGGACGGAGATCCACCAGCTGCCGCTCGTTACACTGAGGCTCGTATGGCGAAGCCTGGTGCTGAGCTCTTGGCTGACCTCGACAAGAATACTGTCGACTTCCGCGACAACTACGATGGTGAAGAGAAGGAGCCTGTCGTTCTGCCAGCTAAGCTGCCGAACCTACTCCTGAACGGACAGATTGGTATTGCCGTCGGTATGGCTACGAGTATTCCTCCGCACAACCTCGGTGAGTTGGTGGATGCACTCATTCACCTTATTGAGCATCCTGAGGACACGACGCTCGATGATCTCCTGAAGTACGTGAAGGGTCCAGACTTCCCAACGGGCGGTACCGTTTACGGTGGCGATTCTCTTCGTCAAGCGTACGCGACTGGTCGCGGTGGCATTGTCATTCGTGCAATTGCCGAGATTGAAGAAACCTCTAGGGGTAAGCACCAGATCGTCGTTACGGAGATGCCATACGCCGTGAACAAGGCGACGCTCATTGAGCGCATCGCCGACCTGGTCAAAGAGAAGAAGATCATGGGCATTTCTGACCTGCGCGACGAAAGTGCTCGGGGTGCCATTCGTATTGTAGTTGAGCTGAAGAAGGACGCTTATCCAAAGAAGGTCCTCAACCAACTCTTTAAGATGACTCAGCTCCAGACGAGTTTTCATTACAACATGTTGGCGCTGATTGATGGTATCCAGCCACGTATTCTTGGGCTGGAAGAGATTCTGAAAGAATATCTAAAGCACCGTCAGGTTGTCGTACGCCGCCGTACTGAATTTGAACTCCAGAAGGCAAAGGATCGCGCTCACATCTTGGAAGGTCTGTCGATCGCGCTTGATCACATCGACGAGGTGATCGCGGTTATCCGTGCCAGCCAGTCTAGCGATGAGGCTCAGGTGAACTTGATGAGCAAGTTTGGCCTCAGTGAGATCCAAGCTCGCGCCATCTTGGCGATGCAGCTGCGTGCACTGACTGGTTTGGAGCGCAAGAAGATCGAGGACGAATTGGCCGAACTTCGCAAGCTGATTGCTCAATTAGAATCCATCCTAGCTGATGAGCAGAAGATCCTTGCAGTCATTAAGGAAGAACTCCTTGAAATGAGGAAGGCTTACGCCGATGAGCGTCGTACCAGAATCATTGGTCAAGAGCTCGGCAAGTTTAGCGACGAAGAGCTCATCCCTGATGAGCAGGTTGTCGTAACCATCACAACAGAGAATTACATCAAGCGTTCACTCGTAAGCGAGTATCGTCGCCAGAACAGGGGCGGTAAGGGCAAGCGTGGCATGACAACCAAGGAAGAGGACGTTATCGACAAGCTGGTAACTGCGAGCACGCACGACTGGCTACTCCTCTTTACGAACAAGGGTCGCGTCTTCCGCCTGAAGGTTCACGAAGTGCCATCCTCTGGTCTGACCGCTAAGGGTGTGGCTGTGGTCAACCTGATCCAGCTTCAACCAGAAGAGCACGTCACGTCGATGATTAAGATCGACAAGAGCCGCGGCGACAAGGGTTACTTCTTTATGATCACCACCCACGGTACGGTGAAGAAGACTCCGATTGTCGACTA